>Ga0182013_10000324_pt1 | contig 65165 bp, 46 predicted proteins | sample 612S2MmetaG_FD_120487 | JGI IMG/M metagenome (GOLD analysis project Ga0182013, IMG submission 120487) | Permafrost microbial communities from Stordalen Mire, Sweden - 612S2M metaG | ecosystem: Environmental > Terrestrial > Soil > Wetlands > Permafrost | place: Sweden: Stordalen | collected... | reverse complement strand
TGGAGCTACTGCAATTGTCCAACTACAACCCTCCCAAGAGCGAAATCTACTGAATTGCGGCGATTCAACGCCCGAAGAGGATATTGTACCTTGGGCCTTGTGGGGTTCTTGGAGATCTAGGACATCGTAGAATCTGTAACTTACATCCTTTCAATGCGCCCCATTGTCGGTGCCCCACCCTCGCCGCGTTTTTGTTTTTGCGGCTAGGGTGGGTTCGCTGTACAGCAAAAAGGAGAAACGCCTAAAAATCTCTACATCCCGCCCTTGCCCAGCAAAATGCCGATGCCGTAAGTCACCGCGCCCTCGAGCGCGCCCACCACGGTCATCTCCAACCCCGAAGACCACCACGAGCGCACGGTGATGAGCGACTTGGCTGCTCCCACTGCAAAATGCGCGGCCAGCGAAATCACCGCCGCGGCAATGATGGCCGGGATGCCCTGCATGAAGAAGAACGGGATGATCGGAATCATGGCCCCGACCGCAGTCGATAGCGCGCCGGAGGTGGCCGAGACCAGCGGATTCGAAAGCGCCTCCTCAGACGAACCCAGCCGCTCGCCGGCCAGCGCGCGAAGCAGTTGTTCCGGGTCGCTGGCGATGTGGTTGACCATGTGCGCCGCGTCTTCCTCGGGCAGCCCCTTCACCTGGTAGTAGAGCGAAAGCAACTCGCGGGCCTCAGGTCCGTTCATCTGGATCGCCTCGCGCTCCCGCGCCAACTCGGCGTGGTAGATCTCGCGTTCGCTCTTGGCCGCGAGATACGCTCCCGAGCCCATCGAGAGCGCCGAGGCGATCATGCCCGACAGGCCGGCGAGCAAAACGTAACTCTGATTGCCGGCGGTCGCGCCCGAGACGCCCGAGACGATGCCGAAGATCGCTCCCAACCCGTCATTGACCCCATAAATAGCGTCGCCGATCCAGGCGCCAGGCTGCTTGCGTCCCTGGTTCCGCTTGGCCAGCATCTCTTGGAGGACTGCCTTGGCGTCGATTTTCGGCGCGCCGGCTGGAGCCGTGTAGTGGCCGCGCAGCAGCGATCCCAGTTCGCGGTAGTGTTCTTTTTCATCTTCGATCACATGGTCCAGAATGGCGATCGATCCTTCGTCGCCCAGGGCCTTCAGTTGCTCGCCGTAGCTGGCAATGTGCCGGCTTTCTTCAATCTCCAGCCGCCTCAGCGCCATGCGTATGCCGCCGGCGCGGTTCGACAGCGAGTCCGCCTCGCCGCCGGGCTTGCCGTGATACACCGGCTCATCGCCGCCCAGCTCCTTGATGCGCTCGGCCCACAACTCCGCATGTTCCAGCTCTGCGTGCGCCAGGTGGCGCAGCACCTGCGATCTCACCGGCTCGGTATCGCGATCGGCCAAAGCCTGGTAGGTGCGGTACCCTTCCATCTCCGCCTGCCAGTTACCCTCCAGAGCGGCCAGAATCTTTGTGGTGCGCGCGCTGCTGTTCAATATCCCAATGGCCATCTTCAGGTTCCCTCGCTCTCTCAGGAAGAATAGCGGAAACTGCCGTCCCTCCGATACCAGCCGGTCACCGCCAGTGGGGCTAATCCGCTCTCCACCAGTGCTCGGTAACGTATATTGTTGTGTGCAGCAGGAAGGCCGTTTTCCGGTAAGGGTAATCGTGAGATTGTGCGCCGAAGACACCCGCCTTCAATGAAATTTCGTCAACACTGGTTCAGTCGAAACCGCCCCTGACCGGGCAAACAACGAATTTGAAGTAACGGGAGTCCAAGTTCTATGTCCACCGATTCAAAGACCACCGGCGCCCTCACGTCGCCCGGCTACCTGGTACCGTTCATCACCGTTACCGCTCTGTTTTTCATCTTCGGGTTCATCACCAACCTCAACATGGCCCTGGTGCCCCACCTGAAGAAGATTTTCGACCTTCCGTATGCCTGGGCCATGCTGGCTGAGTCGGCCTTTTTCCTGGCTTACTTCGTCTTCTCCACACCCGCCTCCAAGCTGATCGAAACCATCGGTTACAAGCGCACCATGGTCGTCTCACTCTTCATTCAGGTCATCGGATGCCTGTTGTTCGTCCCCGCGGCCAAGATGGTGAGCTTTCCGCTCTTTCTTACCGCGGTCTTCGTGGTGGGTGCCGGGGTGACCGCATTGCAGACTTCAGTCAACCCGTACGTTTCGATTCTGGGACCGGAGAGCAGTTCCTCCATCCGTCTGAATCTCGCCCAGGCTGCCAATTCCATTGGTGGCACGATCGCTCCCATCGTCGCCGGAGCGTACATCCTCGCCGATCCCGGCAAACTGGCCACTGCGGCGAGCATCGCCAACACGGTCCGCGGTCCCTATATCGCCATCGCCGGAGGGTTGCTGATTCTGGGAATTGCCGTCGCCTTCTCTCACCTGCCTCCAATCACCGGTACGCAGGAGTTTCGTCCCGGTAAAGAAGGCGATCCCGTTTTGAGCCGCAGCATCTGGACCTACAGGCACACGGTGCTCGGTGCGGTGGGCATCTTCTTTTACGTGGGCGTTGAGGTGGGCCTCGCGTCTATCGCCGTCAATTACTTCAGCTCGCAGGGCATGAGCACGGCCAGCACCGCTTCGTTCCTGGTTTCTCTCTACTGGTTTGGCGCTCTGGTGGGCCGCCTGCTAGGCGCGTGGATACTGACTCGAGTCAAGGCGGGAAAACTGCTTGGCGTCTTCGGCTTCACTGCAGCCGCATTGATCATCATTTCAATGTTCACTTCGGGATGGGTGGCCATTGGAACACTCGTGCTCTGCGGCTTCTTCAACTCCGTCATGTTTCCCAACATATTTACCCTGGGCATCGCCGGCCTGGGACCGATGACCAGCAAAGGTTCGGGGCTGATCATGACCGCCATCGTAGGCGGGGCCGTCATCCCCTACCTGCTGGGAGCGCTCGCTGACCGCTACGGCATTCAGCATGCCTTCGTGCTGCCCGCCATATGCTATCTCTACATCGCCTACTACGGGATGTGGGGATCAAAGCCGAGACGTACGGTCGCAGCGTAAAGACAGATCCCGCTGCTGGCATCCAGCTTTAGTTAGAGCGGTCCGCGATTGGTATACCTGAATGGGGTGCCCCAGGTCCCTCGCACTTGGGACCTGGGAAAGCACAAACCCGGTTGCGGTCGGCGCTGGAACTCGCATGAAACGCAAACCCGAACAGCGGCGCCAAAATCTCGCCCTCATCCTCATCGTAGCCATCTTCGTGCTGATACTGCTACTACGCATGCTTGTCTTTGTCGCCGGCCACGGCCGCCACAGATTTTGAAGCTCGCGCCGCCTCCCACGCCTTGGCGAACTTCCAATGGATGTAGAACGAGTGGTTGACGTGCTGCAACAGCCCCTCTCGCCCATCCAGAAATCCAAGCCTGAAGAAGTAGTTATAGACAAAAGTCGCAGCCGGATTCGCAAACGCATTCAAAATGAACGCCGGCCAGCCAAGGCTGCTTCGGCCAGCCGCAGCCAGCATCCCGGCGCTCGCCGAGCTATAGCGGTTCATGTGCTCGATATACTCCTCGAGCGTCGGATAGCAATGGTGGATGAGGTGCCCCTTCAGCAGCCCCACGGGCCCGTTGGCCTTGACAGTCTCATGCACCGGCCGCTCTTCAAACCAGGCCGTGCCGCGGCGGAACAATCGTATCTTGGGATCGGGCCAGTAGCCGCCGTGTCGCAGCGGGCGGCCCAGAAAATGATTAAGCCTCGGAATCCGATAGGCGCTGAATGCAGGCTCCGTCTCCAGTAGCACCCTGATCTCGCCGGCCAGCTCCGGGCTCACCTCTTCATCCGCATCGAGCGACAGCACCCAATCGCCGCCGGCCTGCGCGATGGCCGAGTTCTTTTGCCGGGCAAAGCCCTTCCACGGCTCTTCAAGCAGCCTTGCCCCGGCCTTCTCCGCAATCTCCACCGTCTCATCGGTCGAGCCCGAATCGAGCACCAGGATCTCCGGCGCAGGCTCCGAGATGCGGCGCGCACTCGCCAAGGTGCGAGGCAGATTCGCCGCCTCGTTCAGCGTCACAATCGCCACCGAGAGTCTATTGGGCATCGTGCCAAGAATAAACCGGCCTGACGCCGCCCGCCGAAAAGAATCAAGCTTCCGCAGGGCAATCCCATTTGGATTTTTCAACCACGGACTCAGCAAAATCTCGCCTGTCATTCAGAATTTTGCCTTTCATTCTGAACGAACGGTGACCCGAACGGACGCGATCTGCATCTTTCGCAAAGGCCCCTACCTCGCGGGGTACGCAAACATTGCAAATCCCGCTCAGGCCGCGGAACCGGCAGTGAAGCTCGCCAGTCGCATTCCGTAAGCGAGCGCAGTGGAAGGGCATCGGACATTTCAGGCGTCACAATGCGTCTGCATCAATCAGTGCTCAGCGAAGCAGCCGGCATCGGGAACGAGAATGGCCGCAGGCTCCGCGAGCCTCCCCGAATCTCAGCCCGCTAGAGTGTTCTGCCACGCGCAAGGTGCCGCTTTCGTAACACTGGATTTGGTCGGTAAGTGCTGTAGCACCATCAGTAGTTGCCGCGAAGTCTTTGTATTTCAGCGTCTCGGAGGAGGATGCCCTGGAACCCCAAAGACATCTCGTCAGCCGCTTCACCGACCCCATGATCTTGCCCCATTCGTCGCAAGCGGGCCTGAAGGGGAGGCTGCCGGTCCGGCTTTCTCCGGTATCTCTACGGCGCAGCGCATCGCATAGATCCCCTGGATCAATTGAGACCCACAACGATTCTCCGCCTACCCAACGAGCCTGCGCTCCATTAGAAACGGCGACGGGGAATCGCAGTCCTCATAATGAAGTCGCTTAGTGGCGTACATTTTCTTGTCGGCTTCGGCAAGAAGCTGAGCCGTGTCCAATCCATCGCGCGGATAGAACGCCGCGCCCAGGCTGAGGGATAACACATCTTCACCGCACACCGCCCGGCCAGCTTGCGCCGCCAGGGAGCTCAATAGGGCAGCTCTCTTGCTGATTGCTGATGGAGTCATGGTGGTCCCAATAATGACGAACTCGTCGCCTCCCATCCGGGCAACGTAATCGTAACCGCGGCACTCACTCTGCACAGACTTGGCGAAGATCTTGAGTACCTGATCTCCAGCCAGATGCCCGAATCGATCGTTTACCTTTTTGAATCCGTTCAGATCGCAGACCATCACCGCGAGGGAGGAATCCTCGCGGTCACAGCGCGCTAGTTCACGCTCTAAATGCATGGACAGGCCTCGCGCATTTGGCAACCCGGTGAGGTAGTCGCTGGTGGCCGAGTTTTCCGCTTGGCGATACTTCAACGCATTCTCGATAAACAAAGCGACCTTGGAAGTAATAACCTGCAGCACGCGCAAATGGTCGCTGGTAAATGCGTCCGCCGCAACCTGGTACAGCGACAATACACCCACCTGTCCGTTAAGGCCCTCAAGCGGTACTACCAACGCGGAATGAAGCTCTGTCGTTGGTTTCGCGTCGATCGTGAATCCCGGCTCGACTGCAGGGTCGCCGTTGATGATTGGCGTCCGATTCTCGGCGACCCAGCCGCAGAGGCCCTTGCCGGCAGGCATGGCTAGCGACGACAACAGTCTAAAGCTATCTCCGCTTACGAATTCTGGTCTGAGCACATCCCCTTTCCGGATGTAGACAACGATGGAATCGTAGGGCACCAGCTTCCGCAGCCTCATGGCAAAGAGAGAGAGAGTTTCGTCCAGGCTGAGTGAGTTTCCCAGGTCCTGACTCAGTTCGAAAAGCGTATGCGCCTCCTGACGCGCAGATGCGATGCACGATAGGAACTCCGGCTGGTTGCTGCGGCGCTTATGTTCCAGTTCAAATCCAGCATCCGGTTTTTCCCCTCGTTCGACCTTGAAGTTGAAGCGAAGCGGATCCTTTCCGGATGCCTTAAGACTGTTTACCGCAAACTTTTCTAATTCCTGGTAACGACGGAGAAGGACTTCAACCACTTTTGGGTCGAAAGCGGCGCCTGCTTCCTCCACCACTTTCTTCATCGCCGCATCCAGTGGGAGAGCCCTTCGGTATTGCCGATCCGAAGCCAGCGCGTCCAGGCAATCCACGGCCGCCAGGATACGCGCCCCAATCGGGATCTCCGCCCCCTTGAGACCGTCCGGATAGCCTGTGCCATCCCATTTTTCGTGATGCGCCCTGACGATAGGAGCCACCGGATAGGGGAAGGCGACCGTTTCAAGAATATCCGCACCGACGATAGGATGAATCTTCATCTTTTCGAATTCTTCCGGCGTCAAACGGCCAGGCTTGTTGATGATGTGGTCGGGAACAGCTAGCTTGCCGATATCGTGTAACAAGGCTGCCGCTCGAAGAGCATCGGAATCTTCTTCGCTTAGTCCGAGTTCCTTGCCTATCTCAACGGCGTAAGTGCGTACGCGATGCAGGTGTTCGTGCGTGGTGTGATCTTTCGCGTCGATGGCGAGCGCCAAACCCTCGATCGTGCGCAGGTGGAGCGCACAAACTTCTTCCACATGGCGTTTTTCCGCTACAACTTGCATCTCTTCTACTTCAACGCGCTTCTTCTGCTCCTCGAGTCGGCCTAGATAAAGATAGTAGGACCTGTAGATCACCCACATCAGAGGCACAAACAAGAGCGAATTCTGCCAACCGATAAAATGATTGGCATAGCTGATGACCCCGACCAGAGCCGCGCCGGCGAGGTTGTATGGCAATCCCCAAAAATAGGCCTCCGACCAGATTTTGAGCACTGAGCGCTTTTCCGCCAGGCCGATCACGATAGAGAGAGGAACTGTATTGCCCAAGAAGTACGTGAGAGCGGTTGCCAACTGCACCAGCGGCATGCTGTCTTTGAAATGCAGCGCCAGCGAGTGGTAGACAAAGTAGGTTAAGCCGATCGCATTGGCCATCAACCCCAGTATGTTGAAGGCCACCTTCACCGGATCCGGACGCTGCTTATTCTTCCACAAGCTCTGGATCAACGCGGCCGCGCAGCCGATGACGAGTGTCTCTGCCAGCGAGAGTTCCAGGACCCCGAGAAGGACGAAGAGAAAGTGCACCGACATAGTGCTGTCCATCCCCGGCAGTTTCACCTTCAGGGTGGAGGCCAAAACCGCAATCAGAAGGTAGCAGATGAACTTGGGAAGATCGTTCGAGTGCCAATGCAGAAAGGCATTCCTGAATACCAGGACCCCAACCGTTGCCGTCATGGCTACGAAAAACTTGGCTCGTGTTGGCATGGAAAGTGGCCTCCCGGCCGCCCCTACCGCAAGCTAACCGCCATCCGCGTCATGGCGTTGTTGACCAAGGTTGATTGTCGCGGCGGGACGGACGGCTCTCAATCACACCATCGTGCATGCGCGTAGAGGAAAACTGGCGATTTGGCCTAAGCAGGTGCTTGCTCACCCGAACACCGGTTGAGCAAGCACCGCGAAAGCACTGTTCTGATTCTGGTTTACTTCTTTGAGCCCCAGAGAACGCTTTCCGCGTCCAACCCCGATGAAGTGCTGCCCCAGAGGATGCTTGTGGCGTCGACAGAAGTGCCGCTGCTGCCCCAGAGGATACTGCTGGCATCGAGAGACGTGCTGCTACCCCAGAGGATGCTGCTGCCCTCGACCGACGAGCTACCCCAAAGAATCGAATTTCCCCACACGCTAGTGGAACCCCACAAGATCGAGGTGCCCCCAAGTACAGACGAGCCATTCGCCGTCAGTGTGACGTTGCCATTCGAATTCCAGGTTGCGATGGGCGACAGTGAACTGCCTACATTTGCAGGGGCCAACTGGGTAGTCTGCGCGGCAGCTGGAATGTCCAGGTAACCCGCTCCAACGGTGAAGATATCGGCCTGCTCATAGTACGTGATGCCCGTCGTCGAATCGGTGGCTGTGCTGTACTGCTGGATGTTCTTGAAGGCCGACTGCATGAGCATTGCTTTGATCTGATCGGGCGTGATGCTGGGGTCGCCCTGGATCGCAAGAGCCGCGGCTCCGCTCACCATCGGCGTCGCCATGCTTGTCCCGCTCAGAGTGTAGTAGTACGGAGACGCTGTGGCGCCGCCGTTGTTCTGGTAGAGCGAGTAGGGAATTTCATTGCTGGGGTAAAGCCTATTGAGAGTTTCCGAGGGAGTGTACAACGAGATGATCAGGTTCCCCGGCGCCGAGATATCGGGTTTCACGATGTTGTCGATGAGTGTCGGGCCTTTGGAACTGTAGCTTGTCGGCAGAACGGCGTTCTGGTTCGGGCTGCCCATCGTATTGATCGCGCCAACCGTCATCACGTACGGGTCGTTCCCCGGAGCCGTGATGGTGCCGTACCCGTTCGTTCCAGCGAGGTCATCCCGGCCATAGTTGCCTGCGGCCACGGCGACGAAAATGCCCGCCTTCCAGGCCTGTTCCACGGCCTGGCATAAAGGATCCTGCGTGTAGCTTTCGTACACCGGTCTTCCCAGAGAAAGGTTGATGACGCGAATGTTATAGGTGCTCTTTAACGCGATGGCGCTCTGAATGGCTGCAATCACCTGACTGTCGGTGCCCGCGCCTTTTTGATCGAGCACCCGAAGATTCACGAGGCTGACTCCCGGAGCAAGGCCCTTGAAGGTATAAAAGTCATTGGATGCGTCCGACTCGGCCCCGCTCCCGGCAATGATCCCGGCGACGTGAGTTCCGTGGCCGTACAAATCGTTTGCGGTGGTTTGTTCGCTGGAACTGTCGGCGCTCACAAAGTCTTGGCTGTAGACGACTCGGCCGGCCAAATCGGGTACGGCTGCGATGCCGCTATCGATTACCGCTACGCCGATGTTGGCTCCATTCAACCCCATATTCCACGCCGAGCTGACGCCAATGCTGGCCAGGTGATCGTCGAGGATAGCTGTGGGATTTCCGTTGGATGAGCTGCTGAGCGGACGATCCGGCGAGATGTAGAGGACGTTAGGGTCGCTAGCCAGGTTGGCCAGTGCTGAAGCCGGCATCGTGTATGCGCCGCCCTTGAAGTGGCCAAGATCCCTCTTGAGAACGCCTCCCCTGCTGATGACCTTCTGGTGATAGGCAGAGGTCGGCACCTGGTCATACTGCACGATGACGTCAACCTGACCCGGATTGTTGAGAGGCAGGTCTTTTGATAGTTTTTTGTTGGTGCCAGCAAAGGCGGTACTGGCGCTCAGGGTGAAGAGACATGCCGTCAGGCATGCTAGACCCCACATTACGGTCTTGTTTTTCTTGAGTTTCACTCTTGTATCCCTTTCGTGCACCTGGTTTGCAGGTCCAAGGGTTTCTGGTTTGTCTTGCCGGAGTGAGAGTTGATTGAAAAGTCCGGGGTAATTTCGTGAAAGTTTGAAGACAGGTTGATTGTCGCGTCGGAAGGGCAACATCTCAATCACACCAATGTGGTAAGCCATGCTCTTTAGGGGAGTTACGATCAGCGTTACCTCTGGTTACTCACGGGTTATCGCTCCGTTACTTACGGAACAGATTGGCATATCATCGATAAATTGAGCGTGGAATCGAGGAGGAATTTGATCTCCGCCGGCGTGTGCTAGCTGGCGTTTCGGCCAATATGTGAAAGCAGGACCGCTACCGGGACAGGAAGTGCCCGTAACAGAGAGAGAGTCACAGGATGCACTGCCTGCTCAATTTGACCCACCTGCACACTTTCGACGATCGTGCCCGCGTGAAGCACGGCGACCCGGTCGCAGAGCTGCAGAACAGAGACCAAATCGTGAGATATGTAAACTAAGGCCGTTCCGGTTTGCCGGTTCAAGTGACGGAGCAACCTGATGATTTCTGCCTGCGTAACGGGGTCCAAAGCACTGGTCGGCTCATCGGCAATCAGAATCGACGGGCGATGCAGGAGAGCGAGGGCGATCAGCACCCTCTGTGCCTGCCCGACGCTGATCTGTCCCGGCTTGCTTCTGAGGAATCGAGGGTTTCCGGCAGGCAACTGCACATCAGGCAGCAACTTCTCCAAACGCAAATCAAGGGCCTTCCGACCAGCCGACTCGTGTGCACGCCACGCCTCGTCGAAATGGGAACGCAGCGATACGGCGGGGTTGAGCGCAGTCATGGGGCTTTGAGGAACGAGCGCGATTCTTTGTCCTCGCATGCGGCGCGCTTCAGCCGCGGGCATGGTCAATAAATTCTGCCCATCAATGAGAACTTCGCCGAAAGCGGTCCCGCCGCGCCACGGAAGCAATCCCAGGATGGACATCGCCAGGGTGGTTTTGCCGGCGCCGCTGGTCCCAACCATGCCCAGCGCTTCCCCGGCCCCTAAATCGAATCGGACATCCGACAGGATGTGCTGCTTGCCGTAATCTGCGCTCAGGCACACCTTCATGGCCGGTGCACTCGTGGCGGGCCCGTTCACTGTTCCGCTTCCTGGCGGCGGATGAACTCAATGTTCCAGATCGTGCCTGGCGCTAGAATCGACGGTTCTATACCTCGCAGCTGGGTCGAAATCGCTTGAAGCGCGTTGGGATAAACAAGGTAGATGAACGGCTGCTGGTCGGCCACGATTTGCTGAACCCGATCCACGGCTTTTTTGCGCTCAGCTTGCAAGGGATCGGATGCCTCCAGTTGCATTTGTTTGTCTATTTCCGCCTCCCAATCGGTTGCCGGACTCTTTTCCGAGGGATTCCACTGATGGTTAGGCGAAGAACTTAGCCACATGTTCATCATCGAGCTCGGATCCGGCTCGGCGTTCGAGGTTCCCAGCAAACATGCTTCGTAGTCCTGCTTGTGCATCAGCCTTTCGATGAGCGAAGGGAAGTCCAGGGTGACGATCGTGACCTTCATACCGAGAGCGGCCAGATCCTGCTGGATCAACGTAGCCATTTTTTGCCGCGCGAGGTTGCCGGCGTTGGTAACGATGGAGAACTTCACCGGGTGGCCGCCGGAGTCGAAGAGTTGAACTCCGCTCATATGGAATCCCGATGTGGACAGGAGCGTCTTGGCATCGGCAACGCTCTCGTGTGAGTATTTCAGAGCATCGTTGTGCCATACCTTGTTGGCCGGAGAGATGAAGCCGAAGGCGGGTGTCGCGTGCCCGTCGTACGCGATGCGCGCAAGATCAGCACGATGAATGGCTTCGGAGACCGCGACGCGGAACGCCCGGTTCTGAAACCACGCTCTCTCATAATCCGGCAGCGGAGCGATCGAAGCTTGGTTGAACCAAAGCTGCTCGGTATTGAGAGAAGCGCCCAAATCGTGAACAGCCTGCGCCATCCTCTGGGCAACGACGCTGAAATAATCCGGCGAAAGGCTATCGATCAGATCGTATTCGCCACGCAGGAAAAGGGAGACCTCCTGCTCGCGGTTGTTCAATACATCCAGCCGCGCACCGGTCGCATACGGCAGTTGCGCCCCTGTGCCGTCGCGCCGCCAATAATTCGGATTTCGCCTCAATCGCACATATTGGCCGCGTTTATACTCCGACACCGTGAACGGTCCCGCCGTGATGCGGCCCTCGCTGGGACGATTTGCCGGCTCGATGGCGATTTCGTCGAATTTTTGGCCGATGCCAACAATGCGTTTCGGCAGTCGAACCGTGACCGTGAGTCTATCCGGAGTGTCAACTACGACCTGGGTCGGCGCGATGAACTCGTCCGCGACAACAGCTTGAGTTACGGGATCCAAAACCCGGCGCAGCGACCAGGCGACATCCGCCGAAGTCAACTCGGAACCATCGGAGAAGCGCAATCCCCGGCGCAGCTTGAACACAATCGAAGTGCCTTGAGGAGAAACGCTAAAGCTCTCCGCCAGTTGCGGCTCCAGCTCCTGGGTCTTCCGATTCAGCCTCAAAAGTACGCCGCCGGTCAGGTACCGTATGAGTTCGGATGCCTGATCGTCCACCTTGGCCGGATCGAAAGTCTTCGGGTCATAGTGCATGGCCCACGCCAGCTCACCCGGCAGGCGTGGGGCGGCCTGGCCTCGTGCGCCCGGAGAGATATCGACGATAAGACAAAGCGGCATGGATACGGTCAGCACGAGCAGCAAACGGCGAAGGCTATGCATTGGTTTCGCTCTCCGGGGCGAAGGTTTCAAGCAGAAGAAGCACGAGCACTAGGAGCGCAATCGGGAGATAGACCCAATTCGACCTCGCAAGAAGAGCGGAGTTGCCCAGTTCCATCAGCATCCCGCCCCAGGAGGGCATTGGCTCGCCAACTCCCAGCCCCAGCGCACCCAGATTTGCCTCTGCCATCAGGAATGCCGGAACACAGATGAGGAACTGCGGGAGGAACAGCGGATGCAAATGAGGCAGAAGATGCGTACGGATGAGTTGCATCGGCTTGAGACCGCTGGCTCGCCCCTGGATCATCCACTCAGCGGAGCGAAGTTGCGATGCGCCGCGATAAATTGCCCGGGAACAAGCTGGCCAGCCTAGGACCGCCAGAACAAGGAAAGTGGTCACGGCCGTTTGCAGCGGCGAAGCCGTCAGCGGCAACAGAGACCGCGCCATCATCAGGAGGAAGAGCCAGGGCACGGAAAGAAAGGCATCGCTCAGCAACATCAGAATGCCGGCCACCGCGCGGGAGCTAAAGGCAGCGGCCAGGCCGAAAGCGCCGGCAATCATGGTTGTGATTCCTGCTGCGATGGTGGATCCCGCCAGCCCGATCAAAAGCGCCGCCGCGAGGCGAATGGTGCGGTCGCGGCCAAGATCGTCCGTACCTGTCCAGTGACGAGCGGTTGACGGGCCCATGATCGAATCTCGGTCTTGAAAGGCGTAGTCGACCGGTGAGAGCCAGACTGCAAAAGCCGCCCCGACGATGAGGAGAAGAAGCAGGGCCGCCGCGATCCGCGTTTTCATGCCTCCTCCAAAGTCGCAGTACGCGCGGAGATCATTCCGGCGCAACCAACCGCAAAAGCCATCAGCAGGCTGATCGCAACCATGACAGGCAGGTCGCGATTCATCACCGCAGACCATGCAAGTTGGCCCAACCCCGGCACGGTGAAAATCACCTCGATCGGAACCAGGGCGCCCAGCGCCGTAACAATCGACAACGTCGTGAGTGCCAGCAGTTGAGGAGCCACGTTCGGCACGATATGGAAAAACAGCAAAGATCTCGGCGACAGTCCCCGGGCTCTGCCGTGCAGTAGATGAGACGAACGCCACGCCCCTTCCAACAGTGAGCGAAGGAATTTAAACTCCCGCGCCGCGATGAGCAGGGACAGCGCCAGCACCGGGCCGCCCGCGTCGGCCAGGATACAGGCAGTCGCCATAGCAGCCGCGGGAATTGCCAGGAGAAGGGTAAAGGGCGAACCCCACAAGGCCTGATTCTTCCGCAGCGCGCTGATGGGGACTGCAGCGCAGATTGCAAGCATCCACCCCAGAAGGATGCCTCTTACAAGAAGCGAAGCTGAGATCGCAATGCGTGGGCCGATGAGCTCCGCAACGGGCACATGATACTGGCGCGACTCGCCGAAGTCTCCACGCAGCCAGCCTTTCAGTTCGCTGACTGCAATCATCGAGATGGATCGCTGCCGATCGTTTTCAGCTTGGATTTCGGATCGCGCTGCAAGTCCATACTTGCTGTCCATCTCGCGATCGTCGGAGAAGAACCCCGGAGCAAAGCGCACCAGCAGAATCGTTCCGGCGGCGGCCAGGAGCATGAGAAGCACTGCACGCCCGGTTCGTGCTAAAGCGACTTTTAGTGCACGCATAGCACCTCTTGAACTCCTGCAAGCGCGTGAATCCGATCAACCCCGTTTATAAGGATTATGAGGAAGTTTAGCGCAATTCAGGGTTCGCCGGCATTTCGCTGTCTCACCGAAGACCTGACCGTTCCTCAGAATTCCGAGTTCACAGACCATGTGCAGACGTCCACTCGCCAACGCACTTGGGCGTGACGATGGCAAGCTCGTTGGCACCCGGCTCCTTCAGAGCGGCGGGCGTCCGTCTCTTTTCTGAAAACGTACCGGCTCTGCAGTTTCACCCGCGATTCCTACCGCGTATGTCAAGCGTAAGTCGTCGCTGGTGTGGACGCCGTCGGCGGTTTGAATGTCCCGGTGCGACTGAGCAGGTCGCACAATTCGCCGGCCGGCATCGGTTTGCCGAATAGCCACCCTTGGGCGAAGACGGGCCGCTCGGTCTCGGCAAAATATGTAGCCTGGCCATCGGTCTCCACGCCTTCCACGATCACCTGCAGCTTGAGAGTATCCGCCATGGCCAGGATCTGAGGCAGGATGCTGACCACAACGGAGCCCGTGCCGATCGACTGGGTGAATGAACGATCGATTTTGATTGCGTCCACGCAGAGGTCGTGGAGATACGAGAGGCTCGAATAGCCGGTGCCGAAATCGTCGATATGAATGCTGTGACCGCGCCGGCGCAGAGTAACAATCGCCTCCTTGGCCACATTTTCACACACCGTGGAGCTTTCGGTGATTTCGAGGGATAGCCGGTCGGCAGCGATCGAGCTATCGCGCAGTGCAGTCTCAAGCCAATCGGGAAAATCAGGATCATTGAGGTCGGCAGCGGTGATATTGATGCTGACGCGGAACCCCGAGGGGCTGCGCAACAGTTTTCCCATTTCGCGAATCACATGGCGTACCACGAGCCGCGTGATCTCGCCGACGAAGCCTTGCCTTTCGGCCAGTCGGACGAATACATCGGGGCCAACCGCATTTCCGTCTTCATCCGTCCATCGAGCCAGTGCTTCGGCGCCGGCCAAGCGCCTTGTCGCCAGGTCCGCGATGGGCTGGTACACCACGCGGAACCGGTCTTTATGGATAGCGCGGCGAAGTTGTAACTCGAGGCTGCGGTTGCGGCGGTAGAGCAGCGAGCCCAGCAACCCCAGAAGCGTTCCGGCCAGGGCGCCCCCGGCCATGTAGATCGCCACTTGCCTCTTGCCGGCCGCCATCACTTCCGGAATCGAGGTATACGCTGTAATACAGTTGAAGAAGCGAATCGAGCAGACAGTAGCATAGAGACTGCGATTGATTTGTCCGCTGGACTCCTCCCTGAGAAAGGAGCCCTGAAAACCAGGCGTTTCGCCGAAGAGACGCCCGAACTTTTCCGTTGGAGCGTCGACCGCGGTCTCGGTAAAGTGCATGGGAGGCGGCTCAGGGTGCAGCCGGGTGAGCGGTGTAAACACAACGTACGAATCCTGCGATTGGAGCGCGATGGTTGTCCGGTCGCTGTCCCCATATGGGACAAGATCCGTGTACAGGCTGGTACCATCCTGCTGGCGAAAATCCGGATCGCGCGTGGCAGCAGGTCGTTGAACCATGCCCAGGGTCGCGGAGCAGAGCACCGTGCCGTCGCCGCGCAAACGGCCGACATCCTTGGCGTACTCGGACTCAAAGATAAGCGTTCGGAAATATCCTATTTCAGCGGCGGAACACCTGGGGTGGGGCGATGCATTGGCTGCCTCCAAAACGGTGCGCAATTCCGCCGAAGACGCCTCTCCTTCGTTGAGAGTCCGATTGGCATAATCGCCAAGCCTGGCTTGGAAGTTTCGCAAGATCAAGCTGCGGCCGACCAGATATCCACCCAGCATGCCCATTAAAGCGATAGTTACGATCGCTGATAAAGAGATAAGAAAGCGTTTTTTACTATTTTGCATGAGCCGCTCCGTGAGCCATGGGAGGAGAAGTGACACGAATACGTGCCCGCCCAGTCAGGCGATCCTTTCACAGGTGTTATCGGTTTGTGCAGGAGACGGAACTAGGTTACTTTGGGTCATCGGCCGCATCCTGCGTCAATCGCCGCGCTCCCCGGCGTGCTGGATAACTTGGGTGTCCATCACAGCAATCCGCTCAAACAATGGCTGGCCGAGCACAAGAGGGAGATCGAAGTGTTTTATCTTCCCGGCTACTCGCCGGAGTAGCACCCCGACGAGCGGCTCAATGGAGATTTGGAACAGGCCATCGAAAGCGCGTTCCATCCCCAACAAAAGACAAATTGCACAAGGCGGCTGCACAACACATGACGGCAATCGAAAAGAATTCGGAAAGGATCAAATTCTTCTTCCGAGACCCTCGCATTAAAGATGCCGCGTAGCAGTATGATCGGGCCGGATCAATGGTTTCCCTTGAAGACTGCCAATTGTTTCATGAGTTCGTCGCGAAGACCATGCAACTCCGACAGCCGCGCCAATCCCTCTGAACTGCGCCCGCCGGTATGAAGCGAGGAGATCTTCGCGGCCAAAGCATGAAATTGGTGATGCACCGACTCGATCGCTTGAAAGGCCGGCTGGGTGCCGCGCCCCAGTTGCCCTTCGCTCTCAAGCCAGGTGCCGAAACGGCATTGACGGGCATCGAGGGCAGGCGCTGTGTGGCGCTTGCCCTGCAGCCAGGCCTCAAAGGCCGCCAGCCACGCCCGGTGTTCCACGCTGGCAAACAGCGCCTGGCGATTGCCGGAGTTCACCTGCGGCACGGCCGCCCAGCGCGGATTGGAACGCCACGCGCGCGCCCAGGCGGGCAGATCCTTTGCCGGCATGGGACGGGCAATCCCGTAACCCTGGGCCAGTTCGCAGCCAAGCTGCAACAGCATCAGGCCGTGCTCGGCGGTCTCTACCCCCTCGGCAATCACCTGCAGTCGAAAGGCCGCGGCCAGTCCCAGAACGCCCTCCAGAATAGAGAGGTTCTCCGGGTCTTCGAGCATGTCGGAGACAAAGCTCCGGTCAATCTTCAAGACGTTTACCGGCAGACGCTTGAGATAGGTCAGTGAGCTGTAACCGGTTCCGAAGTCGTCCAGCGCAACGGCCACTCCGATCGCCCGGCACGCATTGAGCGCCTGTGAAGTCAAGGCCAGATCCTCGAGCGCGGTGGTCTCGATGACCTCAAGCTCCAGGTTGCCCGGCAATGCCGCCGGATGGGCGGCCAGCAGCGCCCGCAGCCGGTCAACAAAATTCGGCTGCTGCAGTTGCAGCGCTCCCACATTAACGCTGACCGGGATATCGAGGCCCTCGGCATGCCACGTTTCCATCTGCTCCAGTGCGGTTTCGATCACCCATTCGCCCAGTTCAATTGAGAGCGGATGGCCCTCGATGACGGGCAGGAACAGTCCCGGCGGAAGCAGCCCGCGCTGCGGATGGTGCCAGCGGATCAGGGCCTCGAGCCCTGTCACTTCCCCAGTCCGCATATTCACCTTGGGCTGATAGTGAAGCACGAACTCCCGGGCTGTGAGAGCCCGGCGAATGTGCTCCAGGTTCTCCCGGTGTCCGCGGACCGTCAGATCCTCGCTTGGATCGAACCACCGGTGACAGTTGCGGCCGGCGAGTTTGGCTTGATACATCGCCTGATCGGCCTGACGCACCAGTTGATCCTCATCCACCTGTTCCGGCTGAGGATAGAACGTTACGCCCATACTGCTTGTGAAGCGTACCCCCTGACCATCGATCGGGACTTCTGCCGAGGCAACTTCCTGGAGCCGGGTCAGAAAGGGCAGCATGTTGTCGACCTTTTCAAGGTCCAGAATGACGACCGCAAATTCATCGCCGCCCAGCCGTGCGAGCGTGTCACCTTCGCGCAATACGCACTTCAGGCGCGCCGCCAGAGCGGCCAGCAACGCGTCCCCGGTTGCTCGACCATAGCGGTCATTGACCGCCTTGAAGTTATCTACGTCGAGAATCGCCACCGCCAGCGATTGAGCTCTGCGGTGGGCCTGGCTCATCGCCTGCCGCAGCCGGTCAGCCAGCAATATGCGGTTAGGAAGGCCTGTAAGTCCGTCATAGTGCGCGATTTGCTCCAGTTCGCGCGCGTGCTCTTTCATCTCGGTAATGTCTGTAAACAGCGCCACGTACTGCACCACATCGCCATTCCCATTGCGGAGTGCATTGATGGTCATCGTCTCGGCATAGATTTCGCCATCCTTTGCCCGGTTCCACAGCTCGCCCGACCAATGGCCAGTCTCAAGCAGGGTACGCCACATTTGCTCGTAGAACTCCTTGCCCTGCAAACCTGATTTCAGGAAGCGCGGATTGTGTCCCAGCACCTCCTCACGGCTGTACCCGCTCAACCGGATAAAGGCTTCGTTCACCTCCAGGATCGAACCTTGTGCGTCCGTGATCACGACTCCTTCGCGCGCATGGGTGAAAAGACTGGCTGCCAGCTGCGTCCGCTCCTCGCTCTTCTTTTGCTGGGTGATGTCCTCTGAGAAAGCGATGATGCCGCCAACCGAGCCGTCGGCTGTTCGCCAGGGGATGATCTCCCGCTTCACCCATTGCACTCTGCCGTCCGCCCGCTCATAGCGGTCTTCGCCTCCTTTGAATGCGGTACCAGCCAACGCCCGGCGATGCTGCTCCTTCCATTCTTCCGGAATATCCGGGAGGACATCGTAGAGAAAGCGGCCGATAACTTCCTGACCGCACGGAGAAAAGCTCTCGATCCAGCGCCGGCTCGACGACAGGAAGCGTAGTTCCCGATCGAACATGGCCAGGTCGGCCGGCGCATTCTCAATGAATAATTGCAGCAGCTCTTTACTCTCGTTCAGCGCGGCCTTTGATCGCCTGGCCTCCGTAATGTCCTGAATAGTGCCCCGCATCAACGCGGGTCTTCCTGACCGATCAAGTTCGAGCTTGCCCAGCCCATGCACCCAGGTCGCCGCCCCATCGCAGCGCCGGATGATGCGGTATTCCCTGTCGAACGGTTTTCCCTGCCCAAGAACATGATTTCTGAGATACTCGGCCATGGCGGCGCGATCTTCGGGATGAACCAGGGTCAACCAGCCTTCCGTAGTGCGCTCGTACTCCTGGTCAATCCCCATGATCTCGTCCAGCACTCGGGAACTTGTCCAGACATTCGCCGGCACATTCAATACGTAACTGCCAACCCCGGCGATCTTTTGCGCTTCGCTCAAAGCCTCTTCGCTGTCGCGCAACTTCAGTTCCGCTTCCACCTGCGCTGTCATATCCGGCGCGATACCCAGGATGCCGATAATCTCGCCGGTCCCGTTGTTGATCGGATACTTCCGGTTATCGATCCAGCTGCTCGTTCCATCCTGCGACGGCAACTGTTGCAATTGGTTGGTGCGCCGCCCCTCCGCAATCGCCTGCTTTTCAAGCCGGTAACCGATATCGGCAATTTCTTCTGGTTGAATATCGTAGTCTGTCTTGCCAACCACTTCCCAGCTGTCTTGAATTTCCGTGGTGAGCTTGCACACGTTCGGGCTGGCGGCGAGGAAGACGTGGTTCCTGTTTTTGACGTAGATGTAATCCTCCGATGCTTCAATCAGGGTCCTAAAACTGGCCGGCAAGGCCGTATCACCGGACTCCGTGACGTTCCTCGCATCCTCGAGCTCCAGGCATAGCGATACGCCCCCGCCCGCATCGTCCGGCCCCTTGCTGAAATGACCCTTGATGCATCGAATCCCGCCATCGGCGTGGCGAAGCCGAATGTTGAAGCAGCCCGACCGTGGCTCGATTTGCGGAGAAAAAAGCGCCGCGGCCGTGTCTGCGTCTTCAGGATGGATGAGGTCACACAAGTTGACTCTTGACGCAAGGATCTCCTCAGAGTGAAATCCGAAGAGTGACATGATCCCGTCGCTGACGGATCGCACCGAACAAGAACCGTCGAGAGCGAGCAAGAAATTAACCTTGACCAGGGGCCCGTCCATCTATCAGATCTCGAATCCGTCCATCGGGAGTGCTTGGGTCAGAATATCGCATTCCCAGATCGATTAAGAAGCACGAAGGTCCTAAGGGATTCCCCAACTTACGATTCTGTCAGATAGCCGACATAAGAAGCGCATTCTTTCCTTGACGATACCGCTTCCGGGCGCCCTTTTGCCGCGACCCCAAAAGCCGGTTGAATGGCCGCGGGCTTACGGCAGGGGATGCCAGGAACCAGAACATACACGGGTTATCCACGTATTTTTTTATTTCTACGGTAGTTCCGGTCTGCTTATCCACGCATACTCTTGGCATAATCGCAGCTGTAGCGTGTTTCCAGCTGTGACAAGATCGAAGCGGTGCAGTCAACTGTGGCATGCCTGAAGCAGTTGCCGCGCATGCCGCAGGAGACAGCAGAGAACTGGAGAAGCGCGAAAGAGCGGTTCCTCCGCAACTGTTCCACGACTGGAATATTGGGAGCACTGAAGAGTGACCAGCTACAGCAGAAATGATGTGTTGCGCATCCTGCAGATCAGTTCCCGCCAGTTGCAGGGGTGGGAGAGGGCCGGGTTGATTCCCCAGCGGCAGGCCTACACCTTCCAGGATCTCGGGCAGCTTAGAATCCTGCGCGTGCTGCGCGAAGAAGACGTGCCTGCGGCCTCCATTAGGGACTCGATCCTTGCCATGAAGGCCGTAGCCGGCATGGCCAATCCACTGCTCGAGGCATGCGTGGTTCGCACCGGCTCCCGCCTCGCCTTTCGTCATCGCGGCGCCATGGTCGACCCCATTCGCCGCCAATTGCTCTTCGACTTTGACCGGCCCCAGGGAGCCGAGCGCCCTTCGGTTGTCTCCGATCCCCTCCCGCTTCGGGCCCAGGGCCATGGCATCCACGATCGCTTCCTGGCCGCGGTGCAGGCCGAGGAAGCCGGCGAAAAACAGCGCGCCATCGAAATTTACGAAGAGATTCTGGCCATTGAGCCGAGCTATGCCGCCGCCTGCATCAATCTCGGCACCGTTCACTTCCACTTGCGCCATTTCAGCCGCGCCGAAGAGTTTTACCGCCGGGCCACGGAGATCGATCCCGGCTACGTGCTGGCCTGGTTCGATCTGGGCAACGTGCTCGACGAGCTCGAACGCCCCGATGAGTCCATTGCCGCCTATCGCAAGGCGATCTCGCTTTCCCCGCGTTATGCCGACGCACACTACAATCTGGCTTTGGCGTACGAACGCAAAGCGATGCATCGTCCGGCGCTGCGCCACTGGCACGCTTATGTGAAGCTCGACAACCGCGGACCCTGGGCCGACCACGCTCACGGTCAAATCCGCAGGCTGCTCCACCGGGAGAAGTTGCAAGTCGCCTATCGCGCCGCGAAGTTCATGCCGCCCCGCAAAGGCTTGGCGGCATTGTCACTGGTGTAGGCGAAGCTAGCTCGCCGAATCCTTCTGCCGCGTATTCTTGACAGCGGAAACAATTCCAATTCCGATCAACACAACCGCGCCTACCCCAATCCATTGCGTGGGTATATGCATCAGGTGCGCCCCATACGCAAGACCGGCAATCAAAATCGCGAACCCACCAGCATAAAGTCCAAACGACATTAAAGCTCCTCAGCGCGCAAATTGGCACACTAAGCAACTCTCGCACCCGCAAGTCACAGGAATCTGAGCAATTGGGACCGGTGAGACAGTGTCTGCCGCCCGCTCCGCGGGCTAACCGCCGCAATGACATCGAAAGCTGAAGAGCGGGGCGCTAACAGCATTCCCTGGTCCCTGATCCCCAACTTTATAACTTCTGCGTCCGCTGCACGGCCCGAACGCCGTTCACTCTGCGCAGCCCGAGCACCATGCGGTTCAGGTGGCGCAGGTCTTCGGCTTCAACCACAAACTCAATAATCGCTTCGCCGTCTTCGTCGCGGCTGATGTCCACGCTGCGAATGTTGGTGTTCTCATCGGAGATGACGGCCGTCAGTTCCTTCAGCATTCCGGTGCGATCGTCGCAGTAGATCGTCATCTTCACCGGGTAGCGCTGCGGACGGCTCACGCCGTCGTCTCCCACCCTTGACCACTCGACAGCGATGCGCCGGTCGCTCTCGTAGAGCAGGTTCTGCACATTCGGGCAGCCCCTGGCGTGCACGGCCACGCCCTTGCCGCGCGTCACGTACCCCACAATCTCCTCGCCGCGTATGGGGTTGCAACATCGCGCCCGATAAACCAGCAGGTCGTCCTGCCCCTCCACCTGCAGCGAATCCGAGCCGGTCAGATGCAGTTTGCGCACCGCGTCCGTCATGCCCGCTGCGCCGCTGCCAGGCTTGGTCTCCGGCGCAGCTTCAGTCTCCGGCGCGTTCGCGTATCCCGGCGCCAGTTTGTTCAAAAGCTGGTGAGCGGTGTGCTTGCCCTGGCCGAGCGTGGCCAGAAGGTCGGCGGCCGTCGCCACTCCGTATTCGCCGGCGATCCGGCCCAGGTCCTGGTCCGTGATCTGGCTCATCGGCACCTTGAATTTGCGCGCCTCGCGCTCCAGCAGCTTGCGCCCTATATCCACAGCGCGCAGACGCTGGTCCTCGTTGAGCCAGTGCTTGATCTTGTTGCGCGCCCGCGGACTCTTGACGAAAGCCAGCCAGTCGCGGCTCGGCCTGTGGTCTTTCTGCGTGACGATCTCAACAATGTCGCCGGTGCGCAGCTTCGTGCGCAGCGGAACCATGCGGCTGTTCACCTTGGCGCCCACGCAGGTGTGGCCCACCTCGGTGTGAATCGTGTAGGCAAAATCAACCGGCGTGCCACCCGCCGGAACCACCACAACCTTCCCTTTCGGGGTGAAGGTATAGACCTCATCCGGGTAAAGGTCCATCTTCAGGCTGGAAAGGAACTCGTTGGGGTCGGTCATCTCCTTCTGCCACTCGACCAGTTGCCTGATCCAGTTCAGCCGTTCCTCATCGCGCGCCGTTACTGCCTTGTCGCCCGCCTTGTACTTCCAGTGCGCCGCGATCCCTTCCTCGGCAATCCGATGCATCTCTTCGGTGCGGATCTGCACTTCAAACTGGTGTCCGCCTTCGCCCATCACCGTGGTGTGCAGCGATTGGTATCGGTTGGCGCGGGGAATCGAAATGAAGTCCTTGATACGCCCCGGCACCGGCCGCCAGATCGTGTGGATCAGCCCGAACACCGCATAGCACGAAGCCACGTCCTGCGTAATGACGCGAACCGCCAGCAGGTCATATACCTGCTCGAAAGATACCTTCGACCGCTCAATCTTCTGGAAGATCGAATACAGCCGTTTGATGCGCCACTCCACGCGCGCCTCAATGCCGTTTTCGCGCAGTTGCTCGGTCAGAGTGTCTTCCACGCCATGAAGAAATTGCTCTCCCTCGATCCGCCGTGCCTCCACCGCGGCCGATACCCGCTCATAGCTCACCGGGTCGGTGTAGCGGAAAGCCAGGTCCTCCAACTCGCCCCGTACCTTGCCCATTCCCAGCCGGTGCGCAAGCGGAGCGTAGATGTCCAGGGTCTCGCGTGCGATCGCCTCCTGCCGGTCGGGTTGAAGGTGTTCGAGGGTGCGCATGTTGTGCAGCCGGTCGGCCAGCTTGATCAACACCACGCGCACGTCTGAAACCATTGCCAGCAGCATCTTGCGAACATTCTCGGCCTGGCGGTCCTCGCGGTTGGCAAACTGGATCTTGTCGATCTTGGTCACGCCCTCGACGATGTGCGCCACCTGGTCGCCGAACTGGGCCGCGATCTCTTCGTTGGTGGCCGGTGTGTCTTCCACCGAGTCGTGCAGCAGCCCCGCGGCAATGGCCGTCGAGTCCAGCTTCATCTCCGCCAGCACCTCGGCCACTTCAAGAGGATGAATGATGTAGGGTTCGCCCGAGGCGCGCATCTGCCCCTCGTGATGCCTGACGCAGAACTCCCACGCCTTTCGGATGAGCGAAACATCTTCATTGGGGCGATTGGACTGTGCGTGCCGAAGCAATGCCTCGAAGCGTTCGCGCACCCTGTGCTTAGCCATCAACCGCTCGGCAGCGTTCGATCCGCTGCCCGGGATCGGCGGGGAGGAGCCGTTCGCAGGCATTTCACCCGCGCTGCCGCGGTCTACTTCTGGGGCTTCCGCCGGTATGGCTTGCCGCACTGTCGCCATGCTTCATTATAGGCCGATTGTGTTCTCAGGGCATGAGCAGCCGCCTCCATCCCGCTTCAATCCTCTGTTTCCTCACTATTTTGCCGATTTGAAGCGCGATTCTAACTTCGCATTCCTCCGTTTCAAACCGGGAGAACCGCGCCGTCCGCACCAAACTCTCGTGTTGCACATCACAGCCTGCCCTGTGGAAAAAGGCGCGTAATCTCCAATGCTGGATAGAGGTCCAGAGCGGAGGAATTCATGCTGAAAAACCTCTTAATTTTTGTAGTGGCCGCCGTCCTTGCCGCTGGTGCGGGATATGCGGATCAGTCAAATTCGAAAGTTGTGATCCCGCTGAAGCCGACAGCGCCCGTAAGCGGGAAACAGATGTACGTGAATTATTGCGCGCCATGCCACGGCGTAAATGGCACGGGCAACGGCCCGGTCGCGACCGCGCTCAGGCAGCCGCCCGTCGATCTCACGATGTTGAGCAAGAATAACGGCGGGAAGTTCCCGTCCAGCCATATCGTCTCGGTACTCCAGTACGGAACGGAGATTCCCTCGCACGGAACCGCCCAAATGCCGGTTTGGGGTCCGATCCTTGGTAAGATGGACAAGGCCTTCACGCAGGAAAGCCATCTCCGTATCAGTAATTTGAGCCGCTTCCTGCAGACGATTCAGACCAGGTAGCCGCCGGCGGCCATCGCGCTCCCGGTCCCACCGGGCCTTCAAAAAAGGGGCGAATGGCGAAGCCGAGCGAGCCACGACCGAACAAGCTACGGCCCGGGAAACCGGTGGCGGCAGCCCAAGGTGAGATCCCTGCCGCCAGCCGAATTGAAGCACAGCTGAATTCCAAGTTCGAATCCAAAGCTGGGAGCTTGCCCGGCGTTCAGATCAGCCGGCGCGCCGCCGACAGGCTGCGCGCCGGTCACGTATGGGTCTACGCGTCGGACGTAGAAGCGGTCACCCTTCCCGAAACCGGTTCGCCGCTGCTGGTGCCGGTGGCCGACAGCCGCGGACTGCTGCTGGGCACCGGGCTCTACAGCCCCTCCTCGCAGATAGCCTTGCGGATGGTTTCGCGCGACGCCCTGGACGAGTCCGCGTGGCTTTTGCTGATAGCCGACCGCCTGCGCAAGGCGATAGAGCGGCGCATTGGGATGCTGTCGCCACTCGCAGGCAAGAGCGACTCTTGCCGGTTGTGCTTTAGCGAGGCCGACGAACTGCCCGGTCTGGTGATCGACAAGTACCGCGATATTGCGGTTCTTCAGCTGCTTACCAAAGGCCTGGACCGCGCAGCGGTGCGCGAGACTGTGGTGCGCGCGTTACGCGACACGTTGAACACGAAAAGCGGCGCAGCAAAAAAAGCCGGCTGGGTTGTAACGATCGTTGAGCGGCCCGACCCGCGCATGCGCGAACTCGAGGGACTGTCCGCGGCCAGCCCAGAGCCGCTTTGGATGGCCGATCCAACCGCCTCGAAGACGAGCACGCAATTCCATCTGAACGGACTGGAGTTCCATTTCGACGCCAACTCCGGCCAGAAGACCGGCGCATTCCTTGACCAGAGCTCCAACTACGCCGCCGCGCAGGATTGGGCTTCGCTTCTCACTCCAGGAGGCCGTGCCCTCGATGTCTGCACCTACCAGGGAGGATTTGCGCTTCACCTGGCACGAGTCTGCAGGCGCGTCACCGGCATTGACGCCTCGCGCTCCTCACTTGAGGTGGCCGAGCGTAATCTCGAAGCCAACCGGAATCAAATCGGCGCGGAAGTCGACTGGGTGGAGGCCGACGCCTTTCAGATTCTGCGCGATTGGTCCGATGCAGGCGAGCGATTCGACGCCATCGTTCTCGACCCGCCCGCCTTCGCCAAATCCAAACGCGCCGTCGAAGGCGCGCTGCGCGGCTACAAAGAACTGAACCTGAGGGCCTTGCGCATGGTGAGCCCCGGTGGCCTGTTGGTCACCTGTTCCTGTTCGCACCATCTGAGCTGGGCCGACCTCGAAGCCACCGTTGCCTCAGCAGCGGCCGACGCGCAACGGCGCGTGCGCCTGCGCGAACGCCGCGGCGCCGCCCCCGATCATCCTGTGGTGCTGAACCTTCCTGAAACCGAATATTTGAAGTGCCTGGTCCTGGAAGTGGAGTAGTCAGGGAAGTCGAATAGCTCAAACGATGGGACGGCCGGGGAGTGGAAAGTCGAGGCCGGATAGCCTCTCGTCAAGCCTGTGTACCGCGCGCTCCGGGGTGCTGCCACAGCCGCCACCACCGATGCGGCGCCTGCGCTGTCGGCAGGAACTCCGCCGGGCGATTGCCTTTGAGCGCCGCGCCCCGCAACTCCGACAGGGCCTCTTTCACCTGCGCGCGCAGCGCCTCCGCCTCAAATGTGCAGGATCGCAGGTACGCCGAGATGCTGAGCCCCGCCTCAGCCGCGCGCTTCTTCAGTTGCTCGCATTCCGCATGGCTGAGCCGAATGGTGATGCTGGCCGTCTTCAGGGCCCTCTCCGGCGAAGCAGTTTTCCGCCCCTCGCTGCCGGCATTGTCCAACCCGGAATCAGCCCCAGCCCGATGCTGATTTCGGTCCACCCTTGCCATGTTGGCGATCTCCGCCTCTTCGACCAGCGCGGCAGGCCACTCAATCCGCTTGTAGCGGGCGTTGGCGCGCAGAGCCCGCTCGTAGCTGAGATTCGCTGAGCCGTCTGTTGGATCATCCTGAGTCCAGTCGGCGTCCCGATCCGTTTTCTGCGTCGTCGGCGCAGCCAGCGCGGCCAGCAGGCTGGCAAACCCTGACGCCGCGGCGGAGGGGGCAGCGTTCGGCACTGGATCCCACCCCGTGGGAGCGGAACTCTGGCCAGGTTCTCCGGATTTCCAACCCGCCGCCGAAGACCGGTCGTCGGGGACCCCGGGATTTTCTGTCGGCCTCTGCATGTCTTCGAGCATAGCGAGGCAAATCCAGGAAAACTGGAAGAACTTCTCCGGCAAACATCTTTCCGGATTCCAATTCGGAAATCGCAACCGCACCGCGTCGATTCGGGATCAAATTCTATTCGACCCTGGATTTCCTCAGCCGCTTCAGTCTCACTGGCGAAGCCGACCCCCGGAAGATGAAACTATGCCCCACCCATCGGGCGTCCCGGGGTCCCCGGCGGCAGGTCTTCGTCGAGTTCGCCACAGTGTCTTTACACTTCAATTGCGTTTCTTATCAGGCCTTGGCCGTCTCGAAATCCGGAAGAATCCTTCCGGGCAGCCGTATCAGCCGCGTGATGGCTTCCGGGCTCAACGGCCTCGCATAAAGGAACCCTTGGCCGTATCGGCATCCCATCTGCCGCAGCAAATGATGCTGCTCCCGCGTCTCGATGCCCTCTGCCACCACGTCCATCCCCAGCACCCGCGCGAGCTCAACAATGGTTTTCACAATTTGCTGGGCCTGCTCTCCCTCCATCATGCGCGACACGAATGAGCGATCAATCTTCAGAATGTCAAATGGAAACGACTGTAGCTGATTCAGCGCGCTGTATCCGGTACCAAAGTCATCCATCAGCAGCGAGACTCCCAGCCTCCGCAGGTTGCTCAGCACATCCAGCGCCGTGCGGATATCCGGTATCAGGCTGGACTCGGTCATCTCCAGGCCCAGTTGGCGGCTGGCGATTCCAAATCGCGACAGCAGCGCCTCCACATGGTCGGCCAATCCATCCCGGGAGAATTGCTTGGAGGAGAGATTCACGCACACCCGCAGCGCGCTCCGAGACGGGTCCTCGCGGTTCCATTCCAGAATCTGGCTGCAGGCCTCCGCCATTCCCCAATCGCCGATGGGCAGAATCAGACCGCTCTCCTCGGCTCTCGGAATGAAGTCCATGGGCGGGATCAGTCCGCGCTCCGGATGCCGCCAGCGAATCAATGCCTCAAGCCCAACGATGCGATGCGTAGCCAGTTCGACCTCCGGCTGGTAATAGAGCACAAACTGGCGCTTTTCTATTGCGTTGCGCAACTCGGAAGAACTGGGCCAGCTTTGTTCTGCAGCTTTCGCCGTGACTTCGGGTGCCCGCTCAGGATTCTGACTCAACCCGTGATCCCCATATCGACAGCGCAGTCTCCGCAACTCCAGCAGGCTGGCCGCCATCTCCGCAAGGCTCTCCAGCATGCGCAACTCGTCCAGCGCCATATTGCGGCGCGGGTGGCAGCTGAAGATCGTCAACGCCCCCAGGATCTCTCCCTCGGGTGAGCGTATCGGAACGCTCGCAAACGAACTCATATGGAGCCGCCTGAGCGTCAGCCTGGCGTTCCCGAATTGAGCGTGTGTTGATACGTCAGGAACGACCACCGGACCGTCTGCATTCAGAACCATCTCAAAAATGGAGCCGTTCCGCGGCAGCTCCCGCACCTGCTCGCCCCAGCAGGACTTGATCCAGATGCGCGTTTCGTCCATAAACCCCAGAAGCACAGAGTCAGCCTGGAAATACTCCGCCGCAAGCCGGGTAATGGCATCGAAGTTCGTCTCCGGTGCGGTGTCCAGAATCGCCGTAGAAGCCAGCGCGCTCAACCTGGACTCCTCACGACAAGAATAGAGATTGAGAGCTGCCAACCCCGCTTGCGCCATGTGCCCGACTCCGGATCCGTGATGGGCGGCCAGAATGCGCCGCCTGTTGAGCCTGCTGCACAGGCTCTCCACTCCTCTTATCGGTCCATGTTTCCAGGTCCTTCAGGTTACGCAAGGCCAGCCGGGCCGTGATCCTTCCGGCATTACCCGGCGAGTTACTTGTGTGCAGTCGGTTGTCCCGTTTCGGTCCACAGAAAGGTTAATTCGTCGGTATCGTCCTGGATCTCCTGGTCGACGCTTACGCCCGCCGAGTGCCCACCGCCCACGCCATAGTGCAGCAGGATCGGCCGCCCGCTCGATGAAGCAGCCTGCAACTCCGCTGTCATCTTGCGTGCATGCAGCGGATCAACCCGCGTATCGCTGTCCCCGGTGAAAAACATCACCGCCGGATACGCCGTTCCGGCCTTCACGTTCTGGTAGGGGGAGTACTTCAGCAGATACGGGAATTGCTTCTCGTCCACCGCGGAGCCGTACTCGGTCGTCCAGTAGTAGCCCACCTTGAATTTCTGGTAGCGAAGCATGTCCAGCAGCGGATAACCGCACCAGATGGCGCCGAACAGCTCGGCATGCTGGGTGATGGAAGCGCCCATCAGCAGGCCGCCGTTCGACCGGCCTCTAATCGCAAAATGCTCGGGCGAAGTGTACTTGTGGTCGATCAGGTAGCGCGCAGCCGCAAACCAGTCGTCGAAGACATTCTGCTTTTTCTCGAACATGCCTGCCTCATGCCATTGCTCGCCGTACTCGCCCCCGCCGCGGAGATTCGGCAACGCGAACCAGCCACCCTGTTCCATCCACCACGCGTACGAAGGGTCCCAGAAAGGGGTGAGGCTCACATCGAACCCGCCGTAGCCGGTCATCAGCAGCCGTTCCGTACCGTCCTGTTTCAGCCCCTTCTTCCCGGCAATGAACATCGGAACCGCGGTCCCGTCCTTGGACTTGAAGAAAACCTGCTTCAACTCATACTGGCTGGAGTCGAACGGAACCTTGGGTTGGAAAAAGATCTCGCGCTTGCCCGTCGCTGTATCCAGCCGGTAACTGGTCGGCGGCATAATGAACGACTCAAAACTGAAAAACCCATAGCGGTCGGTCGTCTTGCCGTATACCTGAGACGCCGAGCCGATGGCGTCGTAAACAATCTGGCCGGCCGGCTTGCCGTCCAGCGCATAGATGCTGGTCTCGGTCTTCACATCTTTCAGCCGGTTCACATAGATTTTTTCGCCCACAATCGACCAATCGTCGATCACATCCTTGCCTTCCGGCACGATGGTTGTCCAAGCCTCCGGCATCACACCCGGATCGGCCTTGAGAATGCGGCCCATCGGCGACTTGTAATCGGTCTTCACATACCACGCCCCGTGCGCGTAGATAGTCGAGAATCGTGAGTCGAGCCCCCACACCAGCACCTCGAACGGCGACCCCGGCTTGGTCAGGTCGCGGAACACAATGTCCACGCGCCGGGCTGGAACTCCGCGGTTGATCTCGCCCACAAGATAGTGCCCGTCATCGGTCACCACGCTGCCAAACAGGTCATTGCCGCCCAGCGCTTCCCCGCGAAATTCATGACCGAAGATCAACTCATCGCGCGAGACACGCGTCCCCAGAACGTGCCGGTACAGCAGCGTCCCTTCCTGGTTATTGCGCGCATAGTAGAAGCTTTTCCCGTCCGGAGCGAAGCTGATGCCAAAGTAGCGCGCCGAGGGCAACTCGTCCTCCAGCGTCTTGCGCGTCTTCACGTTCAGCACGCGAAGGCTGTCTTCATCGGCCCCACCCTGCTTCACCCCGTAAATCAGCAGGTTCCCGTCGCGTGAAACATCGGAGATCTCGACCGACGTATTCGGGTCGCGGCTCAGCACCGCCGGGTCGAGCAGCCGCTCGTCTTTGCCTGTCCACCCATGCCGCACGTAAATCGACAACTGCTGTTCGTCGGCCAGCCGCCGCCCAAAAAAGAAGCTCCCCGACCGTTCGATCGGCATGCCGGTCACGGTAACATTCACCAGCGGATCCAGATCGTCCGCTATCTTTGAGCGGATGCGAGCCTGCTTCAGATAGCGCTCGGTGTACGCATTCTGAGCGTCAATGAAGGCCTGCGTCTCGGGGCTCTTCGCGTCCTCGAGCCAGCGGTAGTTGTCTACAATTTTCGTTCCGAAATAATTGTCCGTGACCGGACTTGCGTCGACAGCGGGTGGCGCCGGGAGCGTGATGCCGTCCCGTCCATGAATTGCCTGCGCGGCCGCGACCGTCCCAACCAGAAAAACCACTCCAAAGGCAGAACAAAATAGCCGCACGCCGTGCCTCCTTGGGATAGCTTACACGCCTGGCAATCGATCACCCCTGCCGGGGGTGCGCTCGCGAACCTCGTCCCCGCTTTCTAAGCTTGTTGCCGATGAACAGGCAAGGGGAAAAACGTCACTTCCATTCCGTGCCCATGTTGTCATCTGTAATCGGGCGCGAACCCCGAAGCCTTAGCCGCAGGCTGTCTTGATACTCGATAGGAGCATCGAGTTCATGGCCGGCCGTCTTGCTGGATGACTCCGGCAGCGATACGATCCGATCCAGCGCGGCGCAGTTCGACGGCTTTGACAAGTCGAACACCGGACTGCCGTCGATTCTGTAGGCCGTCAGCACGGTGCGCAGCCGGGTCCGGTCAAAGATCAGCGGACTGTCGCTGACGGCAATAAAATTTGCCACACGAATCGCGTATGGGAAGACGGTTGCGCCAGTCAGCTGCGCTTCCCCCGACAAGGTCGTGTTGTAGTACTCCACGCCGCCCGGCTTCAGGTGTTTCCGAATCAGCTTGAGAAAATCCACTGACAGAAGATTTGAAACGTTTGCCCGCCAGTTGAACGTCGTGTTCATAAGAATGAAGTCAAACCTGCGATCCGGATGACCCACCAGCCACCTGCGGCCGTCATCAATCACGATATGCACCTTTGGGTTGGTCAGCAGGCTGGCGACGCCGGGACGGGTTTTTATCAGCGGCAGATAGCCTGGATTGATCTCGACAATCGTTACATCCTCAACGCTCGGATGGTTTGCCACGATCTGTGCCCACGATCCGGAAGAGAGTCCGATAATCAACATATCTTTCGGGTCAGGATGAAGCGCGGCCAGCGAATAGGCCCGGAAGATGCCGTTGGTGTCATGCATGGGGTCGATGTTGAAGTGGCCGTCGTACGATCCCCCGCCGAAAATCGTCTCATGGGAATCAACCGCGATCACCCCGCTGCGGTTCTCAACCAGATCCACGAATTTCATGCCGGGATGGAAGTCGGTTTTGAAGAGCAGCCGCTCAAACATTCCAGAAAAAAGCGCTCCCGACGTTGCCGCAATCGCAATGACCGCCGCAGCGGATGAAAAAATCGCGATCCTTGAAAATTTCGGCGTTGCCAGCGATGCCAGGATCGCCGAAACCGCCGCTCCCAGCACCATCAGCAGCAATGAGGTCTCAAGCGTAGACAAGTGGTCAAGTACCACAAAGCCGATCAGAAAGCTTCCCAGCGCCGACCCCACGATGTTGCTGAGGTAAAGATAGCTCAGCTTCTGCCCGGCTTGATCTGCCGGGCCGATTGCCGCATGGGACAAGATCGGGAACGATGCTCCCAGCAGCGCCGAGGCGATCGCTATCAGGCAGTACGTATATCGATAGGAAACAAATCCGGATGAAAGAGACAGTGCCGGGCCCAGAAGGAAAGCGGCAATCGCGCCCAGCAGGACGACGGTTGCACCGGCGCGAAGAGTAAGCCCGAGGTCATCTTTGAGCTTCTTCTTGCAGAGATCGTGGACGGCGAGGGCGCCGTAAGCGATTCCGAACAGGTAATAGGCCAGCAGATTCGCAAACGAGGCAGCGGAGCCGCCGCTCGCATAGGAATAGAGCCGGTACCAGATAATCTCGTAAGCCAGCGCAATGAAGCCGGTGGCCGCCGCCAGCAGCATGGCAAATTTGAATGGGATCGTCCTCGGCGGAGCGCCGGCGCCCGGGCTCTCCATCTCGTCTTTCTCTTCGGGCGCCGGTCCTCGGTAGGGACGCTGCAGCAGCGCGGTGGCTCCGACGAGAAGATTGATCGAAGCCGCCAGCCGCACCGATCCCGATTCCCCAAGAATACGCATCAGAAAAAGAGCCGCCAGCAGGCATGCGAATCCTGAACCCAGGGTGTTGGCCGCATAGAGAGAGCCTACCGACTCTCCAACATTCGCCGTGCGGCGCACCAGGTGCGCAACCAGCAGCGGAAGTGTGCTTCCCATCAGCAAAGTCGGTATCAGCAGCAGCAGGAAGGCAATGGCTCCGGTCGCCGCGATCGAGTTGCCCGCGGTAAATTCCGCTGCGCGGTGAAAGATCCATAACGAGCAGAAGCCGAATATGCCGATCGAGCACTCAATGACGCCGAATGCCCGGAGCGCTCGAATGCGTTCAAAAGTAGAGAGCCTTCCGCCGGCAAGACTGCCCAGGCCCAATCCAAGCATGAAGACGGTCACGATCACCGTAACCGATTCAATATTCACTCCATAAATCGTAAAAAGAGCGCGCTGCCAGACGATCTGGTACAACAGGGCCGGAAAGCCGGAAGCAAAGAAGAGCAGCAGGTACGGCCAGAGATTTTCCTGCTTCTGAAGCGAAGGCGTGGGGCGAATATCAGCGGGCATGATTGAGTCCGGATTATAGCAGTCAACAACACAGTCGCCCCGGCCCTTGCTCTAGAATCGAGTCAAGTGGCAGGCCCATCCTCAACCCAACCCTCTGCGCGCACGCCTTCGCGGTGGGCGCGCGGCCTGGCTCTGTTTCACCCCTCCCACGCACACAGCGTGTTTTCGGCCACCGTGCTGCTCATGGTGTCCACTTTCCTCTCCCGTATCATCGGCCTGGTCCGCGTTAAATACATCGTCTGGCTGTTCGGAAGCGGCGTTCAGGCCGACGCCTTCAATGCCGCATTCGTGCTTCCCGACATGATTTCCTACTTCCTTGTCGGCGGCGCGGCCTCCATCACCTTCGTCACCATCCTCACGCGCTACCGAGAATCTGGACGCGAGGCCGACGGCGACCGTTCGCTCTCCGTCATCCTCACCACCATGTACCTGGTGCTCGGCTCCGCAATCGTGCTGGCGGAGATCTTCGCTCCCTGGTACGTGCACTGGTGGTTCAATGGCTTCGACGCTCGAAAGGCGTCCCTTTGCGTCGCTCTCACCCGCATCCTGCTCCCCGCGCAATTGTGCTTCTTCGCCGGCGGAGTCTTCGGGGCCGTGCTGCTGGTGCGCAAGCAATTCACCGTCCAGGCCGTCGCTCCGCTCATCTATGGCCTCGGCACCATCGTCGGCGGCGTGCTGCTGGTGAAGCATATCGGCGTTTCGTCGCTGGCCGTCGGAACCCTGGCCGGTGCCTTCTTCGGCCCGTTTCTGATGAATGCCTGGTTCGCCCGCCGCGCCGGCAGCCGCTACCACTTCATTCTCGACTGGCACGACGCCGGCCTGCGCGAGTGGGTGAGGCTCTCGTTACCGCTGATGGCCGGCGTCTCGCTGGTCACGGCCGACAACTGGATCATCGCCCATTTCGCCTCCACGGTCGGCGGCGCGGTCTCGCTCATGAGCTACGCCAAGCAGCTGTTTACCGCGCCCATGGCCATGCTCGCCCAGGCCGCCGGCGCAGCCTCCATGCCCTTCTTCGCCAGCCTCTGGAACCAGCAGCGGCGCTATGAGTTCGCCGTCGGCGTGGCCGACTCGGTGTCGCGCGTGGCCTCCCTCGGCCTGCTCACAGCTTCCGCCATGGTCGCCCTCGGCCAGCCGGCCATCGATCTCGCCTTTACCGGCGGACGCTTCACGCCCACTGACGCGCGCAATTGCGCGGCTTATTTCGCCGTCTTCTCCGTCTCTTTGTTTCTCTGGTCGGCCCAATCCATCTATGCCCGCGCCTTCTATGCCGCAGGCAACACGCTTCTGCCCATGCTGGCCGGAACCATCGTCACCCTCGCTTCACTGCCTATTTATTACGCGTTCTATCAATCGCAAGGCGCCATTGGACTGGCCATCGCCTCCGATATCGGCATCGGCATGCAGACGCTTGCCGTAGCCGTGCTGCTGCACAAGCGCCGCATGGTCTCGCTGGCCAGCCTGGATTACGCGGAAATGGGCCGCTGCCTGCTGGCTGCCGTCGTCGCGGGCAGCGCGGTCGCATTGCTGGCCATCGGCCTGGGCAGATCGTGGGGCCATCCGCAGGGCATTCACGCGCTGAGGCAAGCGCGCCTCGTCGACCTCGTGATTCTTATCGCCGGCACTGCCTTATGGCTCGCGCTGGTCCGCTGGATCCTGGAAAAAACCGGCTCCGCTCTCCCCAGGGTCGCCATGAAGCGCCTCGGCTTCAGGTAACTCGCCGGAACCTGCGACACCGAGTGGCCGCCCGGCCAATAAAATTGACGGCTGAATGCCAAATCGAAACATGCCGATAGGGCACTAAGCTGGAAATTTTAACTGATGAGAAGGATAAAACAGGATGGCATTTTTCAATTGGAGCGAAAGCCTTAGCGTCGGCGTAAAAGCGTCTGACGATGATCACAAGAAACTGGTAGACATGCTGAACCGCCTGCATGAGGGGATGAAGTCGAGGCAGGGTAAGGAAGTGGTAGGTAAAGTTCTTGATGAATTGGTCCGCTACACCAAATTCCATTTTGCCCGTGAGGAAGAGTTCTTCGCCAAGACCGGGTATCCGGCGACTGAGCACAAGAGACAGCATGCGGATTTAGTCAAACAGGCAGAGGAATTGCAATCAAGGTACAAGAGCGGCGAGAGCGCGCTCTCGATCGAGACCTTGGATTTCCTGAAAGATTGGCTTGTCATCCATATCCAGGGAAGCGACAAGAAATACATGGACCACCTTAACGCTGCTGGAATTCGTTAACAGATAAATGCGTCCGGAAAACAAGTGCCCTCCCCGCTTCTAGACATACCTGGCGCCGCCTTGACATCGAGTTCGCCACCAAGGCAGAGGCACGACTGATCTTGAAGGGCGCATTCTCGTATCGATTAGGGCGCTCGCCAACCTTTTTGGATCGAAAGAGATAAAGCCGAAGAACTTGAATCTGGCGGAACTCTGGGCCCCCGATGATCGGCCGCGAGCGTGTGCGGAACTCAAGTTCAAAACCGCAGCCTGTGAAGACACAAGCGCCCCCGCCGGGGCGGGAGCGCCGCTGAATCAGCGAAGTTTTACCCGGCCTTAATTACTGCGCAGCCTTCACCGGCTCCGCCGCGCCGTTTGAAGCAGCCTTCGCGTCCGGCTTGCGAATGTCGATGCCGCCCTTGAAAAACGCGCCATCTTCGATGCTGATGCGAGCCGCGGCCACATCGCCATTCAGCGAGCCTTCGGCGCGGATATCCACGCGGTCGGTCGCCGTCATGTTGCCGCGAACCTTGCCCAGCACCACGATCTCTCGCGCGCTGATGTTGGCCGACACCTGGCCGTTGCGCCCGATGGTCACGCGATTCCCTGGCAGGCTCAGGCTGCCCTCGACTTTGCCGTCGATATACAGCGACTCGGAGCCGGTGATTTCGCCTTTAATAAAAAGTCCCTTTCCGATGGTGGCCTGCTCGCCGCTGCTGCTGCTCGCCGCCGGCTGCACACGGGCAGGCGCTTCGACGGGCGCGGCCTGGGGCATCGAGCGAGGCGGCTCCGGAGTGGGAGCGGGATTGATCGATCCGGGTTGATTGGGTTTCCACATTGCGCTCAAGTCTGGTTCCTTTTCTGTCCCTCGAGGGACGGGGAAAATGCCAAGGCGATGGCCGATGGCTTCGTGCCCAAAAATATAAGTGCGGACCGCCGTGCTTCCTGCTTTCGGCAAACCCGTCAGCAACCGCGGGCGGAATCTCAAGTGCTCCCGCGGCCCGCCCCAAATTGGTGCGTTCCCGCTATTCTAAGCCCCAACCCCGCAATTCATCGAGTCCCCGCAAAATCCCGCCCTGGGGTAGCCAACTCTGACAACACCTTTCTCGAATTCGCGCTGCCGGAAGTGGACAGGACGCAGGGCTCGGGCGTCTTTGCCTCTGTCCGATGGGTGGGATCGGGCGGAGGGAGCAGGGGCCTTCAGGCCGGGGCTCCTTCCTTTCATTCTTTTGTCCTTGAATTTGCATTCTTCTCTCTTCCTAGTCCCCCACTGGCGTAGCCGACCCACAGGAGATCAAACTGCGGGTGCCCCACCCTCGGCGCGCCTTTGTTTTTGCGCCTGGTACTACAGTTGCAGATAGCGTTTTGCGGAGGGAGCAGGGGGTTTTAACCCCCTGAAAATGAGGTCAGAATACGCGTCCTTCAGGCCCGGATCTTTACAGATTTCCCCGTAATTCAGCGAAATACAACTGTAGTACTAGGGTGGGTTAGCCGGGTGCCCCAGATGCTTTTGAGACCTGGGATAACTCTTATTCAAACAGTCGCGTTACTAGCGTGAATCCTCAAGGCCGCAACCTTCCGCAATGAGGGCACGCCCGCTTGCCGGGTAGATACCCCTTGCGTACGATTACCCTCCAGACGTGCACACTGGAGTTGGAGAACCTCATATCCGCTTCCGTCTGTCGCCACGCCCTGGGTTCAAAATGTCAGGGATGTGCCCGGTCCGTGCCCCCGTACCCCCACCCCCTCTCCCCCCACTTAAGCACCTTTTCGCCACCGCCGTCCGAAGTAAGTCTAACTAGATCAACAATATACAAGAAACAATCCCGTTACCTTACGGTAAACATAACCCCATTTTTTCGTTCAATTTTGCCGTCTTCGTGTCGATTTTTGACGCAAAACAGGGCTAAAACAAGCCAAAATCCATGCCATTTTTCAGCCGCCTGTCCTGATTGCGGGCCCCGGTCGCGGGAAATGCAGACTAGCCTTACTCTAAACACATGACCGACAAAGACCTGGTGGCGCGGATCGCACGCTCCGCCGGCGGCAAAGCCGGATACAAGCAGCTCGTTCGCGAACTAGGCCTGGGCGGTGGACGCGAGCGGCGCCTGCTGCTCGAGCAGCTTGCGCGCCTCACCGCCCGCGGCCAGCTCGCCAAGCTCGACCGCGAGATCTGGAGCATTCCCCGCGCCGTCACCGGCCCGGGAGCGGCGACGCGCGAGAACCTGGCCGCCGGCCGCCTCGATCTGCATCGAGAAGGCTTTGGCTTCGTCCGTCCCAACCCGCGCCAGCCCTCGGGAGTGGTGGATGACATCTTCATTCCGCCCAATGAAATCAACGGCGCCATGCAGGGCGACCAGGTGCTGGTGGAGCTCGAGCCGCCCAAAGCCGACGGCCGCCGCCAGGGCCGCATCGCCCGCGTCCTCGAGCGCCGCAACCCGACCGTCGTGGGGGTTTTCCACTACGCGCGTTCCGATCGCGCGATGGGTAACAGCGTCGTTCCGTTCGACGAGCGCATGACGCAACACATCATCATTCCGCAGGGCGAAGAAATCCCCGCCGAACCAAGCTCCGCCACGCCTCATCGAGTATTAGGTTCCGAAGCGCGCCCTACTCCAAAGAGTGAGAGCCCGGAGGGCTTGGAAGGCCTCGTTGTCGATGTCGAGATCACCAGCTGGCCCACGTCCACGCGCCCGCCAATCGGCCGTGTGGTCGAAGTCCTCGGCGACCCCGACGACTTCGGTGTCGACGTCGAAATGATGATCCGCAAGCACCAGCTCCCGCGCATCTTTCCTGAGAATGTATTAGCTGAGGCGCGCGCCGTCGCCCATCTCGACCCCGAGGAGGTCGCTCGAAGAGCCGACTTCCGCGGCCTTCCCATCGTCACCATCGACGGAGAAACAGCCCGCGACTTCGACGATGCGGTCCTGGTCACCGATCGCGCCGACGGCGGCTACGAACTCCAGGTCCACATCGCCGACGTGGCCGAATACGTCGAGGCAGGCACCGATCTCGATCTCGAAGCGCGCCTCCGCGGAACCAGCGTCTATTTTCCCGACCGCGCCATCCCCATGCTGCCGCAGGAGCTTTCAACCGACATCTGCAGTCTGCGCCCCAACGAAGATCGACTCGTGCTTAGTTGCATCATGCAGCTTGACGCAAGCGGCCGCATCGAGAGCTACGAGATCGTCGAGGGCGTCATCCGCTCTGCCGCGCGCATGACCTACACCGCGGTTCACGCGATTCTCGAAGGCGACCCGGAGACCCGCGCTCGCCACGCTGCGCTGGTGCCAGCCTTCGAGAGAATGAAGCGCCTCGCCACGCTGATGAACAAACGCCGCGAGCAGCGCGGCTCCATCGACTTCGACCTTCCCGAGCCGGTCATCGAGTTCGACGAGCACGGCCAGATGCGCGGCGTCACCAAATCCGAGCGTACCTGGGCCAACCGCCTCATCGAGGAGTTCATGCTCGCAGCCAACGAGTGCGTCGCCACCTGGCTCGAAGACCTCGGCGTGCCCTCGCTCTACCGCATCCACGAGAAGCCCGAACCCCGCCGCGTCGTTCAGTTCGAGGAGCTAGCCGCAAGCTTCGGCTATTCTCTGGGTCTTGGGCCGCTTCCGGTGCGGCGGTTCGAGACCCGCGGCGAGCGCCGCGACGCCCATGGCCGTGGCCGCAACCCCCGCCAGCATGAAGTCGCTGAAGACATCCCCGTCACACCGCGCATGTATCAAAAGCTAGCCGCCCGTATCGAAGGCAAACCCGAAGAGCGCATCCTCAGCTATCTCATGCTGCGGTCGTTGCGCCAGGCGCGCTACTCCGAGATCAACGAGGGTCATTTCGCCTTGGCCGCGCCTACCTATACCCACTTCACCTCGCCCATCCGCCGCTATCCCGACCTCATCGTTCACCGCATCGCCAAGGCTCTGCTGCGCGAGGGCGTCCCCGGCGAGGGGGTTGTCCCCGAAGGCCGCCACATCTCGCCATGGCAGCATCCCCAAGAGATGCGGGTGCTCCACCCAAACGAAATACGGGTGCCCCACCCTCGCGGCGTCTCCGTTCTTGCCGCTAGGGTGGGATCGATCGAGCCTCCCATCCCCGAAGCCGAACTCGCCCAGATCGCCGAGGAAACCAGCCAGACCGAACGCCGAGCCGCCGAAGCCGAGCGTGAGCTGGTGGAGTGGAAAAAGGTTCGCTTCATGCAGGACCGCGTCGGCGAAGAGTTCTCCGCCCTGGTCCTCAACCCAGCCAAATTCGGCCTCTTCGTCGAGCTGACTGACTTATTCGTCGAGGGCCTGGTGCCCATCGACACCTTGCGCGACGACCGCTACACCTGGCGCGAAAACACCCACGAGATTATCGGCGAGCGCTGGGGACGCCGCTTCCGCGCCGGTGACCAAGTCCAGGTGATCCTCGACCGCATCCTCGCCCAGGAACGCCGCCTCCAGTTCTCGATCGTCGAAGAGGGCATTCCCGTCACCGGTCGCCCGCCCGCCAAGTCCACCCGCAAGGCACAGAAAAGGAAAGCCGCGCTCGAGCCCGGCTTGAGAGCCAGAAAGAAAGCCCACCGCAAGGGGCGGCGCCGATAGCCTCTAGAACCCCTGGCCACCGGCCTGCTTGGCAGCCAGCGCGCCCAGCACGGGAATCTGGAACGCCTTTCCCTGGAAGGCATTCACCAGCACAATGATCCACAGGATCAGGAATGCCAGTCCCGCCAGCGGGAACAGAATCACATCGATGAAATTGAGAATCGGAATCACCCCAATGATCACCAGCGCAATCCACACCGCTGCCCAGGCAATCGCCAGGAAGATCGACTGCCAGCAGTGAAAGCGGACCTTTGGACTTTGGTTGTAGGGAGCGACCACCAGGAAGATGATCGCAGGGATGAAGGTCAGGTACGCGAGACCCGAAGCCGCGTTCTCGCTGAGGCCGGTTTGAGTAGCGTCTACAGTCATTGGAGATCCTTTGGCGTTCGTTAAGGATTCATTCGCTCCACGCTCAAGTGCGGATTGAAAAGGGGGAATGGGCCGTGCCGAGCTGGGGGCGGTGTTTGAGTTAGCCAATGAAAACGCCGCCGAAGCAGGTTTGTCAACATGTTTCAAGCTGGAATGGTGAAATCTTATCAATCTCAGTGAAGAGCCCGTCCAGCCTCCCTGATCCCATACAATAGTGCCTGGGAGCAAGCTATGGCGCACACTGTCTTTTGCGTTCGCAACAAGAAGGAGATGGAGGGCCTCGAAGAGCCTCCGTTCGACTCGGAGTTCGGCCAGAAAATCTACAAGAATGTCTCTAAAGCTGCCTGGGCCGAGTGGGTGGACCGGCAGAAGATGCTGCTCAACGAGTATCGCCTCCAGCCATGGACCCCCCAGGCTCAGCAGTTCCTTGTCGAGCAGATGGAGGAGTTCTTCTTCGGCGCCGGCTCGGCGCTGCCCTCCGATTACGTTCCCCCATCGCACTGAGCGCCGCGCAGCCGCCCACTCCGGTGTAAACTAATCAAGACCCCAAAAGCCGGCTCGCTCCGAGCCGGCTCCATTGTGTCGGGACGTGGCTCAGCCTGGTAGAGCACTCGCTTGGGGTGCGAGGGGTCGGCAGTTCAAATCTGCCCGTCCCGACCAACTTTAGAATCAATGGTTTATCCCGATCCCCCTCCGAAGCGAAATTGTAAGGCGAGTACTCAAATAGCATAAGGATTTTCGGATCCCCTTTTTCGAGCGATGGAGCATGGATAGAGCGCGTTCTTACGGCCTGTGCGCTGTAGCGGTCCTGCCGGAATTTCGGCGCACGGTTTGCTCCAACTCCCTAACAACCGTAAATTTCGAGTGATTGAGAGTGCCCGTGATGCCCGGCCATATCGAAGATGATCCGGGGCGAAGGAAACCTTGCTACATTCCGGTCGCCGCGCGGATGCGGTCCAAAGCAGAGTGAAGCAATTCAGCGCCGCTTTCCAGCGAATCGAGCGTTCCCACTTGCGGATCACTTTTGCAGCGCCAGAACGCAACGTGCTTCGACGCCCAACGACGGGACAGACGTCGTAGCCGGTGTTGGCTTCTCAAAGAACGCCGGCCTGCCACTTCAATCCGAAGTCACACCTTTGTTTCTGAGAGCGACAAAGCACGTAACCGGGTTAAGCCGTTTTCTTATGCCGACGTTGGCCAGGTTTGTTGAAGAAACATTCGGTTTCAGGCCGGACCAGGATGACGTGGCCTCGTACGCGGATTGGAAGATATTTTTGCAATGCCTGATTTGTCGTTCTGGCGGGGGATGGCGGCGAGAGACGAGAATGGGGGAGTGAAGACCTTCCGGCTAGTGGTGGACAAAGATAACTTGAATTCTGCATCGGCTGGAGAGGTGCTCAACCGGGCCGCCTCGATCTTGCGCGCCGGCGGGCTGGTGGCGCTGCCCACCGAGACGGTGTACGGGTTGGGCGCCAATGCGCTGGACAAGGACGCGGTAGGGAGGATCTTCGAGGCCAAGCGGCGCCCGTCCTGGGACCCGGTGATTGTGCATGTCGCTTCCTGGCAGATGCTGGAGGGATTGGTCGAACAGGTTCCGAAGGCGGCGCGGGAGTTGATGGCGGCGTTTTGGCCAGGTCCGCTGACACTGCTGCTGCAGCGCACCGCCGCGGTGCCGGACGTGGTGACGGCGGGCAGGCCGCTTGTGGGGGTGCGCATGCCGGCACACCCGGTGGCGCTCCAGGTGATCGGGCGGGCCGGAGTTCCAGTGGCGGCTCCGAGCGCAAATCTCTTTGGCCACATCAGCCCAACCACCGCGCAGCATGTGCTGGACGACCTGGATGGGCGGATCGATGCGGTGGTCGACGCGGGGCCGACGCCGCACGGGGTTGAATCGACGGTGCTTGATCCTTCGACAAGCCCGATGGTGATCTACCGGCCCGGGGCGGTGACGGCGGAACAAATCTGCGCGGTTGCGGGCCGGGTGGAGTTGTTTCCCACCGGGCCGGAGCTGCTGGAGACGCCGGTTGAAGCGCTGCCTTCGCCGGGAGTTGGGTTGCGCCACTATGCGCCGAAAGCGCGGCTGGTGCTGGTGGACGGGCCGCTGAACAGCCTCGATCATCGTTTGGCGGAAGCGGCGCGCATGTGGCCGGGGGAGCGAGTGGGAATGCTGCTGCCAAATGAATTGGCCGGCGCGGGCGTCGAGGGCGCGCGGGTGTACGCGTGGGGGCGATGGGATGCGCCGGAGGAGATGGCGCATGAGCTCTATGCGGGATTGCGGGCTCTGGATGCGGCCGGGTGCACGGTGATTGTCTGCGCGGCGCCCCCGGAGCATGGAATTGGGACGGCCATCCGCGACCGGCTGCGCAAGGCAGCCCATGTGATCGGGGAAGCATTGTAAACCTGGATGTTGAAGATGCCGTCAATCCATACAAGAGAAACCATGGGTCCAGGAGAAAGCATGGGGCAGCAGCCGGCATCGGGCGCAGTTGGCAAGGAATCGGCCAAGGCACGCTATCGCTGTCCATGCTGCGGTTATCGGACGCTGGAGGCTCCGGAGGCGCTCGGGCTTTGCCCGGTTTGCTGGTGGGAAGACGACGGGCAGGAGGACGAGGACGCCTATGACGTGCGGCTGACGGTGAACGGGCAGCTGAGCCTGAGCGAAGCCCGCCTGAACTATTCCCAGTTTGGGGCGTCCCACCCCCGCTTTCTACCCTATGTGCGTCAGCCCCAGGTCACCGAGGAGTAACGTGCCTTTCGCGGTCCATTTAAGGCGGAGAATCGTTCGGCCGGTTTGACCCTTGCAGTAATCCCTCTTACCATTGAATAGGTAGTACTCGGCCACCATGGGCTGATTCCGTCAGAATCGGTCCAAAGCGGCGGCTTAAGGTTGGATTGGGCGTCTCAGCGCTCGCAAAACTGGGCCCGAATCCCGCAAAGCCGTACTCTCGCAGTTGGTCAAATGGCAATGAGTCGCGCATCTTTTGCGTCTGGAAGGTAAAACGTTGAGCTCTACGGGCACCATCGAAAACAATCCCCAACCTGAGACAAGTGATGCGGAGCGCTCTGGTCCGCAGGATCACGACCACAAACACGACGACCACAACCACGAAGGCCATGACCACGAGGGTCACAGCCACGGTCCCGTCTTGAACCCGGAGTGCACGCGCGAGCTGATCATCGACGTTTCGGCAGAAGAAGTGTCGAAGGCCTATCGCCAGGTGGCTTCGAACTACCGTAAATATGCGAAGATTCCGGGTTTCAGAGTGGGCAAAGTGCCCGAAACGGTGGTTCGGCGTCGGTTCTCGACCGAGATACGCAAAGAAGTCGTTGACAGCCTTCTGCCGGAGCGCTTCAACAAAGCGGTGGCGGAGCTCAGGATTCGGCCCGTCGGACAGCCGCAAGTGACGGAGATGGCGATCGAAGACGGTGCTCCACTGCATGTGAAGGCGGTGTTCGAGTTTATTCCCGATTTTTCAATTGAGGGTTACCAGTCGGTTACAGTGGACAAGCCCTCGGTTGAGATCACTGAAGACGAGTACCGGCAGGAGATCGAGCAGCTTCGCGAGTCGCGATCCACGGTAGAGCCGGTTGAAGAGGACCGCGCGCTGGCGGACGGGGACTGGGCGGAGATCAGCTACAAGGGTCAGATCGAGGGCGACCCGGAGGCTGCGCCTCTGGACGGGGAGAATTCGCTGGTGGAGATCGGCGGCAAGGACACCGTGGAGGCGTTTAACGGCGCTCTGCGCGGCGCCAGGCCGGGACAAGAGCTTAAGGCTGAGGTCGTGTATCCGGCCGGCTACGCCGAGCCGCGGCTGGCAGGCAAGACCGTCTCCTACGAGATTGAAGTGAAGGCGATTAAAAAGAGGACCTTGCCGGAGCTGAACGACGACTTTGCCAGGGAGTTAGGCGCCTACGAAAGCTTTGCGGATCTGGAGGCGCGGGTTCGCGAGCACCTGGCGAATCGCAAGCGGCGCAGCATTGAGGGCGAGACAAAAGACCGGCTTTTTGCAGCGCTGACTGAGAAGTTCCAGTTCGCGGTTCCGGAATCGCTGGTGCAGGAACAGATTGACACGCGCCTGGAACGCGGGTTGCGGGCTCTGGCGGCGCAGGGGATGAATCCGGAGCAGATGCGTAAGCTCGACTTCGGCCGGCTTCGGCTGGCGCAGCGGGACAGCGCAGTCGCAGAGGTGAAGTCCTCCATTCTCCTGGACCGCATTGCGCAGGAGGAAAATATCACCGTTAGCGACGAGGAGTTGGACCGCGAATTGCAAATAGCAGCATTGCAGTCGCGGGAGCCGGTGGATGCACTCAAGGCGCGTTTGACGCAGGACGGCGGGCTGGCTAGAATCCGTGAGCAGTTGAAGCGCGAAAAGACGGCTAGCTTGCTGTATGAGCGGCTTCCCAAGCAGGTTTGAAGAAGCGCTTTTTGTGCGCACAGAGACTAGGCCCCTGAGGGGCTAGAATCAAGATTGAAGCAAAGCGCGCGGTCAAGGTAAAGCCTTTTGAGGCGCGATCAACATGGACGGGCACGAAGCGGCCCAAACGGGGAAGCGAGAAGAACAATCAATGGCACTGGTACCCATGGTGGTAGAGCAGACGAGTCGGGGCGAGCGCGCCTACGACATCTATTCCCGTCTGCTTCGCGACAATATTATTTTCCTCGGCACGCCGATTGACGACCAGATCGCCAACCTGATCGTGGCGCAGATGCTCTTTTTGCAGGGCGAGGATCCCGAGAAGGACATTTCGCTTTACATCAATTCGCCCGGCGGATCGATCACCGCTGGCCTCGCGATTTACGACACTATGCAGTTCATCAAGAACAGCGTGGTGACCTATTGCATCGGCCAGGCGGCGAGCATGGGCGCGTTCCTGCTGCTCGCCGGCCAGAAGGGCAAGCGGTTTGCGCTGCCCAACTCACGGATCCTGATTCACCAGCCGTCGATGGGCGGGTTGAGCGGACAGGCGACGGATATCGACATCCATGCCCGGGAGATTTTGCGCATTCGCGAAATTACCAATACACTTATGGCAAAGCACACAGGCCAACCCCTGGAACGGATCGAGCGCGACGTAGAGCGCGACTTTATCATGAACTCCGAGCAGGCGAAGGAATACGGAATCGTTGACGAAATTATTGACCGGCCGCGCACGTAGGCGGCCGTTACCGCGCTAAGCGGAACTTAAAAGAGCTCGTCCGAAAAAGGGAGCAAATCATGAAAACGCGCACGGGACCTGAAGAAGCGCTGCGCTGCTCGTTCTGCCACAAGTCGCAGGACGCCGTCGCCAAGCTGATCTCGTCGCCCAGCGACTATCCTCGTGCCTATATCTGCGACGAGTGTGTAGCCGTCTGCAACTCGATCCTGGAGGATGACCGCGGAGAAGCCACCCCCGCCACCGTCGCCGGCCACCTGCCTAAGCCGCAGGAGGTGAAGGCCTTTCTCGACGACTACGTCATCGGGCAGGACCAGACCAAGAAGAAACTGGCGGTGGCGGTTTATAACCACTACAAGCGCGTCCAGATGAACCGGCTCCGGAACAACGAAGTGGAGCTGGCCAAGTCGAATATCCTGCTGGTCGGGCCAACCGGCTCGGGCAAGACGCTGCTGGCGCACACGCTGGCCAAGATGCTGGATGTGCCGTTTGCGATTGTTGACGCGACTACGCTGACCGAGGCCGGCTATGTCGGCGAGGATGTTGAGAACATCATCCTCAAACTGCTGCAAGCTGCGGACGGCGATGTGACCCGGGCGCAGCAGGGCATTATTTACATCGACGAGATCGACAAGATCGGCCGCAAGGATGAGAACCCATCGATTACCCGCGACGTGTCGGGCGAGGGCGTTCAGCAGGCCCTCTTGAAGATTCTCGAGGGAACGGTTGCCAACGTTCCGCCGCAGGGCGGACGCAAACATCCCCACCAGGAGTTCACGGCCGTCGACACGACCAATATTCTGTTTATCTGCGGCGGGGCGTTTGTGGGACTGGAACGCGTGGTGGGCCGGCGAGTGGGCAAGAAGGCATTGGGATTCCGCAACGCGGACGCCGACGTGGACGCGGCGACCGGGCGTTCGCATCGCGACACAGAACTGCTGCGGCGCACTGAGCCGCAGGATTTGATCAAGTACGGACTTATTCCTGAGTTCGTGGGCCGGCTGCCGGTGATGGGAATTCTGGATGAGTTGGACGAGGTTGCCCTGATCGAGATCCTGACCAAGCCGCGGAATGCGATTCTGAAGCAGTATCAGCGGCTCTTCGAGTATGAAAACGTCAGGCTGCACTTCACCCAGGAAGCTACATGCGCTGTAGCCCGCGAGGCGCTGGCGCGCAAGGTTGGCGCGCGCGGACTCAGAATGATCCTGGAAGAGCTGATGCTGGACCTGATGTATCACCTGCCCTCGAATAAGCGGGTCCGTGATCTGGAGATTACGAGGGAGATGGTGGAGAGACGCGATCTGTCGCCCTGCCTGCTGGAGAAAGCTGGGTAACGAGGCGTCGGCATCAGGAAGCGAACCATGCCCCGGGCTTTGTCAAGCCTGGGGCATTTCCATTTCCGAGGGGCTGTCAAAGCTCAATGAACATTGCTCACCACCGGCGAAGCCCCATTTAGAAACGCCGGATCCATCTGGGCAATGTCCACGCGATAGCTGACCGTCGTTGCAGTCGGAAACTCCGCAGGCACTTTCTGCGTGACCTTGCCCGTGGCCACCCACTCCGCCCCGCGCTGAAACGTGGTGATGAAGCCTACGCAGCTCAGCGCGAACACGTCGTGGCCCAGCGTGGTGTGAAAGATGCGCCCCTTTCCGTAGGCAAGCACCATCAGCATGGGCTCATCGTGACCGGTTCCTTTGTTCTTGAGGTCGGAGTGCGCCGTCGCCAGCACGGTCATGTTCTTTCCCGGCCCGCGCAATCCCCCGTAGAGTTCATCCGGGGCGTGCATCCACACCGCCGGCAGTCCGCGCATGATGGGATGCCCGGCGTCCCGCGTGGTCACCTGAAAGGGCAGCCGCGCTCCATGTTGCCCCGCCGGACCGGGCGATGTATCCGGAATCGCTTTGCCGTCTTTCCAATACCAGTAAGGACCAGACCGCTCATCGCGATTTCTCCATCCTCCGATTCCGATCATCAGGTTGTATGCCGGCCAGCCGGGAAACGCGTTGTCTGCCGCATGCACCACCACCAGCCCGCCGCCGTTGCTCACATACTGCTCAAATCGCGCCCGCAGCGCCTCCGGCCAGTCGGGTCCATCGTAGTTCATCACGATAGCCTGGTAGCGCTCCAGCGACGGCTCAAAATTGCTGAAGTCTCCATCCGAAGCCGGCGCTGTAATCACCGTTACCTCAAACAGCCCGGTCTCCTCGAGCTCTGCCTTCAGCACGGGCGTCGTGAGCCGCCAGTTGTGATAAGTCCCGCCGCTCTGGCCATCGAGAATCGCCACGCGAATCGGACTTGCCGAAAAAGCTGGCGGAGCCCAAAGCCAGCCGCCAAGAAAGAGAACCAATAAAATCTGCTTCATCCACGATCTCCTGTCTCCGTTGCCGTAACTTGCGGAAGAGGCAGCATACTCCTGCTGGGGCCAGCCTGGACAGGGGCCCATGAATAATCATCTCCGCAATCCCGAGTTCGCTGGTGGCCCGCTGCGGCCTGGGCAGAACTCTTTTTCTCCAAGGCAAGACAACAACGGCAAGCACAGGCTAGAATCTCGCCTATCTCTTTCCTCTGTGGGCCAAAGCGTCTGCGGAGCTTTTCCCGGCTGCTCAATCGAAAACCGGCTTTGCTTTGCCCGGTAAATCGCGCGCATTTCGAAAATCGCAAGGAGGACCCAATGATCAATGAAGTGTCGAGAGTCCGGCAGAACTATCTGGCCATAACAGTGGCCGCCATTGCCTGTTTTCTCTTTGAGGCGGCATGGTACTCGTTCTTCATGCAGGCCTGGCTTGACGGCATCGGGCGCACCCGCGAGTGGCTGATGGCCTCGGGCGTCAACCCATCCGTGCAATACGGTACCGCCTTGCTTTCGGCGGCTGTGATTGCCGGCGCTATCTCCTGCGTTACCCAGCTTACCGGACCGCAGACGGCTCTGCGCGGCATCAGGGTCGCTGCGCTCTCATGGCTCGGTTTCGTCCTCGCCACGTGGGCCACCGAATACATCTTCGAAGCCCGCTCCTTCAAGATTTTCGCCATCAACACCGGCGTATGGCTTGTCGGCATGGTCATTATGGGTGCCATCGTCGGCGCTTGGAAGAAGAAATAGCCGCCGTTATTCCGGCGGCGGGTAGAACGGCAGCTTCTCATTCTTCTCATTGGCGCGCTTCACCGTTGCATCGTCAAGCAGCAAGGCGGGAGCGAGCACAGTGGTGGGCACGTCCCCAAAGTAATTCGAAACCCACAACTCCTTGCCTGCAGCTTCGACGCTCGACCGCAGGGCGCGCATGTCCACATCGCCCAGCACCGCGCCGCGCACCAGTTCACGCTTGCCGTCGGCGCCGATGCGATAGAGCAACCGCGGCGTCATCTCCCCGCCCAGCGTAGCCACGAAGTACACGCTTTTCAGGCCTCGTTCTTTGGCCATATCCATCAGCTTGCGATTCAGTTCGTCATTCGAGAGCCCGTTCTCCGCCGTCACTTTCAATACCCCGATCGAGGGCCGCGGTCCGCCTGAAATTCCCGCCCGCCCATGTCCGTTCGATTGGGGAAAATCCTTCACCGGCTCGCGTCCGATGAGATAATTCATGAGCCGCCCCTGGGAGATGAGGTTGACCGCCTGCGCCGGTACGCCCTCGTCATCCACGTCGTAAGCGCCCAGCAGGCTCTTACCCTCGTAAGCTTTCAATCCGGGGTCGTCGACCACGCTGATGAAATCAGGCAGCACGCGCGCCTGGTAGCTCGAAGCAAAGGGACCGTTGGTCCGCGCTTCAGTGCCCATTTTGGGCCGAGTCGCGGTCACCGCGCCGGCCAGTAAAGCATGGAGAGTATCGGCCCCGGCGTCGGCGCTCAGGAGCAGCGGCCCGTGATACTCCTCTTCGACCAGAGGCGCCTTGCGCAACTCGCTCAGCGACTTGATCTCCTCCACGGCATGGCCGGCAAACGCAGCCTCCGGTTCCAGCTCCGCAACTGAATTTCCCGATGTCACATACGACCGGTCCAGCCGCATCCCGTCCGCTGCCTGCGTGCCCGCCGCAAATGCCTCCTGGTAACCAGTGGCCGACTTGCGCACGATGGTCCCCTCGCTCGTGACCAGCCAGGTGGTCGTTGCGCGGCCGTGAAAACTGGCCGTCGAGTACTCGATCTCGCGCTGGTTTGCGCTCACCGATGCGTCGCTGCGATAGAGGCTGCTGGCGCGGGCCACGCGCTCTGACCATGCACCCTCGTCCACGGCCAGGTGCGCCGGCTCGGCCAGCGAGATGATCGCCTTCTCATGGCTGAAGTCATCGGCCTGCGGTGAGGTCTGAACCTGCTTGAGCTCGGCCTGCTTTTGAGCGTACGCCGCCAGTGCGTTCTTATACGCCTGATCGGTCGCCGTCCACAGCGCCGAGCGAATCGCAACCGGATCGGCATCCAGCCCGGCCAGCGCCGGCACGCCGTCTCCGCGCCCGCCTGAGCTGTCGGTCTTGAAGTCGCCCACCCGTACCGTCACTCGCGCTATCCGCTCATGATTGTGCTGCGAACCCTCGCCGGCCCCGTACTCCGCCTTGGTCTGAAAATCTTCTACATCTTCAATACGGTACTGGATGAAAAACGGCCGTTGAAACCCCTTCAATTGCAACTGGCTCATGCTGCGGTCGAGCTCGGTCAGCATGGCCTTGAGCACCGGGTCTTTTTCCGCATCCGCCCGCGTCTGCTGCGCGGCGAGCAGCGATGAGGTCATGAAGGCCGCGGAAATCCATGCGATAACAGTAAGCATTCTGGAGCAGCGAATTGCAATCATTGCGCTTCCCCCTTCCGTCCCGCCGCGGCAACCGACGAATCGATCGCCGAGGGAATTGCCAGGATTGGCGGCCTCGCCGTGCCCTGCGGCTGCCTTTGCGTCTCCATCTCACTCACCAGCATCGCCGGAGCCACCGCACTCACCGGAATGGTGCCCGATTCCGCCCCGCACTCGCCGTTGAACACTTCGCTCTTGTCGCCCGTGGCTTCAATTCGCTTCATGGCCGCCAGGGGCGTGCCCACGATACTCACCCCGCGCACCAGTTCATCGGGACGGCCGTCCACATACACCCGCCACACCACCAGCGGAATCACCTGGAAGGCCTGCGGAGAATCGCGCGTCGTAACCGCAAATCCCGAAGAGATATCCTCAAAGTAAAGCCCATACGGCTTGCCTTGTTTCTTCGCTTCTTCAATCAATTGCATCCGCAGTTCGCTCTCCGGCACCGTTTTGGTCGAAGTGACAATCAGGTTGCCCTGGCGTCCGGTCGGCACGTGCCCGGTCTCCGCGCGGCCGTGGCCGTTTGAAGTGCTGAAGCTGGCAATCGGCAACCGCGACATCAGGAATGTCTTCAGCACCCCGTCGTCAATCAGTTCCACGCGGCGCGCTTTCTGGCCTTCATCGTCGTACTCGTAACTGCCGCTTAGCCATGCGCTGCCAAACCGGGTTCGCGTCGGATCGTCGGCCACGGAAAGAAAACTCGGCAGTACATCCTGGCCGATATCCTTGGTAAACGTCTGGCCCTCCTCGTCGCCGCGCTGCCGCTGCCCCTCCAGCCGGTGGCCCAGCACCTCGTGGAAGAACACCGCCGCCGCCCGCCCCGACAAGATGGCCGGCCCATCGAACGGCTCAGTCACCGGCGCCTTGCGAAGCGCCTCAAGACTCTTGCCCAGCTCACGCATCGCCGTTTCCAACTCAGCCTGCCGCGGTAGACCATCCACAGTCTCCGCTTCGAAGGTTTGATCGCGGAAAAGATCCATGCCGTCCTCGGCGCGCGTCACGGCGAACACCACCAGCCTCGCCTGCGTGTGCGGAGTCACAATCCGCGAACCCTCCGACGATGCAAAGTAGTCGGTCTCATTCTGCGCCGTCAGCACCGCCATGTTCTGGTAGACATCGGGGAATTCGCGAAACACCAGCGACAGCGCCCTGAGGCGCTTTTCCCACCCGGCCCGGTCCACCACCACCGGTGGAGCAACATTGCCGATGTGCGTCTGCGGCGCCTCCACGCTGAAGTCCGGCGAGGTATCTTCTTCCTTGGCGCGCACCTGGGCTTCGGTCTTGACCCGCAAGAAGTTATCCAGCGCGCTGCTGTAGCCGTTGTTGGTAGCCAGCCACAACGATCGCGCCAGCGCTTCGCGGTCGTCGCCCAGCGGAAGCTCGAGTGTGTTCACCGCCGAGGCGCGATGATCGCCGTGGGTGTTGTCCAAATTGGGGTCCCCCACGCGCACCTGCACGTCGGCCACGCGTGCCCTGCCGCCTGTACTGTCGGCCAGGGCTCCATATTGCGCGCGAATGCTGACGTAGCTTGCCTCGCTCACCGAGTAGCTAAGAAAGTAGGGAGGCAGTTGCTTGTCATCGCCGGCCGCGGAGGACTTGCCCAGCATGCTCATGGCTCGATGCAATTCGGCGGTCATGGCATCGAGTAAAACCGGCGTCTGTTGCCCAGCCGCGGATACCGGAGACACAATCGCAAAAACGAAGGCGGTCGATATGGCAAAGGCAACCAACCAAGCGTGCCCACGGGAGGCTGGAAACGAAGATTTATATGGCATAAGTGAAGAGCAATCGGATAAAAGCATGTGTATGTTGAATTGTCTCAGAGTTTCCCCCACGGGAGTGCAATCTCGATGACATTTAGCCGCTGCCTCTACCGCCTCCTCGCCTCCGCTGCTCTTGTGGCCGTTCTATCGCCGCTCGCGACAACCGCGCAAACCGTTGCGCCAGCCGCGCCGGCCTCCGCAACGCCGCCGCCGAATCCTCAGCAGGCCTACTCGCTGCCGCCCGACAAACTCGCCAAAGCCATCGTTCTCAGCCGCATCCGCAACATCCTCGACATCGCCGGATCTCTGTGGGGTATCGTCTTTCTTCTGCTCCTGCTGGCCACCCGCGCCGCCGCCGGCCTTGAAGCCTGGGCCAAACGCAGGTCCGGCCGTCGCTGGGTCCAGGGCCTTGTCTTCTTCGCGGCGTTCTTCGTCATCACCTGGCTCGCCGGCCTGCCCCTCGACCTCTACGGCCACATTGCAAGCCGCAACTACGGCATCAGCGTGCAGGGCTGGGGAAGCTGGTTTGGCGACCAGGCCAAAGCGCTTGCCCTCACCCTCATCTTCGGCACGCTTGTCCTGCTGCTCTTCAATTGGATCGTGCGCAAGTGGCCGCGCCGCTACTGGTTCGGCATCTGGCTGGTCACGCTTCCCATCCTGGTCATCACCATCTTTGTCGATCCCCTCCTCGATCCGCTCTTTAACAAATTCGAACCGCTCTCGGCCCACCACCCCGCCCTCGTCGAGGAGCTTGAGCGAGTGGTCGCCCGCACCGGGACCAACATTCCGCCCTCGCGCATGTTCCTGATGAAGGCCAGCCTCAAAACCAACGGCCTCAACGCCTATGTCACCGGCATCGGCTCGACCAAGCGCATCGTCGTGTGGGACACCACGGCCGGCCGCATTCCCGACGACGAGGTGCTCTTCATCTTCGGCCACGAAAGCGGCCACTATGTCCTCCACCACATCCCCAAGATGATCGCCCATCTGGCGGTCGCGCTGTTCTTCGTCTATTGGGGATGCGCCGCCTTTGCCGGCTGGATCATTCGCCGCTTTGGCCCGCGATGGCATGCACCCGACCTGGCCTCGCGCGCCGGCTTCGTGGTGCTGCTCTTCGCGGTTTCCCTGGCCGGCTTTCTCTTCGAGCCCATCAGCAACCACGTCAGCCGCCATTACGAGCACGAGGCCGACGTCTACGGGCAGGAAGCCATCCACGGCATCGTTCCCGACCCCCAGAAAACCGCCGTCGCCGCTTTCAATGACCTGGGGCTGGCCTGGCTCGACGATCCAAACCCAAGTCCGTTTATCGAGTTCTGGCTCTACAACCACCCCAGCACCGAAAACCGCGCCAACTTCGCCCGCCGCTACGACCCCTGGACCACCCAGGGCCACGGCGAATTCTTCAGCAAATAACCGTTCGCGCAGCAGCGGAGCTATCATGGCATTTGAAAGACTCCCAGATTCGATGAACTGCGATATTGAGGAGACACGAGAACCAGGGGAAGATAGGGGTGGATCAATGAAGACATCATGGCAGACGGAAACACACCGTGTCGTAGCCCGATGGTCTGAAGCGGGTGAACACATCCACTACAACCCACCCTGGTTTCAAGAGTCTTCACAAAGCGTTGATAGGAGCGTTACACCGGCGGTGCCGGATTTCGCCAGCCATAGTCCGTTAGGTTCAGGTGAATGGTTCGTTCCTTGGAATGCCCGCTGGAACGTACCCGGTAGATCAATTGATTAGTGCTGGAACCCGTACGGTAACAGACAGCGGACTGCCGCGCAAAAAAGCAGACCTACCCTTTGGTAGTCGAAGCCTATTCCTCCCCTACTCTGCCGGCGCAGCCTGCGGCACGATCGGCTTTTTCGGAGGCGTCAGCACAAATCCCTTGCGCACCAGCGCAAACCCTTCCATCGGCAACTCAGCTTGCAGCAGCTGATTGTCAGGCCCTGAGAACAAGTCGGTGCCGGCGCCTGCAATGGTAGCCAGAAGGTGATGCACCGCAATCGGCTTCCCGTTCAGCGTCCCCTCCTGGTCCGGATAAGTGGCCAACTCCACCGGCTCAATCGACCCGGCGTTCTTGGGAATAATGACCCACAAATCGCGGTTGTTCTGCTGGACGGCCAGCGCCAGCAACGTCTCGAGTGCCCCCGGGTCGAAGTCCGGCAAAAACACCGCGCCCGGATGCCCGGCCAGCGGAGTAGTCGTGCTGCGCCCGTTCGCGGAGATGTTGAGCAGCATCTGCGCCCCGTCGGGATGAGCGACAACGTTCACCGCCGATCCATTCACGGTAGCGCTTAGCTGCACATGCTCGAGCTGATTGGCCGAGGAGAGTTCCTCGGTCTTTGACAGCGCGTAGTCGAGTCCCTGCATCGACACGCGAACCACCGAGCTCGAGTCGTAACCCTTGGGGGTCGCGGTGAATAGAAATGAAGCGGTGCCGACCGAATGGCCGTTCTGCGCAATGTCGAAACTGCCTGTCTGGCTGGCGGCGGGAACTGCGGCCAGGGCAACCGATCCGGCAAACAATGCAAAAAGGGCAAAAATTCTTACGCGTCTCTCAATCATGGCACCTATTTAGACACCAAATCGGCGAAAGGGTTGTGAGGCTGAGGGACTGGTGACCAAGGGGGCCGAAGCACTCCGGGATCGGGCGGGTGAGTCCGATAGACTGGTAAGACGGCGGTTAGGAGCCGAAGGGCGCCGTGGAAGCGGGACTCCGACCCTCCCGACCTGGGTTGATTCCATGTTCATTGATGAAGCGAAAATTCGAGTAAAAGCCGGCGACGGCGGAAACGGCTGCATGGCCTTCCGGCGGGAGAAATTTGTGCCCCGCGGGGGACCCTCGGGCGGCGATGGCGGCCGCGGCGGCGACGTGGAGATGGTGGCCTCCCAGCGGCACAATACTCTCATTCACTTCCGCTATAACCCGGAGCACAAGGCGCAGCGGGGAGAGCATGGCATGGGCTCCAACTGCACCGGCCTCGACGGGCGTTCGATTGTGTTGCAAGTGCCGGTGGGAACCATCCTCTACGACCAGGAAACAGGCGAGATGGTGCACGATTTCCAGCAGCCGGACGAGCGACTGGTGATTGCCAAAGGCGGCCGCGGCGGACGCGGCAACCAGCACTTCGCTACCAGCACCCACCAGGCTCCGCGGGAGCATGAACTGGGACGCCCGGGCGAGGAGCGCACCTACCGGCTGGAGTTGAAACTGTTGGCCGATGTAGGGCTGGTCGGCTATCCCAACGCCGGCAAATCCACGCTGATCTCGCGCATCTCGGCCGCCAGGCCGAAGATAGCCGATTACCCGTTTACGACACTCGAGCCGAACCTGGGGGTGGTCACAGTGGGCGAGGAACCGGATCTCGAGTCGTACGTGGTGGCCGATATGCCGGGACTGATTGAGGGCGCGCACCTGGGCTCGGGACTCGGCACGCAGTTTCTTCGCCACATTGAGCGCACACGGCTGCTGGTCCACCTGGTCGACGTGTCGGACGCCTCAGGCCGTCCCGATCCGGTGCAGGACTTCAAAGTCATCAACAAGGAGCTGACCAGCTTCGGCAACTCGCTTGACCAGAAGCCGATGATCGTCGCGGCTACCAAGATCGATGCCGCCAATCCGGAGAAGCTCAAGAAACTGGCTGCGCACATCAAGCGCCGGCGGATGGAGTTCCACGCTATTTCGGCGGTGACCGGGCAAGGAATCGACGAGCTAAAATGGGCGATCGCGAAACGGCTGCGGGGCTCGATTGAGACTTGACCTCCTGGGGACGGGAACTGCACCGATGCCCGGATCGGATCGATTCTTAGGTCAAAAGGCGACAGACTCCTTCGATGACGTTAAGTAAAAGTGAGGGAGAGAGACGCTTATTTTCCCGCTATTCATGGGTATTCCCTTTGACTTTTAATGCCTATTGAATCTTCGGTTTAATGCCCCGCCCGGTGGCAACCTGCGGCAATCGGCCGCCATCGGACCTAATACGTCTAAGCAAGAAGAGGGCCCCATGAAAACTAAACAGTCCATCGTGCGCGACCTCACTTTCGGCATCGCGGTAAGTGTATTTGTATTTGTTTGCGCGCTATCCTGGGGTGGGCCGTTTATCGCCGCTGCCCGTGCCAGCGGTGCACCGGCGCAGGCTCAATCGAGTCAGGCGCAGTCCACAACCTTCAACGGAACGATCATGCGTAATGGGGAGCAGTTCGTGCTCCGCGAAACATCCGGTCAAATCTATCGCCTCGACGATCCCCAACATGCGCAGCCTTTCGAGGGCAAGGCCGTTAAAGTGACCGGCCGGCTCGATATGGAAGCCAAGCTGATCCACGTGCAACGGATCGAGTCGGCGACGGCATAGAAGTCTCACCCGTTTACTCCCCGACAGACATGAGTCCCCGGCAGATTCCCCCACTGCCGGGGACGCGTGCGTTTGAGGGACCCTATGGAAAATCTGATGCGCCGGGGTTTTCCCTGTTGTGGTCCGTCCGGCCGGTAAGATGACAAAAAATGCGGCCCGAGGGTAGGATGAAGTGTTTCGATAAACAGCCCGGACTCGTGCGGCCAGCGATCGCCGCGCCATGTCTGGTAAGGGACACACAAACACATGAAGCGAAACACGATTACGAACGTGACGCGATGCACGATTGCGATTCCCTTGATTGCTATGGCTTTTGGCTTGCACGCGCATTCGCAAACCGCGGTTCTTCAAACGGCGCAAGCACCGGCATCAGCGCAGACTGCGGCGACACCGGCTGCGGGATCAAGCGGAAGGCTGAACTCCTGGTGGCACGGGGTCTATCTGACCCGGCCTCTGAGCAGCCCTGACGGCACAAAGCTCCCGCTCATTTCGGTCAGAGGCAATCGATTCGTGGATCCGGAGGGAACTCCGATGCTGTTTCGGGGCGTGAACATCGCTGATCCTGACAAGATTGAGAGCCAGGGCCACTGGAGCCGGGATCTCTTTCAAAAGGTGAAGGACACAGGGGCAACGGTGGTTCGCATTCCCGTGCATCCCGTAGCGTGGCGCGGGCGGGGAGCGAAGGACTACCTGGCGCTGCTGGACCAGGCGGTGGAATGGTCGACCGAACTTGGGCTGTACGTCGATATCGACTGGCACTCGATCGGCAATCTACAAGAGGGGCTTTTTCAGGACCCGATGTACGAGACCAGCCTCCCCGAGACGCTGAATTTCTGGCGGACGATGGCTGCCCATTTCGAAGGGAATCACACGGTAGCGTTCTTCGAGCTGTTCAACGAGCCGACTGTATGGAGCGGCAAGCTCGGGACCATGACCTGGGAGCAGTGGCGCGATATCAACGAAGAGATGATTTCGCTGATCCGCGCGTACGACAAGGAGACCATCCCGCTGGTGGCGGGGCTGGATTGGGCCTACGATCTTACGCCGCTGCGCACCAGTCCTATCCGGGCGGAGAAGATTGGATACGTCACGCATCCCTATCCCAACAAGAGGCGTCAGCCGTGGCCGCCCAAGTGGGAAGAAGACTTTGGATTTGCGTCGGCTGCTTATCCGATGATTGCGACGGAGATCGGGTTCAGCACGGAATACGGATCGAGAAGCGAGGGCCTGGAGTACGGCGCTGAGATCACGAATTACCTCGAATCCAAAGGGATCAGCTGGGTGGTCTGGTGCTTCGATCCGCAGTGGGGGCCGACGATGATCTCGTCATGGAACTTTGACTTGACGGATGAGGGCAAGTTCTTCTCCGAGGCCATGCATAAGCAACCGGCGGCATTGGCCGCGGTTCAGAATAAGTAGGGCGCCCGGATCGCTGGCCGGTTATTCGATACTATCTTCCGGGCTGATGAGCGGATATACTGACCGCTAACCCCGGGCCAGTTTTTGTATGGCAGCGCGAAGCCGTTCCCCAGGCCGGCTTCAGCCGAAGTGACCGGCAAACGGAGGTCTCAACACTTGAACACGCATGTTCCGCCGTCGAATCCCGATCGTGAGCCCGAAGCCGCCGTGCCTGCAAAGGCGCGCATGATCGCCGGTCTGTGGCGTCGGTTTTTTGCGTTTGCCATCGACTGCGTTTTCCTGGGCGTCATGGGGCTGCTGGCCGGCGTGTTTTTCTTCGATCAGCTTGCCGACCTCGGTCCGGTATCGCGACTGGCCGGATTCCTGTTCGCGCTGCTTTATTTCGGAATTCTGGAGAGCTCGATCGGTAACGGCCAGAGCATCGGCAAGTACGCGATGGGGCTGAAGGTAGTGGATCTGGAAGGGCATGCGCTTTCAGCCGAGGACTCGCTGATTCGCTACATGGTGTTTGCAGTTCCGTGGTTTCTGAGCGCGATGCCGTTGCCTGTTTCGCGAACGCCGGGTTTTGTGCTTGTTCTGCTGGGCACGGTGGGAATCGGTACGGTGGGAATGAATCTATACCTGATGGTTTCCAACCGCGGCGACCGGCGGGGATTGCACGACCTGGCAGCTCAAAGCTATGTAGCGCGAAAGGGCAAGGAAGGGCGACTGGCGGCAACGCCGGTGCCGAAGAGGGATTGGGTGATTGCGGGCGCGCTCTTTATGGTTCTCGGTCCGGTTTGCGGAGCTCTCTCGGCAAGGATTTTGGAGTGGGGTCCTTTTCCGCAACTGACGACCGACGCCCGGCTGGCCGAGCAGATCGAAGGGGTTCAACACGCCAACGCGCACATTGTGTACTTGCTGAACGTAAGGGATGGACGGCCGCAAAGAACGCTGGCGATCGAGGTCTGCCGCAAGGGCAAGATCTCCGATGACCGCGAGTTTGAGGATGAGGTCGCGAAGAGGGTGCTTGAGAGTGATCCGCAGGCGTGGAAGTTCGACCGGATCAGTATCACGATTGCCCGCAAGTTCGATCTTGGATTCTTCAGCTCGACCCGCAGCTGGCGGGCTTCACATACGCCGGCGGAGTGGCGCGATGTGCTGTACGGCGGCGCGCCGGAAGAGGCGAATGAGACAGGGCAGGAAGAGAAATGACGCGGGAGCGTCGCCATTCCCGATCAGGGTCTGAAATGAGTTGCGCGGTTTGCTAGCTGGCCGGTCAGGGCTAGGATTCCCAGGTCCGAGAATCCGGACCTGGGCACCCGGCGAAGTTAGCACTTCGGATGCGGGTTCTTGAAGACGATCTCGGTGGGCAGCCAGTCGGACATGCGCTTGATGTTAACCTGGTCGTCCGTGGCGCCCGGAGGCAGCGTCGAGCGGACCAGGGCGACCGAGACCTTCACCTTCCCCTTCATGCAATCGGCGGCGAGCATGTTGGCCAACTGCTTGTCAGTCGCGCTGATGTAGTCGCCCGAGAGGGCGCCGTCGGTGCCGGAAATATCGGTTGGAGCCATGATCATCAGGTCGGGAACTGTGAAGGGCCGCTTGACCCCCGAGACGTCGACTTGCACCACGAGATCGGCGCGCGTCTGCACATCGTCTGGATTTGCGGTGAACTTGATCCCCGGCAAGGTAACGCCGGACGGGTCGAGTTTGGCTGGCGCAGCGCCGAATGCGATGCGGTAGGGTTTGCCTTGCCACTTAGGCTTGGATGGAGCGTTAGAGGCCTGATTGGTCTGCTCCTGGCATCCTGCAAGCAGAACGAGTGCCGCGGCGGTGGCGAATAGGGTCCATTTTTTCAAGTCATCCTCCTCGATCAGAGCAAAATCAGAGCCCAGGTTTGAACGCCGAAATGGTGCGGAACGCCGTTATTCCAGACGAATAACGCGCGCAACTCCATCGGCTCTGCAATTGCAGCCCCGATCATTGCTGTTTTTCGATGACGCGACAGGATACCACCGCGGAGAGGAAGTGAACAGGGTTGGTGATCGGGGCTGATTCTGTTGCGTCGGGCTGCTTTCACTTCTTCCCTTTTCGGATGAAAGGCGGCGGCTTGAGATTCATCGTCTCCCACATCTCAGAGTCGAGATGTGGGGCACCCGGCACCCGGTCTGATCTGCCGGACATGAGTCCGGTTCGTACCCCCCCTCCCCCCCCGGTTTTCGGTAAAATCCTCTATTCATTGGAGTTAGCGCGGAGGGGTGCTCTAAATTCGTCAAAACAAAGAGCTTATTGCTAAATTCGTCATATTAAACGCGTTAGTTGGAGCTTTCCGCGGTGTGCTAGAGCGTTTTCGATTCAAGTCTTGCCATCTTGGCGATGTGCAAGGTGGCGTTTTCTTGAGGAAAACGCCACTCGGCTCCCTACTTTCTCGAAAGAGCTGAATCGAAAACGCTGTAGTCCTTCGCCCCACCTTTAGAGAGGGCGCGGACAATGTTCCGATTATGCGCGTATGGCAGGTAATGTCTCGCAATGGATTCTCATCGCCTACGACATCTCAGATTCGAGATGTGTGGCATCCGGCTATCCCAGGTGCCCAAAAGCGAGGCACCTGGGGCACCCGGCTTCAGTGGTGGATCTCTCGTTTCAATCCCGGCACCAGGGAACCCGCCGACGCACTTCCTACTACTGCTTGGTCGCCACGCCTGAAAGCAGCCCGTTACCGTCGGATTCCCCGAAATGGAGCGTAACTCCCTGCTGCCCAGCCTCCGTTCCAAATTTGATGGGACCCGAAACAGTGCACCCATTCGTTCCCGCCGAGGATGCAGTAATCGAGGCCGTCCCACTGGCGTCGCTGTTGATGCTGTAGGTACCCGTAAACGTCACGGGGCAGGTACCAGTAAGGTAATTGTTCGTTCCATACTGCGTCAGCGTTCCAGAAGAGATGTTCCCGTTCCCATCCGCTTTGAAAGAACCGATAAAGTCAGAGAAGTTGCCCTGGCTCGTCGCGTATCCTATGAGACTCAATGAATACGTGCCTGACAGACTTGCATTGGAATACGTAGTCTGAGCAGATACGGGCGGCGGGTTTGTGATTGAACTCACGCCACCGCTTCCGCAGCCTGCAATGATTGCGAGGGTAAGAGTCACTACCAATCCGGTAATGCGCATATCAACCTTTCCTTTTCCATGAAGTACCTGTACGGCAAAGGGGGAAGCTTGGCACTCAATTGGCGGGTAACCTAGGTTCACCCTTGAATTGCTTTGATTACGATGGCGTTGATTTAGGAATTTTTGTGCTTAAGTTGAACCGAGAAAACGCACAAAAAGTCTTCTAGCTTGCTGGCAATGTTGTCTCCCATACTACACGAACGATCCTGATGGCGGGTCGCCGGGGTGGAGCGGGCTTGTTGATAATCAAGATGTTGCACCCCCCTCGCCGGGTACCCCAGGTCTCGGATTTGAGACCCGGGAAACCACGAACCCCGTGCGAGCGGATAGCGAGCGGTTGGCCCCACCGCAGGTGGCTATTCTTCCTCTTCCTCGACGGGCCGTTTGGCGTTGGCCAGGATTTTGTCGGCTACTAACTGCGGGACAATATCGTAGTGGTCCATCTCCATACGGTAGGTGCCTTTGCCCTGGGTCATGGAGGTCAGCAGGGTGCCGTAGGTGAGCATCTCGGCCATGGGCACTTCGGACCTGATAATGGTGGTGCGGCCTTTGGAATCCATGCCCTGGACGCGGCCGCGGCGCGAGTTGAGGTCGCCCATCAAGGTGCCGGCGAATTCGTCGGGGGCTTCGATCTCGACCTTCATGATGGGTTCGAGCAAGCAGGGCTTGCAGGACTCCATGGCTTTGCGGAAGGCCAGGCGGCCAGCCATCTTGAAGCTCATTTCATTGGAGTCGACATCGTGGTAGCTGCCGTCGAAGACGGTGGCCTTGAAGTCGACTACCGGGTAGCCGGCGAGATAACCGCGCGCGGCTGACTCGACGATGCCTTTTTCGACCGCCGGAACGAACTGGCGTGGTATGGCGCCGCCGAAGATCTCGTTGGCGAACTCGAATCCCCCGCCGCGAGGCAGGGGCTCCATGCGGATTTTGCAGTCGCCGAACTGACCGTGGCCGCCCGATTGCTTTTTGTGCCGGCCGTGGGCCTCGGCCTTGCCGCGGATCGTCTCGCGATAGGGAACCTTGGGCGCTTTGAGCGTGACCTCGGCGTGGTAGCGCTTCTTGAGGCGGCTGACGATGGTTTCGATGTGCGGCTGGCCGGCGCCGGCGATGAGAAACTCGTTGGTCTGAGGGTCGCGGAAGAAGCGGATGAGCAGATCCTCTTCCATGAGCTTATGGATGGCAGGGGCCAGCTTGTCTTCGTCGGCGCGGGATTTGGGCTCGATGGCGTAGGTCATGGCCGGCTCCGGGAGCGGGGCGAGGGTGACCTGAATTTCTGCGCCCTTCTGGCCCAGCGTATCGCCGGTGAGGGTGTCGCGGAGTTTGGCTACGGCGCCCAGGTCGCCGGCGTGGAGTTCGGCCACTTCAATGGCCTTGCGGCCCTGCATGATGCTGAGATGTGCAAGGCGCTCCTGCCCGCGGCGGGTGTAGTTTTCAAGCGTGGCGTCGTTCTTGACCACTCCGCTGATGACCTTGAAGAAGGTGATGCGGCCGGCGAACGGATCGGTCATGGTCTTGAAGACCACGGCGGCGACGGGCTCACTGTCGGCGATTTTGCGGAAGGATTCGCCGTCGCCGGCTTCTGCGGAGCCGCCACCGGCAAGTTGAGCGACGGGAACCTTGACCGGGAAAGACCCGCGCTCGACGGGCGAAGGCGTGTAGACCTTGATGAAGTCCAGAAGATGGTCGAGGGCCATGTTGCCCAGGCCGCTCGAGAACAGCACCGGGAAGATGCGGTCTTCGCGAATGGCCTCGTGAAGCGCGGCAATCAAATGGTCTTCAGGGATGGTGCCTTTCTCGAAGTACTCTTCCATCAGCTCGTCTTTGCCTTCGGCAACCAGTTCGACGAGGGCCTCGTGGCGCGACTTGGCTTCGGCGGCGAGTGAGGAGGGAATCTCGACCACTTTGCCGCGGCCATCGCCGCCCGGGGTGTAGTGGAAGGCTTCCATGGTGACCAGGTCGACCACGCCGTGAAACCCTTGCGCGTCGGAGATCGGCAACTGGACGGGAACACAGTTGCGGCCCCAGCGCTCGTGGATGTCGTCAATGAGGGCGCTCAGCCCGCCTTCGCCGCCGGCCTTGGGGTGGTCCATCTGGCTGACGAGGACGATGCGGGGAACGTTGGCTTCTTCAGCGAACTTCCAGACACGCTCGGTGACCGGCTCCACGCCATTCTGGGCATTGACCAGCACCACGGCGGACTCGACCGGCAGCAATGCGGCGCGGGCTTCGTGGGTGAACATGTGGAAGCCGGGGGTGTCGACGAAATTGATTTTGACGCCCTGCCACTCGGCAAAGGCGACGGCATTCTGCATGGTGACGCCGCGGGCGACTTCTTCCTCGTCATAGGCGGTGACGGCGGAGCCATCGGCCACCTTGCCCTGGGTTGGGGTCATTTTCGCGGCATGCAGCATGGCGGCGATCAAGGTGGTTTTACCGCTATGAGCATGCCCCACTACAGCTACGTTGCGGATCTCACTTCCCTGGTACGTTTTCATCATGTTCTCCTTGTCCACCTGCGGCCACCTGCGCCACCTGCGGTGGGGCTGACTGCCTTCGGCTGGCCCGCGCCAGGAAAAAGGCGCGGGAGTTGGGTTGTGGTTCGAAATGGCAGAGGCGCGGTCCTTCGACAGACTCAGAGCCGGCTTTCTGCGCGGCCTGGGACAGCCGTGCGTGATGGGAGTCGAGGTTGTGAGGGATAGGGAAACGCAGGGACAATGCGGGGACGCCCGAGAGGGCGTTCAACTGGCCGGGTTGCCGGGCTCGGGGTCCGGTTTTGCCGTCTTCCTCATCCATGCGGATGGTCTCACGGGGGCGCGGGGCAGGGAAACGGGGTGTCGTCCGCCGCCCTCCCATCGTCGAAAAACGGATGCTATCACAGCCGATGTGTTAACGTCCTGTGACTCGTGGCACAGGGAGAAAAGAGGAATGGGAAGCAGCTTTCAACGTCGGGGAGCGGGGTTGCCGCAAGTGAAGCGAAGGAGGGCGGATTTGGAGGATCTGAGCCTGTTGTCGGATTTTAATTTGTAGTGTCATTTCTGTTGCCCCTCCGCCTCAGAGTTACCTGGTCGATCGCCATTGCGTGGAAATACCCTCCCAAGGCACACACTTGAAGTGGAAGAATCCGATGACAAACCAACAACGCGTAAAGAGAACCTCACCAATGAAGCCGGTCGATCCAGGTCCTCGCCGGACTTGTGCCGTGTTAGATATGTCTCCGTTTCAATCCGTCAGGCATGTGCCCGGTCCGTACCGGGTAGGAAGCCCACCCCCCACCTCCCCCACTTTAGGGCCGGTTCCGCAGCCTCTTTCGATGCAAATGTAATAGAATCAACAATTTGATCTCCAACCCCCGTTACCATGCGGTAAACAAGACCCATCATTTATGGTTCATTTCGGTTCATTTTTGGCCCCTTCGTGTCGATTTTTGACGCAAAACAGGGCCAGACAGGGGTATTTCGAGCGGACTCTGCCGCGTGCCTTCACTAAAGGTCCCGTTGTGCGAAATGGTGGTTTAGAGGCTCACAACTGCCGGTAGAATGTCCTCGACATCGACCCATTGAGTGGGATAGTTGCCGGTGTAGCAGGCGGTGCAATAGCCGGTCTTCCGCTCGGTTTCGCAGCTCTTAAGAAGCCCGTCCAACGACAGATAGGAGAGCGAATCGGCCTCGATGTAGCGGCGAATCTCTTCGACGGAGTTGTTGGCCGCGATCAGATCGCGCTTGCTGGGGGTGTCAACGCCGTAAAAGCACGGGGATATGGTGGGTGGGCAACTGATGCGGAGATGGACTTCGGTAGCGCCGGCGCCGCGAACCATGCGAACGATCTTGCGGCTGGTGGTGCCGCGGATGATGGAGTCGTCGATAAGGATGACGCGCTTGCCGGCAAGCAGATTGCGGACCGGATTGAGCTTGAGGCGGACGCCGAAGTCGCGGACGCGCTGCTCGGGCTCAATGAAGGTGCGGCCCACGTAGTGGTTGCGAATGAGGCCCATGCGAAAGGGCAGGCCGGCCTCTTCGGCGTATCCGATCGCCGCGGTGACGCCCGAGTCGGGCACCGGGACGACGACGTCGGCGAGAACGCCCGATTCACGCGCCAGTTGGCGGCCCATGCGGTCGCGCGACTCCTGCACCCAGCGGCCGAAGATGCGCGAATCGGGGCGCGCAAAGTAGACGTGCTCGAAGATGCAGCTCGACTCGGGATAGCCGGCGGCGTATTGGCGGCTTGTGAGTCCGTCCTCGGTCACCATCACCAGTTCCCCGGGAAGAACGTCGCGAAGATACTCGGCGCGCAGCAGGTCGAAGGCGCATGTCTCCGACGCGAAGACGATGGTGTCGGCAGCGCCAGGGTTCTTGATGCGGCCGATAGACAGCGGGCGGAATCCGCGGGGATCGCGAGCGGCGAAGATGCGATCGCGGGTCATCATGACGATAGAGAAGGCGCCTTCAACCTGGGAAAGCGAGTCGGCAATGCAGTCGACCAGGGTGCTGGAGTGGGAGTGGGCGATGAGCTGGACGATGATCTCGGAGTCGGAGGTGGTTTGGAAGTA
>Ga0182013_10000318_pt1 | contig 65777 bp, 58 predicted proteins | sample 612S2MmetaG_FD_120487 | JGI IMG/M metagenome (GOLD analysis project Ga0182013, IMG submission 120487) | Permafrost microbial communities from Stordalen Mire, Sweden - 612S2M metaG | ecosystem: Environmental > Terrestrial > Soil > Wetlands > Permafrost | place: Sweden: Stordalen | collected... | reverse complement strand
GGCATCCTGCGGCCCGTGAAAACGCCGCAGCGATTCGTAAGGTTGAGGCGTACCCTTTTTGTATGAACATCGGCGCTACGCAGCGCAAGCGGGAAGGCCCCGGTCGTTCCGGCGGCTAAATTATTCCTAATGCAATGTTTTTGATTTTTTCCAGAATTAGCTCATAATTTTTGCTTGTGAAATCGGCGAAGATTCAATTACAAACCAACCGCGCCCGGACGACGCTCCTCCCCAGAGCGCCTAGGCGCCGTCAGCAGAATGGCGATTGCGGATCATGCCATCATGAAAAATGTGTTTTTCTTCCTGACGATAGCCCTCGCGCTCGCTTCTGGGCACAACCATGCGGCAGCGCTGGACGCGGAACTGGTTTCCGCTCGGTCGGAGCAAACCACCAAGATATCCTCTGCCTCGCAAACGCCGGTCGCACAGCAAAACGTCGCCTCCAACGCCGCCTGTCGGGAGATCGACGTCGCCTTGGACGAAGGTTATGGCGTGAGCGGCTACGAAACGCGCAGCGAATGCGCCGAACCGGCGCGCTGAGCCGGTTTTTCGCGCGAGGCGTTGGACTGCGGTCGGGGGCCAAGTCTCCTGCGGAAGACGCAGGGCTACGGTTAAATCGGAATATATTTGGACTGGAACTTTTTGATTGATTCCCGGTTATCCCTAAGCGAGTGCTAGGCGATACTCAGCTGGATTCCTGTCAGATCGAGAGTCAATCTCATGCGGATGCCTTTGAGCGGGTTTCGCCCCGGACTCTTGAGCGCGTTCGCGCCGCCTTCTTGCTGAATATTGGCGGCGTGTCGCTCGCTTCGCCCCTTTTGGCAATTCAGAAGGCCGCTCCCCAGAATTTTTCGCTTCGCCAGGATGCCGCATGCCAGGGGTTTGGGAGATGGTGCGGTCCGGGATTCGTCCGTGCGTGCGGCCCCTACCGTTGCTGGCGCCGTCCCTGTCGGTGATTCACCAGTCCCGGCTTTGGACCGGGTGGATTTCAGCCCCCGGACATTGAGTGCGCGGTGAGCGGCGCCGTTTAGCTTAGGGCCTTGCAGAGCACAAATCACGCGGGAACCCGCATAAAGTCGTTGCGCCCAGCATGAAGGGAAAATCGTTCAGGGTCCGAGAGTTATAATGGTGGGCGCGACAGGGATTGAACCTGTGACCCCCTCGATGTCAACGAGGTGCTCTCCCGCTGAGCTACGCGCCCCGAGCGCCGCAGCGGCGACCCGTGTGGAGGGGGGTATAATCGGTCGCGGGCAAAGGCGCAAGCTTGTTTCGCCACATGCTTTAACGCCTGCCGCGAGATACAAACAGCGTCGAGCGCGCAGTGACGCCACGCCTTAATAAAATGTTTAATTTGCCTGCCGACTGCACAAAAAAACGCTCCGCGCAGGCGCCATCTTGAGCTTGCGAGATGCAACATTTGTGTCACACTGGACATCCGGATTTTAGATCCGGAGCAAAACAGGGAGGTTCCTGATGTCCTTACAGGGTCATATCGTTGAACTTCAACGCCGCCACGAGGCGCTAGAGAAGGAAATCGAGAAGGAACAGCACCATCCATGCATGGACGAAAAGAAGGTTTCGGAACTGAAACGGAAAAAATTGCAACTTAAGGACGAGATCTCAAAATTGCGGCAGGACGAGACGCTGCACTAGCTCGACTGTGGTTGAGTATAGTCGCAAGATCGAGTTGCGTTCCAAGAGCAACAGCCACTGCCCTAACACTACGCGCCACCGGCGCAATTTCCTCAAAATTAGCGCAAGGCGGGGAGTGATCTCCGCCTTTTGACGTTGAGAAGTCGCTTGACGGCCCTTGCCCGGGCCGATCTGGCGCATGAAATGCTTGTCTGCGGCCCGCATGCTTCCAGGTCTCGCTTAATGCCAGTTTCCACCAGCTACCAGCCCGAAACCCTGCACGCGACGCTTGGCGAGGGCTTTTTTGACGAAGTGGCCGCGGCGAGCTTCCCCAACCACATTTTGCGCTTTCGAAACCAGCGATGGGCGGCGCGCGTGGGCCTCGACACGCTCAGCGACGACGAATGGGTTGCTCATTTCGGCCGCTTCGAGCCTCTGCCCGGCGCATTCCCAAAGCCGCTGGCGCTGCGCTATCACGGGCATCAGTTCCGCACCTATAATCCAGACCTTGGCGATGGCCGGGGGTTTCTTTTCGCACAATTGCGAGACGCCAGGGATGGGCGCCTGCTTGACCTTGGGACAAAGGGAAGCGGCCGGACGCCCTGGTCGCGGCGCGGCGACGGACGGCTCACGCTCAAGGGCGGCGTTCGTGAAATCCTCGCGACGCAAATGCTGGAAGCCATGGGCGTCGACACATCCAAGAGCTTCAGCCTGATCGAAACCGGGGAAGAATTGGTTCGCGGCGACGAGCCTTCGCCCACGCGCTCCAGTGTGCTCTTGAGGCTTTCCCACTCGCATATCCGCATCGGCACCTTCCAGCGCCTTGCTTATCTCGAAGACCCCGCCGCGATCGAGCGATTGCTCGGCTATGCAATTGACAATTATTTCCCCGAACTCGTGGCGGAGCCCGCGGAACGAAGGCCGGCGGCCCTGCTCGAAGCGGTGACGGCGCGCGTCGCCCGTCTGGCGGGCGCCTATATGGCGGCCGGCTTCGTCCATGGGGTGCTCAATTCGGACAACATAAATATCACCGGGGAGAGCTTCGACTATGGTCCATGGCGCTTTGCGCCTGTCTGGGACGCCAGCTTCACCGCCGCTTATTTTGATGAGACCGGGCTCTACTCCTTTGGCCGCCAGCCTGGCGCGATAGGCTGGAATCTGGCGCGGCTGGCCGAATGCCTGCTGCCGATGACCGGACTGCAGGCCGCACAGAAGGCCATCGACGCCTATCCGGACCTGGCCCGCGCCGCTTTCCGGACAGCTCTCTTGGATCGCCTCGGCCTCGTTTCTCAAGGCGTAGAACGCGACAGCGAGCTGGCGAAGGCCTTTCTCGATTTTCTTATCGCCACGCAAGCCCCGCTTGAACAGGCGATTTTCGACTGGCGCGGAGGTCTTGCGAGCGAAGCGCGGGCCGGGCGCAGTCCATCCGCGGCCCATTACGAGACGCCGCCATTCGCGGCGGTGCGCGCGACGCTCGCCGGATACGACTCAGTTGCTGGCGCGCGCCTTGATGATCCCTATTTTGCGCAACCTCAGCCATGCAAAATGCTGCTCGAGGACGTCGAGGCGATATGGAGCGCGATTGCGGAACGCGACGACTGGACGCTGCTTCACGAAAAATTGGCGCGGATCGAGCAAATGCGCAAAGCCTATTCCAGTAAATGAATCGGCGCCACGCATTTGCACTTGCTGGCAGGCAGTCCAGAGCGCGATAATACCGCTGCGATTCCTTTGATTGAACGCAATGTCGCCGCCACAGCGACGACGGAGCGGGCGGCGGTGAATGAACGACAATCGAGACGAAGCCGAGAACGCAGCAATTCGCGCCGAAGTGGAGCGGGTCAGGCTAGAGCACCATGATCTGGAAGCCGCTATAGACGCGCTGCTCGCCGTCGGGGCGGTTGACCAGCTTCAAATTCAACGGCTGAAGAAGCGCAAGCTGCTTTTGCGCGACCGGCTCCGGCGTCTCGAAGACGAAATCACGCCGGACATCATCGCCTGATATCTCCATTGAGCCCGTCCGCAAGATGTGCCTGATTTAGTCGTTTTTCTTATATTCAAGAGGCTGCGGCTCATTCGTGACTCCGCACGGAGCCCATGTCCAGGCTGGAGAAAATGGCGCATCGCCGATGGCATGGCGATTGAAGCAATAGAACCGAAGGTCTCGATCTGTTCCACTTTGAAACAAAATTGGATCGAGCCAGTAGCACCATCGGAGATTGCCTCAATGCCGCGCCTTGTTGTCTCTCTCAATAGTTCTTACTCGGCCCCTCAGTTGACGCAGGCGACCGTTTCCAACGGACGGCGGATTCGCAATGTCGACGCTTTACTCGGAAGAAAGGCGCCTGACGTCCGCTCGACAGTGTTCGACGCCCGCTTCCTGAAATGGACCGCAGGTCTTGCGCTCCTGGCCGGGGCCGCGCTGAGCCTTGCCGCGTGGCAATTGTTTCATTTTCCTCATTGATCCTGCGCAAGTTCAGAAGCGCATGATCAAAATGGCGGGGCATGGGCGGCTTGACGCCGCCTATTCGTCCTCGCCTGCGAGTGACGCCCTCACGCCGCTTGCGCGGGGGGGCAGCTTACGCTATGCCGCATGGCTTCCCTTGTTCAGCCAGTTGGAAGCGTCGTGCCAAATTCCGCAAAACCTGTCGCCGTCATCATGGGCTCCCAGTCCGATTGGGACACCATGCGTCACGCCGCGCAAACACTGGAAACGCTCGGCGTCGGATATCAGACGCGCATCGTCTCCGCGCACCGCACGCCAGATCGGTTGGTGGCCTTCGCCAAGAGCGCCGCAAGCGAGGGTTTTGAGGTAATCATAGCCGGAGCTGGTGGAGCGGCTCATTTGCCCGGCATGACCGCCGCGATGACGCCCCTGCCCGTGCTCGGCGTGCCAATGGAGTCCGCTGCATTATCGGGAATGGATTCGCTGCTGTCGATCGTCCAGATGCCGGGCGGCGTTCCAGTTGGCACGCTGGCTATCGGAAAGCCGGGAGCGATTAACGCAGCGCTGTTAGCCGCCGCAATTCTAGCGCGAGGAGACTCGGCTCTTTCCCAGCGTCTTGCGGAATACCGCTCAAAGCAGACCGAGAGCGTCGCGCAGGCGCCCAGCGACGAAGGTTAGATGAATGCTGGCTCCAGGCGCGACGATCGGTATTCTGGGGGGAGGACAATTGGCGCGAATGCTGGCGATGGCTGGCGCGCGGCTAGGTCTAAAGACTCACGTGTTCTCTCCTAGCGCCAATGAACCGGCCTTCGACGTCTGCGCGGCGCGCACAATCGCCCGATATCAGGATGAGGCCGCGCTCGATGCATTCGCGCAAGCCGTGGACGTCGTGACCTACGAGTTCGAAAATGTGCCGGCGGCCACTGCGGATTTTCTGGAAGCCCGCAAGCCGGTGCGGCCTAATCCAAGAGCCCTCGCCCTCACTCAGGACCGCTTGATCGAAAAGCAATTCATACAAAGTCTCGGCATTGAGACGGCGGGCTTCGCCGATGTCGCCGACGCCGGAGCGCTGGCGCGAGGCGTAGCGAAGCTCGGTCGACCGTCGATCCTTAAAACCCGCCGGTTCGGTTACGACGGCAAGGGCCAGATTCTGCTGCAGGGCGGAGCGGATCTCGCGGTGACGTTTCGCTCACTCGGAGGCGCGCCTTGCATTCTGGAAAGCTTCGTGCCCTTCACAAAGGAGATATCAGTGGTCGCCGCGCGGGCGATGGACGGCGCCTTCAAGGCATATGACGTCTGCGAGAATGAGCATGAGCATCATATCCTCGCCACCACCACCGCGCCCGCCGGGATCGCCCCCAAAACCGCGGCCCAGGCGGTTGAAATCACGCGGAGAATCGCAGAGGCTGCCGATTATGTCGGCGTGATCGCGGTGGAGATGTTTCTCGTTGGGGGGGCGGTCGACCAGACCGACGAAAGCCTGGTGATCAACGAAATCGCGCCACGAGTGCATAACTCCGGCCACTGGACGCTGGACGGCGCATTGACCTCCCAATTCGAGCAGCATATGCGCGCGGTCGCGGGATGGCCTCTCGGCTCCACGCGCCGGCATGGACGCGTCACCATGACGAATCTTATCGGCGACGACGCCGATAAATGGGGCGAGTTTCTGGAGGAGGACGGCGCCTGCCTCCACCTTTACGGCAAGAGCGAAACCCGCCCGGGACGCAAAATGGGCCACGTCACCCGCGTGACGCCCGAATAAACCGAAAGCAATTAAAGGCGCCTTCGACGGCTCGTTGCAATGGCCCGCGAGACGTAAAGTTGCAATTGCGATCCGCATTCCGGGCCCTCGCCACGCGCGGGTGCGGACGGCATTTGACATCGTTCGACGCGTATCGGACAAAGGGACCATTAAGCGCTCGACCGATGGGCGCTTCATTCGTTAACTAGTTTAATTTATTATAAGTAACGGCCTTAGAGCCACCGTAGCAGCAAGTCAGGCCACCTTAACGGCGAGGAGCGAGAAAGTTGTTCAAACCGATTGCTGGGATGAACAAATATATGATCATTCCGCGAAGCATTCTGCCGCTAGCTGTAGGCGGGGGACTTCTCAGCGGGATCATTCTGGTGAGCATGGGGCTCAAAATCGCATCAATCCCCTACGCAATAATTGCTTACATACTCACTGCGGTTGCTTACAGCCTGTATGACCATCCAAAATCGGGCTATGCGGCGCAGGCTGGAAAATCAGCAGGCCTGAGCGGCGTCTTCCAGCCTAAACTTTCCAAACCGACACGCTATCTTCTGGCGACGCTACTTACGTCCGTCGGGGTATCGCTTAACCTGGTTCTCGGCGCGGATCCGCGAGAACATGCTTATCTGTCAATTGCCGCGCCCATCGTTTTGAGCGCTCTCCTGTTCGGTTTCGAAACCGCCAGCTTCCAGTTGATTTTAGCTTGCGCCGCGAGCCTCTATTTCTTCATCCCTCCCATATTTGATTTCAACTTCGAGGATCCCCACGATGTTGGACTCCTGTGCGAGTTTATCGCCTTTGTATTCCTTTGCTCCTGGACCTTGAAGTCGATGTTCGAGCGGGCGGCCCATGCCGACTGCCTCGCGGCAGAAGTTGCTGAGGCGTCCTGGCTTCCAAATGGCGCCAAGCCTCAAAAAGGCGTCTGCCACGCCGGCGGTCCCGCGGCAATGGCGTACGCTCCATCGGGCAAGGATCGCGGTTGCGATCCAGAGCGAGCTCCGCTTGAGCTCAAGCTACGCGAAGAGAAAGGTCGCTATCGGGAATTGCGTCACAGAGTGCGAAACGAATTCCAAACGCTTTTGCTTCTAGCATCCGCCGAAGCCGAGGCCACCGATCACCCGGAGGAATTCGGACGCTGGATATTGCGCCTTCGGAGCGCCGCCGAACTGCACGCTTTGCTGGACGAGGAAGCGGCTGAAACGGTTCCGATGGCCAGCTATCTGACAACGCTGTCGGACACGTTGACCCGCACCTTTGACGGTCGCCTGACCATAACGACCGTAGTGGATCCCGAGATACGCCTTGGCCATCGCCAGGCGCGGCAGGTCGGCTTGATTTACACGGAAGCCGCCATTAACGCGCTGAAGCATGGTTTTCCCATGAACGTCAGAGGAACCCTCAACGTGCGGCTGGAACGCAAGGCGAATGGTTTTGAATTGGCGGTGTCGGACAATGGCGTTGGTTCTCGCGCCGCATACGTGAAAGAAAAATTTGGCGTGACGCTGATGAAGGAGATCGCCACGAGTCTTGGTGGCGAGTTAATGCTCGACATGACGGAGACAGGCGCAACAGTGCGTCTTCTTTTCTTGCGGTCGGCGTGACAGAGGTTTCGATTGGGGGCGGCGGCGCACGCGCCCAAGCCAATTCGCCATCATTGAAGCGTCAGGCCCTTGCGCGATAGCCTCCTCGGCTCAGGCTATTGACGGGCGGATGATTTGGATAAAGTTGATCGGCAAACCCTGCGACTTTCTCATTCTGCGTGATTTCATATCACTCAGAATTATTCCACTCAAAAGATGGGCGCTCAAAGCCGCCCGGTCAAACGTGTTAATCTCCCGGCCCTTCGCGCCCCACACTGGAAGTCGCAACCGACACACTCGTCGGATGTTGCATGAGCATAAAGCAGCGTTAAAACACCGCCTGTGCGATCGGGAAAAAGCAGGGATCCTTGAGGGCGGTGTCGAGAGAATAGAAATAGCCTCTTCGAGTCGCGGGTTGAAGCTGCCTTCGCTTGTCGCCAAGAGGTCCGAATAACCGCCCCCGTCAGACCGACCAGGTCACTATGCAGCGTGCTGATTTCGCGTTGGAATGCGACTAACGGGCTCCGGCCTTCCGAAAAGCCAGCCCTGTGCGCGATCCGCTCCAATCAATTGGATTGCGATTTTCTGTGCGGGGGTCTCAATGCCCTCGACAACGACGACCATGTCGATCCGCTTGGCAAGAGAACACACGGCCTCCACAATAGCGTAGGATGTCGTGTTGAAAGTTATGTCCTTCGCCAGCGACTGATCTATTTTGACAATCGAGAATGGCAGGCGACTAAGATTTGAAAGTGATGAATAACCGGTGCCAAAATCATCGAGAGAGAAGCGAACGCCAAGCAGTCTGAGCCGCTCGATCGTCTGCAAAGTGGCGTCGATTTCGTCTATGAATACGCTTTCGGTGATCTCCAGCGTGAGCCGCCGCGGTTCAAGACCACTTGCCATAAGCTCATTTTCCACGCACTCGACAAGGACGTGAGGATTACGGAACTGAAGCACCGAGACATTGACGCAAACGCTGGCGTCATCACGCCAGGTGGCGGCGTCGGCGCATGACTGCCTAATCGCGAAGCAGCCCAATTGTTCGATACGCCCGGTCTGTTCGGCGATGGGGATGAATATGTTCGGAGGAACATATCCACGTGTTGGATGGGGCCAGCGCATGAGCGCCTCGTAAGATACTGTTCTACCGTTCGTAAGATCGACGATGGGCTGGTAATGCATCTCGAACGCATTTTCCGCGGCGGCCACGACAAGATCCGTTTCGAGGCTTAGACGCTCCGTAAGCTCCGCCGCCATGCTGTCATCATAGACCACGATGACGCCACGCCCGCTGGCTTTCGCCCGATAAAGAGCAATGTCCGCGTGTCGCAATATGGTCTCGGGAAAGTCTCCATGCTCGGGCGCATAGGCGATGCCTATGCTGGCGCTTATCCTGACCGTGTTGTTGCCGATCAGGAATGGCTCCTTCAGAGCCGCGCTGATCTCCTCCGCGACGCTAAGCGCCGCCTCATGACTGTTGGCGATCTGGATCGCGGCGAACTCGTCTCCCGCGAGCCGGCTGATGATCGCTCGCTGCCCCTTCTTGCGACTGAGCCTCTTGGAAACCTCGACGAGGAGTGAGTCTCCGACTTCGTGCCCAAGCGTATCATTGACCCGCTTGAACCCATCAAGGTCAACGTAAAGGACCGCGAAAGACGGGCCGCCCTGCGATAAGGCCTCTAACGCACGTGTGAGACATTGACCGACCTCGTGCCGGTTCGGCAGGTCTGTCAGCGTATCGAAGCGCGCAAGCTTTTCTATCCTGGCTTCCGCGCTCCTTCGCTCGGTGGCGTCTTCCGTCAACATAAGAACACCCCCTTCAAGAGCGGGGGTGAAAGTGACGACCAGACTGGATCCATGCTGGGTCAAGAGCTCCACGTTTGAGGGGCGTCGCTCCTGGAGGCTCGATTTGCACGCATGGTACAAGGCCAGCGTATCGGATCTGGAAATCAATTGAGATCTAAGCAGATGGCGTTCCGTGGATGCGAAGGTTTGATGAATTGACGCATCCTGAAGATCGAACAAAGAGAAGTGACGCTCATTCGCCACCGCAAGGTTCAGATGCTCGTCGAACATGGCCAGTCCGTGCGGCATAGTGTTAATGGCGGCGTCGAGCGTGAGATTCTGACGATGAAGCTGACTAGAAAGTTTGTCCGCCGTCTTTTTGGCTTGTATTAGTGCAATAAGATTACGATGGACGCTGAGAACGAGCGTTTTATTATTAAAAATGTAAGATAATACTAAACATCCGATGTAGTTATAATATTCGTCTTGCGATTTTAGGAGTCCGATTGCGAGTGGCAACGCAAATAATACGAGCTGTATGACCACAAATTTGGGGCGGGCGGCGTTACGAGCCACAAATCCAGAAGCCAGAGCGATGTTTACCGCAACAACAGTCATATGCGCAGGCACGCTGTCGGTCTTAGTCAGCGCGATAAAACAATTTAGGCCTAGCGCCGCGCTCATAAGCGTGGCGCCCAATATGAAGTCCCGATCCCAGCGTCGGGTCGCTCTCATATCATCCTGCGCATGCTCCTGACGGCAATAGCGGAAAACGGCGTAAAGGCGGAAAACTCCGATCGCGATTGTCAAAGCGGATGTTATTTCGAACAATGGGTTGCCGGTGGCCTTCCAGCAAAGAACGGGAGTGAGGCAACTTGCTATCACGCCGAGAGTTAACGAGCCCGGCGAGGAAAAGAGAAATCCGACTAAGGTTTGATAAGTTACGAGGTCTCCTGCGATGTCGGAATCGCGCATCAACGCCCGCGAAATTCTGCGGCCAATGGAGCGGAGCCCATACGTGCCTGAACCCGAACTGGAACGCGTTACGGACATCCGTGGGAGACCGCTAACTGAGTGATAGAGCTCAAAATATTATAATTTTCAAACGTAAAGGCTTCGTAACTGGCAATTTGGGAATTAAAATAAAACAGAGAGAAAAGGCCCTCACAGCTCAAAACTTCAAGGAAATTGAAGGACTCAGGGCAAATAGTTTTTACCCTTGCGCTCTGAAGACTCGCGGCCAATGGCCGCGAGTCAATCCCAAGACAATCACAATCTTATGTGGCGTCAGCCCGTATATCCAAAGACAAGGAGCGCCACGCTCAGTTATGAGCAAAAACTCGCTGCAGCATGCGCTCCTGGGCTTGGACGATGCGTTGAAGCTTGGAAATTTCCATGGGCGTAAGGCGGATCATACGCTCGGCCCACATTTCTCCAAGGGGCCTGAGTTCGGCGTCAAAGTCGCCAGCGCGACGGTGAAACGCCGTAAACAGTGAAAGGCGCGCCGCGTGCATCGGCAGGGTTTCAGTGGCGTATCGCCTCAGCCACTCTTCGCCTTCCCCAGTGGGGGCAATTGCATCCAGTCCGCCCAGCGCCTCAAACTCTTCGGCGTTATATTCGTTTCCGGAGTTTAGAACTTTATGCGCGACTTGAGGGCCAAGGCGTCGTGATAGCACACTAACTGCCGTGATCGGAAAGTGGTTGAATTTAACCTCCGGGTAACAAAAAGTCGCCTGTTGCTCGCCGATCATGACATTGCAGGACCGGGGAGCGTCGATGCCGCCGCCAAGCGCCTTGCCCTGAATTGTCGCAAGCGTGATGACACTGCCCCGAAGGCTGGACGCGTTCCAGCAAACAGCTTCTATAACGACGCGCGCATATTCCACCAGCGTAGCGCGGTCGGCCTTGGCTAGGCAGTCGAGATATAGATCCAGATCGCCGCCCAGAGTGTAGATCGGGCCTTCCCCGCGAAATGCGAGGAAACGGACCGGGGAAGCCTGATATTGCTCTGCGGCGCCCCACAGACGCCAAATGGCCTTCTGGACAAGTGTGACGCTTTTCACAAGATCGTAAGTAAAAACCGGCTTCGGCTGCGGCCGCAGGGTGACCCAAACAGTCTTGATCGACGCCTCATAGGCGAGTTCGATTTGCGGTAAAAAACCCGCCTCATGCTCGATCGCGCCAATAACCTCATCAGCGCTGATTTCCGCGCTTTTCAACTTTTGCAGACTACCGTTTGAAAAGGAAATCATGCCGCACCTCAATCTTCCAAGTTCGGCGGGTTCCGAACGCTGGCTCGACAATAATCTTGCTTAATTTTTTGTAAATGCGGATTCGGAGTGCGGTGCGCTTAATCCGCAGGCGTTAACCATATGGAATTACAAGAATTATTACGGCCCGACATTTGCGTGAGCGTGCGGCAACCCCGTGCGGCGAAAGCGTTTCTTTCCTCTGGAATCCCTGTTTTTCATGGCGTTTCAATTGCCTCGTCGTAGCTGTAAGTTTGCTGTTGATTTCTCTGCGGCATAATTGCGCAGGCTACCAAATTGACTCGCGCGTCGATGCGCCAAAGTCAAAATTAAGGTTAACAAAGACGGCCAAATATTTGAGCAAATTCCATATTTTTGAAATGTCGCCCAAAGTGCCGAATCCACGAGCGCCTCACACGCGCGCCACCGGATTAAGTCGAGCTGACCCCACTCATACAAGCACTTCGCGCGACCTGGCTAATTAGATTGCCTTCAAATCCGGCGGTGTCGCTTCCACCGCAAGCGCGGCGAGCGCCTCATCCAGAGGCGCGGAGGTCTGCGCCTGCGAGCCGAGCCTGCGAATGTTCGCGCAGCTTTTAGGAGATTTTCTCGTGGCGCGGCTGCCGGATGACATCGGACTTGAGCGCCACATTAACTTAGCGCCTCACCTGGAATGCGAGCACGTAATTTCAAGTTGATAGCCTAGCCTGTTGCTACTGACGAAGGAATGCGCGCACGACTGGTTTTGTCCGAATTCGAAGCCTTGCAGATCGATAACGCCCCGAATTTTTCTTGGCTGGCGCCCCGATTGATTTCTTGGCCTTTGAATTTCGAGGCGGGCTCTTATTCGTATTAGTACTTATAGAACTTTCAGATGCGTGATCCTAAGATGACGCGTCCTTCTGCATTCACCATGCTTTACTACATCTGCATTCAACCTGCTTTTTGTGTCGAACCCGTCATAGCCTGGTCAGAAGAGCAAAACGTCCAATATTTGGGCGCACTGATACTTCGGATTCGGGTTGTTCGGCGGCCTCAGAGGAGCGTGATCTTCCGCGTCAATTGATGCGCGGAGTAACAGGTTTCTGAAAAGCCCCACCGGCAGGAAGATAAATATCGCCTCTCCGTATGGCGAATTAGTGCGCGCGCAATGAGATACACGAGGAAATTAGGGAGGCGAGGCATTGGGCTATATCCGGAGAAAATCATTTTTGGGGCTGTAGATACCCATAATCTTACGTCAGATGTTGGAATGAAAAGCGCAAGGAAAATCCGCAGTGAGCCCGTTTTCGCAATTTCTTCGCTCCATTTGGATTCTGCTGGGCGGCGAGCGCCGGCTTTATCCCGGCTTTGGACAAGCGCGCGGCATGCTGGAGAAGACTGGTTTGCGGGCGTCAATCCGAGGTCACGGCCTTGCTGATGAGATTGGCGCTGATTCGCCACTGGGACAGAACAGCCTGATCGGCATTCGGAAGGAAGTCCAGGTTCTGGGGGGGGGGAGGTTGAGATGCCGACCCTCATCATCAAAGTCATCGGACTCTTCGTGGCTCTCGTCATCGTGGCGGCCCTTTTTCTCATCCTTCTCGGCATATTTGCCAGCGCAAAAGTAGCCAGGCCCAGAAGTGAGAGACGGGCTTCGGTATTGGACCAGATCGCCATAGAGGCGCGACCGCCCGAAGGCGAAACCCTCGAAATAAAGCAGGAACGGCAGGGAAGGCGAGGGAGTCCGCTGGAGAGCTGAAGGGCTGTCATTCACACCGGATCTCCCATCCATTCAAGCAGTGCGCGCAAACGCATCTGGTTCAATGGATCATGCATCGTAGAGCTCCGCCGATCCGGTAGAGGAATTCAAGCTTGGGTCGGCCGCTTTTAGCCGGGCGCCGCCTTCAAATCCGGCGGAGTCGCCTCCTCCACGAGCGTCGCGAGCGCCTCCTCCAGCGTCGCCGCGCTTTGCTCCTGTGAGCCTAGGCGGCGGATCGAGATACGGTGCTCGGCCGCCTCCTTCTTGCCAGCGATCAGCAGCACGGGAATCTTGGCCAGTGAATGTTCGCGCACTTTGTAGGAGATTTTCTCGTTGCGCAGGTCAAGCTCGACGTTTAGGCCGCGTTTCCGCGCCTCGCTCGCGACTTCCATCGCATAATCGTCGGCCTCTTGCGTGATCGTGCAGACCACGATCTGCGTCGGTGAAAGCCAAAGCGGTAGATGACCAGCGTAATGCTCGATCAATATGCCGGTAAATCGCTCTAGCGAACCAAACATCGCGCGATGCACCATCACCGGGGTCTTCTTTTCGGAGTCGGGGCCAATGTAGAAGGCGCCAAACCGCGACGGAAGGTTGAAGTCGACCTGGGTCGTGCCGCATTGCCACTCGCGCCCGATGGCGTCGCGCAACGTGTATTCGAGCTTGGGGCCATAGAAGGCGCCCTCCCCCGGCTGCACAGAGGTTTTCAATCCGCGCCTCGCCAGTTCGTCGAGCACCTTCTGCAAAGCGGCCTCAGCCTTGTCCCAAGCTTCGTCAGAGCCCACGCGCTTTTCCGGCCGCGTCGAGAGCTTCACCACCACGTCGCTGAAGCCGAAGTCGCCATAGATCGACAGGATCATGTCGTTGATCTGAAGCGCCTCCTGCATGATCTGGTCTTCCGAGCAGAAAATATGCGCGTCGTCCTGGGTGAAGGCGCGCACGCGCATCATGCCGTGCAGCGCGCCCGAGGGCTCGTAGCGATGCACGATGCCGAATTCGGCAATGCGCACGGGCAGATCGCGATAGGACTTCAGCCCGTTCTTGAAGATCAGCACATGGCCCGGGCAGTTCATCGGCTTTAGCGCGAAAATGCGTTCGTCCTCGGTCTTGGTGAGGAACATGTTCTCGCGATAGGTCTGCCAATGGCCCGAGGTCTCCCAAAGCGCGCGGTCGAGCACCTGCGGCGTGTTGACTTCGCTATAGGCCTGCGCCTGTCGCCGGCGCATATAGGCGACGAGCTTCTGGAACAGGGTCCAGCCCTTGGCGTGCCAGAAAATGGCGCCGGGGCCCTCCTCCTGAAAATGAAACAGGTCCATCTCGCGGCCGAGCCGGCGATGGTCGCGGCGCTCAGCCTCCTCAAGCTGGTGCAGATAGGCGTCGAGTTCCTCCTGCTTGGCGAAGGCGGTTCCATAGATGCGCGAGAGCATGGGCCTGGTGTGATCGCCGCGCCAATAGGCGCCCGCGACCTTCATCAGCTTGAAGGCGCCGCCGATTTTCGAGGTCGAGGGCATATGCGGGCCGCGACAGAGGTCAAGCCAGTGGCCCTGCTTGTAGATATTCAGGTTCTCGCCCGGCGGAATCGCCTCGATCAATTCGCCCTTGAAGGCCTCGCCCTTGGCGTGGAAAAAGGCCGTCGCCTGATCGCGAGTCCAGACTTCCTTAACGATGGGCTCGTCGCGGGCGATGATCTCGCGCATCTTCTTCTCGATGACCGGCAGATCCTCGGGCGTGAAGGGCGTGTCGCGATGGAAGTCGTAATAAAAGCCGTTCTCGATCACGGGGCCGATCGTGACCTGCGTGCCGGGGAAAAGCTCTTGCACCGCCTCGGCCAGCACATGGGCGGCGTCGTGCCGGATCAGCTCCAGCGCGCGCGGGTCCTCACGCGAGACGAATTCGATCTTCGCGTCGCGATCGAGCCGGCTGGCGAGATCGCTCAGGCTCCCGTCGATGGTCATGGCGACGCTGCGCTTCGCTAGCGACGGCGAAATGTTCCTGGCGATGTCGAGGCCGGTAACGCCGGGCTCGAACTGACGGGAAGCCCCGTCGGGAAAAGTGACCGAGATCATGCAGTGCTCCTCTGGCGCTCAATCGCCGATGCGAGCCGGCGTAAGTCGCGTGCGATCCGCACGGATGCGGATGGGGAGTGAATAGGGAGACTGCGGCGCCTTGGCAAGACAATCGCGCACAAACTCGAACCTGTCCCTGCGCGGACAAGGTTCGCTCAAGCCGCGCGCAGCGGGCGCATTTTTCGAGGCGTCATGGGCGTGACGTGGGCCGCGCCCGACCGGCTAAATCGCCTTCCCCGGCAAAAGCCCCGCGCGCGACTTTGGCGGTCTTCCCCTTGCCGCCCCAGAGGCCGAAGCAAACGAAGCTCAACGCCACAAGCATTGCCGCCGCCGCCAGAAAACGCTCGATCGTTTCGCCGACCGAGAAGAAATATTGGCCGATATATTCCTTGTAGCCGTCCTCGCTGGTGGCCCGCACCAGCGCGATATAGTCGCCATCCCTGGGAAAACTGTATTCGAAGCTCGCCGTGCCGTTGCTGGCGAGATATTTCTTGGCTGGTAGAGTGAATTCGGTGTTGGCGTCGAGATCGTCGTTCCATTCATGCTGGCCGACGTTGCGAACGATCCGGATTTCCAACGTCATGCCGCGCAGTTCGGACTGATGCGCGTCCAGAATGATGATCGTGCGACCTGCGTCCGGCACATGACGGCAAAAGGTCTCGTGCGTCTTCTGCTCCTGAAAGGCGGTGAAGGTCATCTGCGCCGGCCCGACCGTCAGCACGCAGTCGCGTGGTTCCGGAGCTATCCGCGCCGAGGCGCTCGTTGCTGCGACCGTAGCCGCCACAAGCGCGGCGATGGGGAGGCTCTTGCGCATTGTTGTTTCCCAAACAGTTGCCGCTTCAGCTTACGCACTTAAAGATGAGACTGGGGCATGCCGGTGCATTTGCCAACGCCAAATTTCGCCAATTGGCCGCGTTCTCCCGCCAATCTCGCTCTTTCCCCCTCCGCTCGCGCCGTTTATGAAGGCGTCGCTGGGGAGGCCTTCATTTGACCGCACGCAAGAAACCCGATCCGCCGCGCGCCTGGCAACGCATGCTCTCGGGGCGCAGGCTCGATCTGCTCGACCCCTCGCCGCTCGACGTCGAGATCGAGGACATCGCCCACGGTCTCGCGCGGGTCGCGCGCTGGAACGGCCAGACGCGCGGCGAGCACATATTTTCCGTGGCGCAGCACAGCCTGCTTGTGGAAAAAATCGCTGGAGAGCTGGAGCCCTTGATTTCCCGGGAGGATCGCCTGTTCATGCTGCTGCACGACGCGCCCGAATATGTGATCGGCGACATGATTTCGCCATTCAAGGCGGTGATCGGAGACGCTTATAAAGACGTGGAAAACCGGATCCTGGCGGCAATTCTCCTGCGCTTTTCCCTGCCGGCGACGCCTTCGCCGCAGCTGATGCTGCTGTGCAAAAAATCGGATCGCGCTGCAGCCTTTTTCGAGGCTACGGCGCTCGCCGGCTTTACACGGCGCGAAGCGGAGCGCATCTTTATTCGTCCGGTGGCAATGCCCGATCTCGCCGAGCAGCTCGCGCCCTTGCCGATTGACGTCGCGCAAAAGCGATTTCTGGATCGTTTTATGGATCTGGAGAACGCGGGCTAAGGGTTTCGCGTTGGGGCATAGGTCGGTTAGCTAGAGGATCGGCTACGAGAGAAGGCGGACGGTTCGCTGAAAGCCTTACGAAAATTCACCGGTGTGAGAGACGCAAAGACAATGATAACTGGCTGGCTCTATGTCTGCCCCCTCGGCAGGGTGGTCGATACGGTGCAGTCCACCGGCGCGCGGTCGCTGGTGACAATCCTCACCGCCGGCGCTTCTTCGGTGCGCCCCTGCGAAATCGCGCCGCCACGCCATCTGCGACTGGCCGTCTCGGACATCGAGGCTCCCTTGGACGGTCATGTCCTGCCGGGCTCCGAACATGTCGAGAGCCTGCTGGCGTTTTTGCGCGAATGGGACCGGCGGCAACCACTGGTGATCCATTGCTACGCCGGGGTCAGCCGCTCGCCCGCCGCAGCCTTCATCGGCGCGTGCGCGCTGGAGCCAGACCGCCGCGAAATCGAGATCGCGCAGGAGCTTCGTCGCGCCTCCCCCACCGCCACTCCCAACCGCCGTCTCGTGGCGCTCGCTGACCGCATGCTCGGGCGGCAGGGCCGCATGGTCGAAGCGGTGGCGGCTATAGGACGCGGCGCTGACTGTTACGAAGGCGCGCCCTTCGCAATGGAGCTGAATTAGAGGCGTGACCGGGTAATTAAATTGGATCGCCTTGAATGCGTGGGGGCCCTTGCGCCCCGCGCGATATTCTGAACTTTAAGGCCCGTGAGCCTCGCAGAAAAAAATCATTCGGCCCGCACCGGCTTGCCGCTGGCGATTGGCCTCACCGCGGCGATTGTCGCCGCGCGCGAGGACGAGCCGCTCATCCTTACCGTGCCGGAAGCGCCCGGTTCTCCGGTGGGCTTGCCCTCCGGCGAATTTGATCCCCTGCTTCATCGCACTTTCGAGATCGCGCTCCGGGCCTTCGTCGCGGAGCAAACTGGCGCGCCCCTCGGCTACGTCGAACAACTCTACACTTTCGGCGATCGCGGGCGCCACGCCCGCGCCGGAGATCGCGACCCCCATATCGTCTCGGTTGGCTATCTTGCGCTGACGCGATTCAGCCATCAGCAGTCGGGGCGCGTCGGAGGCTATCGTCCCTGGTATGCGTTTTTTCCCTGGGAGGATTGGCGGCAGGGCCGTCCGGAGATTATCGAGACCACGATCCTGCCCGAACTGCGCCGATGGATTGACGAGGCGCCGGACGAAATCTCTTCTTCCGGACTTACCAGGGCCGAGCGCTTCAATTTGCTGTTCAAGCCCCAGGGGCGCGAATTTAACGAAGAGAATGTGCTGGAGCGATACGAACTGCTCTACGAAGCAGGCCTCGTCGAAGAAGCGCTGCGTGACGGGCGCGAGGCGGCGAAAAGGCGCGGCGCACTGGCCCCGCTAGGGCTCGCGATGCGACACGATCATCGTCGCATTATGGCGACCGCCATCGGCAGGCTGCGCGCCAAGATGAAATATCGCCCCGTAATTTTCGAGCTGATGCCCACTTTGTTCACGCTTACGGAACTGCAGCGCATGGTCGAAGCGATATCGGGAAGACATCTTCACAAGCAGAATTTCCGTCGGCTCGTCGAAACTTCGGCCATCGTCGAGGCGACGGGAGACATGTCGCTGAACACCGGCGGGCGCCCCGCCGCCCTTTTCCGTTTCCGCCGCGACGTCCTTCAGGAACGGCCTGCGCCGGGGTTGCGCGTGCGCGTCGGCGGTTGAGGCCTGCCGCGATTATGGCGGCCGTGGCCTCGCCATGGCCAAAAAAATCCCGCCTTCTCCGATTACAGCTAGATACTCTGGGGACGCATGCCCCATGTGCGGCCCTTAAGGGATCATTCACCCTGTCGTGGTGAATTTACAGTGAATGTAGCGTTGCGTAGAGGGTTGAAGTCTTGGGTTATTTGTCTCCGCCGCCATCGCCGCAACCCGTCATCGTCTACAAGGACGTAGGCGGTCTGGTCAGCGAATATGAGGCGCAAACGGAAATCTATCGCCGCGAGAACCGCGAAGTGCGGCTGCACGAATGCCGCTCCGCCTGCACGCTGGCTCTAAGCCTGCCCAATGTCTGCGTCTATCCCGACGCGCAGGTCAAGTTCCATCAGGCCTACAACGGCAACACGCGCGAGGCGGACCTTGGAGTGTCGGCGCAATTGTTCGACAGCTACCCTGCGGCCGTGCAGGGGCGGCTGGGCTATCTGACCCGACAATACAAGGTGCTGAGCGGCGTCGAACTGATCGCGCTCGGCATGCGTAACTGCCTTCGGCACGATGACAACATCATGATCGCCACGAAAAAGCCCCGGACGACGCCGGGGACTGTCGTCGCCGCCGCCGCGAATCCGTTGGGCGACATTGCCCAGCGCGTCAAGGTCGCCGTGGCGAGCGCGCTGGAGCGGCCGGAGGACACCCCGCCTACGCTGACCCGCATCACAACGCCGGATCGCAGCCCGGCGCCCCCGACGCTGGCCCGATTGGCGGGCGCCGCCCCGGCGAGCGCTGGCTCATCGGAAATACCCCTGCCCCCGCGGCGCCCGGACTTAGCGCCACCGCCCGCCTCCGAACCGTCTCCATCACTCCAGGCCGCAGCCTCGCCGCAACTCATCAGCGGCGCACAGCCGATCCTCGACGCAACGCGCTTCGCCCCAGGCATGTTCTCTCTTCGCGCGGAAGCGGCCCGCCGCAATGGCGCGACGGCAGGGGGCTAGGCCGATCGCCGCGCGGGGACTGCTGACAAGACTTTTCGGGGTTGACAGCGGGCGTCATAATTCCCCATAAGCGCGCTGCTCATGACCCTGCTCCGGCAGGGTCATTTGTCTGGGGAGCCCCATGCGGCGGTCCAGACCAGTGGGGGAATGTCCCGAGCGGCAAAGGGGGGGGACTGTAAATCCCCTGGCTATGCCTTCGTAGGTTCGAGTCCTACTTCCCCCACCACTCTTTTCCGGCGTCCAGGCAGGGCTTGCGAGAAAATCCTAGCGCCCTTCAAATTTCCCTGTGGCCGGCGCCGGGACGTCAGGCGCAAAGCCCTTTGCAGTGGCGGATTCCGACGTGCTCAGGACGCCAGACTCGGAGGCATGCGCGGCGGAGCGCACCGCTCCTATCGAGGCCCCCATTACCGAAGCTCCGGAAGCGCGGCTTGCGGGCGTCGTCGCCGTCATCTGGCGGAAATTCGAACGATCCAGCCTGGCGGGAACCATGTCCGGCTTTGGCGCCGCGACCTTGCCTAAGCTTGTATTCCCGGCGGCGCTCTTGGTTCCGGACGGTGCGGCCTTGGCAGCGGCCGGGGCGGCGTAAGCGAGCGGCTCGGCATTAGGCCCAGCGGGGTCGCCAGCTTTGGTCGATCGCGTCGAACCTGTTGCATCGACAAGGCTGGTTAGCGCATCTTCGTCGCCGGCATGTCCAGCGACGCCAAGATTTTTGGGTCGGGGTTGCGGCAAGGGCGCTCCGACGCCGCTTGCGACTTTCGCTGGCGTAGACTCCGATTCGTCGCCCGACATGTTGGAGCCGCCCTGACGCCCGACTATCGCCAGCTCCGCCGGGCGGACGGGCGGCAGAGGCGCCGTCAGAACAGCAACCAGACCGTCGGGACGGCGTGGCGGCAGCGGGGCGTTGGCGAATCTTGAGTCCTCATCGGTCTTGCCTTGCGCCTGGCCCGTCTCTGACAGGTTCCCGCGCAGCTTCACATTGTCATTGGGCTCCAGCGCCGCGAGCTTTTTCTCGGCGGACGCGGCGTCAAGAGGCGTCGGTTTCTCCAGCGCCGCCGGACGTTCTGGCGGCATCGGCGCGCGCGCCAGCCTTTCGCGCTCAGCAGCTTCCCCCTTCGCGGCGGCGGCTTCCGCCTTGGCGGCGGCGGCTTCGGCTTTAGCAGCTTCAGCCTTGGCGGAAGCTTCAGCCCGGGCCGCAGCTCTGGCCGCAGCAGCGGCGGCCTTCGGGTCTTCCGGTCCCGCCGTCATCACTGTCTCGCCGCGCGGCAGATTCGCCTCCGCTCTGGCCAGAGTCTCGGAACGGCTGCGACGGCCTCGCTCAGCAGGCGCCTCCCCGCCGCCTTCCTCTTCGGACTCGGCGGCCGCGACGCGCGCCGCCCTTGAATTGCGTGGCGCCAACGCCGCCCATTGCTTGCGGGTGCTGGGTGGCGGCGCCACCTCGTCCTCGGTGTCGTCTTCCCCGCCGCCAAAAAGAAAAGCTAGGAAACCGCCGGAGGATCTGCGAGGCGCCATGACGATAGCGCCATTGTTGCGCGCTTCGATTTCGGCCTTGGCCTCTTCGTAACGCGCGAGCGGCTGCCCGTTGCTCGGAAGGTGGACAGTCTTGCCGTCGGGAAACAATTGCGCCAGTTGCTCATAGCTCATACGCGGCCAGGCGCGCACGCTGCCGACGTCGAGATGCACGAAAGGCGTGCCGGCGGTTGGATAATAGCCTACGCCCCCCCGCTGCATTCGCATCCCAAACTCGCGAATGCGCGACATCGGCATTCCGGGCATCGTCGTGTCCATCGCCTTGCCCAGCATGTGCTGGGAATATTTCGCTACGGCGCGCGAACGCGCCCGCAACATCGCATTGGTCTGAGGCGAACGATAGGCGGAGACAACCTTGATGACCTCGCCCCCCGCCCCGGCGGCGCGGTACGCTTCCCACACCACGTCGAAGAGGCGAGGGTCCATTTCCGTGGGTTCGTCTCGGCGCCAGTCGCGCAAAAACCAGTTGAGCTGTTGCAACACGGCGCGGTCATATTGGCCGTTGACCAGATAAGTCGCGGAAATCGATTCCTGAGTATGAACGTAAAATAGATTGATCGTGCGCGTGTCGCCGTTGGCGATGGCGGTTTCCGTGAGCGAAGGCGTCATGGCCGCCAATAGAACAGTGAGCGCCCCCAATATCAGGGAGGCGATCCCGGACAAATTACGTGGACTACTAACCCTTGCGCCCTGCGACAAATGCTCTTGCCCACATCATTAGCGCTCGGCCTGAGCAATTGAAGCGGGAAGCCTCGTGCGAAAAGCGCTCGGGGTTCTCGCGGCATCCCGGCCGAGATTTTACGCCGACGGACGAAAGGCCTAGCCGGCGCGCTAGGTAGAAGGACTTCGACCGGCTTGCCGCATCGAAGGCCTGAGAATTTTCAACATGGGCCAGGATTTCGCTCACGTTAATGAGCCCTCGCCTTCTCGTCTGGAACGATGCTGGCGCTCGCCTGCCCCCACGGCGCAACCAAGCTAGGTCAACATCGTGGCGAAAAATAGTCCAAAAATTTGTTGAAATCAAAGCGGGCCGCGCTCGAACAGAACGGGAACCAACGAATATTAAAGGCAAAATCACCCCCGCCTCGCGACCAACGCGACGCTTTGTCGCCACGCCATTCCCTCAACGCAGCCTTCAATGCTTTAGAATGACCGAGGCAACGGGACGTCGATAAATGGGCGAAGACATAAAGACCTCAGGTTTCAGCGAAGCGGACTTCGCCCGCTTCTCCGAGCGACTCGTGCGGGAGACCGAACTCGCCCGCGCGATGTTCGACGACGGCTGCTTTTCCAATTCGGACGAAACACAAATAGGCTTTGAACTTGAGGCCTGGATCCTCGATCACAATTACTTTCCCGCCCCAATCAATGAAAGTCTTCTGAGGGCGTTGGACCATCCTTTGGTCGTGCCCGAATTGTCGCGTTTCAATGTCGAATTGAACGCCGTGCCCCTCCTGCTGGAGGGCGACGTATTCGCCCGCGCCGAACGAGCCCTGACGAAGCTTTGGAGCCATTGCAACGCCGTCGCCCACGGCCTCGATGCGAACATGGTGATGATCGGCACGCTGCCGACAATTCGCAATGCGGACATGACGCTTGAAAATATTTCGCCGCTGAACCGTTATTACGCGCTGAATAATGAAGTGCTGCGCCAACGCGCCGGGCGACCGCTGCGCGTCGACATCTCAGGGCGCGACCATCTGGTGTCGGAACATCGCGACGTGATGCTGGAAGCCGCGACCACTTCCTTTCAGGTTCATCTGAAGATTCCGGCCTCGCGCGCGCATCTTTATTACAACGCCTCGGTGGCGGCGTCGGGGCCGATCCTCGCGGCCTGCGCCAATGCTCCCTTCCTGTTCGGGAAGTCGCTCTGGGAGGAAACGCGCATCCCCTTGTTCGAACAGGCCGTCGACGCTCCCTGCAAAGGGCGCCGGGTCAGCATGGGCTCCGGCTATGTCTCGAACTCCTGCATGGAGCTGTTTGAAGAGAATCTCGCCGACTATCCCGTGTTGCTTCCCATGTCCTTCGACGAAGAGCCTGAAGCGCTGCGCCATCTGCGGCTGCACAATGGCACAATCTGGCGCTGGAACCGGGCGTTGATCGGCTCTGACGAAGACGGCGCGCCGCATCTGCGCATAGAACATCGCATCCTGCCCGCCGGCCCAACAATCCTGGATATGATCGCCAATGCGGCGCTTTATGTCGGCCTCGCCCATGATCTTGCAAGCTCCGGCGCGGCGCGCGAGCTTTCATTTGACGCCGCGTTGAAGAATTTCTATTCCGCCGCGCGCGACGGACTTAGCGCCGAATTATATTGGCCCGGAGCCAGCCCCCGAACGGCGCGAGAGCTCTTGCTGGCGCTTTTGCTGCCGGCGGCTCGGCGCGGGCTGGAGGATCTCGGCGTCATTGCGGGGCCTTACCTTGACGTGATCGAGGCGCGCGTGCGCAGCGGACAAACAGGCTCCGCTTGGCAGCGCACGGGGCTCAGCCATCGCGACGGAGACGTCTATCGGATGATGGCCGCCTATTGCGAACGTCAACGCAGCGGCGCGCCAGTGCATGAGTGGGAGCCATAGGGAGACATCGTGAGCGATCAGCATTACGCCTTGTTCGACAAAGTACCGGATGGGTTTCTCGATTGCCCGGCCGACAGGCTAGCCAGCATCCTGCCCGGCCCCAGCCTCATCGATCTTCCTGGACGCGGCCAGAATCCGCTTTTCCTCTCGGTTTTGCTGCACGGAAACGAAAACAGCGGGCTGCTCGCGGTGCAGAACGCGCTGCGCCGACATGCGGATCGCTTATTGCCGCGGGGGCTGTTGCTGTTTGTCGGCAATGTGAAGGCCGCGGCAGCGCATGTGCGGACTTTACCGGAACAGGCCGACTTCAATCGCGTCTGGCCGGGAACGCTCACGCCGGATGCCCCCGAAGCCATCATGGCGCAAGAGGTGTTCGATTATGTCGCCAGCAGGAACCCCTTCGCCAGCATCGACATTCACAACAACACGGGCTTCAATCCGCATTACAGCTGCATCACCCGACTGGAGCCGGAGTTCATCGCTCTGGCGCGATTATTCTCGCGCATCGTTGTGCATTTTCAGCGCCCGGCCGGAGTACAAGCAGGCGCATTCGCGAGGCTCTGCCCCGCGATCACGGTCGAGTGCGGAAAGGCCGGCGGCGGCGGCGGCGTCGAGCGGGCCACTGAGCTGATCGAGGCGGCTCTCGCGCTGGAGCACTTTCCAGAACACGCTCCAGCGCCTCATGATGTCGAGTTGTTGCGCACATACGCCATCGTCAAGACTCCAGCGCAGGCGAGCTTCACCTTCGACGGCTCGCCTGCGGATTTCCGTTTTCGCGGCGATATCGACCATTTGAACTTCAGCGAGCTTCCGGCGGGCGAAAGCTTCGGGATGGCCGACGGCTCCCTTCGCCTCGAACTGCATCCTGGCGATGAAGAGGCTGCGCCGGGAGAGTATTTCGATTACGCCGACGGCGAAATTCGCCTCGCTCGACCTGCGGTTCCCGCGATGCTGACACTGGACGACCACGCCGTAAGACTGGACTGCCTGTGCTACCTGATGCACCGGATCAGCAGCGAAGGAACGCTCCTGCCATAATCTAACTCCAGGCCGCCGCCAGAGGAGTCCGCCCACCCAAATCCACGCAAGCGTCCTACGGCGCCTCGAAATGCTTCGAGAGCTTGAGCCCCTGACCTTGATAATTCGAGACGCCCGCTTCGCCGTAGAGCGCTCCCGGAGGCTCCGCCATGGGCTCATACACCAGTCGTCCGATGGATTGTCCGTCCTCCAGAATGAAAGGCACTTCCCGGCTGCGCACTTCCAGCACCGCGCGGGCGCCCGGCGCGCCATCGGCTCCGGCGCCAAATCCGGGGTCGAAGAACCCCGCGTAATGGACGCGGAACTCCCCGATGGCGGCGTCCATCGGCGCCATTTCGGCGGCAAGATCGGGCGGTATGCACAATCGCTCGCGCGAAGCCAGAATGTAAAAATCGCCAGGATCGAGGATTAGCCGCTTGTCCGCGCGCGCGGGCAGCCGATCCCAGAAATCATCTATGCGATAGGCGCCAATACGGTCCACATCGATCACATCAGTGTGTTTTTGCGCTCTGTAGCCGACAACTCCGGCGCTGAGCGGCTCGGACAAATCGACGCGCAGCACAACGCCGTCGCGCAGGCTGAGCTCGCCATCGACCAGTCTTGCCCGGGCATGCAGCGCCTCGAGCGCTGTGTCGCTGAGCGCGAAGCTTGTCTGCTGCGGCTCCCGAGGATCGTGGTGGCGAAAGCGCAATTGATTGAGCCGCGACCCGGCGCGCACCCGCACGGAAAAACTGCGAGGCGAGACTTCGGCGAACAGCGGGCCCTCGTAGCCCTGCTCGACAAGATCGAAGCGCTCGCCCCGATCGGTGATAAGCCGCGTAAAAATATCCAGGCGCCCGGTCGAGCTTTTGGGATTTGCCGCCCCCGACAAATCCGCGGGCAGCGCAAGCCGCTCCATCAGCGGCACGACATAAAGGCAGCCGCGCTCCAGAACCGCGCCGTCGCCCTCCAGTGAAATTTCATCGAATTTGAGCGCCGCCAGAACATTATCGACATGGCGCTCCCTGCCCGGCAAAAAGCTCGCGCGCACGCGATAGGCCTTGGCCCCCAGACGCAGATCGAGGCTCGCGGGCTGGATTTGCGCAGACGCCAATGGCGCACAGGCGCTTATCGCGCCGGCCTCGAACAGAGCGGCGATCTGCCGAGCCGACAGGACGCCTGTCCGGATGTCCGAAAGCCGGTTTGAGCCGATCAACTCCTGCAGGCCTGGACCGTTCATCGAAACAAATCCCTTGCGCTCTCTCGAGACATCGCCGTCGAGCCCCGTCCTTGGAGACGCTCCCTAGCATGAAGAAACACTCGCCGCGCCGCCAGCGATATCGCGTCGTGACAACGCTCCCACAGTGAACGTCCACGCCACAGCAAAACGCCGTTGATTTCCATGAGTTGCTCTGCAAACTGCGCGGCAGGCGCCGCTTGTTGGGATGTCTTGTCCTCCGGCAGCGCCATCAAACTCGCTTCATCGTCGGGCATTGAGATTTCGAGATCGTCGTTAACATAAATTGGATGCGACATGTGATGCAGCAGAAGCAATTTGGAGACCGTCTCCTGCATAATCGAGGCGGCGGTCTTGCGGTAAGCCGCTGATCCGGCGCTTACTTTGAAGACTCCAGCGGTCTCCGAAGACCGCAGCATCAACGCCACAAGCAAGCCGCGTCCCGGCCAATAGCTCACGCTCGGCCTCGCCATCTCGAGAAATAGCCCCTTGAAAACCTTGCTCTCGCGTTGCCGCAAGCGCGCGGACCCGGCTGCGCGCGCCTTGGTCGCTTGCACATAGCAGAAAATGGGCCGGCGCTCGGGAGCTGGCATGGGCGCCGGAATTTCATGTTTCCGCAGGGTCACGCGAAGGGATTGGGCGACGAGACCCGATACCTCCGGCGTAAGGTGATAAGGGTCCTGATAGCAGCTTACGGTCGGCGGACCGCCCAGAATCTGGCTCAAGGTCAGAGAAGGAAACATTCCGCGCGCTCTTGCGGTTTTGGCGTATTCGCGCGTCACGCGCGCCGACGACGCCAATGATTGCCCCTTGGAATTACGAGGCGCGAGCATCAGGAACAGCAGGCCGATCTTTCGTTCGGCGCAATGCTGCGTAATCTCCTCAAGCGTATCCCGCAAAAGATCCATTCCAAGGCACCCGCCTTCCGCCAGAATGATGTCGTTCAGCGCATATTCGAACACGATCAAATCGGGCTGCGCCGCTTTGTCCTGCTGACGCTTCAACAAGCGCAACAACCCGAACAGAGACCCGACCGCCCCGAGAAATTGATTTGTAATGCTGTGTTCCGTAGCGATTTGGGCAAATTGAGCCGCCCAACCGTCACGTAGCCCCGCGTTTGAGCCTCCAAGCAACAAGATATTCAATCGGTGACGTCCCCCCGGCCAAACTTCGCCAATGGCTGAATAAACATTGTCTTATTTGGGATGGGGCGCAAGCCGTGGCGTCCGAACCGGCAAGCAGAACATGTTGACAGCAACGCTGGCTTTGGCATTTATAGAGGCTGTGGTTATTTGAGCCGGCCGGCTTGCCGCCACGTTAAACAAAGCGCTAAAAGGCCGGGTCTCCTAGAGAAACCCGCTTTTTGACGCCACGTCGAAGGCCTCCGACCTTCTTTGTGCGCGAGCGCCGTCTTGAGGAGAACGCATGACCGCCCCCAGCGAAAAGAAACCCCGCTCGCTCAAGCCCGCGACACAATTGGTGCATGGCGGCGCGCTCCGCTCTCCCTTTGGCGAATTGTCGGAAGCATTGTTTCTGACTCAGAGCTTCGCCTATCCGACCATGCAGGCCGCCGAGGCTCGCTTCAAGGGCGACGATCCCGGCTTCATATACTCGCGATTTTCCAACCCGACCGTCGCCATGTTCGAGCAGCGGATGTGCCTGCTTGAAGGCGCGGAGGCTTCCCGCGCAACGGCGAGCGGAATGGCCGCTGTCACCGCGTCCCTTCTCTCGCAGGTCAAGGCCGGCGATCACGTAGTCGCGGCGCGCGCCCTGTTCGGCTCCTGCCTTTACGTCGTCGAGGAACTGCTCCCCCGCTTTGGCGTCGCCTCCACTTTGGTCGACGGCGCGGATCTGGAGCAATGGAAGCAGGCCGTACGCAAGGAAACGAAGCTCTTTTTTCTGGAGACTCCGACCAATCCGGCACTGGAAGTCTATGACCTGAAGGCGCTGGCGGATATTGCCCACGAGGCCGGGGCGCGGCTCGTCGTCGACAATGTCTTCGCCACTCCCCTTCTGCAGAAGCCCTTCGAGTTTGGCGCCGATGTCGTGGTCTATTCAGCCACCAAACATATTGATGGGCAAGGACGCTGCCTTGGCGGCGTCATTCTCGCTTCGCAGGAGCTAGTTGAGGAAAACCTGCATAATTTCCTGCGCCAGACCGGTCCCGCCATGTCGCCCTTCAACGCCTGGGTGATGCTAAAGGGCCTTGAGACGCTGCCCTTGCGCGTCGCCCAACAGGCGTCGTCGGCAGCAAAGATCGCCGACTTTCTCTCCGAGCAAAAAGGCGTTCGCCGGGTGCTTTACCCCTTCCGCGCCGATCATCCGCATTACGATCTGGCCCGCCGGCAGATGACCGGCGGCGGCACGCTCGTCACATTCGATGTCGAGGGCGGCAAGGAAGCAGCCTTCCGGCTGGCCAACGCGCTGGAGATCGTGAAAATCTCCAACAATCTGGGCGACGCCAAGAGCCTCGTCACCCATCCCGCCACCACAACGCATCAGCGCCTTACCCCCGAGGCGCGCGCGGCGCTCGGGATCGGCGAGGGAATGTTGCGTCTCTCGGTCGGGCTGGAAGACTTGGAAGACCTTATCTACGACCTCGAATGCGGTTTGCACGCCGCACGTTCGGGCGCATGAGGGGCGACCGATCGCGAAAGGGTGTCGGCATGGCGCAGTCCGCCACCGTCTAGGGAGTTGAGCTCCATTGAACGGGCGCCATGCCGACGTTGCCGGGCCTCTCCACGATAGGGCCGACGTCGCCATAACCCCGCTGGCGCAAGGCGCGGGATTCTTGGCGGCAGTCGGGGAGGCCCCGCGTCCGGGTGTTTTTCTTGGCCGATGCGTCAGCTGTTCCGTGATAAAGGGCGAAATCGTCGAGCGAGACGCGCGCGCTCCCGGCGCAGACGTGATCGCGAAAGCTCGCGTCTCAAGGAGCGGAGCGCCGCCGACCTCGTTGCGTCGCAGGATTTCGCTGTCGGAATGACGCATCGGCATTCATCAGGCCGCGTCGAAGCCGAAGCGTCCGAAGCGCGCGCGGCGCTCAAGATCAATCAAACGGGGGGCGTTGCGCGCCGGCTCGGCGAACCCACCCAACTCCATTTGCGCCAACTCCTGAATGCTATGGCGAGCGCAAGCCGCGGGAGCCGTCGTCGCGCCGGACTCCGGCGCACCACGCGAAGGCTCGCGCAGTTCAATGATTCGTGCGCTGTCCGCCTTTGGGAAAGACATCGAAAATACTCCTGGCCATCATTACGAGCCCCATGTAAACGGCCACTGAAACGCGGCGCCCATCCATCAATGCATGCAAAGACGGCAGAGGCGCGGCGCTAACATGACCACATGTCAGGAGAGTATTGGCGGAGCCCGTGGCTGGTTAGAAGTATCGAAGCGGGGAGTAGAAAATGCGCGATCCGTGATCGACCATGCGCTTGTGCGCCGCAGGACCGGAGTCGCGCCAGCGTTAATTGAGACGGCGACGATGGGCGCGGCGCCTTCACAAGCTAATTGACAGAAAAAGCAATTTTCGCCGTGACGCCACGGCGCCCCAGGCTGCCGGTTTTCGCTGTTCACGAAATCTGCGGCCGACTTCAAACAAAGCTGAAAACTGGTCTTGCCGGCCCCGGCGCGGGCTGATTGGATTACGTTCGCCGCAGCCGGAGCGAAGGCCTGCACGACCAACGCCAGCGCGAAAAGCAAACGTAACGCTAAATTGCGACGCATAAAGCCAGACCTGGGAAGCAAATCATCGCGTGGACACGCCTGAGCGAAACCGTCAGACGACTTTTGCATGTTAGCCAACTTTCGCCTTTCGGCAAGCCTGTCGGTCGCGGAACTTCACGGAGCCGTCGTTTTCGACGGGCTGAATGTGCGGAACTTGTCATAAAGCCGCGGCACATTTGTTGCTGCGCCGACCGTGTTGCTGCGCTGCCAGAAAATGGTCTTTCCTTTCACTCCGGGCGCTCTAAACTGCCAGCCATGTACATCTCGATCACAAACGACATCCAAGTCACCGCCTTGCCCGATTTTCTGATGGAACGGTCCGACCCGGCGCAGGATCACTATTTCTGGTCCTACACGATCGAGATCGCCAATCTGGGCCGGGTTCGCGTGCAGCTCATATCCCGACACTGGATAATCATCGACGCGAACGGCCGGAGGGAGGAAGTCCGCGGGCCGGGCGTCGTCGGCGAGCAGCCGGTGCTGGAGCCCGGCGAGACATTCCGTTACGCGTCCGGGTGCCCGCTTTCCACGCCCTCCGGGATCATGCAGGGCAGCTACCGAATGGTCACCGCGGCTGGGGAATCGTTCGATGTCGAGATACCGACGTTCTCGCTCGACAGCCCGCTGTCACGCCCCACCCTGAACTGATGGGGCGTGCAATGAGCAGGCTGGAAAGCGCAATCGACCTGACGGCGCGTCTCGTCGCTTTCGACACGGAGAGTTCAAAGACAAATCTCCCGCTGATTGGAGCGGTGGAGCATTATCTGCGCGAGCAGGGCGTTCCATTCGTGCGCGCGCCAAACAAAACCGGCGACAAGGCTTCCCTCTTTGTCACGATAGGTCCGAATGTTCCCGGCGGCGTGGTGTTGTCAGGCCATACGGACGTTGTCCCGGTCGCGGGACAGGCCTGGTCCGCCGACCCCTTCACGCTGCGCAGGGAAGGCTCGCGCCTCGTCGGGCGCGGGGCGGTGGACATGAAAGGCTTCGACGCCGTTTGCCTGGCCATGATCCCGGAATTCAAGGCCGCCGCCTTGAAGCGTCCGATCCATATTCTGCTCAGTTTCGACGAGGAGACCACCTGTCTCGGGCCGCTCGACGTGATCGCCCGTTTCGGGGTGGATCTGCCGAGGCCCGCGGCTGTCATTGTCGGTGAGCCGACCTCAATGCAGGTCGCCGACGCGCACAAGAGCGTGACCACGCAGATCACGCGGGTGCGCGGTTTTGAAATTCATTCGGCGAATTTGCACAAGGGCGTCAGCGCAGTACACGCGGCCTGTCTCCTGGTGGCTGAACTCGAGCGCATCAACGAAACCCTGCGCGCGGAAGGCGACCCATCCGGCCGCTTCGACCCGCCCTACTCCACCGTGCATGTCGGGCTGATATCAGGTGGAACCGCCCGCAACATTGTCGCCCGCGACTGCGAGTTTCATTGGGAATTTCGTGGCCTTCCGGGGGTTGCTCCCTCCACCGCGCGCGATCGTCTCGAAATTTTCGCTAAGGACTTGATGGAGCGTTCATTCAAAGGATTTCCCGAAACCAGCATCGAGACCACCACCGAGACGGAAGTGCCGGGACTTGCGCCAGAACCCGGTTCCGCCGCCGAATTACTCGCCCTTCGTCTCGCCCGGAGGAACGGGACCATCGCCGTTCCATATGCTTCGGAGGCGGGCCAGTTCCAGCGCGCTGGCGTGCCCACCGTGCTATGCGGTCCCGGCCGCATCGACGAGGCGCACCAGCCCGACGAATTCATTGAACTGGATCAACTGAGCGCCTGCATCGATTTTATGCGTGGCCTCACGCGGGAGTTATCCACGTAAGGCCGCGATCGGGACTTAAGACCTCAGCACGCCCAGACCCATTGGCCGTACCAGAGCCGCCAGCAGCCTCCGCCGTAGCCGTAATAAGGATAGCCGTAGCCATAGCCGCCGTAATATCCTCGACCGTAGCCACCTCTGTAGTAGCCACGGCCGTAGCCCCCGCCGTAGTAGCCCCGGCCACCATAGAAGCCCCTAACGCCATAGCCGCCTCCGTGGAAGCCGCCGCCGCGGAACCCTCCTCCCCTCGCGTCCGCTGGCGAGGTAGTGGAAACCATTAAAGCTCCAGCGAGGGCGGCGGCTGCAGCTAGAACGCTAATTTTTTTTAACATGCCTGTTCCTCCAAGTTAGCGCTCCGACCAAGGATCGGTCGCGATACACACAATCCGGCGATGAACAATCACCGGGAAAACAACGCGGATCCCGCCCTTCACCTGAGAGATCAAACCTAAACTCCATGGAAACGCCGCCACAAGGCGCAGCGCCTCGCCTTTCCGCCTTCGTTTCGCCCCCAGATTCGTCCTCCCAAAATACATTGTTTTCATTAGAGAAACGCAGGGGGCCCCGATTGGTTTCGCTAACCGGGAAATTGTTTCGTATTAGCTTGCGGCGACTTTTCGGGCTTCACCGCGTTTTCGGACGCCGCAAACATAACCGGAGTAGCTTTTTTCAACCGTTTCCATCAAATAGCGTTGTCGCGACAGCTTGCCACCTTCACGGAAAGAGAGCCATTGAGGCTAGAACCTTGGCGAGCGCCAGGGTTCTAGCGATGGCATTGCTTTCGTAAGTTGAGCGGCTATAGTCCGCGCCCAATCGCTAGGCCGCACCCGGCCAGGTTCGCTACCGCCGCAATCGTGGCGTTTCTATAAAGAGATCGCAAATGAAACTGATCCCAGAAGCCATGGCGCAGACCGAACAAACCCCGCCGGCAGTGAACGCCCCTGCGGCTCCGGCCCCCGCCGCCGCGCCGATCGCGCAAGGAGCCGACGCCAAAAAAGCGACGACAGCCACCACGCAGCAGCCCGGCGCCCCGGACGCCCCGCCCACGCTGCCGGACCTTCTCGCCCAGATCGTTCCGGTGCTGGTGATCATCGGCATCGTTTACCTTATCGTCATTCGCCCGCAGCAGCGCCGCCAGAAGGAGCAGCAGAATCAGCTCAAGAACATCCGCCGGGGCGACACGGTGGTCACGGCCAGCGGATTTATCGGCAAGGTGACGAAAATCATCGACGACAACGAGTTCGAAATCGAAATCGCGACCAATGTCCGCAGCCGAATGTTGCGCTCGGCCATCACCGAGGTTCGCACCAAGGGCGAACCCGTGAAGGAACCTCCGGCTCCCAAGAGCTGACGCCGAATCCCCGGCCCGCCCACACCCAAATCCCAAAGTTGTAAGGCAAGCAATGCTGCGTTTCGCCACCTGGAAAATCGTCGCGATACTGGCGCTCACATTCGCCGCCATGCTTGTCGTCGCGCCGAGTCTGCTGTCGTTATCGAATTACGAGACCCTCGCGGCGAAGCTGCCCGACTGGGCGCGGCCGCCGACCATTGTGCTGGGCCTGGATCTTCAGGGCGGGTCGAATGTGATGCTGGAGGTCGACAAGCCTTCCGTGCTGCACACACTGGCGATGAACTTGCGCGACGACGCCCGCCGCATTTTGCGCGAGGAGAAGGTGGCGATGACTGGCGGCATCGGGCAACAGGCGCGCGGCGTGCAGTTCCGCGTGCCCGACGCCGCCGACCGCGAAAAGATAATGCCCAAGCTGAAGGCCCTCGCCAAGGGATACACCAACCAGTTGGGGGCTGGCGCGCCGCCGCTGGAGATCGAAGACGCGGGCGATGGTCTGGTTCGCATCAGCGTGACCGACACCGGCCTCACCGAAAAAGTGCGCCGCGCGGTCGATCAGTCAATCGAGGTGATTCGACGCCGCATCGACCAGCTCGGCACAAGAGAGCCCAGCATTCAGCGCCAGGGCGATGATCGCATCGTGGTGCAGGTGCCAGGGCTTCAAGATCCCGAACAGCTGAAGACGATCCTCGGCCAGACGGCAAAACTGGAATTCCGCCTGGTCGCGGAACCTGGACAAACTCCTGCGGAAACCGAAGAGCTGGACCAGACCGAGCAGACCGGCAAGATCAGCGTCGAGAAGCAGGTGATGGTGCAGGGCGAAGACCTGACCGACGCGCAACCGGGCTTCGACCAGCGGGGCGGCGAGCCGGTCGTCAATTTCCGCTTCAATATCCGCGGCGCCCAGAAGTTCGGCGAAGTAACATCCAAGAACGTCGGCAGGCTCTTCGCCATCGTGCTCGACAACAAGGTGATTTCCGCGCCACGCATCCTGACGCCGATCACCGGCGGCTCGGGCCAGATTTCCGGTCACTTCACGGTCGAGCAGGCGAATAATCTCTCGATCCTTTTGCGCGCGGGCGCCCTGCCCGCGAAGCTCAATATCGTGGAGGAGCGGACGGTGGGTCCGGGCCTTGGCCAGGATTCGATCGACGCGGGCAAGCGCGCGGCCTATGTCGGCGCCGGTCTTGTCGTGGTTTATATGCTCATCACTTACGGCGTGTTCGGCGTCTTTGCCAATCTCGCGCTGTTCGTGCATATCGCCTTCATCTTCGCGGGGCTTGTCCTGCTGGGTTCGACGCTGACGCTGCCCGGCATTGCCGGCATCGTGCTGACCATCGGCATGGCGGTCGACTCGAATGTGCTCATCTATGAGCGCATTCGCGAAGAGCAACACGCGGGCCGCTCGATCCTCGCCTCGCTGGACGCCGGCTTCAATCGCGCTTTCGCGACCATCGTCGACTCCAACGTGACCATGTTCGTCGCGGCGGCGATTCTCTACTTCCTCGGGTCCGGTCCCGTGCGCGGCTTCGCTGTGTCGCTGGCGCTGGGGATTTTGACCACCATCGTGACCGCCGTGACCATGACGCGCATGATGATCGCAGTCTGGTATCACCGTGCGCGTCCCACGCGCCTGCCGATTTAAAGGGGCCAAGATATCATGAAACTCCTGCGCCTTGCCCCAGAGAACACCAAATTTCCTTTCATGCGGTTCCGCCGCGTGAGCTACCCCATGTCGGCGGTTCTTTCGATTATCGCCGTGCTTCTGTTCGTCTTCGTGCACATGAACTTCGGCATTGATTTCGCCGGCGGCACGGTGATGGAGCTGCGCGCGAAGGGAGGTTCGGCTGAAGTCGGCACGCTGCGCGCCCTTGGCGAAAAGCTCAATCTCGGCGACCTTGAAGTTCAGGCGTTCGGCAGTCAGGCCGACGCCACGCTGCGCTTCGGCATGTTGCCGGGGGGCGATGCGGCACAGCAAGCCGCTGTCGATCGCGTTCGCGGCGCGGTGGAGGCCGATTACGACATCCGCCGCGTCGAGGTCGTCGGGCCGCGCGTCTCTGGCGAACTGGTGCAGTCGGGCACTCTGGGCGTCGTCCTCTCCATCATCGCCGTGCTGGGCTATCTTTGGTTCCGCTTCGAGTGGCAGTTCGCCGTCAGCGCGGTCATCGCGACGATGCACGATCTGCTTCTCACAGTCGGCTTCTTCGCGCTGACCCAGCTGGAATTCAACACCACCTCCATTGCGGCCATCCTGACGATCGTCGGCTATTCTCTGAACGAAACCGTCGTCGTGCTGGACCGTATTCGCGAGATGATGCGCAAATACAAGAAAATGAGCACGGCGCAGATCATCGACATGTCCATCAACGCCGTGTTGCCGCGCACGATCATGACCGCGACAACGGTGTTCCTCGCCCTTTTGTCTCTCGCCATCTTCGGCGGTCAGGTGATCCGCTCCTTCTCGCTGGCGATGATCTGGGGCATCGTGGTGGCGACCTATTCCTCGGTGTTCATCTGCTCGCCGATGCTGATATATCTGGGCCTGCGCAACGAAGACGGCGAGCGCGCGGGATCGGCCGTGACGGACGAGCCAGCCAAAAAGGCTGAAAAGCAGCAAATCGCTAATTCGTCCAAGGAAACTTCAGCCAAAGCAGCGTCCGCAAAATCGTCCGGCAAGCGTCCCAAGCCCTCCACCGCCTGAGCGTTCCGCAATGGCGAAGGAACAGGGCTTCGTGCCAGGACGGCACCGGATCGAAGATTACGGCGGCGGCGGGTTCCGCTTCGCGGAAATGTCCCATCAAGGTTCGATCCTGGCTACGCCGTCCGGCGTCCGCGCGATCACGATCACGGCGATCGCGGAAATCGACGCCGCGATGCTGGACCTTGTGCTGGCCGACCCAAGTGGTGTCCCGGACCTCTTGATCCTTGGTTCCGGCGCCGAATTGGTTACTCTCCCCGGCGCCCTTCGAGGGAAACTGCGTGCGGCTGGCGTCGGCTGCGAGACAATGGCGACGGGCGCCGCAGTGCGCACCTTCAACATGCTGATCGACGAAGGCAGGCGCGTGGCCGCGCTACTGATCGCGGTTTGAGATGAGAGCCACCGCAGATTCCGCGCGCGCGGCGGAACTCGCAACGCATTACGGCCTTTGCGAAACCATGCTGCGGGAAAGAGACCGCGATCTTTGGCTCGCCGCCCTCTTCGTCCCCGCCGCGCGCCGTCGCTACCTGCACGCATTGCATGCGTTCACGGTCGAAATCGGGGATGCTCGCCTGAAGGTGACCCAGCCAGTTCTGGGCGAAATGCGCCTTCGCTGGTGGGCGGACACTCTATCCGGGCATGGCGAGGACGGCTCCAGCGCGCATCCCGTCGCGGACGCCTTGCTCGATACGATCACGAAAAACGAACTCGACCCGCGAGACTTCGAGACGTTTCTCGACTCGCGCGTCGCAGACTTTTACGATGATCCAATGGAGTCGATGGAAGCTCTGCTTGCCTATTGCAGCAAGGCGCACGCCCTCCCGCTGCATTGGTGCGCCAAATGTGTTGGGCCGAGCGCAAGCGTCGAAGCTGATACGGCGATTGAAAACGCTGGGATCGCGCTGGGTCTGACGCAAATCTTGCGCGGGCTGGCTGGGCACCCCGGCGGCAAGGGCTTTCTGCCTCTCGATCTGCTGGCGCGCCATGAGGTTCCGCCCCAGGACATTCCAGCAGCCGTGGATTCGCCCCGGCTTCGCGCCGCGCTGGCGGAACTGCGCGCCCTCGCGCGCGCGCGCTTTCAGGCAGCGCAACGCTCCGCGCCCTCGCTCGACGAGGCCGCGCGCGTCGCCCTGCTGCCAGCCGCGATGACGCCCCTTTATCTGGAACGAATGGAAAAGCGAGACTATCATCCTTTCCAGCCGCTTCGTGAACCCCAACCCTGGCTCCGGCAATGGCGACTGTGGCGCGCCGCGCGCGCGGGTCTTTGAGCGCAAAATCACTGGCGGAGCGATACCATGACGCAGAAGTTCGAGGACGATTTTGGCGAGGCAGCCCGCCATTTGCGGGTCGATACGCTCGTCATGCTGCGCTGGATCGCCATCATTGGCCAGACCATCGCGATGCTCGACGTATACTACTATCTGAAGTTCGATTTTCCGATCGGCTTGTGTTTCGTGGCCATCGCCACCTCCGCAACCCTTAATATCGCGTTGCGGGCAGGCACGCCGCGCAGCTTCCGGCTCGACGACACCGAGGCTGCCGCCCTTCTGGCTTTTGACATACTGCAACTGGCCGCGCTGCTTTATCTTACCGGCGGCGTCGTCAACAGTTTCGCCATGCTGTTTCTCGCGCCCGTCATGATCTCGGCGGTGTCGCTTCCGCGCAAGCTGACGTTGTTGCTTGGCATATTGATGATCGCCGCCGCGACCTTCCTGACCGTTGATTACGAGCCGCTGCCGTGGCGAAATGGGGAAACGCTGCGTTTTCCCCTGCTTTACCGTATGGGCGTTTGGGCCGCACTGGTGCTCAGCGCCGCCTTCATCGGCATCTATGCGGCCCGTGTTTCGGACGAGGCGCGGCAACTCGCCGGCGCTCTGGCCGCGACGGAACTCGTGCTGGAGCGAGAGCAGCACCTCACGCAACTCGACGGGCTCGCCGCGGCGGCCGCGCATGAATTGGGCACGCCGCTCGCCACCATCACCTTGATCACAACCGAATTGCAGAAATCGGCGCCGGCGACTGCGCCGGCCATGCAGGAAGATCTTGCGCTTCTGGCGCAAGAGGCCCGCCGCTGCCGGGAGATTCTGCGCAAGCTGAACTCGTTGGGCACGGACGAGGCTCATGTGTTGAACGTCCAGGCGCTCGACACGCTGATTGAGGAGGTCATCGAGCCGCTGCGCGATCAGGATGTGAAAATCATCGTCTCGAAGGATGGGCCAAGCCCGATTCCTTTTTGCGCCCGCAACCCGGGGATGCTCTATGGTCTTGGAAATCTGGTGGAAAACGCCGTGGATTTCGCAAAATCAAAAGTGCTGATCTCGGCGCGATGGACACCCACACTGGTCAGCATCACGATCGAGGACGATGGTCCGGGCTTTGCGCCCGGAATATTGGACAGGCTGGGCGACCCCTATCTGAGTGGACAATCCACGCAGCGCCGTCTGAAGGGCGATCCCGGCTCGGGACTTGGCCTCGGCTTGGGATTGTTCATCGCCAAAACCTTGCTGGAGCGCTCCGGCGCCACATTTGACGGCGGAAATGTTGATGCGCCGCGAACCGGCGCCCGCATTTCCGTGAGCTGGCCTCGCGCCTCGTTTGAGCGGGGCGCGACCTATCCTTCCTGATCGCCAGGGATGCGCAGGGTTGCAGCTTCACCGCAGCGTGAATCGGGTGATTCCGGTTCGAGACACGATGCCGGGACAGCCAGACAGAGTGGCGGCTTTTCAATTTTGCTCAACCGCCCAAAGCGGCTAGAATGCTATGATATATGTCAAATGGGAGGTTGAAGCGCATGACCGTCGAAGACAAAAACAGCGCTGAACGCGAAAGCGCGGCGGTTACGGGCGACATGGATCATATGGTGGAGCCACCTTCTGAATTGACGTTGCTCATTGTCGACGACGACAAGCCCTTTCTCGGTCGCCTCGGTCGCGCCATGGAAGCGCGCGGCTTCACGGTCACGACCGCCGACTCGGTTGCTGAGGGGCTGGCCGCCCTTGAAACGCACGCGCCCGCCTTCGCCATTATCGATATGAGGCTTGGCGACGGCAACGGCCTAGACGTCATTTCCGAATTGAAAGCCAAGCGCCCCGACGCGCGCGGCGTGATCCTCACCGGCTACGCCAATATCGCGACCGCGGTGACAGCGGTTAAGCTCGGCGCCTTCGATTATCTTGCAAAGCCCGCCGACGCGGACGAAATCTATCATACGCTGATGGCGACCCAATCCGACAAGCCGGACACGGGCGACAGCACAATGTCGGCTGATCGCGTCCGTTGGGAACATATCCAGCGGGTCTTCGAGGCTTGCGACCGCAATGTTTCAGAGACGGCCCGGCGGCTGAACATGCACCGCCGCACCTTGCAACGCATTCTTGCCAAGCGAGCTCCCCGTTAACCGGCTTCAGCGACGAGACAACCTTAAACGCTAAAAATTCCTAGTACTGAGCACGCCATGCAAGCGGTCGGCCGCCAACGCGCCGAAACGCACAAGCAACGACTTGCGCGTTGCCGGGGGTAGGCTATGGACGGGAGCCTCCCGCTCCATGAGGCCGCCATGAGCGTCCGCGACGATCAGCCCGGCGTCTCCAGGAAACAATTGCGTCGGCAGATCGAGCGGAATGGCGAAGTAGAAGCGATCGCAGAATTGCCGGTATTGCATCCACTTGGCGTCGGCGCGAAAGTCGGCCAGCGAGGATTTGACCTCGACGATGCGGATCGAGCCGTCCCTGGCGAGCGCCACGAGATCAGCCCTTCGCCCGTTGGGCAAAGGAAACTCGACAAGCACGGAATAGCCAAACGCGCGCATAAGCGCGTGAGCGCCGCGAGTGACGTTTCTCGTCTGCTCCGGCCGGTCGCCGGCGGCGCATTCCGATGGCCCCAGAAGCATCCGCTCGATCCCATGTCATATTTGGCGGGGTTGGTGACGGGAAAGGATCGCGCGTCGCCATATCCATTGCAAGCGCGTTACAGCTGCGTCATCTTCCGCACTGAAGGGTTCAACTCCGGGATAGAATACGCAGGTTCGCGCAAATGAGGAAAACACTAGTTGCATTGATCATCGCGGGCGCGGCTTTTGCCCGCCCGGCCCTGTCGGCGGAGCGCGTCGTCAACGTCTTCAACTGGAGCGACTACGTCGACGCCAGGACGCTCGACGATTTTACCCGGGAAACCGGCGTCAAGGTTGTTTACGACACCTACGACTCCAATGAGATTCTGGAAACACGGCTGCTGGCCGGCTCGACCGGCTATGATGTCGTCGTGCCGTCGGCGACTTTTCTCGCGCGCCAGATCGGCGCCGGCGTGCTGCAGCCGCTCGACAAGACCAAACTGCCAAACGCCAAGAATCTCTGGCCCGAAATATCCGCCAAGCTGCAACGCTACGACGCCGGAAATCAATATGCCGTCGATTACATGTGGTACACGACAGGCATCGCTTACAACGTCGCCAAAATCAAGGAGCGGATCGGCGACAAGCCGATCACCAGCTGGGAACAGGTCCTGCGTCCCGACAATCTAAAGAAATTCGCCGACTGCGGCGTTTATGTCATCGACAGCCCCGAAGATATTTTCTCGGTCACGCTGAATTTTCTCAAGCTTGATCCCAATTCGAAGAACCCCGACGACATCAAGCGGGCGGAGGACCATCTCGCCGGCTTGCGCCGCTACATCAAGAAATTCCACTCCTCTGAATATATCAACGCTCTCGCCAATGGCGACATATGCCTTGCGATTGGCTGGTCTGGCGACAGCTTCCAGGCCCGCAACCGGGCGCGCGAGGCGGGCAACGGCGTCGATATCGCTTATGTGATACCTCACGAAGGAACCTTGATCACGCTGGACGCGCTAGCCATCCCCAAGGACGCGCCACATCCAGATGAAGCGCATCTCTTCATCGATTACCTGATGAGGCCGGACGTCGCGGCGAGAAACACCAACGCCACGCATTTCGCCAATGGCGTCGGAACCTCGCGGCCCCTCGTCGACGCCGCGATCATCAACAACACCGCGATTTACCCCGACGAAGCCACCATGAAACGGTTGTTCGCCGTTACCGCGCCGGACATCGCCTTGCAAAAAATCGTCACGCGCGAATGGACAAGGGTAAAGACCGGCCGTTGAGGCTCTGATGCGATAAAGAGGCGAGGGCTAGAAACCAGAAGCCCAAAATATTAAAGGCGTCACATTTGACATGCGACGCCCTCAACATGAGGTGATCGGGACCCTATTGCTCGCTGAGAATGCGCTTCAGCAGGTCTATGACTTCCACGAGACCTTGATCCTTCGAGGCGAGATCCTCGATCTTTCGCACGGCGTGCAACACCGTGGTGTGATCTCGTCCGCCGAACCGACGCCCAATCTCCGGCAGCGATCGCAGAGTCAGCACTTTCGACAAATACATTGCGATCTGGCGCGGCCGCACCACATTGGCGGTCCGGCGCGACGATAGAATATCCGCGCGCGAGATGTTGTAATGACTAGCCACCAGCTTTTGAATATCGTCGATCTTTACGCGCTTGGGTTCTTGCGTGCGGACGAGATCGCGTATCGCGGCTTCAGCAGTTGCGACGGAGATCGGCGCGCCGTTCAAGGTCGAATGCGCAAGCAGCCGATTGACCGCGCCTTCAAGGTCTCGCCCATTCGTCATGATCGTCCTGGCTACATAGGCGATCACTTCGGACGGAACGGAAAAATTGGGTTGGGTCTCCCGGGCGGCGGCTATCCGCGCCTCCAGGATTTTCACGCGCAAACCCTCGTCCAGCGGATCGATGTCCACGCAAAGACCACCCTTGAACCGTGACAGAACTCTTTCGTCGAGCGTTTCAAGTTCGGAGGGCGGGCGATCCGCTGCAACGACAACCTGCCGTCCTGCGTCAATCAATGCGTTCAGTGTGTGGCAGAACTCCTGCTGGATGGACTTGCCTTGCAGGAATTGCACATCATCAACAATCAACATATCGATAGCGCGCAGGCTTTCCTTGAATGCGATCGCTGTATTCGCAGTCAAAGACGAGACAAAGCCGCTCATGAACTTTTCCGCTGTCAAATATACGACGCGGCGGCGGCTTTCGTTGGCGGCTTGGGCCACGGCCTGCAACAAATGCGTCTTACCAAGACCGACGGCCGCATGAGTATAAAGCGGATTGAACAACGGAGCGCTATCGCCCCCCCGCTGCTCCACCACCCGGCAAGCCGCCGCGTAAGCCAACTGGTTCGACGGACCGACGAGAAAAGTCGAAAAGGACAACCTTCGATCCAATGGCGAACCCGCAAAGCCATCAGTGTCGACGCGCCCGACGCTTCTGGACGGAGCGCGGCGCGACGAAACGCCGTTGGCGACTTCTGGCTGGCGCTTGCTGGGAGGCACAAAGGTCGAGGAGTTTTCATTGCGTGTTGGCGCAATATCCGCCTCACGCGGCTTTGACTTCCGACTTGGAGAGCGAAGCTCGATCGTCACCCGCTCCGCGCTAACGAATTCGCCGATGACGCGAGCCTTGATGCGATCAAGGTAATGGGTTTGCATCCAGCTCTTGAGAAATTTGGTCGGAACCGTCAGCGCCAAGCCGTTTAAGTCCACGCGATCAAGTTCAAGCCGGGTAAACCAGGAATCATAGATCGCATCGCCCAACTCCGCTCTCAATCGCTGGCGCACGCGCTCCCACCGCTGCAAATCGTCGTTTGTAATATCGCCGGAAGGCGGCTGCGGAATCTTTGAATCGGACATGATACGCCTTGGCGAAGAGGACACAGGCGCTCCTGTAGCGCCTTGCAGCGCTTGGAGGCGTCTTCTGGAATGGTTTTCGGACTTTGTTGACGCAACAAAACGGGTCGTCAGACGCCGTCGCACTCTGTCAGAAAATTATAGATCGCGGCGGTCCTATAGAGCACCCGAGAAACAATGCGAAAGTGCGATCGTCAAATCCCTCTGCGGATCGATCGTGCGCTGCCTGTGGCGTGCGCTTCGAAACTGCGACGGTTTGGATATTCCCGGCCTGCCGCACAACTGCCATTTCCAGCCCCCTCAACTCAGAGAAGCGGGCGCCTCTCTGACCTTCTCTTTAACAATTGCACAAACGTCGCCGGACGAGCAACGGGATTTGGAACCCAACAAAAATGTGTTGCCGAACCCCAGCTTTTTCCGTTCGCCTTCACCACTCGCTACCGACTGGCGACCAGGAACAACTTACGCTTCACGAGCACTGAAACCCAGTAGCTATCCAGATTTCGATGAAGGGCGTTTTCTTTCGTTCGACGGGTTGAAAATTACATGCGCCATGCAATGGACGCAATGACCATTCGAGATCAATTATTGCGCGCGACAAGCGCAAATCCTGCTCAAGGCGATTGGCGTCTCGTCTAAATCAATGATTTGGCGCGCCTAGTAAAACGCCATCGTCGCACGTAAAAAAATTGTCACGCTGCGCTTGGATGAGCCGCGAAACGCATTCGCAAATCTGTCAAGAGGCGGCCGCAAGGCCTTATTCGCCGCCTTGCCCACAAGGGTCTGAATCGGGAGCCGTTTGGCCGCGCGCGAAAAATACGCCCGAAAATTTATTCTGAATGTGTCTTTGATGCACAGCGATAAATCGCCATGCTTTCATACAAACAAAAAAGCCCGGCTAAGCCGGGCTGTCTGCATCATTTTCTTTACGTCGCGCTGGAGCTGATCAATCAGCCTTTGCCAGCGCCTTCACGCGCACGGTCAGACGCGAAACTTTTCTGGAAGCGGTATTCTTGTGGATCACGCCGCGCTGGGCCGCGCGCATCACCACTGGCTCCGCAGTCAACAGAGCCGCAGCGGCCACCGCCGCGTCGCCCGTTGCGATCGCTTCTTCAACCTTGCGTACGAAAGTGCGCATAACGCTGCGGCGGGCGCGGTTTACCGCGGTGCGGCGGGCGATTTTCCGAACGGCCTTTTTAGCCGAGCTCGTATTGGCCATAGATCCTTGCTTTCTTAGTGAGTGCGGCGGAAGACGAAACCGCCCCCCGAAAAAACAATCGGGCCGCGAAATCGCGGCCAAAGCTTGTGCCTTATATGCCGGGGGCGGGGCAGGCGTCAATGCAAAATTGGCCGAAAACCCTGCCAGCGGGGAGTTCCCGTCGCGGCAAGGCCTGGGCAACGCCCCCCCGGATCGAATGGAACTCAACCGTTCACGCCAGAGAACCCCTGAGAAAGTGTCGACGCTTGGAATCTCAGCGGTTCTTGAACGCCGGACGCCGCTTTTCCACGAAGGCGGCCATGCCCTCCTTCTGGTCCTGCGTCGCGAACAGGGCGTAGAAGGCGCGGCGCTCGAATTTCACGCCCTCCGCGAGCGTCGTCTCGAAAGCCCGGTTGATGGCGTCCTTGGCGGTGAGCACAGCCGGCAGCGACATGGCGGCGATGGCCTGAGCCGTCTTGATGGCGTCCGCTACTAAATCCTGCGCCGGCACGATGCGGGAAACCAGCCCAGCGCGTTCGGCCTCCTCGGCGCCCATGAAACGGCCCGTCAGGCACAACTCCATCGCCTTGGCTTTACCGACGGCGCGGGTTAGACGCTGCGTGCCGCCGGCGCCGGGAATGACGCCAAGCTTGATCTCGGGCTGGCCGAACTGCGCCGTGTCCGACGCGAGAATGAAATCGCACATCATCGCGACTTCGCAGCCCCCGCCAAGCGCAAAGCCGCTCACGGCCGCGATGATCGGCTTGCGGGTTCGCGCCACCGCATCCCATCGAGCCAGAAAATCCTCCAGAAAGGCGTCGGCGAACCCCTTTTCACGCATTTCCTTGATATCCGCGCCGGCGGCGAAGGCCTTATCCGAACCTGTCAGCACGACGCAGCCAATCTCGGAATCGGTCTCGAACGCGCTCAGCGCATCGTCGAGTTCGGCCATGAGTTTCGCGTTCAACGCGTTGAGAGCTTCCGGGCGATGCAGACGCACCAGTCCCGCCTTGCCGTGCCTTTCGATCTGTATCGTTTCATAGTTCACGCCGGCATCTCCTTATATTGCGGCTGGTTCAACGTCTCTTGCCGCATTCTCGCGCCACGTCGACTTTCTCGTTCGCCTGGCGGCTCCATGTGACCCGCGCCATTCATATCGCGAAATCGCTACCCGCATCCCGCTCCTCGCCCAGGCCGCCGGCCAGGGCGCGCGCGTGAAGATCATCGAGAGAAATCGCTTCAAGGCGCTCGAACATTCGCGCCTCGATCTCCTGCAACATTGGCTCCAACACAGCCTCAAGGGAAGCCGCTGCGCGCCGTGGGCAACCCAGGTCGTCGGCTTCAGCGCGCAACGCGACCCGCACAATCTCCGCCAGGGTCAGGCGGCGGCGCTCTCGCGCAAGTTCATATCCCCCCGAGGGACCGCGCAAACTCTTCAGAATTCCCGCCCGCACCAGCGCCTGCAGCAGACCCTCCAGCCGCCGGGGCGGCAGATCGTGACGCGCCGCCAACTCCTTCGACGAAACCGGGCGACCGCGCGCATGCAGGGCGATATCCAGCACCGCCAATATTGCGAAATGGGCGGAGCGCGGCAGCAGCGTCATCTTGGGGCGTCTTCACGCAATCCAGTGGAGCCGAAGCCGGCGCTCCCGCGTTCAGTCTCCTCCAGCGGCGCCTTTGTTTCTTCCAGATGCACGCGCGCCACCGGCGCGACAACGAGCTGCGCTATGCGCATGCCACGCACAATCTCGAAAGGGTGCGCCCCAAGGTTGACGAGCAGCGCCCGTATTTCGCCGCGATAATCGCTGTCGATGGTGCCTGGCGCATTGAGGATGGTGACGCCGTGCTCCAGCGCCAGACCTGAACGAGGCCGAAGTTGAGCCTCGAAACCCTCCGGCAGGTGAATCGCAAAACCGGTCGGCACCAGATCCCGCGCGCCAGGTTCGAGCACAAGTTTCAATCCAGGCGTGAGCGCGGCGTGCAGATCGAGGCCCGCCGCGCCAGCGCTCGCGTAAAATGGCAATTCGAGGCCATCGCCATGCGGCAGACGCTGGATGGGAATTTTCATGAAATTTTCTCGCTGTTCCTGTCGGCGAGCGCATGTGCGAGGCGACGCACCAGTCTCGCGGCGACTGCCGCCTTGCCAAGGCGTGGCCAACTCTCGACGCCTGCCGCATCGATGATGTGAACTTCGTTTTCATCGGCGCCGAACACCCCGGCGCTGACGTCATTCGCCACCAAGAGATCGCAGCCCTTGCGAGCGAATTTCTCCCGCGCGTGAAAGAGGACATCCGTCGTTTCGGCGGCGAAGCCCACGACAAGCGCGGGGCGTCCATTTTTGCGAGCGGCTATCGTCGCGAGTATATCCGGGTTTTCAACCAGCGTCAGAGCCGGCGCGGCTCCTTGTTTCTTGATTTTCTCGGACGCGGCCTCGACGCGCCAGTCCGCGACCGCCGCCGCCGCGACGAATATATCGGCGGGCAGTGCGCTCTCAACCGCCCTCAGCATCTCGCGCGCGCTTTCGACATGGCGCGTTTCGACGCCGGTGGGATCGTTCAACGTCACCGGACCGCTCACCAGCGTCACTCTCGCTCCAGCGCGCGCGGCGGCGGCGGCGATGGCGTGGCCTTGCTTGCCGGAGGACCGATTGGCGATGAACCGCACGGGATCGATCGGCTCATGCGTCGGACCGGAGGTCACCACGACATGACGCCCGGCTAGCGGTCTCGACGTGTCGTCGCCGGGTAGCCGCAAACTCGTATCATGCGCCAGCGCCGCCTCGATCGCGGCGACGATGTCGAGAGGCTCGCTCATCCGGCCCGGTCCATGCTCGCCGCAGGCCATCTCGCCCTCTTCCGGCCCGCTGAACAGCGCCCCGTCGGCGCGCAGCTGCGCGACATTGCGCTGCGTGGCCGGATGAAGCCACATGCGCAGATTCATCGCTGGCGCGAACAGCGCGCGCTTGTCAGTCGCCAGCAGCAGCGTGGTTGCGAGATCGTCGGCCAGCCCCTGAGAGGCGCGCGCCAGCAGATTGGCGGTCGCCGGCGCTACGACAACAATATCCACCTCGCGAGAGAGCCGAATATGACCCATTTCGCCTTCGGCCGCCGCGTCGAAGAGATCATCATGAACGGGCGCGCCAGAAATCGCCGCAAATGAGAGCGCGGTTACGAATTCCTTCGCGGATTTCGTCAGGACCACGCGCACGGCTGCGCCTCGCTCCCGCAGCCGCCGGATGAGTTCGAGTGATTTGTAAGCGGCGACGCCGCCGCCCACGATCAGCAGGATGCGCTTGCCGACAATGCCTTGCGCGATATTCCCGTTAGCCAAGCGAAAATCCCCTTTGCGATCGAGCCGCCGGGACAATACTCATTTTCGGCGCGGCGCCCAAGGGCGACGGCGCATTCCGTTGCAGAGACGCCGCCTTGCTGGCGCTTTTCGCGCGGGCGTGGCAAAGCCATGGGCGATGACGCTTGAAGACGCTCGCCCCTCCACTCCTTTGACGCGCCGGCTGACGCTGCGCGATTTTCGCTCCTATGCGGCGCTGGACACGCGGTTTAACTCGAAGCTCGTTGCGCTCACAGGCGAAAACGGCGCCGGCAAGACCAATATTCTCGAAGCTCTTTCGATGTTCTCGCCCGGTCGCGGGCTGCGCCGCGCGGAGATCGGACTTTGCGCGCGACACCATGGCCCCGGCGGCTTTGCGGTCTCGATCGAAATCGAGAGAAGCGGAGAGGCGACCCAACTCGGCCACGGCTTCGAGCCCGCGTCGCAGGACGGCGCGGCCCGGCGGTTTCGCATCGACCGCACGCCGGTCGCTTCGGCGCGAGCCTTCGCCGACCATATTCATTTGCTGTGGCTGACACCGGCGATGGACGGACTCTTTACCGGCCCGGCGGGCGACCGCCGGCGGTTTCTCGACCGGCTGACCCTGGGCGTGGACGCCGATCACGGCGCGCGGGTCGCCAAACTGGAACGTGCGCTGCGCAACCGCAACCGGCTGCTGGAGGACGGCGCCGATCCGCGCTGGCTGGCGGCCGCCGAACAGGAAATCTCGTCGATCGGCGTCGCGGTGGCGAGCGCCCGGCTCGACACTGTGCAACGCCTCTCCGCCCTGATCGAAGCCGGTCGTGACGAGACGTCGCCTTTTCCATTCGCGCAAATCGAACTGGCGGGCGATCTGGAGCGTATGCTGTTAGCAGAACCCGCCTTCACCGTGGAGGAGCGTTATCGGACCCTGCTCGCCGACTCGCGACGCCGAGACGCCGCCGCCGGACGCACGCTGATCGGCCCGCAGGCCAGCGATCTTCTGGTGCGGCACGGCCCCAAGGGAGAGGCGGCGCAGGATTGCTCCACCGGCGAACAGAAAGCCCTGCTTACAGGGCTCGTGCTGGCCCATGCCCGGCTTGTAAGCGCCATGAGCGGCATCGCGCCGCTGCTGCTGCTGGATGAAATCTCCGCGCATTTCGACGCGCGCCGACGCGAGGCCTTGTTCGACGAACTGACCCAGATCGGCGGCCAGGTCTGGATGACCGGCGCCGATCCGTCGTTGTTCGCCTCACTCCAAGGCCGCGCCGAAATTTTTACGGTGACGCCTGGGCGGATCGACCCGCGCTGAAGCTTACTGCTCCAGCAATTGCCGCAGCACATATTGCAGAATGCCGCCGTTGCGGAAATATTCGAGTTCGTCGAGCGTATCGATCCGCGCAAGCAGCGGAACGCTGTTTGTCTTGCCGTCCGGATAGGCAATCTTGGCGTATAGCGTCTGGCGCGGCGTCAGGCTATCGCCAAGGCCTTCGATCGTGACGGTCTCCGCGCCGGTCAGGCCGAGAGAGGCCCAACTCGTTCCGGGCTCGAAAGTCAGCGGCAAAATTCCCATGCCGACAAGATTGGAGCGATGGATCCGTTCGAAGCTTTGTGCGATCACCGCGCGCACGCCTAGGAGCGCCGTGCCCTTTGCCGCCCAGTCGCGGGACGAGCCGTTGCCGTATTCGGCGCCGGCGAACACGACGAGCGGCGCGCCTTCGGCCGCGTATTTCATCGCGGCGTCGTAGATGGACATCGTCTCGCCGTCCGGGAAATGCTTGGTGTTTCCACCCTCGGGCGCATTGCCGGCGGCATCCTTCAGGATGAAGTTCTTGATGCGGATATTGGCGAAGGTGCCGCGCATCATCACTTCGTGATTGCCGCGCCTTGTGCCGTATTGATTGAAGTCCTTGGGCTCTACGCCCTGCTCCTGCAACCATTTTCCAGCGGGCGAAGCCGCCTTGATCGAGCCAGCCGGCGAAATATGATCGGTGGTGATCTTGTCGCCGAAAAGCGCGAGTACGCGCGCGCCCTTGATGTCCTCTATGGGCTTCGGGGTCTTGGTGAGGCCCTCGAAATAGGGCGGATTGCGCACATAGGTCGAGTCCGCGTCCCAACGATAGGTCTCGCCCGCGGGCACCTTGATCTTGCGCCAATGCGCATCGCCGTCGAATACATTGGCGTAGGCGCCGCGGAACATCGAACGCGTGACGTTCTTGCGGATGAAATGCGCGATTTCCTCGTTGGAGGGCCAGATGTCTCGCAAGAATACCGGCGCGCCCTTCTTGTCGTGGCCGAGAGGCTCCTTGGTCAGATCAATCGCCACTGTTCCCGCGAGCGCAAAAGCCACCACCAGCGGCGGCGAGGCGAGATAATTCGCCTGCACGTCGGGATTCACGCGGCCCTCGAAATTGCGATTGCCCGACAGGACCGAGGCGGCGACGAGGTCATGCGCGTTGATGGCTTTCGACACCGGCGCCGGCAGCGGCCCCGAATTGCCGATGCAGGTCGTGCAGCCAAAGCCAACGAGATTGAAGCCGAGCTTGTCGAGCGACTTTTCCAGCCCGGATTTGTCGAGATATTGCGCCACTACCTGACTTCCCGGCGCCAGCGACGTCTTCACCCAGGGCTTTACCTTCAACCCGCGCTCGACCGCGTTGCGCGCGAGCAGACCCGCGCCGATCAGCACGCCGGGGTTGGAGGTGTTGGTGCAGGAGGTGATGGCGGCGATCACGACATCGCCGTGTCCGAGATCGAAATTGGCGTCTTGAACCGGGAAACGCGGACCTAGCCCGCCGGCCTTCTTATATTCATTGGCGAGCGAGGTCTCGAATGTCGAGCTCATATCCTCCAGCGCGACGCGTCCTTCCGGCCGCTTGGGACCCGCGAGCGAAGGGACGACGCTTGCGAGATCGAGCGTCAAAGTGTCTGTGAACTCCGGATCGGGCGCTTTCGCCGTGCGCAACATGCCTTGCGTCTGTGCATATTTCTCGATCAGCGCAACGCGGGCGGAGCTGCGTCCCGAAGTGTGGAGATAGTCCAGCGTCTCCGCGTCAATGGGGAAAAAGCCGCAGGTCGCGCCATATTCGGGCGCCATATTGGCGATGGTCGCGCGATCGGCGAGCGAGAGGTGATTGAGGCCATCGCCGAAGAACTCGACGAATTTTCCGACGACGCCCTTTTTGCGCAACATCTGCGTGACCGTCAGCACGACGTCGGTCGCGGTGACGCCCTCGCGCGGCTGGCCTTCAAGCTTGAAGCCGATGACCTCTGGCGCGAGCATCGACAGCGGCTGTCCGAGCATCGCGGCCTCCGCCTCGATACCGCCGACGCCCCAGCCCAGCACCGCGAGGCCATTGACCATTGTGGTGTGCGAGTCGGTGCCGACCAGCGTGTCGGGATAGGCTGTCTCGACAGTTTGAGTCTTGCCCTTGACCTTGATCTTTTCCTTTTTGGTCCAGACGGTCTGGGCCAGAAACTCAAGATTGACCTGATGGCATATGCCGGCGCCGGGCGGCACCACGCGGAAATTGTCGAAGGCCGACTGGCCCCACTTCAGGAAGCGATAACGCTCTCCATTGCGCTGATATTCGAGATCGACATTCTGCTTCAGGGCCTTGTTCGTCCCGAATTGATCGACGATCACCGAATGGTCGATGACGAGATCGACCGGCGCGAGCGGATTGATTTTCTGCGGATCGCCGCCGAGCGCCACGAAGGCGTCGCGCATCGCGGCGAGATCGACGACGGCGGGAACGCCGGTGAAATCCTGCATCAGCACGCGCGCGGGACGGAAGGCGATCTCGACTTCGGCCTTCCCCTTCTGTGTCAGCCAGCCCGCAAAGGCCTCGATGTTTTCCTTGGTGACCGTGCGGCCGTCTTCATGACGGAGCAGGTTTTCAAGCAGGACCTTCAGCGAATAAGGCAGGCGCGAAATGCCTTCAAGGCCATTCTTTTCCGCAGCCTTGAGCGAATAAAAATAATAGGTCTTGGCGCCAACGACGAGTTTTTTGCGGGCTTTGAAACTGTCGAGAGAGGCCATATTGATCATCCTTGCGCGTTTCGCGCCATGTTGCAAAAGCCAAGCCAAAGAAAGAGAAGCGCTCGGCGGAAAGTCCCGTTTCCCGCGATTTCTATGGCGCGAGGCAGGTTCCTAACCCCGGCTGCGCCGACGAGATAGCAGGAATCATTGGAATCTTGCGTAAGCCGAATAATAGACCGGCGCGTTTGTTATATTCAATGACGCAATTAGGTTTCGGCGCTTTCTTCGCAAGCGGCGCGACGCGATTGGTGGGCCGAAGCAGGCGGCTCTCGGGCTGGGAGACGCTCCTGCGCCGCCCAGCCCCACGCTTCTCAGAATATCAGGCCTGGAACTGTTTCCGCCCCTACCCCGCCTGCATCGCCTCGGGCTTGGTCTTCGCGCGTTTGGCGATCAGCTTGTTCAGGGCCGAGACATAGGCTCTGGCGGAGGCGACCAAGGTGTCGGGATCGGCGCCGCGGCCGGTGACGGATTTGCCGTCCTCGGAGAGCCTCACCGAGACTTCCGCCTGGGCGTCGGTTCCTTCCGTCACGGCATGAACCTGGAACAGCTCCAGCGTGGCCTCATGCGGGGCCAGCGCCTTGATGGCGTTGAAGATCGCGTCCACGGGACCGTTTCCGGTCGCCTGATGCGTGACCTTCTCCCCGTCGATGTCGAGCGTCAGAGCGGCCGACTGGGGGCCATGCGTCCCCGCCATCACCATCAAGGCGAGGACCTTGATGTGATCGTGGGAGCTGACGATCTCATCGTCCACAAGGGCGATCAGGTCTTCGTCATAGACGACCTTCTTCCTGTCGGCCAAATCCTTGAAGCGCTTGAAAGCGTCTTCCAGAGCGTTTTCGCCGAGATCGTAGCCCAGTTCCCTCAGCTTTTCGCGGAAGGCGTGGCGTCCCGAATGCTTGCCCATGACCAGCGAGGTCTTGCTCACACCGACGCTCTCGGGCGTCATGATCTCATAGGTATGCGCATTTTTGAGCATTCCGTCCTGGTGAATGCCGCTCTCGTGAGCAAAGGCGTTCCGCCCGACGATGGCCTTGTTGTATTGGACCGGGAAGGAGGTCACGGCCGAGACGAGCTTTGACGCCCGCGTCAGCAATTTGGCGTCGATGCCTGTATGGAACGGCAGGACGTCGGGGCGGGTGCGCATCGCCATGACGACCTCCTCAAGCGCGGCGTTGCCGGCGCGCTCGCCTATTCCATTGATCGTGCACTCGATCTGCCGGGCGCCCCCGCGCACGCCGGCCAATGAATTGGCCACGGCCAGCCCGAGGTCGTCGTGGCAATGGACCGAGAAGATCGCCCTGTCGGAATTGGGCACGCGCTCGCGCACCGTGCGGAACAGCGCCTCATATTCCGTCGGGGTGGAATAGCCCACCGTGTCTGGGATGTTGATCGTCGTCGCGCCGGCCTTAATCGCGATTTCGACGGCCCGGCAAAGGAAATCGAGTTCCGTGCGGGTGCCGTCCTCGGCCGACCATTCGACCTCGGCGACATGGTTGCGCGCCCGCGTCACCGATGAGGCGACCAGTTCCAGCACGCGAGCAGGCTCCATCTGGAGCTTGTATTTCATATGGACGGGCGAGGTGGAGATGAAGGTGTGGATGCGCGGACGGCGCGCCGCGCGCAGGGCCTCGGCGCAGCGGTCGATGTCCTTTTCCGAGGCGCGGGCGAGGCCGGCCACGGAGGCGTTCTGCACGCGCTTGGCGACCTCCGACACGCTCTCGAAGTCGCCTTCGCTGGCTATGGGAAAGCCCGCCTCAATGATGTCGACGCCCAGGGCGTCAAGCAGATCCGCGACCTCCAGCTTCTCCTCGAAGGTCATGGAGGCGCCCGGCGACTGCTCGCCATCGCGCAAGGTGGTGTCGAAAATGACGACGCGGTTGGCGTCGGATTCCGGCGCGGTCTCGCACGTATCTTGTGTCGATTGTGTCATGGAAGACTTCCTGAAGCTGCGTGCCCTTTGCGGGGCGATCCCGGTTCGTTGCGCGATATCCCCTGAAGGCCTGGGCAAACGCCCTTAATGCGCTCAGGGGCGGCTAAGAAGAAGCAGGAGGGCAAAAGGACGAGCGATTGCGCGCCGCGCCGCCATCAGTGGGCGGCGCGTTTTCGGGAAAGTCGCAGGGGCGTTATTTGGCGCCACGCTCCAAAGTCCTCGATTCGCAGCCATAAGGCTCAAGGTTGCAGACCGCCTCAAGATAAACGGCTTGTGGAGGGGTTACAAGGCTCCTGGAACGCGCCGCACGCCCAAAAGACCGGCGCGAGGATCGTTTTCGGGGAAAATTCCACCGAATCGCTTCCGCTCGGCTATAAGCCTGACACCAAATCTTCAAAGAGCGACGCCGCAAAATGACTGTTCGACTGCACAAAGGCGATCTCCCCGACGGCCTCGATCTTGGCCCGGTCGTGGCGATCGACACCGAAACGCTTGGGCTCAACCCGCAACGCGACCGGCTCTGCCTCGTCCAACTCTCCCGGGGCGACGGCGACGCCGAGCTCGTGCAGATCGCCAAAGGGCAGACCAAGGCGCCCAATTTGGAGCGGCTCCTGAATGACCCCAAGGTATTGAAACTATTTCATTTCGCCCGTTTCGACCTCGCCATTCTCGGCCAGACTTTCGGAGCCGTCCCCGGCCCGGTCTATTGCACCAAGATCGCGTCGAGGCTTGTGCGGACCTATACCGACCGGCACGGGTTGAAAGACCTCGTACGGGAGTTGCTGGGCGTCGAAATCTCGAAGCAGCAGCAGTCCTCGGACTGGGGAGCCGAGACGCTTTCAGACGCGCAGATGGCCTACGCCGCCTCCGACGTGCTGTATCTGCATCAACTCAAGGCGCGTCTGGACGTCATGCTGGCGCGGGAAGGGCGCGACGCCTTGGCCGCCGCCTGTTTCGAGTTTCTTCCGACGCGCGCACGGCTTGATCTCGCGGGCTGGCCGGAGACCGATATTTTTGCTCATAGTTGAGGCGCCTCGAATTCGCCATCGCGCCGCTTTAACTGACTGACGTCACCAGATTCGCTTCCACCCGAGGTGTGCTTGAACGAGGTTTCGTCCACTTCCCGCAGTCGCCTGGACTCGCTCGGCGGTCCGCGAGAGAACGCCTTTCCGGCGGCGCTGCGGCACACGACGCGGGTTGCGCGGCTGCGCCGGGTTACGTTGTGGGGCAGCGGCGTGATCGTTGCGATCGTGGCGATCATCATCGGTTTCCAGACGCTTCGCTTTTTGCCAATTGACCTGCGTTTTGCGCATATCGGGCTAAAGGGCACGCGGATAACGATCGAGTCCCCGAAGCTCGTCGGCTACCGGCAGGACGGACGACCCTATGAGCTAAGGGCGAAGATGGGCATCCAGGACATGGGGAAGCCGGACCTGTTCGAACTCGATGGGGTCGAGGTGCGGCTCGAAACCGGCGCGGATAGCGCAATTCTTCTTACCGCCGGCAACGGTCTCTATGACGCCAAGAAAGACCGCGCGGAACTGACCAACAGCGTGCGCATTTTCGATCACAAGGATTTTGATCTTGCGCTCGAGTCCGCGGTCATGGATTTCAAGGCGAGCAATTTGACTTCTGATCGGCCGGCGACGCTCAAACTCAACGGAGGCGAGGTCAAGGGAAATTCCGTCGAATTTTCCCAAACCGAGCGACGCGCAACCTTCCTTGGCGACGTGCATTCGGTGCTATATGGCGAAGATGGAGAAGTGACTTCCGCCTCGGCTCCCTGACCCAAATTTTCCGCATTTTTGCAATGCTTGAGCTCAAGGCCTGGCTTTCTCCGCGCGATCTGGTTTCGCGGGGCGCCGAAGCAGAAAAAAGGAAAGCGATCTTTCGATGCGTTGGGATGTTCTATCGGCGACGCTGTTCGCCTTGACCGCGGTCGTTTGCGTCCCGGCTCACGCAAAGTCCGGCCGAAGCGGGGGCATATTGCCCGGCGCCAGCGCCAAGGACCCGCTCAACATCGACGCCGGAAAGCTCGATTACTTCGACAAGGAGCAGAAGCTGGTCTATTCGGGCAGCGTCATTGTCGTCAACGGCCCCTCCACGCTGAAGGCGTCGAAACTGACGATATATCTCGACAACAAGGCGAGCAGCGCCAGCCCCAAGGGGCAGGCCTCGGGCCAGGGTCAGGCGTCGAGCGACAAGGTCAAACACATAGACGCTGAAGGCCCGGTCACGCTGGTGTCGAAGGACCAGATCGGCACGGGCGACAATGGCAGTTTCGACCGGGCGGAGAACAAGGTCTATCTCAATGGCAATGTCGTTCTGACCCAAGGCGAGAGCGTGACCAAGGGCGACCGGCTGGTCTATGACGTCACGACGGGCCAGGCGGTGGTCCAGGCTGGGAATTCTGGCCAAGGCTCAGGTCGCGTGCACAGCATCTTCACCCCAAAAAACCAATAGCGCGCGGGCATTTATCGGGGCTTTTCATTCTCGTTAGCGATTTGGCGCGTAAAAACGCGACATGAGCGAGAAAAATTGCCTGCGCATTAGATTACTGCTGAACGCCAGCGCCCCGCGCAGATGGCACATCGAGCTGGCGGATCGGCTGCGGCGGCAGGGCCATTCGGTCGACATCGCCGCCGAGCCGGGCCCAACGGCGCCGCCCGGACTTCAGCTGCTGATGCAGCTCGAACAAACCGTCTATGGCCTGCCGCCGCAGCACGCGACCGCAACCGCGCCAGCTTCGCCGCTGCAAGTTTGCTTCCACGCGAGCCCGGAACTGATCATAGACCTCACGAGCGCCCAGCCCGAAGAGGGGGCCTCGCGCCGGCTGAAGCCCTTTTATGATTCGCAGGCCTCGGAAGCCGCAGCGGTGGAGGCCCTGCTGGGAAGGCGGGCGCCACGCATCGAACTTCGCCTCTACGAGCCAGGACAAGGTTCGCCGCGATTAATCGCCACAGCGGATCCGGCGCTCGAGAACCGCGACCTGTTCACTCCCGGCTTCGACGCAGTCGTCGCCTGCGTCGCATCCTTGATCACTGGCGCCGTGAAAAAGCTTGCAACACAGGGCGAAATCGCAACCATCGAGCCAACGGCGGCTTCCAACGCCCCTCCCGCATCGGCCGGGATATTCGCATTGACGACCCTTGCGCATAAGGTCGCCAATCGCCTGACCCGACTGGCCGTCCATCGCGAGCATTTCCGAGTCGGCTGGCGACGGCTGAAAGGCGGCGACGCAATTGCGGAGACGCTGGCGTGGCCGGCGGGCCCCTATCAATATCTACCAGACGATGCGAAACGCTACTTCGCGGACCCGTTCATCTTCACGCATGAGGGACGCAGCTTCATTTTCTGCGAGGAATATCCCTATGCCGCCGGGAAGGGCGTGCTGACGGCGTTCGAGTTGCTCGCGAATGGCGAGGTGGGTCCGCCGCGCCCCGTCATGGAGCAAGCCTGGCACCTCTCCTACCCGCAAGTGTTCGCGAGGGATGGTGAAATCTGGATGATCCCGGAAACCTGCGCGGCGCGACGCATCGAGCTTTACCGGGCGACCGGCTTCCCGGATTCCTGGGTGCGCGAAGCAGTGCTGATCGACGATATTCGTGCAGCAGACGCCACTCTGATTGAGCATGAGGGCCGATTTTGGCTGTTCGCGACTGTGGCGGAGGACAGTCTTTCGGACTGGGACGCACTGTGCCTTTTTTATGCCGACGCGTTGCATGGCCCCTGGACTGCGCATCCCGCCAATCCGGTGCTGATCGACGCCAGCGCAGCGAGGCCGGCAGGGGCGATGTTCACGCGGAACGGCGAACTTTGGCGCCCAGCGCAGGATTGCTCGCGCGGCTATGGCGGCGGACTGGCTCTGTGTTCAGTCGATCGGCTCGACGAGGAGGATTTCCGCCAAACCGTGCATGCGCGTCTCACCCCGCCGTTGACCTGGCGGGCTCATGGCGCGCACACGCTGAACCGCGCAGGGAATATAGAAGTGATCGACGTCGTGGGCTCCCGCTGGCGGCGCTGAGCCGTCAAGGCGAGACGTCGCCCCGCGTGAGATCGGCGTCGTCAGTCGGCGTAAAGCCTCGCGCGCTGATAGTGAAGCGCTCGACCCGCCCCGGGGGCAGCGCGTCCAATCGTTCGAGCCTCTTCCACGGCGCGACCGCTTCGCTGGTCCAGCGGTTCGACTGCCAGCAGGAGAAATGCAGGTACAGAAATTCCTGGTCGCCGGAACCGTTCGTCGTGAGCCGCCCGCGCTCCCAGAACCATTTTTCGGGCCAATCAGCGCTTCCATCGATCCAGGTGCGCGGCGGAATATTGGTTGAATAGCGTTCGACGCATAACGCTCCGCCAAGAAATGGCGTGAACAGTCGCCTCCAGGAGTCGCCGCGTGGGAACGGCAGAAAAAGGCGAGAAAAAATCTGTTCGTCAAAGCTCTTGTGCCGCGGAGTGTCAAAAAGACGCCTCCAGAAAGGAATCCCGCGGAACGCATTGACCATGCGCGGCGAATTGCGAAACAGCGTGAAATGCCCGCTTAAAATATCCGCGTGAGTCGTGACGAGGTCGTGCACGAGTATCTGCGGCGTGTAGAATTGGCGGATATCGCCAAAAATCACGTCAATGTCGCAATAGCCCCAGTAATCATAGCCGTCGACTTCGAGATCATGCACCGCCGCCAGCGCGGGTTTCAAATCGCAGAGCTTGTATACGTCCGTCCAACGGGCTCCTACGCCGAGCTTCTTGGAAAACAGCGCGCGATAATCGTCGAATGTGACTTGCTTCAGCCGAACATTGCGAGGCAGATCCTCGGGCTGCGGCGCGTCTCCGATCAACAGCCAGTTGACAGTCGGGTTCCAGCGGCAGGATTCCAGGAAGCAGCGCATCCAAGGCGGCCAAGGACCAAACCATTGAACGAAAATCAGTATGCGCGGCGTTATCATGCGGGGGCGCGTTCTTGCTTAATGACGAAGACGGTTCATTCGCAAGCGCCGTCTGCGCAAGACGCCCGACGAACCCGCTTAATGCCGGTCGTCGTCATCTTTTTTCTCCATAAAATCGGTTCAATCCTCACGCGCCCGGCGATGCCGACCCGCAAGCGCCGTCCGCTAATCAATTCGTAACCATAAGAGGTTAACTTTTTTTGAACTATCAGTAGCGCTACGCGCCTGGCAACGCACGGAAGCACAGCCTTGACCACCACCGACGGCGACTCCAAGTCAGAGCGGGCGCCCCCGAACGCGGTCCAGCCCGGCGGCGCCACGGAGATGGATATCGGCGATCTTTATCGCGCCGTAGCGCGCCGTTGGCGCCTGCTCCTGCCGTTGCTCGCGCTTACGATGTCGCTGGCGGGCCTCTACGTCCTTGTCACTCCAGCCCGCTACGCCGCGTCCATGTCCTTTCTCGTCGACACCCGCGAACGGCCGCCAGTCGGCGTCGACGCTCAGCCGATCGCCCAAAATCCCGATACCGGGCTCATCGAGAGTCAGATGCGCTTGCTGACTTCAAATGAAGTCCTGCGCCGCACCATCAATAACGAGCAGTTGGGCTCCGACCCCGAATTCGCGCCCGTAAAACCCTCGGGCCTTTTTGCAACGGTCAAGTCGTTGCTCGGCATCGCGCCCCCAAAGCCCGACGCCTCCATTGACAGGATCGTCGAAGCGCTCGGCAAGGCCATCACCACCAAGCGCAGCGAGAAAAGCTACGTCGTCGATGTCGAAGTCAGGGCTTCGAGTCCCGAAAAGGCCGAACGACTGGCGCGCGGGCTCGCCAACGCCTATTACGAGACCCAGTCGAAATTGGGCGACGATATCGCCGACAAGGAAACCGATTGGCTCGACAAGAAACTTGCGGAGTTGCGCGGCCGTCTGGAAAAAGCGGAACAGCGGATCGAGGACTATCGGAAATCGCAGTCCATTCTGATCACCGATGGCCACACTCTGCCCGAGCAACAAATTAAGGACGCCAACTCGGCGCTGGTCGAAGCGCGCGGGAAGCGGGCCGAGATGGAGGCGAAATTCGCGCAGTTGCAAGCAGCCATTCGTGGCGGCGGCTCCATCGAAACGCTCAATGAAGCTATACATTCCCCCCTGATCGAGAAACTGCGCGGCGATTATTCGGCCCTGTCGCGCGACTCGGCTTACGCCGAGTCGACGCTTGGACCCCGCCACCCCTCCTTCACGATCGTCAAGGCGCAGATTGCTTCGCTTCGAGCGCAGATCACGGCGGAACTGCGCCGCGTCGCCATAGCGCAGGACCACGACCTGAGAGCCGCGCGCGCAGCGGAGCGCGCAGCGGAACAGCTTGTCGCCGATCTGCAAAAGTCGATCAACGATCTCGGCGGCCGACGGATGGAGTTGAACGAGCTCGAACGCCAGGCCGCGGCACTGCGCGATCGTTATGAAAAGACTCTCTCGGCGCGCGAGAATGTGCATCGCGAGATCGTGTCATCTCCCAATGGCGTGCTGATTGACCAGCCGATCGCCCAAAAGGCTCGCGTCAGCCCGAGACTGTTGCCCGCTTTGCTCATCGCAATAGCCGCGGGCCTGAATATCTGGGTGGCGGCGGCGCTGGTCATGGAATTTCGCGAGCGCAAGCGCGGAGGCCTGGTCGATAAGCCCCTGGAAGCGGCGGACGGCGTCATCCCTATCATGGAAGAAGTCCGCGCCAAGTCCACGGACGACATTAATTCGCCTCCGCAAGGATCGGCGCTGGACCGATGGCGCTTTGGCCACTCCGGCGAGCCCATCGCTCCTACCATTATTTCGATTCCCACATTCGACACGCAACTGGGGCCCTTCAGCCGCCTGGCTCGTGGCGACGCAGGCGTGATTTCCAACACGCGCGCGGCCATGACAACGCCCGGGGCGCCCTATCGTGAGGCCGTGGCCGATCTCTACGACTTGATCTGGTCCAGCGAGGCTTCGACAGGCGCCGCGCCGGTTGTCGCGATGGCGACGAGCGCAAGAGGCGCCGGCGTTTCAACGTCCGCTCTATCAATGGCGTTGTTCGCCTGTTCCCTCGGCGATCTCGTCCTGTTGATGGACTGCAATCCGCTGCATCCGACCCTCGCCTCCCTGCTCCCCGGCCTCGAACCCTCCAGGCATAAATTCGACTTCGACCACCGGCTGTTTGTATATCGTCGCGACGCGGCTTCAGGCGGCGAAATCCTGCTGTCCCGTCTCAACGGCGATCACTATCGCTGGCCCAGCGAAGAATATTTCAAGTCAAGGCTCGACCTGATCATTCTCGATTGCGGCGAAATCGTCGCCGATCGTCCTGTCCTGGCGCCACCGCAAGAGATCGACGCCGTAATCATGATCGAGCGGGACGTGCACGGCGAGCGCAACGCCTGCCTGCTGCTCTCCAATAATGCAAAGGCAGGCGATCCGCTGCGCGCGCCGCTTCGCCACATCCCCGCACACGCGAGTATTGGCGCGTGAGCGTCGCAGCAGCGCCATTGCGCGGCGTCGACGACATGAGCAGATGGGCGTCCGCTCTCCTCGTAATTTCCTTGGTTGCGGTCTTTTCCGTTTCGCCGATGGCGCTCGGGGCGATGGGAGTGAACTACGACTCCGTCGGCGGCGCGATGTGGCAGAAGCTGCATCCGGCGACTTATACGGCGGCTCTGGCCCTTGCTGTCCATATTTCGGGCCAGCGTCGGCCATTGGCTTATATTCGCGCCCTTCCCGCCAGGTTCCCCGGCGCGACCTTCTTTTTCGTCATCTGGATTTTACTGATCGCCTACGCCGTTCTGGTTCAACACTTGCCGATCACCGCATTGATCGAAACCTATCTCATCGCCGTGGTCGCGCTGATCATGCATGATGATCTGACCACGGGATCGCGCGCCTTCATCCGCGTATTTCTGCATGTGATCCTCTTCGTGAATTCGACGATCGGCGTGTTCGAGTTCGTCACCCACCTCAGGCTGTTCCCCTATGTGCTCTCCGGCGAGGAGGTGACGGGAGACTATCGCTCCACGGCGCTGCTTGGACATCCGCTCTTGAACGCCGCGACAACCGGGGCCTATGTCCTGTGCCTTTTCTTTGGCGCGGACGCGGCTTTGGCGCCCCTGGCGCGCGTTCTGCTGATTGGGGTTCAAATCCTTGGCCTGGCCGCATTCGGCGGAAGAACCGCCATCATGATGTGCACGCTCATCATCAGCGGCGGCCTTCTCAAGGACTTCGGACTGCTGCTTATGGGACGGCGCTTCGATCTGAGGCGTTTGCTTCTGTTTATCTTCATCACGCCCGTCGTGCTTGGAGCCATAGGCTACGCAGTCTCCGCAGGCGTGTTCGACGATTTGATCGGACGCTTCGTCGACGATAACGGTTCGGCGGAAGCGCGGGTCATCATGGTGAAAATGTTCGACGCCTTCGACGTCGCGGACCTGATGTTGGGGCCGAACCCGGATCTGGTCTCGTCGACGCAGCGAAGCCTCGGAATCGCTGTCGGCATTGAAAACACCTGGGTCGCATTGATGTTTCAATATGGCGCGCTGATGACCGCGTTCTTCATCTGCGGGCTTCTGGCCCTGTTCTGGGAGTTCTGGAGGCAGGCGCGCCGCGGCGCCATCTTTTTGTTCCTGTATTTTTTCGTCATCATCAGTTCGGCGATCGGCCTCGCCGCCAAGACCACGATGTTTATTGAGTTCGCGATATTGCTGCTCTTTATGTTCAATGACGAATCTAAAGACTCGGGCGACGCCTGATCGGCGACTTACGGCGCCCCTTCATCCAATGCGCCCAATTTCCTGAACACCTCGTCATATGCCGCCATCGCCGCGTCGAGCGTGAATTGGCCCGCACGCAGCTGGCGAGGCGCCGGCTCACCCGGGTTTGAAAGACTCTCGGTAATGGCGTCAGCCATCGCCTTTTCATCGCCCACAGGAACGATCTTCCCCAATCCTTCAGAGTTCAGTATCTCCTTTGGTCCTCCGCTATCCGTGGTCACGACAGCAATGCCGTAATCCAGCGCCTCGACGATGGCGAGGCCAAAGGATTCAAAATAGGAGGGCGAAACAAAGCAGCGCGCCCGCGACAGATAGGCATTGGTGTCGGAAACATAGCCGGCGAACTCGACGCGTTCAGCGATCTTCAGCCGCGCCGCCTCGGCTCGCAGGAAAGCGAGATCCGGCCCCTTGCCGAGAATGATCAACCTGGCCTGAGGATATTCGACGCGCGCGAAAGCCCGCACCAGAAATCTGAACCCCTTGTCCGCCACGAGCCGCCCGACCGCGATGACAATCGGCTCTCGAATGGCCAGAGCGCCTGCGGTTAGGGGCGGCTGGGCGAATTCCGGGGACGCGGGATTATAAATCGTGACGAGCCGCTCTGGGGCCGCTCGGAAGCGCTTTATGAGATCCTGCTTCAGCGCTTCCGAGACAACGACGCTAGCCGCCGCCGTTCGAGAGAGAATTGAGGTGAGCCAAAAGCCAAGACGGCTAAGTCTCATTGGTTCGTTCTGCGCGAAGCCATGATAGGTGATGACCGCACGACGGGTTCGCCCCGCGCACACAGCCGCGATTATATGCTTGAGATTGGTGGCGCTAAGCGCGGACACGCTGAAGTCCGGTTTCTCCCGTCGCAACAATGATGCGAGTCCGAAGATGCTTTGGAGATGCCCCTTCGGCAAGACGACAACTTCAACGTCATCGCCAATGCTGGTCCGCCATTCGTCCGCTTCGTGATCCACCACAAGCAAAATGCGATCGCCGCGAGCCGCATAGCCGGACGCGAGTCGAGCCGTGACCCGTTCGGCCCCGCCTCCCGCCATCGCATGAACGTAAAAGAGCAAGGTGCGTTTTGATGTCGACGTTGGCATTGGCGTGGCGTGATCCATTATGGGCCGTTAACTAGCGCGGGGTTCAACTCCTGATGAAAAGCTATTCGTCTCGCTCCAAAAGACTCAACAGGCGGGTCGCGACACTGCTCCAGCCATAGCGCCGGCTATAAGCGTCCCGGGCGGACGGCTCGGGCTGGGACGCCAAACGAATTTGCGACCAGAGCGCATCGGCCGGAATGTCGCTCGAAACGAACCGGACCCAAGGCGGAGCGACGACACGGTGTATCGGCAGATCGCTGCAAACCACGGCGCGGCCGCACATGGCGCTTTCAACCAGAGGCATATTGAAGCCCTCCGCTTTCGACAGCGACAGGAAGCAAGCCGCTCGTCTGTAAAGCCAGATCAAGGCGCCGTCCTCTGTCAAATCGCGGAGCCATATCAGCCGTTCCGGTCGACGCGCGGCGGCGGCTTCTACCTGGCTTACAATATCTCCCCAGCCCGGCCGACCTACAAGAACGATCGGCAGTGCGCCAGAGGCGCGGCTTTCCACGAGTTCAATGAGCCGCCCATAATCCTTGCGGGGTTCGACGGTGCCGACCGCCAAAATGAAGTGCGCCGGCAATCCAGGCGGCGCTATCTCCTGCGTCCCATCCAGGTCAATGCCCGGCGCATTGCCAACATAATTTACCTCCGGCAGCTTCAGTTGCGCGCGCAATTCGTCAGCGACGATTTCCGTTGTGCCGCAGAGCAAATCATAGCGCTTCGCCATAAGACTCTCTACATCCCGATAGAGGAGGCGCCCTTTCAATGGCATCGCCTCCGATCTCGTCCATGGAAAGACGTCATGAACGATTCTGCAGAGGTTCAATTTCGTCGGCCCGAAAAGCGGACTCGCGGGCGCGGTAGGAAAAACCGCAGCCCTGGGGGCGAGGCCAAGACGCCGGATTTCCAGAGGCAGCGTCAGCCAGCTGCGGTAAACGTCCGAAACCACGACAAGCCCGCGCTTATCCTTGAAGCCGCCTGTGTCCCGCACGAAAGCCACTGTGTCAGGTTCGATTTGGCGAACGGCATTGAAGAGATGGACGCCGTAACGTTCCACTCCCGTCATCGCAGGCCGGCGCGTAGCGAGCACAAGATCGAATATTAACATCGGGTCGGTCCGGATCGCTTTACAAAACTTATTAACGTCATCTTCTGGCGTCCCGCCATTTCGCTCCCGGACGTGTCACTCATCGAGACGAGCCAGCGCCTCCAGTAGGCGGGGCGCCGCTTGAGATTGTGATCTGTCGGCAACTTGAGCTGCGATCGCAAGAGGATCAATTAGGCCAGAGATCATGCCACCGCGAATCCGGTTGAGCGCCGCCAGAAAGTCACCTGTCTCATATCGTTCGACAATATGAACGCCATTGAAGCCGACGTAGGCGTCGACAAGCGTCGGCAAGGGTGGAAGGACGAAGGGCCGGCCGCAGGCCAGGGTCTCGACGACGATGAAGGGCGAACCCTCGCCGAAGCCGGAGCAGAGCAAGCCGACGTGGCACGCGGCAATCGCCTCCGCCAATGCCACCGGGTCAAGAAAACCGTGGTTTTGAACATGGTCGCCAAGACCGACGCGGACAAACTCCTGGTAATCCGAGCCGAAATAACGGAACTCCATGGAGTCAGGGGCCGCCCGGACCGATTCCCGGATGATCGAGAACAGCAGCTCAGGATTTTTCTGCGGCGCAATCCTGCCCGCGTAAAATACTCGAAACGGGACGTTTTGAAGCGGCGGCAACGACGAGGGCGTGAAGCGATCATCATACCACGCGTCGATATGAACGATACGATTTGCAAGAATTCGCCTTACAATTCGGGGCAGGCCGCTAATGTCACGGCCGACGACCTGCACCCTGTCGGCAAGGAACGGCAACATGAGGCAGCAAACATGATGAACGATGTAATGCAGGCGATTGGCGGCGTCCGGGCCCGTCCCGTGAATCGTGACGACTCGCTTGCCCTGGAACAACCATCCGGCGAGCAGATATTCCGGCCGGCTGAACTCGAGAACCCGCACCCGTTTCTCGCGCAGGAATGCTCTTATTTCCTCGCGTTGAGAAAACAGTCCGGCGACAAAGCGCAGCCATTGCGGCGCTCGTGACGGGCCTGCGTCGCGAACGACGAAATTATAGGCCAAGGGCTGCGTCAGGGGCGCGCCGACCACCAGCGCAACGCCCCCATCGACGCAAGTGGCCAGCGTGGCGAGATAACGCTCTATTCCGCCCTGTCGGCCAAATATGTCGTTCTGGTGGAAAAACGCGACCGCCGGCCGTCGAAGCGCCGGCGTATTCACGCTGGCGCCCCGGACAAACGCCTGAACTGCCTTCCCAGAAGGGTCCGGATTGCAGGAAACGCGATAATGATCAAGCTGGCGTAGACAACGACTCCCGCAAGTATCGTCAATGTTAATGCCGTCAGCGTGGTCGGCTGAGGCATATTCTGCACAAAGAGCCCCATAGCGGCGGTAGCGAGCAGAATCCTCAAGAGGACTCCGGAAGCCGGCGTCGGCAGCCCCAACAGTGCGAAGGAATATGCGAAGCCGCCGATGCATGCGAGGCTGCTTCCCGCGAGCATGCCAAGCGCGGCGCCATAGATGCCCGCAATGTGCAGGCCCAAGGCGCAAAATACGATGTTTAACGCGGTCTCGACCATGGTGACCTTCATCGAGACGTCCGTGCGCTCCAGCAGCAACATGGTTTGATCGCTCGTATGAAGCCTCAGGAAGCGCAGCGACGCTGCAAACATCGCGATTGGCAATATGGCAATCGTCATTTCGCGAAAGTTTTCAGCGATGATGAGCGTGACCAGCGGCCGCGAAAGCAGGCTGACGCCCACCAGAGCGGGCGCCAGAATGGCCAGCAGGAACACGCCGTTCAGCGAAACCTGCGAGAGCGCGACATGCCTGTCTCCACGCTCAAGATTATTGACCGCCAGCGGATAGGCGGCGGCAGTCAACAGCATGGCGAGGACCCCGGCGATTCTTTGACCCAGCCCCCAACCAACAGACATCAAGCCGAGAGCGACCGGGCCTTCGGAATACTGCACCAGCACGCGTATGGCGTTGCTGGCGGCCCAGCCCATCACGCCGCCGATGATCAGAGGAACGCCATAACGCCGAACTTCCGCAAAAATGGCCGCATCGAATTTTCCGACGCGGAATCTTAATCCGGTCTGCTTGAAGAGGACGACGATCGCCGCGAGTTGCCCCACTGCTTGCGCCGCAAGAGCAACAGCGGGATAGGGCCCCAGCAGCAGAATCGCTGCAATGGACAGGCCGGCG
>Ga0182013_10000317_pt1 | contig 65849 bp, 57 predicted proteins | sample 612S2MmetaG_FD_120487 | JGI IMG/M metagenome (GOLD analysis project Ga0182013, IMG submission 120487) | Permafrost microbial communities from Stordalen Mire, Sweden - 612S2M metaG | ecosystem: Environmental > Terrestrial > Soil > Wetlands > Permafrost | place: Sweden: Stordalen | collected... | reverse complement strand
GCACGCGCATACTTCTCAAAACTCGGCTGACAGGCAAATGTTATCTGGCGCATCGCAATCTTCACTCAACTACAAGCTTACGCAAACTGGCTGTGGAGATCGGACTTATTCAGAGCATCCCTAAGCACCCGGGTTAAAAAGCGCGGCCCCTTGTTGTGCCCCATCCGCCGGCTGGCCTTCTTGGTCTTGAGCGTCCGGGGCAACCTGGCGACCTTCTACGAGCCATGCCGACAACTGGACCGTGTTGATCAGGACAGGGCCCTGGCTTTTATAAGCAATAAGACCCAGAACTCTAAAGCGATTCATGAAGAAGCTCACCCGCGACCGGGTTGTGCCCACCACTTCTGCCAATATCGTTTGGCCAAGATACGGAACCACCGCCTCCACGTCGCCGCTTTCGCTCATATTGGTAAGTTGCAGCAGGGTACGGGCCAGCCGCTTTTCGCTGGAGACAAACATCTGGTCCATGATGACTTCCTGATAGCGGGTGATGCGGCTCAGCAGATAGTCGACAAACAGCACCGCAAAGGCGCGCTTTGTCTTGATCATGCGCAGCATCTCATTTCTCTCAATTCTCAGCACAGTACATGCTGTGAGTGCCCGCCCGGACGATGTCCTCTGGGGCCGGTTGGACGCAATGCATTCCTTGCCCGCAAAACTCCCGGGACCGAGCAGGGTGATGATTCTCTCCTTGCCGTCAGCAGTTACCGTGAGCCCCACCACACCGGCCAGGATGTAGAAGATCGCGTCTGCGCGCTTGCCTTGACTAAAGAGGACTTGATTTCTTTTCAAATACTTAATCGTCCTGCGCGATCCGGGTGTGGAGAGAAACGTCTTAAGGTATAGAGGTTTCATGTTCATGGCCGTGCTCCTTCTTGAAAGCCATAAAGCGATAGCCACTCCGCCATGATTTCGCAAATAAGGCTCTTATTCGCTGAGACTTGGGCCCGGTATTCTGTATCCGCCGCGAGCCCCGTTTGAAGACGCGCTCGGGGATCTTGCAGCGTAAACTTTTCTTCATCACAAAAGCTGTGCAACAATGCTCACTTGCGCTCGGTGACAATGGAGCCATGACCCCAGACGTGCGCCAGTTCGATCTCGTTGTGTTGGGCGCGGGTGCGGCTGGGCTCATGTGCGCGGCGGTTGCGGGCGCGCGTGGGCGGCGCGTGGCGCTGCTGGAACACAGCGCACAGCCGGGTCGCAAGATCCTCATCTCCGGCGGCGGGCGCTGCAACTTCACCAATCTGTACTGTGGGCCTGACCGCTTCCTCTCAGAAAATCCGCACTTTGCCAAGTCGGCGCTGGCGCTTTACGAGCCGGGGCACTTTCTTGAGTTGGTGGAGCGGTACGGCATTGCCTGGCATGAAAAAACGCTCGGACAGCTTTTTTGCGACCACTCGGCGCTCGCCATTCTGAACATGCTTCTGGCCGAGTGCGAGCGCGGCCGCGTGGAGATCGTGTTGAACGCGCGCGGCATTGTGGTTGAAGGCTCGGGGGAGAACGGGTTTCGCGTAGTGTCGTCGCAGGGCCAGTTTCAGGCCGAGGCGCTGGTGGTGGCTACAGGCGGACTCTCCATTCCTAAACTGGGGGCCACCGGGCTGGGCTACGAGCTGGCGCGGCAGTTCGGATTGAAGGTGATTGCTCCGCGTCCCGCGCTCGTGCCTCTGTTGCTCGGGGGCGCTGAGACGGACTGGACCCAGCTTGCGGGAGTTGCGGCAGGCGTGGTGGCGCAGGCCGGCGGCGTCAAGTTTCGGGAAAAGTTGCTGGTGACGCATCGCGGGCTCAGCGGACCGGCAGTGTTGCAGGCGTCAAGCTATTGGCGCCCGGGCGAGCCGCTGCTGGTCGATTTTGCTCCCGGCATGGCCGATGGAGCAGCTCTGTTAGGGGATTTGCGGCAACCGGGAGCACGGCGCGATGAGGCAGCGCTGAAGCAGGCTTTGCGCGGGGTGCTGCCTCAGCGGATGGCTGTGTATCTGGCCGGGCAGGGTGCGCCGGATGGCTGGTCGAATGCGGCCCTTGAGGCCTGCGAACAGACCTTGCGCCGGTGGGCATTTCATCCTGTCGGAACAGAAGGCTTTGAGAAGGCTGAGGTCACCGCCGGAGGCGTGGATACCGCGTGCCTCCAGGCCCGCACGATGGAGGCGCGGACGGTGCCGGGGCTCTTTTTCATCGGCGAGGCGGTCGACGTGACCGGCCACCTCGGGGGATTCAATTTCCAGTGGGCGTGGGCCTCAGCTGTGGCTGCCGGAAGGGCGGTATGAAGCGTAGGCAACCGACCTTACTCGCCCAGTGGGGCCATGGGTTTTGCAGGAGGCTTCAGGACGAAGCCTTTACGGACCAGGGCAAAGCCCAGCTGGGGCAATTCAGCTTGCAGAAGCTGGTTCTCCGGGCCAGAGAAGAGATCGGTGGTGCCGCCGGCGATGGTGGCGATCAGGTGGTGCACCGGAATGGGCTTGCCGTCCAGCGTGCCCTCCTGGTCGGCGTAGGTGGCCAGTTGAACCGGCTCGATGGAACCTGCCTGCTTGGGGATGATCGCCCACAGGTCACGGTTGTTCTGGGTCACAGCCATAGCCAGCAGGGTTTCCAGGGCGCCGGGGTCGAAGTCGGCCAGAAAAACAGCGCCGGTATGTTCGGCGAGCCGGGTGGTAGAGCTCTTGCCGCTGGCTGAAATGTTGATGAGAAACTGCGCGGAGTCCGGCGCTCCGGTCACGCTTACCGCCGAGCCGTTCACAATGGCGCTCAGTTGCACATGCTGCAGGGCATTCGCCGAGGAGAGCATCTCGGTCTTCGACAGCGAGTAGTCCAGCCCCTGCATGGCCACGCGGACCAGTGAAGTGGAGTCGTAGCCCTCAGGCGTGGCCTTGAAGTTGAAGCTGGCTGTGCCCACGGCCTTGCCGTGCTGGTTGATGGTGAAGCTGCCCGCCTGGGCTGTGGCGACCAGTGTGGTGGCAGCTGGAGTAAAGGCAAGCAGCCCGACAAGCGGGAAAAAAGCGAAAATGCGCACAAGTCTCTCCATCGCGCCGTCTAGTTAGACACGAAATGGGCGCAAGAGTTGTGGGAGACGCGAGAGACAGAGAACAGCCGCCATTCGAATCGCCTCGTCGTTGACCGGCTTCGATCAACTCGCGTCCCGCGCGGCGGCTGTTCTGATCCCTGATCCGTTTTACCCCTTCGCGATCGCGAAACGGCGGTTTACCTCAGCCCAGTTCACCACGTTCCACCACGCGGCCAGGTAGTCCGGACGGCGGTTCTGGTATTTCAGGTAGTAGGCGTGCTCCCACACATCGTTGCCCAGGATAGGATAGAGGCCCTGCGTCAGCGGCGAGTCCTGGTTGGCGGTGGTGATCACCTTCAGCTTGCCGCCCTGCAGCACCAGCCAGCCCCAGCCGGAACCGAACTGCTTGGCGGTAGTCTCATTGAAAGTCTTCTTGAAGGCATCAAAGTCGCCGAAATCGGCGGAGATCTGGCTGGCGATGGCGCCCGAGGGGTGACCGCCGATGCCGGGGGCGTTGACCGGCCCCATCAGGCTCCAGAAAGCCGTGTGGTTCGAGTGGCCGCCCCCGCTATTGCGCACGGCGCCGCGGATATCTTCGGGAACCTGGGCCAGGTCGCGCACCAGGTCGTCGACCGACTTTGAAGCCAGCTCGGGGTGGCTGGCCAGCGCGGCATTCACATTGGTGACGTAGGTTTGGTGATGCTTGTCGTGGTGCAGGTGCATGGTCTCGGCATCAATAAACGGCTCGAGCGCGGTGTAGTCATAAGGCAGTGGTGCGAGTTCGTAAGCCATCGGGGAATTCTCCTCCATTCGGATTGTACTGTGAGGGTTGAGCTGTTTTGCAGTGTTTCGCGAAACAGTGAGACGCCGCTCGAAAATGGGCCGTATGGGCCCGGAGCCGGTCAGAGCAACGGCGGAGTGCAACCGAATCTTCACACGCCGGAACGCGCCCTTATGTTTGGATGGATGCGCAAATGTAGCGTGAGGGTGCGAACTAATTCAGTTACGAAGTGAGAAACCTTCTGCCCTGGTTCCACATCCCTATGAAGGACGGTCTCACTCAAATTGATCTTTCCCATCCCACCGAACGGAATCGAGCCTTGAACGATCAGCACCTTTACCGCTGGCTTGAGCAGCAGGGCGAAGCCTTTGGCGCGCCCGGCCTTGAGCCGCGCTGGACCTCAAGCGTGAAAGACGCCATAGGCACCGCCTACTCGGCCTCCAGCAGGGTGTGGTTTACCTGTTCCCATGGCATCCTGAACGAGATCTACCACCCCACCATCGACAGCGCCCAGGTCCGGGACATGGAGTTCCTGGTCACCGACGGCGAGACCTTTGCCCATGAAGAGAAGCGCGACCTGCTCACGACCTTCGAATACTTCCACCCGGAAGCCCTGGGGGTCCGTTATGTCAACCGCGATCCTGACGGGCGTTACGGCCTGACCAAGGAGATTATCTGCGACCCGCACCACTCGGTGGTGCTCACCAATGTTCGCCTCGAGGGACATCCTGAACTGCTGCCGCGGCTCCGCGTATATGCGCTCCTGGCGCCCCACCTCGACGGTGGAGGTGCGGGCAACACCGCGCGCGCCGTGGATATTGCCGGCCACAAGATGCTGCTGGGGTGGAAGAACCGCTGGTCGTTGGCCATGGGATCCAGTTGCGGCTTCGCGCGCGTCAGTTGCGGCTTTGTCGGAGCGAGCGACGGCTGGCGTGACGTGATGGAGCATTTTGGCATGGAGTGGGAGTTCGGTTCGGCCACCGGCGGCAATCTCGCGCTGATCGGCCAGATTAATCTTGAGGCTGCCCGCGAAGATGGGGCGCGTGAGTTCACCGTGGCCATCGGCATTGGCGAAGGCCATCACACCGCGCTGCAGAAGACCGTCAGCGCCATGGCCATGCCCTTTGAGCAGAACCGCGAACGCTTCATTGAGCAGTGGCGGCGGGCCGCCAACCCCGAGTGGCTGGCGGCCAAGGCCGGCGACGGCGGCAAGCTGATGCGCGCCAGCCACAACGTGCTGTTGGCGCACGAGGACAAAACCTACTCCGGTGCATTTGTGGCTTCCATGTCCATTCCCTGGGGCCAGGTGCACGGCGACGACGACCTGGGCGGCTACCACCTGGTGTGGACCCGCGACATGGTGCAGACCGCCACGGCGCGCCCTGGTCTACCTTGCCTGCACCCAGCAGCCCAACGGTGGCTTTGCACAGAACTTCTGGGTAGACGGCCGTCCTTACTGGGGCGGGGTGCAATTAGACGAGGTGGCGTTTCCGCTCATCCTCGCTTGGCGCCTCTGGAAGGCCGACAGCCTGGGCGGGATGGACGTCGTTCCATTCGTCGAACGCGCCGCGGGATTTCTGGTGCGCCATGCGCCCATTACCCATCAGGAACGCTGGGAAGAGAATGCCGGATATTCACCCTCCACGCTTGCTACGGTGATTGCCGGGCTCATCTCCGCGGCAGAGATTGCCCGCGCCCACGATTCAATAGAGCTGGCCGCGTTTCTTGAGGAGTTCGCCGACTGGGTCGAGCATCACCTCGATGACTGGACGGTGACTAACAACGGCGTGCTCCTGCCCGGCGTCACGCGCCATTACATGCGCATCCGACCGCCGGAAACCGGTGAGGCCTACGCCTGCGAGAGTTGCGGTACTGAGATGATCCGGCTTTCCAACCGCCCCCCGGGCACGCGCTATGAATTTGAGGCGCGGGAGATCGTGGATGCCGGCTTCCTTGAATTGGTGCGTTACGGCGTACGTCGCGCCGATGACCCGCTGATCGTGGACTCGCTCAAGGTGGTGGACGCGGTCCTCAAGCGCGGTCTGCCGCAGGGGCCCGGCTGGCTCCGCTACAACTGGGACGGTTACGGCCAGCGCCCCGACGGCGGTCCCTACCAGGGCTGGGGACAGGGCCGCGTTTGGCCGCTGCTCACCGGCGAACGCGCCCATTATGAGCTGGCGGCTGGCCACGACATTGCCCCGCTGATTCAGACCTATGAGCGCTTCGCCACCATGGGCCAGATGCTGCCCGAGCAGGTGTGGGACGAGCCCAACCGCCCCGATTCGCGGCTGCGGATGGGCAGGCCGGCGGGTTCGGCTGTGCCCCTCGTGTGGGCCCATGCTGAATATCTCAAATTGCTGCGCTCCGCCCTCGACGGCAAAGTCTTCGACCGCATCGACCCTGTTTATGCGCGTTACTGCGAGCCGGAGGGTCGGAAGCGCCTGCGCAGGAACCTGGAAATCTATAGCTTCCTCAGGCCCATCCAGAAAATTGCTGCCGGCGATACGTTGCGCATTCTCGACGAATCACGGTTTGAGGTGGTCTGGTCTGCCGACGGCTGGCAGACCACCAACACCACGCTCAGCCGCGGTCTGGGCAGCGCGGGTTACAGCGCCGACATCGCCACCAATTCGGATCTCGCGAACAGAAGGCTATTATGGACTCTCCACTGGCCGGAGCCGGACCGCTGGCTTGGTTACAATGTGGAAGTAAAGGTCGAATCGAGTTAACCCCCACTCAAATCAAGTGAACGCATTTATCTGAACGCGTACCAGCCTGGCGAAAGGATCTGGATAAAGCATGACAGCGAGTCTTACCGAACTCTCTCTCGACGAATTGTCCATCGACACACTGCGGTTGCTGGCCGTGGATGCTGTGGAGAAGGCTAAGAGCGGCCACCCCGGCGCACCTCTGGGCTGTGCGCCCATCGCTTATCTTCTCTTTCACAAGTTGCTCAAGCACAACCCGGCGCATTCCAAGTGGGCTGACCGCGACCGTTTCGTGCTCTCCAACGGCCATGCCTCGGCACTGCTGTACTCCACGCTCTTTCTCTCCGGCTACAACGTGACCCTGGATGACCTGAAGAGCTTTCGCCAGTGGCATTCGCGCACGCCGGGCCATCCGGAGTACGGCCATACCGACGGAGTAGAAGTCACCACCGGGCCGCTTGGGCAGGGCATCGCGATGGCCGTGGGCATGGCCATCGCTGAAAAGCATCTCGCCGCGGTCTACAACCGTCCCGGCTTTGAGCTGGTCAATCACCACACCTTTGCCCTGCTGGGCGATGGCGACCTGATGGAAGGCGTCTCGCACGAGGCGTCCTCGCTGGCCGGAACCCTCGGCTTGGGCAAGCTGATCTTCATCTACGACGACAATCTCATCTCGCTCGACGGGCCTACTGAGTTGAGTTACACCGAAGACGCGCTGGAGCGCTTCGAGGCCTACCACTGGCATGTGCAGCGCGTGACCGATGGCAATGATCTTGTGGCGTTGGAAGCGGCCATCGAAGCCGCCAAAGCCGAGACCACCAAGCCCTCCATCATCGCGGTCCGCACGGTCATCGGCTATGGCAGCCCCAAGGCCGGCACCAACAAGGTGCACGGCGAGGCGCTGGGTGCCGCGGATACGGCGGCCACCAAGAAGTTCTACGGATTTCCCGAGGACCAGAGTTTCTACGTCCCTGACGATGCGCTGGCCAACTGGCGCAAAGCAATCGATCGCGGTGCGACCCTTGAAGGAGAGTGGAAGCAGCTCTTCGCCCGCTACGCAACTGAGTTTCCTGATCTGGCGGTAGAGTTTGACCGTACCCAGAAGGGCGTGCGCAGGACCGGGTGGGAGAAGGCGATTCCCAGCTTTGCGCCGGGCAAGCCGCAAGCCACGCGCAACGCCGGCGGAGCGATTCTGAACGCCATCGCCGACGTGGTGCCGGAGCTGTTTGGCGGCGCCGCGGACCTGACCTCTTCGACCAAGACAATCTTCAAGCCGGGCGCCAGCTTCCACGTCGATCCTGCCGGGCGCAACATCTTTTTCGGCGTCCGCGAATTCGGCATGGCCGCGGCGGTCAACGGAATTGCCGCCCACGGTGGCCTGGTTCCTTTCGGGTCTACATTTTTCGTATTCTCCGATTACTGCAAGCCCGCTCTGCGCCTCGCCGCGCTGATGCAGGTGCATTCCCTCTTCATCTTTACCCACGACTCTGTTGCCCTGGGTGAGGACGGCCCGACCCACCAGCCCATTGAGCATCTGATGGCCCTGCGTGCGGTTCCCGGAATGACCGATTTTCGCCCCGCCGATGCCAACGAGACCGCTGCGGCGTGGCGGCTGGCCCTGGAGCGCACCGGCCCCAGTTTCTTCGCCCTCACGCGGCAGGATGTGCCGGTGATCGATCCGGCCACGCACGATGTCTACGCCGGGGTCAGCAAGGGTGCCTACGTGCTGGGAGATACCGCCAGCCCGCAAGTCATACTCATCGGTACTGGCTCCGAGGTTTGGCCCGCTGTGGAGGCCGCAAAGCTGCTGGCCGCCGAGGGCGTCGCCGCGCGCGTAGTCAGCTTCCCCAGTTGGAAGCTCTTTGAGGAGCAGACACCGGAGTACAGAGCCAGCGTGTTGCCTGCGGCCGTGCCCAAACTGGCTGTCGAAGCCGGGGCCACCCTTGGCTGGTGGAAGTACGTCGGCCAGGACGGCGATGTCATTGGGCTGGACCGTTTCGGGGCCTCGGCGCCGGGCGCGAAGGTGATGGCGGAACTCGGTTTCACCGCAGAAAACGTAGCGGCCAGGGCGAAAGCGCTGGTGAAGAAGTAGGCGGCACAGCGGAGTTAGCAAGCCCGCCTATTTGTAGATTCTCCGGGTCCGCTAACTCCGCTAACCGGCACGAAGTGCCGCTAACACGCTTGCGCAGCAAGCGGCTAACTCCGCTCAATGCGCGGAAAGGACCATCGTGAGGCTTGTTATCGGTTCCGATCATGCGGGATTTCCTCTTAAGGAGGAAGTGCAGGCCCATCTCACCAAGGCCGGCCACGACATTGTTGATCTGGGGGCCTATCGCGTCGAGCCTGAGGACGACTATCCCGACTATGCTGAGAAAGTTGCATTGGCTGTGAAGCAGAACGTGGCTCCGCGCGGGATCCTTATTTGCGGCTCAGGCGTAGGCGTGTGCGTGGCGGCCAACAAGATTCCGGGAATCCGCGCCGGCATGTGCCACGACACATATTCGGCGCACCAGGGCGTGGAGCACGACGATATGAATGTAATCGTTCTGGGTGCGCGCATCATCGGCTCATCGCTGGCCTTTGAATTGGTGGATGCTTTTATTAAGGCAAAATTCATTGCCAATGAAGAGCGCTTTGTGCGGCGGTATAAGAAAGTACTGGCCATCGAAGCCAAATATCAATGCGGAGATGGCTCGAAGAATCCCGCATAACATCCGGTAGTTATTCCGGCACGGAAAGTGGGGATGTCCACTTAGCCGGTCTGACTCCACAACCTTTTAACTTGATCGGCGCAAGATCGCGCAAGAAGAACTGACTGAGAGGCGCCGATGTTCCCCTTCGACGTAATTCTCTTCGATGTGGGTGGAGTCCTGCTGACCAATGGCTGGGACCACCGCGAGCGCGCGGCGGTGCTGGCGCAGTTTCACCTTGACGCGGCTGCCTTCGAGGCTCGTCACGTCGTTCCCTACGACGCATGGGAACGGGACGCAATTGCCGTCAGGGCATACCTGGACCTGACCGTCTTCTACGAGCCGCGCAGCTTTTCCCGCGAGGAGTTTTTCAATGCCATCTGCGCTCAATCGCAATTGCTGCCGGATGGAGCATTGGGAATCATGAAGGAACTTGCGGCATCAGATAAGTGCAGGCTTGGAGCGTTGAACAACGAGGCGCGCGAGACCAACCAATACCGTTTTGACCGCTTCGGCCTGCGCGAGTACTTCGAGTTCGCGTTCAGTTCATGCTATCTAGGGTTGCGCAAGCCCGAGCCGGCCATCTACAGGCGCGCGCTGGATATTCTCGGCAAGCCGGCAAAGCGCATCTTATTCATCGACGACCGGACGGAGAACGTGGCTGGCGCCGTGGCTGCTGGTTTCAAGGCGATCCGATTCACAGGCGCTGAAGCGTTAAGGCAAGAGTTAGAGAACATCGGAGTTCTGTAAGTCCCCTGTGGCAGTGTTGAGCCCCTAAGCAAGACGCAGAATAACTCCCGCTTCACCGTGATATTCGCAGTTCCGTGAAGCGGGAGTGAACTTACAAGGGATGGAAATGTTCGACCTAGGCGTTATAAGTCGAAGACGAAACCCGGCCCCCATGGCCTGTCCAGTTCGTATGGAAGAACTGGCCGCGCGGCTTGTCGGTGCGCTCGTAAGTGTGCGCGCCGAAGTAGTCGCGTTGCGCCTGCAGCAGGTTCGCCGGCAGCCTCCCGGTGCGGTATCCATCGAAAAACGCCAGTGCTGTGGAGAAGGCCGGCGTCGGTACACCCAACTCGATCGCATGCGCCGCCGCCTTGCGCCAGGAAGCCTGGTACTTGTTGAGCGCGCCCGAGAAGAAGCTATCCAACAGCAGATTCTCCAGCTTGGGGTTTTTGTCGAAGGCCTCCTTGATCTTGCCCAGGAAACGGCTGCGAATAATGCATCCCCCGCGCCACATCAGGGCGATGCCGCCCATGTTCAGGTTCCAGCCATTCTCGCCGGCCGCGGCCCGCAGCAGCATGTAGCCCTGCGTGTACGAGATGATCTTCGAGCAGTACAGTGCGCGCCTCACATCCTCAATGAATGCGGCACGGTCCACGTTCAGCGGTGTCGCCGCCGGCCCCTGCAGAATCTTCGCCGCCTCAACGCGTTCGCTCTTCAGCGCCGACAGGCAGCGCGCAAACACCGATTCGCCAATCAGTGTCACGGGCTGGCCCAGATCGAGCGAGCTGATCACCGTCCATTTGCCCGTGCCTTTCTGTCCGGCGGTGTCCAGAATCTTGTCTACCAGCGGTTGCCCGTCTTCGTCCTTCTTGGCAAAGATGTGGCTGGAGATCTCGATCAGATAGCTGTCCAACTCGCCCTTGTTCCACTCCGTAAATATCGGTTGCAGCTCGTCGGCGCTCAGCCCCAGTCCGCGCTGCAGCAGGTCGTAAGCCTCGCAGATCAACTGCATGTCGCCGTACTCGATGCCGTTGTGCACCATCTTCACGTAGTGCCCTGCGCCGTCCTCGCCCACCCAGTCGCAGCAGGGAGTTCCGTCCTCTACCTTGGCGGCGATGGCCTGAAAGATTTCCTTCACGTGCGGCCACGCAGCCGGATTGCCTCCGGGCATGATCGAGGGACCGAAGCGCGCGCCTTCTTCGCCGCCGGAAACGCCCGTGCCGATAAAGAGAATGCCTTTTGCGGCCAGTTCCTTCGTGCGCCGGTTGGAATCGGTAAACAGCGAGTTGCCGCCGTCGATCACGATGTCGCCCGCTTCAAGATACGGCAACACATGGCCGATCATCTGGTCCACGATATCGCCCGCTTTGACCATCAACATGATGCGGCGTGGTCGCTTGAGCAGGCTGGCGAGTTCCTCAACGGAGTGCGCTCCCACAACCTGTGTGCCTTTGGCTTCATGCGCCAGAAAGTCGTCCACTTTGGAAGTCGTGCGGTTGAAGACGGCTACTTTGTAGCCATGATCGTTCATGTTGAGAACAAGGTTTTGTCCCATGACGGCAAGGCCGATCAGGCCGATATCACACAATGTGTCAGGCATAGTTTTTTCCAAGGTTCACGGGAATTTTCACTGTGGAGTGTGAACACCAGTTCATTGTACTGCGGTGGTCGGGCGGTGCAGTCGCAACGCCGCTCTTCCTCCGCGTCCCGGCAATGCGGGCAACCTGCGTGGGTTCGCGCATCCCGCCTCGGCGGCCTTGGACTTCTGAGACATCCCGGTATTCATCAAACTTTCGCACAAACAGCACGTCCGGCGCGTGTAAAAAACATGCGAGACATTGCGCACAAACAGGCCCCGTGGAACCAGCGGGGCGATAGATAAGGGAGGAATCGATGCAATTAGGAATGATTGGCTTGGGTAAGATGGGCGGCAACATGGCGGAGCGCCTGAGGCTGGGCGGCCATCAGGTGGTCGGTTTTGACTTCAGCGCTGAAGCGGTGGCCCGGCTTGCCTCTTCGGGGAACGTGGGCGCGTCCACTCTCGAAGAACTGGCGCAAAAGCTGAAAGGCCGAAGAGCCATATGGATCATGGTGCCGCAGGGTGACCCTGTAGATCAGACGATTGCCAAGCTGGAGCCGCTGCTCAACCCCGGCGACATATTTATCGACGGCGGTAACTCGAATTACAAGGATTCCATGCGCCGCCACAAGGAAGCTACTGCCAAGGGCTTTCAGTTTGTAGATGCGGGAACCTCGGGCGGCGTCTGGGGCCTGAAAGAGGGTTACAGTATGATGATCGGCGGCGATAAAGAGGCAGTCGACTATCTGCGGCCTATCTTTGAGACGTTGGCTCCCGCGCCGGACAAGGGATGGGGGCACGTGGGTCCGGCGGGCTCAGGGCATTTTGTGAAGATGATTCACAACGGGATCGAGTATGGAATGATGCAGGCGTACGCCGAAGGATTTACGATCCTGGAGAAGAAAGAGGAGATGAACCTGAACCTGCCGCAGATTGCGCAGATCTGGCGCTACGGCAGCGTGGTGCGAAGCTGGCTGCTGGATTTGACCGCCGACGCGCTGTGCAAGAATCCGGCGCTTGAAGGGCTCGAGGCGTATGTCGAGGACTCCGGCGAAGGGCGCTGGACGGTAATCGAGGCGATCGACCTCAACGTTTCCGCGCCGGTAATTACCGAGTCTCTGATGCGGCGCATCCGTTCGCGGGAGCAAAATAACTTTACCGACCGGATGCTGGCCATTATGCGCAACGAGTTTGGTGGGCACGCTGTAAAGAAGGATTAGTCCCCAGGCAACATAGACTGATTCTTTCGGTAGGTCTTAGTGGACCCCGGACCTTTCCGCAGTAGAGGAAGTCGAGGTTCAATGAGTAAGTCAGCGAAGTTATTCACTTAGTGGCAGGAGGCCGAAGAAGTTATGGCGACAATGCAGATGAGCGTACGTCCTGAGGATCTTTCTCAGATTCCCCATGGTGGCGAGCGGATTCCGGGTCCGGGAATCATGGTGATCTTTGGAGCGTCGGGTGATCTCACCAAGCGCAAGCTGCTGCCTGCGCTCTTTCATCTGGAGCAGGTAGGCCTGTTGCCGAAGCAATTCGCCATTGTGGGCGTGGCGCGCCGTCCGCTGGGCGACGAGTTCGCGGCCGATATGCGTGCGGGCATCGTGGAGTTTGGCGATGTCGATACGAGCGACCCCAAGCTCGATCACTTTGTGGGCCAGATTAGTTACTTTCCATTGAGATTCGACGATCCTGCGGGTTATGCAAGTCTGAATGTGGAGCTCGACCGCATCGCCACGGAGAAAGGCATTGGCCCCGACCGCTTGTTCTATCTGGCCACAGCGCCGGAGTATTTTGCGTCGATTATTGAGAACCTGGGCGCGCAGAATATGGCTCAGCCGGAGCACGGGCGCGTGGGCGTGGTGATTGAGAAGCCTTTTGGTCACGACCTTGACTCGGCGCGCGAGCTCAACCACCAGGTGAACGCCGTCTTCAATGAAGATCAGGTATTCCGCATCGACCATTACCTGGGCAAAGAGACGGTGCAGAACATTTTGGTTTTCCGCTTTGCCAACGGCATCTTTGAGCCCATATGGAACCGAAATTACATCGACCATGTGCAGATCACCGCCGCCGAAACGCTGGGCGTCGAGGGCCGCGGACCGTTTTATGAGAAGGCCGGCGCGCTGCGCGACGTGGTGCAGAACCACGTGATGGAGCTGTTGAGTTTTGTGACAATGGAGCCCCCGTCGAGCTTTGAGGCGGAGAGCGTGCGCCGCGAGAAAGTGAAAGTGTGGCGGGCCATTCCGTCGGTGCCCATTCTGAATGCGGTGCGCGGCCAGTACGGCCCGGGCGTCGTGGAAGGGCAGAAGGTAGTGGGCTATCGCGACGAGGAGCGCGTCAATCCCGAATCGGGCACTGAGACCTATGCTGCGGTTCGGCTGCAGATCGAAAACTGGCGCTGGGCCGGGGTTCCGTTCTATCTCCGCGCGGGCAAGCGGATGAAGAAGCGGGCCACGGAGATCACCATCCAGTTCAAGCAACCGCCTTTGTTGATCTTCAATCGCCTGCAAACCAGTGGACCCTGCCATGAGATTGAGCCCAACCTGCTCACCATCCGCATCCAGCCTAACGAGGGAATTGCGTTGCGCTTCGGGGCCAAGGTTCCCACCACGCCGGAGATGGCCGTGTGCCCGGTAAACATGGATTTCGACTACGCGGCGGCCTTCGGCAAATCCAGCGCCAACGGCTATGAGCGCCTCTTGCTGGACGCTATGCTCGGTGACCAGACGCTGTTTTCCCATCGCGATGGCGTGGAGACTACCTGGGCCCTCTACACGCCGATTCTCGAAGCCTGGGCGGCGAAGAATCCCGAAGTTTTCCCCAATTACTTCGCTGGTACCTGGGGCCCGGAGTGCTCCGACCGCCTGCTGGAACGCGGCCGGCATGTGTGGCGGAATAACTTGGGAGGAAAGGCCTGAAGCGGCTCAGCGCGCCATTGCAGATTCTCCACTTCTGTGGCTCGTTCTTTCCACGCGAACGGGTCGCTGAAAGCTATTCGACTTGACCAGAACCTGTCCAAAGACCAACAAGGCTGGCTACCGCACTTGGTTCAGCGATGCTCTCCCCTTCGAACTCCGAGAGCGGCTGCCCTTTTGCAGTGAATTAAGTGCACGCGGCGCATAATGGAATTTGAGTTGAGAGTTGATAGGTCGATGGCAAGAGCGGGAAGCACCCCAGTCGACCCACGCATCCTGAAGCTGCGCACGGGCAGGCGCAGAAGGGTGTTTGTCTTCCTGAATTTGGAAGGCAAACAACCGACCGCGCCCCGAAAATGCGCCCTAACTCCTTTAATGTCTATATTCTGCGGGGAACTACTTTGGAATCAATATTTTGCCGCGCAACCCCTACCCTAAACGCATGAAAATAAATAATTTACTTGCAGAATAGGGGGGAGAGGGGTAGGGTTACTCAATGGTACTGGCCGGCGACCGTCGCCGTGCTTCCCGGCGGGCAGTTCACCCTCCACCAGGTGAACCACGCCGTTCTTCACAAAGCCACCGAGCATCTGGCGCATTGGTTTTGCGGGTGCGGCATTGCCCCCTGATGGCCCGGCTCTCCCGCGGTGCCCGCTGACCCGCCTACTTGTTTACTCCCCGCCCCATCCCCTTGTCCATGGCTTCGTTGGCCAGCCGGTCGGCCTCCTGGTTGCCGCCGCGCAGGGTGTGGCGCATCTCAATGCCGTCCAGGCGCGCGGCCAGGCGTTTAGCATCTTGCCAAAGGGGGCGCAGCAGGGGGCTGGCCACCTTGTACCGGCCTGTCATTTGTCTCACCATCAATTCGGAATCCGATACCACGCGCAGCCGTCTGACTCCGTTTTCCAGGGCCCAACCCAGCACCGCCAGCAGGCCCTGGTATTCGGCGTAGTTGTTGGTTTGGACACCAAGGAATTTGCTCAGTCGCGCCGCCACCCGCCCCTGCGGGTCCTCAATCACGGCGCCGTAGCCGCTGGGGCCGGGATTCCCGCGCGAGCCGCCGTCGCAGTGCGCAATGTACAATCCGGCAGCCTCCGCAGCGTCGGGTTCGACACTTGTAAATAGATTGTTGTTCATCTCTTCCCAGTGTACTGGCGGCCGCACCGCCGGGTGCAAAAAGCTGGTGCACCCGCTCACTAACCCGCTCAGGGACCGTCTACAGGAGTGCGAACAGACCCTAGACCAGGAGCAGAGATTCGATGGTAACGAACGCTGCGAGCTTCCCATCTTCCCTTGCTGCAGTTTCACCATCTTTCGCATGGCCGGCCGTAAGGAGGGTACAATCCTCCCTAAGTATGGCTGCGACCAGGGCAACGGACGGTCCAGACCGCGGGCAGGAGCGCTTGCAGGCTCGCGCGTCGGAGATGGAGCTGATTCGCGAGGCGCAAGCCGGGTCGCGGGTCGCGTTTGACGCTCTGGTGCGCCAATACGAGCAGCAGGTTTTGCGCCTGGCGCTGCACCTGACGGGCTCCGAGCACGACGCTGAAGACATCTACCAGGAAGCCTTTCTCAAGGCCTTCCGGTACATCGGAAACTTCCGCTTCGAATGCTCGTTTTATACCTGGATCTACCGGATTGTAACCAATCTTTGCCTTGATCAGTTGCGGCGGCGCAAGACTCGTCGTGAGGACCAGGCGGTCATCGTCGATCGCTCCGGAGACGAAATCGACCTCCTGTCTTCGGTCTCGGACAATCGATCCTTCGCCAACCCTGCGCGGGAGTTGGATCGCAAGGTGCTCGGCGCGAGGATTCAAGCCGCCTTGGGCAAGCTCACTCCTCGTGAGCGCATGGTTTTCGAACTGAAACACTATCAGGGGCTCCGCCTGCGCACTATCGGAGAGATGTTGAACACTACGGAAGAAACCGCCAAGAATACGCTCTTCAGGGCGACCAAGAAGTTGAGAACACAACTGGCGGGTTTGCGGTAATAGCGTCCCCGGGTGCCCACGCGGGCAACGGGTTTTTGGACGTGGATGATGAAACTTTTTTGAGTCTGGAAGGACGTAGCGATGAATTGCGAAATTACCCACGAGAAAATCGTGCTGGCGGCCTATGGGGAGCTGCCCGACGAACACACCCATGAGCTGGAACGCCACCTCGCCGGCTGCGCGGAGTGCCGCGAAGAGCGTGAGCAGTTGCTGGCGCTCAGAACGCTTGCGGCCGTCCACCCGGTCGTGGAGCCGCCGGCCAATCTGGTAGCCCGCTCCCGCCTACGGCTTGAGGAAGCACTGGACACGCTGCCCCCTTTGCGCTGGTATGAACGGCTGAGCCAGCGCCTCCTGAACAACTTTGCCGGTCTCCAGACGGCCCCGGTGGCGGCATGTCTGCTGCTGGTGGTCGGGGCGGGCGCTGGCAGCTTGGGCGGATACGAATTTGCACAGGGACGCGCAGCCCATGCCGCGGCCCGGGTGCAGATGGCCGGCGTGCAGCCTCAACCGGCTGTGGCCCAGGCAGATGTTGCCAGTATCTCCAGCATCGTCCGCGAACCCCACAGCGGAATGATTGAAGTGAGCTACAACCAGGTGGTGCCGCAGCACATTCAGGGCTCAATGGATGACCCGGCCATCCGCCAGTTGCTGATGCTGGCGTCGCAGAACTCGGCTTCCGCAGGGGTGCGCGACGACTCGGTGGGCCTGCTTGCGGCCGCGTGCCGCGCCGGGCACAGTTGCCAGGCGGCCGGAATTCGCGACGCCCTGATGGTGACGTTGCGCTACGACCGGAATGAAGGCGTACGCGAAAAGGCGCTGGAGGGCCTGCAGCCTTATGTGGCTGAGGATATGCGCGTGCGCGATGCAGTGCTTGAGGCGCTGTTGAACGACGGCGATCCCCGCATTCGCACCAATGCAATCAACATTTTGGAGCCGGTGGAAGCCGACACCAGTGTGCGCCAGGTGCTGCATACGGTGGCCAACTCCGACCGCAATCCCCAGATCAGGAATGTCTCCAGGCTAGTACTGAGCCGGGAGCCGGAGATTCAATAGGCACGTGATACGTTCCGGCGATTGCACCGTCCATACAGAGAGTGCGGGCCGGGGTAAATGAAGAACGCAGGGGGAAGAGACAAATGACGCATTTTTCGAGGCCTTACCGTCGCACGTTTGCTAGTCTTGGTGCCGCGCTGCTCGTTGGCGGGCTGGTGGTCGCGCCGCCTGGAGCCATGGCCCAGTTCGGCCGCATCGCCCAGATCATTGAGCAGCCCATTCCGTTGCTGCATTCCAGTTCGCAGGGCTATTTGGGTGTGCTGGTCGGTGATGTGGACTCGGATTCTGCGCCCAAACTCAAGCTCAAAGAGGTCCGCGGGGCCGTTATCACGCTCATCGATCACGACGCTCCAGCGGCACAGGCCGGGCTCCGGGTCAACGACGTGGTGTTGCAGGTGAACGGGCAGGTCGTCGAGGGCGCCGAGCAGTTCAGCCGCATGATGCGCGAGATTCCCGCCGGACACAACGTAAGCCTGGTCATTAGCCGCGACGGCAATATTCAAACCATCGGGGTCCAGGTGGTCGATCGCAAAAAAATGGAGCACGACGTCTGGAATAAGCTCGGCAGCAGCGGCGATGACCTCTCCCAGGCTCCGGGCATGGGCATTCTGCCCGGTGGAGGCGACGCCCCGATGCCCGGCGGGTTCCATATGCCGTTTTTCGGCAGCAGCCTCAACGTGGGCGCGCTGGTTGAGCCGCTCACCTCGCAGATGGCCGACTACCTGGGTGTGCAGAGCGGGCTGATGGTCAAGCAGGTGGCGCGCAAAAGCGAGGCCGCCGCGGCCGGACTCAAGGCCTTCGACGTGATTGTCAGGATTGGCTCTGAGGGCATCGCCACCGTCTCTGACTGGGATCGTGCCCTACGCTCCAACCAGGGCAAGCCGGTACAGGTGACCATCCTGCGCGACAAGAAGCAGCAGACGCTCACTCTGCAGGTGGATTCGAAGCGCAAGGGCGAACTTGATTTCGAGCAGATCTTCCCCGGCGGCGACTGTCCGCTGATGGCTGAGGTTAACCCTGAATTCGCGCAGCAGTTTGCCGGGGAGGCCGACGCCGCCGCCCAGGCCATGCGCGATCAGGCCGAGGCGCTCAAGGATCAACTGGGATCCAAGCCTCTCATTACCCCCGAGCAGTCTGAGGAGCTTCGCCGTCAAGCCGAGAAGCTCCGCGAAACACTCAAGAGCCAGGGCTTCCAAATCGACCAGAAGCAGCTCGATGAGATGAAGAAGCAGATGGAAGAGTTCCAAAGGAACTTCAAGCCCGAAGAGTTCAAGATCGATCCGCAACAGATGCAGCAGCTCCGCCAGCAGATGGACCAGTTCAAGCAGCAGATGGAACAGATGCAGATCCCGGCCTTCGACAACCACGTCTGAGAGCCTGTCAAAAAACTCGGCGGCAGCGCCCGCGCGGTAACAGTTGGCCGGCATTGGGGAGGGCGCCAAGCAGCACGGCGACAGTCGCCGGTGTGTACCGATGAGTAACCCCACCCCCCCTCCCCCCTATTCTGTAAGTAAATTCTCTCTTTTCATGCGTTTAAGGGAGGGCATGCGCCGCAAAATATTGATTTCGCAGGAGTTCCCCGCAGAATGTAGACGTTAAAGGAGTTAGGCCGCATTTTCGGGGCGCGGTCGATTGTTTGCCTCAAAAACATTCAGGAAGACAAGCACCCATCTGCGCCTGCCCGTGCGCAGCTTCAGGGCTTGTGGGTCGACTGGTGATGCTCCCTGCCCCGTGATCGACCTATCGACTCTCAACTCAAATTCCATTATGCGCTGCTTGCACTTAATTCCCTGCAAAAGGGCAGCCGTTCTCCGGGCTCGAAGGGGAGAGCATCGCCGGAGGAAGTACCGCATCCGGCCTTGTTGGTTCTTGGAAAGGCTTTGAGAGTTTGCGACTGAAGCATCAAGCAGGGCGCCGCCAAGGCTATCGGACTGGCGCCCTTTGTGTTCCTGAGCGCCACCAAGAACCTGTCTCCATCGGACATGGCCGCCAGGCCGAATTTTCACTTGACGCAGCCTGTCAGGCACGCAATGATTGATCTCCCCAACATAAGGAGGTCACATGCGTGTAGTTCGTTTTCACCCCCCGCTTATCACAGGTTGTGCCATTCTGATTTCTGCCTTTGTCCAGAGTGCCGCGGCCGCAACTCTCTGTGTCAACACTGCCGGTTCTGCCGGTTGCTACTCGAAGATTCAAACCGCCGTCAGTCACGCCTCTCCATTCGACGTGATTCGCGTGGCACACGGCACCTACAACGAGGACGTGACCATTGGCATTCCCCTGTCTCTCCTCGGCGCGGGAGCCGGAAACACCGTGATTGACGCCAGCGGCCTCGCCAACGGCATCTATGTGGATGGCTACGACAATCCGGGTCTCCACCATGTGACCGTGTCCGGATTTACGGTCAAGAATGCACAGTATGAAGGCGTTCTGGTGGTCAGCGCGTCTGACGTAACCGTCAGCGGCAATCACATTGTGGACAACGACAAGTTTGGGCCTGTCTTCAATCCAGTGGCTAGTGGCTGTGCCGGCCAACCCGCCTTTGAGACCGATGAAAACGGGGACTGCGGTGGCGGTCTTCACTTGATGGGGGTATCGAACTCCATTGTGTCTGGCAATCAGCTGGAGAGCAACGCCGACGGCATCCTTATTAGCGACGAGACTGCAGAGAGCCACGACAATCTTCTTATCCACAACACCGTCAAAGACAACCAGTTGGAGTGCGGCATCGTTCTGGCGTCTCATCCGCCGGTGGATTCGGCTCCTCCTTATTACGCACCGCATTTCGGCATCGATCACAATACGGTGGCCGACAACATCTCCGCGAACAACGGCGTCAAGGTTGGCGGCGCGGGAGTGGGTCTGTTTTCCGACGGCAACGGCCCGGGGCGCACTTCTGACAACGTGATTATTCGCAATACACTCACTGGAAACGGCATCGCCGGCGTCGCGCTGCACACCCATGTGGGGCCGAACTTCGGAGCGCCTGCCGATAACATGGACGGCAACCAGATCATCGGCAACTATATTGCCAGTAATCTGGCGGACACGGGCGACACGGCTACCCCCGGCCGCGTAGGAATCAACATCAACAGCGGCGGCGGCGGTTCGCCGGTGTGGGGCACCGTCATTACACAGAACACCATCACCGATGAGGACGTAGACATCGCTTTCAACACCCCGGCCACGGTGGATATCCATCTGAACGATTTGCGGGGTGGCAAGATCGGCGTGGCCAACGTATGCGCGTACGACCACGTGGCCACGTGCAACGGCGCTGGCAACGCGGCGGAGAACTATTGGGGATGCCCTGCCGGGCCGGGCTGGCCCGGATGCAGCAAGACCTACGGAGCGAACATTCTTACCACCCCGTGGCTGCAGAAGCCTGCCGCTAACGAAGACGAAGGCGGCGACAACCAGCAGTAGCGTGAACGGCGAGAATTCGGTTCAGCCCAGTCAGGTGCTCGACTGGGCTGAACCACTCCTATTGCGCGGGTTGCAGCCAGAAGCTCGGCGTGGAGCGCGAAATACCAATCTCTTCCTCGGTCATATCCACTGAGACGTCCGCGAAGAGCGGGGTACTCAAGTAGCGCTCTCCTGTATCCGGCAACATGCACAGAATCGTCGCTCCCTGCGGAGCCTCTGCGGCCACGCGAAGAGCTGCCGAGAAAGTCGCGCCCGACGTAATCCCGACGAAGATCCCTTCCTTGCGTGCCAGTTCCTTGCTGCAGCGCATTGCCTCCGCATTGGGGACACGCAAGACTTGGCTGATGACCTTCATGTCCACCGCGTCCCCGGTCAGCTTGGCAATGAAATCCGGGCTCCAGCCCTGCAGCGGGTGGGGTTTCCATGCCGGATGCGCAGTCGCCGCCGAACCATCGGGGTTCCGCGTCTGCTCAATCCCGCTGGAAAGCATGGGCGCGTCATCCGGTTCGCACACCACAATCTTGGTCTCCGGCCTCTCTGCGGCCAGCACCCGCGCCACGCCCTTCAGCGTGCCGCCCGTGCCGAATCCCGTCACCCAGTAGTCCAGCCGCTCCCCTTTGAAATCGTCCAGTATCTCTTTGGCCGTGGTTCGCGAGTGCATGTCGGCGTTGGCCTCGTTCTCAAACTGGCGGGTCAGGAACCAGCCATGCGTTTCGGCCAGCTCCACGGCTTTGGCCACCATGCCCATCCCCCTGCCGGCCGCCGGGGTCAGCACAACTTTGGCCCCCAGAAAGCGCATCAGTTTGCGCCGCTCCACGCTGAAAGTCTCAGCCATGGTGACCACCAGCGGATACCCCTTCGCCGCGCATACCATGGCCAGTCCGATTCCCGTATTCCCGCTGGTTGCCTCTACCACGGTTTGGCCCGGCTTCAGGCGCCCTGTCCTCTCCGCATCTTCAATCACACCCAGTGCAAGACGGTCTTTGACTGAGCCCAGAGGGTTGAAAGCCTCCACCTTCACAAACAGGTTTACGTGTGCAGGTGCAAGCTTGTTGATCTTCACAACCGGCGTGTTGCCCACCGTTTCAAGAATGCTGGCATACCGTTTGCCCATAGGCTTCCTCCTGGGGATGCGCGCAATTGTATCTGGCGGCATTGAAACGGCGAAAGTGGAAAGTGCAGTTGGCCGTGCAGAAGCGGAGGGGTGGAGCGGTACGGCTACGCGCAAAAGTTCTCCGGCGACATTCGCCAAGCCCGCGCAATGTCTCTAAAGGCAGACCGCCGCGGTCGCAGTGGCGAGACCTGGGGCATCCGTTGTTGTTTGAGGTCTGTGCTGCCCGTCTGCCTCGGTGGCGCCGTAGACGCATACCGCGTGGTGCATTTCCAGAGCGCTCTTGGCGCGCTCCATCTCGACATTTTCGTAGGCCACAAAACTGGTGCTGACCCGGCAATACGCAGAAGAACGAGCCTTCATGTAATCGCTGATTTTGCGTCTAAAATCTCGTTCCAAATCCTTGCAGATTAAGCAACGCATAACTTCCCCTTCCGGCCTTTCGCCAGCCCTGTAGCAGTTTAGTTATGGTCGCTTTAGCTTTCCAGAATCTGACGCTCTGCGTGGAGCCAGTCCTGTATGTCGTGGCCTTGTTTACTACCGCGGCTTTCATATAGCTCAAATGCGCGCTCTCTGATTTTGTCTTGCGATGCGCCAACTCCGCGCGCTGTCATTTCAATGGCGGCGGAAGCTTTCGGGGCGGCACGTTTGTTTAGTTTCGGTTGTTTTTGAGTTCTTGAATCTATTATTGGGGAACCTCATCGGTATTAATGTCTAAGAGATAAGATACTCCAGATGAACTGCCTTAGTTCAGAGAATCTGAAAGCGGATAGTTACTTATCACCCACATCATTAAGCCTACGCTAAATTCTCACGTGCGGCAAATACTGTTTCTCTAAGTTCCTTCTTTACCTTTGAACTTATCAACTTACAAGGTTCTTTGGTCGGCCTTCACATACTTACAGGGCAAGCCGGTCGCGGATAAGTCGCTTTGGGGGCACCTCCCACAAAGCGTGGGATAGCACGAAATCCCGAGTCAGAAACCCAGTGTGCAACCCGCGTGCCCAAATCCCTCCGCCGCTTACTTCATCGCTGGCGCGGCCAGAAATCCCTGCGTCTCCATCCACCTCTGGAACATCTCGGTCCATTCGTCCGATGGCAGGTTTTGCTTTCTGATCCCGAACCCATGCCCTCCCTTGGGGAAGACATGCAGTTCGGTTGGTATTCCGGCCCCGTGCCACAGGTCGTAGACCTTTACGCTGTTCTCCGCCGGAGGAACGAGCGGGTCATCGGCCGCACATGCCAGAAACATCGGGATTCTCTCCGGATTCGCGGGCAGCGGCTCCGGCGCCAGCGCATAAATGGGCGCCACAAAGTCCGGCATACTCTCTGCATCGTTGTGAAATGCGACGCTCAGCGTCAAATACCCTCCGGCAGAGAAGCCCATCATCCCAATCCGATTTGGCGCCAGTCCCCACTGCGCCGCATGCGCGCGCACCGTGCGCACTGCCTGTTGCCCATCCGCCAGGATCAGCGGCGACATTTGATCCAGCACCGGCTTCAGCCCTCCCGGCGTCTTGATCTTGTGCATCATCCCCACAAAGAACGCGGCATTCGTCTTTGTCAGCCGGTAGCGCAAAACAAACGCGGTCACCCCCAGCGAATTCAGATAGTGCGCCACGTTCACACCCTCGCCGTCGATGGTGAGCATGTGAAATCCGCCCCCCGGGCAAACAATCATGGCGGTTCCATTCGCGGTTCCGGCAGGCGGAAAATAGGCCGTCAGCGTGGGGTCCACCACGTTGCGAATGATTCTTTCGCTCAGCTGCGATTCTGTCTCTTGCTGCGTCCAGCCTTCTGATCCCGGAGCCTTGCCCGGCCACAGGCGCATCTCCTGCGGCGCGCTCGATATTGTCACGGCGCTGGCTTGCGTGCGGGGAACATCCACCGCGGTGCCCCTGATCTTCACCCACAGGTACACGAAGCCAGTCGCCAGCAGCAGCACTACCGCCATCAAAGCCCATCCAACAGCGCGTAGCCATCTAACTTTCAAAACTTGCCTCCGGTCTCTCACTTTCGTTAGACCTGAATACAGGCAGTTCTCCCGCCCATCTTTTGGTCCCCACCGAATTTAGCACGGAAGAGCGAGCGGATTAACCACAGAACAAGGGGGACCCTCGATGTCTTGATTTTCAGACATGCGGAAGCTGGACACCTCGCGCGTCAGGGAATCCGTCCGCCTAGGGCTTGGCCGCAGTGATGGCAATCGACAAGCCGCCGGTTGCCACTCCGGTCGTTCCCGTGGAGTTCAAGGTTCCATCGTGATTGACCGCATAAATCGAGGCTGCGCTCTGTTCGTTTGTCACGTAAACAAACTTGCCCAATGGGTCGAAGTCGATGCGAAAAGGCTCAGCTCCGGTTGCGACGGTCCCTGTGGGGTTTGCGGTGGTGGCATTCAGTGTCAGGTTGCCCGTGCTGGGGTCGATGGTGAACATCGAGACGGTGTTATCGAGGCGGTTGACCACGTAGGCAAACCTGCTGGTTGGGTCGACGGCGATCGCAGTGGGCGCATTGCCGGCCGCGGCCCCGTAGGATGAATTCTCAGTCAGAACGCCAGTGGCGGAGTTGACGGTATACTGCGAAACCGCATTGGTCATCTCGCCGCCGGAGAGGTTATTCACCACGTAGGCAAACTTGCCGGAGGGGGCGACGAGGACCTGAAATGGGATCCCGCCCGCAAGGACCGTGGCGGGCGAGGTCGGTATGAGAAGTCCGGTGGTCTGGTCGATGGTGTACATGGAGACTGTAGCGTCGACGCTATCGAGAGCGGATACGTAGAGGAAATTGCCTGTAGGATCGACGGTCAAAAAGCCTGGCTGCGAAAGGGTTTCGCCGGGGATCATCGTTGACACTGAGGTCGGCGATGTCGGCGTCAGAACGCCCGTAGACTGGTTGATGGTGAACATGGAGACCGAGCTGTCGTCGGTGTTGGCGGTGTAGACGAATCGCCCGAGCGGGTCAATGGCGATTCCCTGGGGGAAAAACCCGGTTGGCACCGTGGCGGGTGTGGTCGGGGTAAGCACTCCGGTTGTGGGGTTGATCGTGTACATCGAAATTGTGGCCAGGTCCGATGCATTCGACACCAGATTCGCTACATACGCAAACCTGCCCGCAGGGTCGACCACCATTTGCTCGGCACCCTGTTGTGGGTACGCATAGCCGGTTTCAATGCTCGCGGGCGTTGTCGCCCTGAAAGCCCCGGTGCAGGAATCGACGGTATACATTGAAACCGCAAAGCCTGTTAGTTCATATGCAAACTCAGGAGTGGAGGAAGGCACGCATGCAGGCACGATCACAGGCTTCGAGGTCGGGTTTCCGCCACAACCGGCGGCGAGCAGAACCAGCAAACTCAAGGCCGCAGACCGCAAATAGGACGCTGCCATTTGGAATCTCCAATCTAATTGCGGATACGAACTCATTTTACCCGGGAACCGTTTGACCCGCCGTGATCTGGTTCCCACCGTGTCCCTGTTTCCTACCCCCCTGTGTTTCAATAGAAGTGATGGCAATTCCCCGGAAATTGACGCTGCGCGGGCGGTGGGTGGCGGTGACGCGCAAGGCGCGCGAGTTGGCCATGGTGACCCGTGCGCTGGCCTCTACCAACCACCCGGTGCTGGTCCAGATTGTGCCCGCGCGCTTCTGCAACCTGAGCTGCGGCTATTGCAATGAGTACGATAAGGTCTCTGAGCCAGTGCCGCTGGAGGAGATGTACCGCCGCATCGATCACTTGGGGCGGCTGGGCACTGCCATGGTCGGCATCTCCGGCGGGGAGCCCCTCACCCACCCCCAGCTCGACGACATCATCCGCCGCATCCGCCGCACCGGCGCCATTGCCGGCATGATCACCAACGGCTACCTGCTCAATGTCGAGCGTATCGAGCGCCTCAACCGCGCCGGCCTCGACCACATGCAGATCAGCATCGATAACCTTGAACCCGACGAAGTGTCCAAAAAAAGCCTCAAAGTCCTCGACAAAAAATTAGAAATGCTGGCCCAATATGCCGAGTTTCACATAAACATCAATTCGGTCGTTGGCGGCGGTTTCAGAGATCCCAACGACGCGGCGGTAATTGGGAAGCGGGCCTTGGGGTTAGGGTTCACGTCGACCATCGGAATTATTCACGATGGGGACGGGCAGTTAAAGCCGCTGAAGCCGGCCGATGCGAAGGTCTACTACGAGATGAGCAACAGGAGGAAGATCAACTACTCGCGCTTCGACCACTTTCAGGAGGCAATTGCCGAGGGCAGGCCCAATGACTGGCGCTGCCGTGCGGGGTCGCGGTATCTGTATATCTGCGAGGACGGCCTGGTGCACTACTGCTCGCAGCAGCGCGGGTACCCGGGCGTGCCGCTGGCCGAGTACACCACGGCGGACGTAAAGCGCGAGTTCTTAACGGCGAAGAGTTGCTCGCCGAATTGCACCATCGGCTGCGTGCACAAGATCAGCTACATCGACCACTGGCGTGCGCCGCAAACGAAGACGGTTTCGCCAGGCAGGCAAGGTGCGGAAGAGCCGGTGCTGGTGAATATTCAAACAGGGAACTGACGGGCGAAATTTTCTGCCAAAGCAGAAACGGCGCATCCCATGGAGGGTGCGCCGTTTGATTTTTGCACTGCGGATTGCTGGCTACTTGTGCGCGGTTTTGGCCGGAGCGGCGGACTTAGTGTCTGCCAGAGCCTGGTCGATGAGCTGAAAAAGCTTGGTGCGGTCCACGACTTCAACGAAGGGTGCACCTTTGCTGGCGGCCGTGACTACCCAGATAGTGGGGGTGTGCTCGATGCCGATGCGCTGGCCGAGGGCGTAGTCGGCTTTGACCAGTGCCGCCAGCTTGCCTTGCGGATCGGGAGCAAAGGGGAACGCTACATTGGCGTTGTGGGAGAACTTATCAGTGAACTGGCGCAGATCGTCGAGGGTAGTGATGGAGATCTGGTTAGCGAAAACCTGGTCGCGGTACTCATCGCCGAGCTTCTTGCTTTTGGTGTCGAACCAGCGTGCGTTGATGGCTGCCTGCGTGCTCCAGGCGTGAAAGGGCAGGGGAAAGTCGTGGCGCTCCAAGGGGATGCCGTACTTAGCGGCCGCTTCGCGAAGGAGTGGGTTGGCGCGGCCGCAATCGGGACACTCCATGTCTTCAAATTCGACGATGGCCACGCGGGCGCCGGCGGGTGGCCGCAGTGCGCTGGCGTCGTGGACCTGCGTGGTGGGAGGTGCGCCAAACTGGGCGCGGGCCGGGGCGACAGCGATCAGCAGCGTTGCACATGCCAAGCCAAGCAGCAAGCCGGCGCGGCGAAGGCGAGCAGGGAAGCGTAGATCTAGGAAAGGGTGCATAGTCTGGTGGACGACTACCTCTCCTCCATTGTAACGGCAGAGATGCGGGAAAGTTGCTGCTCGCGAGGCTCGAACGGCGCGTCCTCCGCTCTAATGGCGATCGCGACGTCGAGCGACGATCCATTGGCGCCACTTGTAGTCGGCGTAGAAGGAAGCGACTACGAGCAGGAGGGCGAGGATGCCAACAAGAATCTTCATCGCTCTATCAGGATTGCATGGACTGACTGCGCCGAGATGGACCATCGCAATTGATTTATTGGCGGGTCGGCGTACACCCATCCTTGCCTCATAAACAGAGCCAAGGATGGGACGCCTGTATTGATCCAGCGCGACTACCTGCCTACAACGATGACCTTGAAACTGCCGGGAATCATTGTGGGCCGGGGACGCGGGTTGGTGGGTGTGGGGTCGGGGCGGGGGCCGAAATCGGCGGTCACGAGGTAGATGCGGTCGGTGCCGGCGTCATAAGCCATGGTGCGCGCGCCGCGTAGAGTGGGCAGGCTCTCGATCGTCTTGTAGGCTGGCGTGGCAGCATCGACGACCGAAAGAATTCCGTCACCGCTGGAAGCGAAGGCCAGCTGCTGTGCGGCGCTCCAGCCGACAGCATCGGGGCCGTCGCCAATGGCGGGCGTGGCCAGCACCTTGCCAGTGTTGGAGTCCACGACGGCCATTTTCTTGCCGTCGCAGACGGTGAAAAGGCGGTTGCCAGAGGCGTCGATGGCTAGTCCGGACGGCGATTCGCACCCTGCGGGCCATTCGGCTGTGAGTTTGTTGGTGTGGGCGTCGAGACGAACGATTTCGCTCTTGTCCTCGATGTTGTCAAAGACCGTGCCCTTGCCATCCACCTGCGGGAACTCCGGCTTGCCGGGCAGGGGGATGGTGGCGACCACCTTTTTCGTGGCTGCGTCGATGACGGTGGCGTCCTTGCTGCGGCCGTTGAAGGCCCAAACAGTCTGCGTGGCCGGCTCAAAGATAATGCCGTCAGGGCCGGTTCCGGCGGGGATGACGGCTACGATGGCCAGGGTGGCGCGGTCAAAGGCCACCACCGCGTTGCCGCCGCCATCGGAGACGAAGCCGAGTTTGCCGGCGGTATCGAGAGCGACGCCGTGCGTGCCGTGCATATTGCCGATGGTGCCCACCTGCTTGCCGGTCTGGGTGTCGAGCACATCGACATGATCGCCGCGGGTGATGTAGAGGCGGTGGGCGGGGGAATCGACGATCAGGTAGTCCCAAAAGCCCGAATCAGCCAGCTTCCACTTGTCCAGAACACGATAAGGCTGCTGCGCGGCAACCGGCCGGGTGGCGGCAAAGAGTGTGCACAACAGGGCTACGGCAAAAAGTGGCCGGGCCAGAAGACGAACGATGCGCTGGGTGCTGGGCATGGGAGTCTCCGCTTGGAACTCGGTGAACTTGCAGATTCACCGGCGCAAGAAGTGTGCCACACGGGGATTAATTCAAGCTGAAGGCGAGCCAGATTTGCCGTTCAAGAGCCGGTCGCAACCATCGCAGATGGCCCGCAGGTTCCCGGCAGCCGCGCGGTCACCGTAGTCCCCCTGCCCGGCTCGCTGTGCAGCTCAATTGTGCCTCCAACCCTCTCGACCACGGCCTTGCAGATGGCCAAGCCCAAGCCTGCGCCGCCGGTAGCGCGGGCGCGGGAGGGGTCGCCGCGATAGAAGCGGTCGAAGATGTGGGGCAGTGCATTGGGGTCGATGCCCTCGCCGTGGTCCTCAACATTCAGTTCAATGGTGGTGGCGTCCCTGTGAAGCCGGAGTTCAACCTCCGACCCGGCAGGGGTGTGCTGGAGCGCATTCAGCAGCAGGTTTGAGACCAGGAGCGCACAGTCTTCGCCAGCCAGCGGCACCCGGCAAGCGTCAACATGCGGTTCCTCGACGGTCACCTTGACGCCGCGCAGGACAGCAAAGGTCTCGAGTTGAGCGACGGTATTGCTCAGGCAGGCAGCGATGTCGCAACCCGGGCCGGTAGTGCCGGTGGTTGCGCCGCTTTCCACGCGGGCCAGGGTGAGCATCTTGGCCACCAACTCCTCTAGGCGTGCGGAGTCGCCGAGACAGCGTTCCAGGCCTGCCTGGTACTCGGCCACGGTTCGCTCTTTCAGGCCCAGCAACTGCAGCGAAGACTTGACCACGGCAACGGCGGTCTTGAGCTCGTGGGCGGCATCTGAAACAAAGGTTCGCTGCTGCACAAATGCGCGCTCCAGGCGCTGCAACACACTCTCGATAGCGTGGGTTAGCGGGGCTAGCTCGGGTGTGGTGCGCGCACTGGCGGGCGGGTCAAATTCCCATGCGTCCACCGAAACCTGAGAGGCCAGCGCCGCCAACTGGCGCAGGGGCAGCAGCCCGCGATGGAGCAGCCATGCGATCAGCGGGCCGGTGACCACGAGCAGCAGAAGGCTGCCCGCGGCATAAAACTCGACCGCGCCACGAATGGCGTGCCACACATGCTCGGTGGGTGCGCCGTAAAGAATGGTGACCGGGCGCAGCTTGCCGCCGCCGGCCTCGCCGGGGTCCACGATGCGCGAGCCATGCTGCAGGAGCAGGCCGTAATGGTGGTGGTTGAGTTCGAACGACGACATGCCGTCTTGACGCGGTGGCACGATTGCGGCGCTGCCCAACCAATTGGGTGAGCGGCCCAGCATGTGGCCGCGCCCGTCCCACACTTCGTAAACGTCTTCTGGAGGCACGTGCAGGTCGGGCAGGTCAAGCATGACATTGTCGCCTGTATCCTCGGCGTCCTGCACCGCGCCCAGCACGGAGTCGGCGCGGCCGTGCAGCATGACGTCGAAGGCGCGGAAGTGGATGTGGCGCTCATAACCCAGCGATAGAAAGACCACCAGGAGGGCGGAGAGCAACTCGACCAGCAGCACGGCCAGGATGAGTCGGAAGGCGATGGAGCGGGTTTTCCTAGTTCTGGTCAAGATCCTGCTCCGGTTCGGGCGCTAGCCGGTAGCCGCGGCCGCGCATGGTTTCAATCACCGGCTCTGCCTCTGGCGCAACTCCGCAGAGCTTTCTGCGCAGATTGGAAACGTGGGCCTCGATGACGTTGGAGTGGTGCTCCCAGTTGTAGTCGTAGAGGTGCTCCAGCAGTTCGCGCTTGCTGACGATTTTGCGCGGATGATGGATGAGGTATTCGAGGATGCGGTACTCGGTGGGTGAGAGATCGACCAGGACACCCGCGCGCCGCACCGTCTGCTCCAGGGTGTTCAGCTCCACATCGAGGGCGGTGAGTATGGGATGGGCGGCGCCCTTGCCGCGGCGAATGAGCGCTTTGGCGCGGGCAATCAACTCGCCCAGATCAAAGGGCTTGGCCAGGTAGTCGTCGGCGCCGGCATTGAGCAGTTGAATAATGGGCCCGCGGCCCTCCACGGCGGTCAGAATCAGCACCGGCGTGGGGTCTTCGCGGGCGCGCAGGCGCCGCAGCAGACTCAAACCATCGAGTTTGGGCAGCATCAGGTCGAGAATGACGAGATCGTAAACGCGGCTGCGGGCATAGTCGTCGCCGACCTCCCCGTCGCCCGCCCAGTCCACCGCAAAGCCGGGGCCATCGCGCAAGGCGGCAGACAGGTTGTCCGCCAGACGAACCTCATCTTCCACCAGCAGGACTCGCATCTCAGGCAAGTATCTCCGAAGTCATTATCAATGGAGCAAGATTAAATGAGGCTGAAGCAGGGTGGATTGTTTCGCGCCGTTAGTACTGAGGCCGATGCATTACCCTCATATCTGCAGGCACATCACAAGTTACGGACCGACTCTTGCGCATCGTTCTCTCGAACATCGGCACCTTCGGCGATATCAACCCGCTCATCGCCATCGCTCTTGAACTCAAGCGGCGCGGTCACGTGCCGGTGATGGCGCTGCCCGCGGTTTACCAGCCGAAAATTGCGCCGCTGGGGCTGGAGTTCCACGCCATTCGGCCCGACATTGACCCCACCAACAGTGTTCTGGTGGAGATGGTCTACGACATTAAGCATGGCACCGAGCATGGGCTGCGCGACTTTTTGTTTCCCGCACTGCGCCAGACCTACGATGACCTGCTGGACGCCGCAACCAAGCCCGCACGCGCCGACCTGCTGCTGTTGGGCGAATTGAACTATGCCGGGCCGCTGGTGGCCGAGGTCACAGGGATTCCCTGGGCCAGCTACGTGTTGGCGCCGCTCTCGTTTTTCTCGGCCTTCGATCCGCCGGTACTGCCCCCTTATCCGCGGATGGCGCGGGCCGACAAGGCCGTGCCGGGCTTTGGGCGGGTGATCCGGCGGCTGGCGCGGTTTGCCAGTCGCAAATGGCCGCAGCCCATCTACGACCTGCGCCGCGAACTGGGGCTGGCGAAGGGTGCGAATCCGTTGTTTGATGCCAAACACTCGCCGTATCTGGTTCTGGCGCTGTTTTCAAGCGTGCTGGGCGTGGAACAAAAGGACTGGCCGGAACACACGCTGATTACAGGATTCTGCTTCTACGATGCCGACGCGGGGAATGCTGCCTTGCCGCCGAACCTTGAGGAGTTCATGGCCGCTGGGCCTCCGCCGGTGGTGTTTACACTGGGCTCGGCCGCGGTGTTGGCCGCGGGAGATTTCTACGAGGTTTCAGCCAGGGCCGCCGTCAAATTGGGGATTCGCGCGGTGCTGTTGATTGGCGCAGACCCGCGCAACCGGCCAAGCCATGAGCTGCCAAGCTCGATTTGCGTGGCCGAGTATGCGCCTTACTCTGCGCTGTTTTCGCGAGCGGCGTTGATCGTGCACCAGGGCGGCGTAGGCACCACGGCGCAATGCCTCCGCGCAGGCAAGCCGATGATCGTCATGCCCTACTCGCACGACCAGCCTGATAACGCGCGGCGCATGCGCCGGCTGAAGGTGGCGCGGACTATTCAGCGGGCGGGTTATTCACCGCTGCGTGTGGCGCGCAAGCTCAAGGCGATGCTTGCCGAGCCTCGTTTTGCGGAGCGCGCGCAGAGCGTGGCCAAACGGCTGGGCCATGAAGATGGCGTGGGCGCAGCGTGCGATGCGCTGGAAGAACTCTTCAGGCGGACACAAGGAGCAGATTGAGCTTTCCTGCTGCCGCCCTTGAATGTCTCTGCTCAGTGGCCGTAGGCCTGCACCGTTGCCTCCGGCAAAGACGCAATACTTCCATCGAGCAATGGTTCTTGCTGATTTTTCAGAGTCTTATCGAGAAATGCCTGAATAAAAGATTGGATCAGAGCCTGATTATGCAGGGCGGTTTGAGTGCCCGCAGCGCGGCCGTGTGCCTCAAGTAGCGGAGAATCGTCGTAGCTTCCGTGGATGAGTCCGTCAGCTCTGAGCGCTACCGCGAAACTCCCCTTGGGACAGGCCTGGAGCTGCTCCTCTCGCTTCTTGTAGTAAGCCAGGTGCTCCTCGTGTGTTCCGCCCATCTTTGACTCAGGATAATAATTCTCAAGAAACAGGAGTGGTTGCTGGATCGTCGCCCCGTCGGGATACTCAGGAAGCGCCGCGACTGGAACCATTCCTCCATCCAGGTCGACACACGCCTTGAAGCGCGCATCGAGCTGGCAGGCACGTGCCGCGAACTCCGCACCGGCGGAGTGACCCATCGCCGCAACTCGGTTCAGATCGAGCCTTCTGGCCAGCGGAAATTGCCGCCCATCTCCGCCGTTTAGTGCGGTTAGCTGGTTGAGTACGAAGCGAACATCGGCCGCGCCCTCACTAATCAACAGCGTGCTTTGTTCGATCATCCGCTGCCACCGCTCGGCGGGGGTAAGCCCCGCAGGTGGAGAATCCCTATGAAACGGAACCATCCGTCCATCTGGAAACGCAACCACAACGGCAGTCTCAGTGTGTTCAATGGCTGCAATCACATATCCGCGGCTCACCAAATCTTCGATCAGGGACGTATATTCAAAGCCCGTTCCGCCCAATCCGTGCGAGAAGACGATTACCGGAAATTGTCCGGGCTTCTTCGCGACGTGGGCACCTTCCGCCGCGTGGCAGTAGATCGCACCTGAAACAATGTATTGCCAGTTGCCCTCGAAGTACTTGCTCATGCGGCTCTGGATGTCCGGGATTGCGTCCATCTGCTTCGCGTGCGGAATGTACGGGCCTTTCACATCCGCAGCTTTCCGCGCCGTGGGATACCAGAGATAAACCATTAACTCGCGCTGTGCGTTTGGATCGGCAGAAAAGCGGTCCGGGCGCGACGAATCAATCCAGTCGTATCCGATGCGGCCAATACCAAATGGCCCGGATGGGATTGGTATCCGGGGTAGCGCAGTCACGGACGCCGCTCCCCCCGATTGTTGCGCCTGGGTGCTCGCCTGACCGAAAGCCGCGATGAATGGACTGGCAAGACAGCAGAAAAGGACGGTGCATGCGAGGACAGATGTGTTCATGGCTGCATCCCTGTTACGACTGCTTTGCGATCGCGGCGGTGGCGAGAGTTCCACCCAGCCCCATGGTTTCGACCGCAGATGAAGGCACGATCACCATCGAGCCTTTTTCTCGAATCGCTTCAAACAGCATGTTCATACCGCGCAGATGCAATGCGCCTGGATTATCGTTGTAAACGCGCGATGCCTGAGCAAACTGCTCGGAGACCTGTACCTCTGCCTGGCCCAGAATCACGCGAGCCTGGCGTTCCCGTTCCGCCTGGGCCTGCTGCGACATTGCGTTTTCGAGTGCCTGTGGAATGCGGACGTCACGAACCTCGACCGATTGCACTGTAATGCCCCAGGGATTGGTTTTTTCGTCGAGAATGCGTTGCAGTTCGCGTCCCAGCGACTCGCGGTCTGTGATCATCTGCGCCAGCTCATGGCGTCCGATAGATTCACGCAAAGCAGTCTGCGCACTGAGGCCGATAGCCTCAAGATAATTCTCGACCTCGAGGATCGCCTTCTCAGCGTTCCATACCAGCCAAAACACGATGGCGTCCACGTCGACGGGGACGGTATCGCGCGTAAGAGTTGACTCGGCGGTCACACTGGCCACGCGAACGCGCTGATCGACAAACGGGCTGACGGTTTCAAGCACGGGAACAATGAAGAAGAAGCCAGGCCCGCGCAAGCCAACATACTTGCCGAGGCGCAGTAGCGCGACTTTCTCCCATTGACGGACAACCTTCATTGCAAAGAGAAAGTACAGGCCCACCAGGGCGCCCACGATAACTGGGGCGGGGCGGTGAATGGCAGCGCTGACGACGCCGCCGGCGACGAGGCAGAACAAGAAAGCGGCGACTGCAACTCCGTTGGTTTCTTGTAACGCAATCTTGGACATGGCGTTATCTCCTGCGGGGTGGTTCCGAGACCATTTCCCGCAACTGTTCGATTAAGTCCTGGACCGTGAAACCTGCGGCGCCAGCGCGTGCGACTACATCGGCGACAATCTGGTTCAATTGCCGCGCCCGCTCAGCAACGGCACGAGGGATCTTCTGTGTGCCGATGAAAGTGCCGGTGCCCTGATGCGTTTCCAGCAGTCCACCCAGCTCAAGCTCCCTGTAAGCGCGAACCACTGTATTGGGATTGATGGCCAGGTCTACGGCAAGCTGGCGCACTGTGGGTAGTTGGTCACCCGCCGAGAGAGTGCCCGAGGCGATGGCGCCGCGCACCTGATCGATGATCTGGCGATAGACAGGTACGCCGGTATGAAGATCGAGGAGAAGGCGAAACGCCGGGCTGGAAGGGCTGCTCATAACGGCAATCAGTGTACTAATAGACTAGTACATCAAATCGATTACGCTGTCAAGCGGGAAAGCTGCGGCTGGATGGAATAGTGGCGGACTGCTGTCCCTTCCCCTCGTTACCGGCAAGCCCTGAGCCGCCCTAGCAGCCTGTTCCCGCCTTGGCTAACGAATCCTTTAGCCCTTTCATGCTGATGCGCGTCGACGCTTCCGGGGTCCCGGCGCCGCGCCAATGCGTCTCAAGGCTGACGGCGTAACGATAGCCGTCGTGCTGGAGCGCACGCAGTTGCCCCGGCCAGTCCACCGCACCCTCGCCCACTGGGGCCCAGTCCCATTTGCCGTCTGCCTTGCGCACTAAGCTCTTGGCATGGCAATGGCCAATGCGCTGCTTGGGCAGCAGATTGTAGCCGTCGGGAAAGGGTATGTTGCCGGTAAAAGTGGCCGCGTTGCCGGGATCCCAATTGAGCATGAAGTTTGGCTCGGGTACGGCACGCAGCGTCTCCGCGGCCTCTTCGCCCGTGGCCGTGTTGCACGACATTTCGTTTTCGAGCACCAGGATCAGGTTGCTTTTTGCGCAGCGCTGTGCGGCTTGGCGCAGCTTCTTGTTGATGGCTTCCCGATAGGGCTTAACGTCGTCGAGCCGCCAGAAGTCGAAGCAGCGGATGCGGTCGGTGTGGAAGTCCTTGGCCAATTCGATACAGTGCTCCAGCAGCGCATCCTGCTGCTTGAAGTCAAAGTCGGCGTGGAACTGATCGCGGCGTTCGCTTTGTTTTGAAATAGGTGCGCCGGGCCAGTCGCTCTTGAAAAGTGGGCTTGCAATGTCGGTGACGCGCAGTTTGTATTTCTCCAGAATGGCCTTCGCCCGGGCGATCTCGTCCGCGTCGAGTTCGGAGATGTTCTTGTTCCACATACCGCGCAGTTCGATCCACTGCAGCCCGAAGTCGTGTGCGGCCACTTGGCAGGCGTGGTCGAAATCCTGCGAGATTTCGTCGTTGATGACTGCCACCCGGAAAGGGCAGCTGGCGTGCGCGGCACTTGGCACGGCGGCCAGTGCGCCTGCGGCTCCCATTCCGGCCATAAACTCCCGTCGTGATAAAGGCATCTAAATCTCCTCGATTCCGGAGCGCCGCGCGCTCTACTTGCTTGAATACTCTTTGTTTTTTCCGGTGCGCGAGTTGGTCACCGCGAAACTGCCGTCGGCGGATGCGATCACCTTGAAATACGAGCCATCGCCGTCGCCCTTCGGATTGGCGATAAGGGCCTCGGCGCTGTTGTGCGCGGCGTCGGAGTCTTCCGCGGTATGCAGCATCCACAGGTCTTCGAGGCCTGGGCTCTCATGCACGGTCTGCCACGCTTCGGGACTGCCCGCCTTGTGCGCGCCGTTGTCCATAATAGCTGCGCGGGGATGGATCGCATCCACGATGGCGCGCGAACTCGATTGGTTAAAGCCGTGATGCGTTACCAGGTAAAGGTCCACCGTACCGATAGGGTTGGCTGGGCACACCAGCGCAATCTCCTTGGCCTTGGTCAGGTCGCCCAGATCGAGAAATCTGAATTTTCCGAACCGCACCAGGATTCCGGCGGAACGCGCATTTTCAGATTCGTCCACGGGCCACTTTGGCTCGGCGGCGCAGTACGGATTAGGCACTGGCCTGATGCCCGGAACGTTACCGATGTGCTCACCGTCGGCAGCCAGCACGACAATGTTGAGCCCGGGAATATCGATGGTGTCGCCGGGATGGATGATGCGGCGCGGCTTGCCCTCAATGGCTTTCAGATACGCGGCGAAATCGTGCCGTGTGATGTCGGAATCTTCGCGATTGACGCCGTGGTCGAGGAACTCGCCGACCGGAATGCGCTTGACCAGTTCCGGCACGCCGCCCACGTGATCGTTGTGGAAGTGTGTAATCAGCACGTGGTCAAGGCGTGTGATGCCGGCATCGCGCATGGCCGCCTGGATGCGCGCGGAATCGCGGCCATTGTTGCCGGGCCAACCCGTGTCCACAAGCAACGATGCGCCGGAGGGAGCAACCAGCAGCGTGGATTGCCCACCCTCAACGTCAATTGCATAGATAAGCAAGTGCCCGGCTCTTGCTTGCGCAACGGCAGATTGAGGCACGAAGGAGAAAACCAGCGCGCAAAGCAGAAATAAGAGGGCAGGGAAGACACGCAAGAGGCGCGCAACTTGTGCGCAGGCCGGCAAAATCAAGCGGGTGTGAAAGGCAATTCGCATGTGTCGAGAAGTGTAACCGACGGGGAGTCTCTGGGGAAACGAGGCGGTGCAGTACCTCAGCTTCGACTCGCGTCGCCTCGCTCCTCCGTACATTCGCTACTTCATGTTTTCTCTGGCGTCCTTCCAAAGATCGATCGCGCTGTCTTGCGCGTGGCGGTCGATCTCATTTAACTCCTCATTTGTGAACTGGAGTCTGTTGAGTGCATCGAGGGAGTTATCAAGCTGCTCCACGTTGCGTGCTCCAATCAATGCGGAGGTAACTCGCTTGTCGCGCAGCACCCATGCAATTGCCATCTGCGCCAAGGTCTGCCCGCGCTCCTGCGCAATTTTGTTCAGTGCTCGCACGCGGCTCAGATTCTTCTCATTTAGAAAGCCCATTAGCAACGACGAATTCTCTGCTGTGGCGCGCGAATTCTGTGGTACGCCGTTCAGATACTTATTCGTCAGCAGGCCCTGGGCCAGCGGAGAAAACGCAATGCAGCCCGCGCCCAGTTCATCCAGGGTGGCGAGCAACTCCTTCTCTACCCAGCGGTTCAGCATGGAATAAGACGGTTGATGAATCAGGAGCGGCACACCCTGGCTCTTCAGTATCTGTGCCGCTTCGCGAGTCCGTTCGGGGCTGTAAGACGAGATGCCCACATACAAGGCTTTGCCCTGATGCACGGCCTGCACCAGCGCGCCCATTGTTTCTTCCAGGGGCACGTCCTCCCAGGGGCGGTGCGAGTAAAAGATATCTACATATTCTAGGCCCATGCGCCGCAGACTTTCGTCCAGCGATGCCAGCAGATACTTGCGAGAACCGCCTATGCCGTAAGGCCCCGGCCACATATCCCATCCCGCCTTGGTCGAAATCAACAACTCATTGCGGAGGCCGCGAAAGTCCTTGCGTAAAATCTCGCCAAAAGTTTCTTCGGCGGAGCCGTACGGAGGTCCGTAGTTATTGGCTAAATCGAAGTGTGTCACACCGCGATCGAAGGCGCGCCGGACCACTGCACGGCCCGTCTCGAACACATCGGAACCGCCGAAATTCTGCCACAGCCCCAGCGATATAGCCGGCAAGTCGATCCCCGATCGCCCACACCGCCGAAACTGCGCATCTTCGTATCGCTTTGTGTCGGGTACATAGCTCATTTGTACATATCCCCTTTCGTTAAGATGCAGACAACCCTTCGATAGTGCGGACAAGACAACGTGAATCCGGAGGGAACTCACACGGCCCCGCAACGATCTTCGTCAAGAAGTATGTCACAATCATTCCGCGCGCCGCAGCCGTTCGTCACTGTTGGCTGGTAGAATAGAGATTGCCGCAGTGTGCGGCGGTTCGTCGTATCTTCATCCCCCAACCTGATGGCCCGCGAGTGGCCGAACCCGAAAGAAGGAAAACCGTACTTGTGAGCCAGACGATACGCAATATCGCCATCATTGCCCATGTGGACCACGGAAAGACAACGCTGGTGGACGCCATGCTGCGCCAATCCGGAACCTTCCGTGCAAACGAGCAGGTGGCCGAGCGGGTGATGGACTCAAACGAACTGGAGCGGGAGCGCGGCATCACCATTCTCGCCAAGAACACGGCCATCAACTTTGGCGGCGGCAAAATCAACATTGTCGATACGCCGGGCCACGCCGACTTCGGCGGCGAGGTGGAGCGCGCTCTGAAGATGGTGGACGGCGTCATGTTGCTTGTGGACGCCGCCGAGGGCCCGCTGCCCCAGACTCGCTACGTGCTGGCCAAAGCGCTGGAGGCCAAGCTGCCGCCCATCGTGGTCATTAACAAAATCGACCGCCCGGACGCACGCCCGCAGGAAGTGTTGGACGAGATTTACGACCTGTTCATCGACCTGGACGCCGATGAGACGCAACTGGATTTTCCGGTGCTCTACACTGTGGCCAAGGCGGGAACGGCGACCATCGATTTCGCGGTGCCAGGTGTGGACTTGCAACCGCTCTTTTCTACGATTGTCTCTGCGATTCCTGCGGCCACGGGCGACCCGGACGCCACGCTGCAAATTCTCGTTACGAACCTTGACTACTCCGATTACCTTGGCCGCATCGCCATCTGTCGCGTTTTTCAGGGCACACTGCACGCCGGCGACGAGGTGAACATCTCCAAGCGCGACGGTTCGTTGCATAAGACGCGCATCACCAAGCTGTTCACCTTCTCGGGACTTAAACGCAACGACATCACTGAGACCACGATGGGCGACATTGTGGCTGTGGCTGGTGTGGAAGGCATCACTATCGGCGAGACGATTACCTCCATCGAAAACCCGGCACCGCTGCCGCTGATTGTCATTGACGAGCCGACCATTGCCATTCAATTCAGCGTGAACAACTCGCCGTTTGCGGGGCGCGAAGGCCAGTACGTAACCAGCCGTAATATCCGCGAGCGCCTGGAAAAGGAACTGCTGACCAACGTATCGATTCGCGTAGAAGAGACCGGCTCGCCCGACAGCTTCAAGGTGCTGGGCCGAGGCGAACTGCAACTCGCTATCCTCATTGAGATGATGCGCCGCGAGGGCTTTGAACTGATGGCCGGCCGTCCGGAGATCGTAACCAAGATGGTGGACAGCACCCGCATGGAGCCGGTGGAACACCTCACTGTGGACGTGCCCGAGCAACACACCGGCGTGGTGATTGAGAAGCTGGGGCCGCGCAAAGGCGAGATGACCAAGATGCATAATCACGGCTCGGGCCGCGTACGGATGGATTTTCGTGTACCCAGCCGCGGACTGATTGGATTGCGCAGCGAGATGCTCACAGAGACCCGCGGCACCATCGTGATGAACTCCCTCTTCGACGGCTACATTCCCTACCAGGGCGAAATTCCGCAGCGGCCCACAGGCGCGCTTATCGCTGATCGTCAGGGCTTGACGACCACCTATTCGCTGAACGGGCTGCAGGAGCGCGGCATTCTGTTTGTTGGACCGGGCGTCGAGGTTTACGAGGGAATGATTGTCGGCGAGCACTCGCGCGACAACGACCTGGATGTGAATGTGGTGCGCGAAAAGAAGATGACCAACATGCGCGCATCCAGTGCGGATGAGGCGATCCGGCTGGTGCCTTACAAGGCATTGAACCTGGAGCAGGCCATCGAATTTATCGCCGAGGATGAGATGGTCGAAGTCACTCCCAAGTCGCTCCGCCTGCGCAAGAAAATACTGCAGGCCAACCGTCGCCCCAAGCGCTGGGAGAAGTCAGAGCAAGTCGACTAGAGTCGCGCCATGCTGGGTACTCCGCGGCTTTTTCGTAGAAGCGGAAGGCTACGGAGAGCTTGCTTGATATCAGACCGCTACAGTCGCCGCTTCGCTTCCAACACTCGCGCGAGCGCTTCTCCTGCGGTGGCCCCCGTAGCGGATAAGTGACCCATCTTTCGCCCTGCGCGCGCGATGTGTTTTTCGTAAAGGTGGAGGCGCACGCCGGGCACGGCCAGTGCGGCGGCAAAGTTCGGCTGGCCGCTTACCCAGAGTTCGCCGAGCAGATTCACGATCGCGGCCGGAGTGATGAGCGTCGTGTCGCCGAGGGGCAGATTGCACACGGCGCGCACTGCCTGCTCAAACTGGCTGGTTACGCAGGCGCGTTCGCTCTGGTGATAGCTGTTGTGTGGGCGGGGCGCAAGTTCGTTCACCAGCAGCTTGCCCTCGCGAGTGACGAACACCTCAACGCAGAGTAGGCCTTCGATGCCGAGCCGCGCGATGATCGCAGCAGCCAGCGCCTCGGCACGCGCTTCAAGCTCCGCGGGCACATCCGCAGGCAACACACTCCACGACAGAATCTGATTTTCGTGGTGATTGCGTGCGGCGGGAAAACTACGCACTTCTCCGGATGGATTACGCGCTGCCATCACGCTGATCTCACAGTCCAAATCGATAGCTTGCTCCGCGACGGCGGGGCGCGCACCAATGCTTTGCCACGCAGCTGCAATCGCCTCTTCGCCTGCGGGGCCGCCAAGCCCGATTTGCGCTTGGCCGCGACCGTCGTAGCCGCCACGCCCAATCTTCAGAAACACGCGGCCGCCCAGTGCTTGAACCGCATCGTGCAACTCGGCCTCGCTCCGCACTACGCGAAAAGGTCCGACAGGAAAGCCGTTTTCGGCGAGCCATGTTTTTTGGAGGACTTTATCCTGGATGATGCGAATGGGTTCAACACCGGGACGCAGCGGCGCAATCCGTGCCACTTCAGAGAGAGCGTCCACGCCTATCTGCTCAATCTCCAGGGTCACTACGTCGGCGCCGGTCGCGAGCCGTCGTGCTGCGGCCACGTCATCCCAGCGTCCCAAAATGGCTTCGTCCACCACAAAACTGGCGGGGCAGGCAGGCTCGGGGTCCATCACGCGTATGCGGTATCCCATGGTGCGCGCTGCCATCGCCGTCATGCGTCCTAGCTGGCCTCCGCCCAAAATTGCCAGCAGCCCGCCGGGCCGAACGATGGAGGGAATGTCTCTTTGCCCAGTGTTAACACTCACCCGGGCAGCTCCTGCTCCAGTACCTCCTGGGTACGGGCGGCGCGCCACGCGGCCAGCCGCGCATAGAGCCCTTCGTCAGTTGTCGCAATGATCTCTACGGCCAGCAGAGCAGCATTGGCGGCGCCAGGCTTGCCGATGGCCAGAGTCCCGACAGGCACGCCTTTGGGCATTTGCACAATCGAGAGCAGGGAATCCATGCCGTTCAGTTGCGTGGCTGCCACCGGCACACCCAGCACGGGGACTAGCGTCTTGGCTGCCAGCATACCGGGAAGATGCGCTGCACCTCCGGCTCCTGCGATAATCGCTCGCAACCCGCGCGTCCTTGCTGTTTCAGCGTATTTGAAGAGCCAGTCGGGCGTGCGATGCGCGCTCACTACCCGCGCTTCATATGGAATCTCGAACAGGCGCAAGATTTCCACAGCAGCCGAAAGCACCTCGTAATCGCTCTTGCTGCCCATCACCACGCCAACCAGCGGTTGATCGTTCATGGGGCTGATTATACGAGTGTCTGGCGCGCCCGCACGAAAGCAATGTCCTGCAGGCGCGCTTTTTCAGCGCCGATGTCAGGCTTTACCGCTCAGCGGCGGAACCACGCCTCCACGGCCACTTCGATCGCTGCGAACAGCACGCTCACCGCAGCCAGAAAGCCTTTGGCGCGCTGCCAGTTCTGTTCGTGCCGGTCCATGCGCCGCTCCAGGTCGGCAACGCGACCGCCATTGCCGTCACCCATCAGTCCGTTCATCTGCGACTTCAACACGCACAGGTCACTCAATACCTGCGCTTCGAATTCATTCATCATCCGCATCCACCGGACTCCGTCTCTCGCTCACTTGCTTCAAGCCCTGGCGCTCACGATCCCAGCGGTAAATTGATGAATAGCGCCGCCGAAAACTCCGAGTAATTCGGTGGTTTCGCCCCGTCATACATCCGAATGTAGAACCGGTCGCTCGCGGTTGTGCGAGTGAATGTCATGTTGGGCTGCGAGCCACGCATCACCAGGTCGGGGTCCTCTCCCGGCATGAAAGCAAAGTCGCGCTTTCGTATCTCAAATCCGCCGCCGGTGGTCGGCACAGCCCCAGCGTTGACCGTGACTGAACTTCCACTGATCGCGGTTACAGTTAGACCGTTAAGATTGGCTAGAACTGTGGGTGCGACCGGCGCCGGCAGCCATGCATCGGCAGGTACTGCTGCGCTGGTTTTGATGGCCAGATCGTCAGCCCAGTCGTTGGCGAATGTAATTCCATATTCGACCAGGTCTGGATAACTCGCCCTGTAACTCACCTTTACGCTTCGCACCACCACCTGCGCGTTCAGATTTGCAGTCGGCGCATTCAACTGGAGCGCGTCGCCGGGCCAGACGTCGGTAGCGAAGCTGGCTCTAGTTCCCTTGTAGCCTCCGCTCCACAAGGCACTTACACTCGCCGCAGCCTGCTCCATCGTTAGCGCCGCATTGCGGCAGTCCTGGGAGCTGCGCGTAGCTGGACTGGTGACTGACCCGATCCACGTCGCCACGGCGGGCAAACCGGCTTGGGCCAGTGCCTGCTGGCTGGTGGCATTTACGGCCCTGCCCACCGCTCTACCCACTGTGCGGTAACTCACCGCGATCTGCTCACCAACAGACGGTGTGAATCCGGTGTAGAACACCAGTGCTCCACCCCGCTCAAGGTGACACTCGGCTGCCTCGGCAGTGGTGCCCACCCGCCGTGTGCGGGGACTTCCACTTGCGGGCGTGCTCACCACCCAGCCTGACCCCAGGTTTGTCAGGTTAAGTGCCCGCATCGTCCCAATCAAGTTAATGCTGCTAGCGGCAACGACTGTGCACGCGCCCGGGAGGCTGGCGACGGATCCATCGTAGAGCGTCACGGGCATGCCGGCTACGCCATTGACATATTCCTGTATCTCGAACTGGAGTTTGCCCGGGGCCAGAATCCATTGTCCGCCATAGGTAATGGCGCCGCTATCTCCATAAGAGCGATAGATTGCCAAGGCCCTCTCGTTTTCGGGACAATGGACTCGAATGCGGAGCGAGTATTGATTGGCTGCATTTAACGTATAAGTCGTTCCCGAGGCTATGCCCTGAATGATCGGCTGCAGCGTAACCGCGCCTGTCCCTTGTTGAGCCGTGGCCTGAAAACCCGCGGTACACCCGGACTGCGTTTCAAGGCCGCTGAAGAAACCGGCCAGAATGCCGGTGCTCCCAGAAGCAAGAGTCACTCCTGTAGCCTCCAGTAGTAAGGTGCCGCCCATCTCCACCGGATCCAGCCATGTTAGAAGCGTCTGTCCGTCAATTCCATTCCCGCCTTGCATCACCAACCCGCCGGCACCCAGCGACAGATATCCATATCCGCCCGAATTGCCCCAGACACGAAGGTCGATCTGGCTCTCGTTGAAAAGCTCGCGGATGAGGTCGGACTTGGAGGTGGGTGGGAAGTAAGGGTTAGCGGCCAGATTGAATTGCGTCGTAACTCCGTCGCCCAGAAAGTATTCGGTAACATAGGCAACCGGCTCATCTTCGCCGCAAACAGTGACATCGTTAGCCAGTGCGCGCTTCACCTCGCTCGCAAGCGTAAGGTTACCAAGATTCAGGCTGCCGTCGGTCTCGTTCAGGGAATGTACGACGCACTGCACAGTAGCGAGCGTCAAGGCGCCATCGAGGGCACGATACGACGCCCGCGCCTGGCTCGCTACCTGGCCTGCGCTCTTGCTCCACGATGCGCCTGCATCTGGAACGAAGCTGCTCAGTGCCGAGTTCAAGGTGAGCGCCTGGGTTGACAGGCTTGTCGATCCAGTTCGTGTCACCAGTGCCGTCATCAGCGATCCTGCTGTTTCGCCGGTTGCCCCTTTGCTCGGGGCCATCGATAGCTGGTCCAGGAGCAATTCGTCGCTTAACGCTTGAATCGCAATTCGATAGCGCGGACCTTCTATCCCAACCCCTGCGTATTCCGGTAGCGGACTTACCGCAATGTAACCGGTAAAGTAGGATGTTCCATCGTCGCCACTTACCAGCAGCGACTGATTCCGCAAAGGTGTCTGCAGGCTGCCATTGAAGGGCAGACTGAGCCATAACTGGCATAAGGAGGGCTCGTTCAGTTTGCGTTCGATAGTCAATGAATATGCAGAATCGAGCGCAGCTGTGTAGTCCTGTCCTTGGATAACAATCTTCATCGTGACTCTCTAACTTGACACCCGGTGAGCTGCTTCCTCTTAAATCAGAGCTTTGGCCGCCGGCAGAAAGCTCCGGTAGCAAACCACCCGTTCTCCGTCCAGTGGATCTATCACTGGCAATGCTAGAAACTGTCCCTTGAGCAGCACTCGTGCATGGCCGCTCTTATGATTGGCGTCAAGAGGAACAGCTTCTTCTTCTGCGCCGCTCATGCTTTGTAATCTCGGGTAGTAATAGAAGATTCTCTCTCCCTGGCTGCCCTGCATGACAAAGAGTGCCGACCATTCCTGATAGAAGCTGCCACCCTCGCGGTCGACGAATCCGGTCACTGCTTGCACCTTGTTCCCTGCAGCTGGAGCGCCGCCGGGAAGCGGTTCGGCAAGTGTTAGCCCGGAGACACTCACTTGAGATACCAATGCAACGTTGAACGTCACGCGCCGGATATAGTCCACATCCGTCAGTGCCAGGCGTAGGTATGCGCCTGCAATCGGCGCACCTACATATCCTGTCTGCCCTGTGTAGTCCTCGTCGACCGCAATCATCGAGCCCGCTGTGAACTTTGCCGCATCTGCTGCAGCTAACAGAACCATGGAAGCAGTTGACCCGCCTTGCACGTTGACTGCTGTGGCCGCCGTCCCACCGTCCGCCGCCGTTCCTGCGCTACTCGCCCGTGCCAGCAGATTCATATGCTGCGAATTTGTGGCTAAAGCCATGGTCAGCTTTGTCCAGCTCAGGAACTCGAGGCTCACCTGGGCCTCAAGCGTCTCGCGGACCTGCTCCATTGTTCCCGCCGGGACCCCTGTCAGCACTGCAGCGGTCTTGCTTACCGGTTTGCGGCTGAATGCTTGAATCCAGCCTAGGTTGAGCCATGGGGCAGGAGGAGAATCGAGAGCGAATCCACTCTGTTCCGCCGGATCGAAAACGACGGGTGTCTGCGCAGTGCGATTGACCGGTGCAAAGTAAGCCCTAACCCGTCGAGTCACCGGCGCTGGAGCCGAAAACCAATTTGCCGCCATCTATTCCCCCTGCTCCTGGTAGCCGTAGACCATCACTTTGGCTGACCGGCTAAGCCGGTCCCTCTGCGCGACGATCGGCGTAAACCCAGGCTCATCCCAAAAAACCTGGGTCAACATTGCCGCCGCGGGTTGCACAGCGTAGTTGAGTTTCGGAGTGTAGAGCGGCTGCAGTATCGCAACCAGTTCCTCATCCATTTCGCTCAGCGCGCGTCCGCGGTCGAGCCCGCCATAACTCTGCGTTCCGCAAGTCTGGTAGGCGATCTCGCATTCCTCGGCTGTCATTGTTGAAGCCAGATCGAGATCGGTACAAAGACCCAGCCAACGCAGTACAAAGACGTCGTTGGGAAGCTGGCTGAAAGGAGCCTCGGCCTCCTCGACCAGAATGCCCGGCCGCACCACTCCACGCAGGAGAATCGTCCGATCCGGATTGATCGCAGTTAGCCGTGTGCGCAGCGCCATATAAAACGAGTCTTTCGCATTTTGCATGGAGTACAGTTCCTTGTGCACTGCGCGAGCAGTTCTAACTTGACTTATGTCCGAGCAGGTGCAGAGTTATACTGCCTGCTGCCGCGCCTCGCGCAGGAGCAGCCTGTAAAGATATACCTGGCCAAAAGCTTCATTGGAGGCGATCGACTCGATCATGTAGTCCTGCCCTGACACGGTCACTACCAGTGTCATGGCAAAGAGAGCTTGCGCCGAAGCGAGATCGAGCGAACTCACCTGCTGCTCTACGCTGGTTGCAGAAACCAACAATTCCCACAGCGATTCGCCGCCGCTTTGCCAGTTTGGGCGCAGCTTCCTGATCACTACCGGGTTCACAATCGCCTCGGCAAAAGTTGTTGCCACCAAGCCCACTTCCGACTGATTCGTGTCCGCATTTGCGCCTGTCACGCGCAACAATGCACTCGTTCCGGCCACACTTCGCAGCAGGGCATCGGCTAGCATCTGCGGCGCTCCTACAGGGTTGCGTGCTGCCGTGTCGCTCATTCGTTACCCCAGCCTGTTCGCTACGTATGGACGAAGCCACGCTTGCACGGTTTCGTCCACGAGCGAACTTGAGAAATACTGCATCTGCATCGTGTCGATCTTGGTCTTGCTGGCGTTCAGTGCGGGCGTCGACTGCGCATTGCGCACAATCTGCGCGCAGGCCGTCTTTACATCGTCGCCGATCGTGGCCAGCCCCGCCGTATAAGTCACCATCACCTCGTTGTACGGCAGTCCAAGCACATTCCAGGGCAACGTCAACTCGCCTGTGATCGGGTCAAAGTCCACGGAGTTTGGATCGATTGCGGTCCATTGTCCCGGTAGGGAAAATGCCCACACGATTTCAAACAGCGGCTCGCTCAGAATCTCTCCGCGCCGCGGCTTCGCATAACGGCCTTCGATGCCGACCACCGGCGAACTTGCCGTTCCCAATGGCGCCAGCGGCAGATAACTCAACAGCACAGTCTGCGATCCGCTGGTCACCCGCAGGCGTTCCGTATACTGCATCACGTTCAGGTCGGGCCGCCTGCAGTAACTGTTGATGAGTGCCGTGGCGGCCGTGATCCAGTCCGCTGTCGTTCCAGTCGGCAATCCGTAATTTGGATAATCCGCTGGCTGCAGATAAGCCATACCTCACCCTTCCGTTCGCGCTTCCAATGTTGCTTCCGCTAAGCGAAGAGGCCCCATTCCTGGGGCCTCTTCGCAAACTCGCCAATCTGCCATCTACCGGTCCACCAGGACCTGGTAATGTGCGTAATTGGCGCCCTTCACTACCACGGCGCCGAACTTTACGGCCACGTACTGGGAAGCCAGTGAGCCGGGCATCCCGAGTTGGAAGATCCGTGGCGTTGGATCGCCGAGCCAGTGGTACTCGATCAGATCCTCGGTGACGATGTAGGCCGGCAACACAGCCGTACCCGATCCCGGTGTGCCCGTATAGCTCAGACTCCAATCTGGAATCAGAGGCAGATCGCCCGCCTGCGTCGACAACATCTTTACGCGCACCCCACCCGTGATGCTGTCGGTATTCAGCACCACGTTGAACTCGGTCTTCATCTCCCGGTCGATCAAGTCCAGCAGTACTGGGTTGGCGTAGATCGCTGTAGGCCGTACATGAAATCCGTTGCTTGCGACCATCTGCGCCACTGCCGACTTTATCCCGTCCACAATCGATGCCGTGGTCCCGATAGTCGTGGTGTTGCCGCCGGCCACAATCTGACCGATTACACCCATGTACTGTGTAGTCGTCGGAGTGCTAAGGCTCGTGTCGTTGCCGTTCCACAGCGCAACATCGTGCTCCACCATCACGCCGCTCACCGTGTCCACCAGGTCTTTTGCCTGCAGATAGGCGAACTGCTGCTGTTGGTTGCCCAGTTCGATGTCGAACAGGTTGTAGTTGATCTGCGAAACAATGGCCTTCAGCGGCACGCTCCGCTCCACTCTTGTAGGGCTCACTACCGGCGCCACGATGCTGCGCGGATTCACAAATCCGGCCGCGCCGGGACTCGGAAGGGCCGTCTCTTCGAAGAATCTCGAGGGATGACCGGTCGCGGGAACTTGCTTGATGCGTTGTCCAAAAGGACTCGACCGGCGGCAGATATCGAAGATCTCGGTTTGATATAGCGGTACTTCGACAGCGCCCGGCCCAATGTAATCAGCTGCCGCGTGAATGTCTGCAAAGGTTGCGTTCATAGGCTCTTTCCACCCCCTCCATGGGGCCAGTCGTTGCTTGGATACCAGTTACTGGCTTCTAGCTGCCAGTGATTGGTTCCAGTTACTTACTGTTGTTTAAGATCCAGTCCGTATTGCTTCAATTGCGCTTTGAATTCTCGACTCAACTCGCCGTACTTCTGTGCGCCGTAAGCACCCGGAAGTCATTCGTGAAACTCTGTGCTCAGGCGATCGCTCCAGCACGCAGCAGCTGACTCTTCACCGCGATGCGCTGCTCCAGGCTCAGTCCTGCCAGTGCTGCATCCAGGGTTCGCACGTCCACCGGGCCCTCGCCGATGCCGTGCTTGGCCAGCATCTCGGTAGTGGAGGCCGGTACCGTCCGGCGTAGTGGATTCAGCGTTGTTTGTGCATCCGCAGCCTTTACTTCGGCCAACTCCCGCTCCGTAGCAGCCAGCTTTTGTGCAAGTTCGGCTTCCTTGCGGCCGGCTTCCACCGTGGCCGAAATGTGCTCCACGTCGCCGGTCAAGGCGCTCTGCCGCTCTTCGATCCAACTCAGCGTTCGCTCCAGCAGGGCCGTCGCGGCTTCCAGACGTTCTGCAATGTCCCTTTCAACTATTTCCATGCCATTCCTTTCTTGTTTGCAGTCAACTGCTCGCACCCCATCCCTTCGCCGCTAAGTGGAGAAGCTCCGTCGTGCGGAGTTCTGCGGCTAACTGCGATAGTTAGGTGAAATCTAACTGGCCATGCGAAAGCTGGTGGCCCGGTAAGCCGCCTTTTCTCTCAACAAGATCGCCGCCCCCGTAAAAGTCACGCGGGTCAGCTTCCACACTTCGGCCCGCATGTCCTCCACCCGCGCATCGGCCAGTTCGTAACTCATGCCCAATGTCTCGGGCGCCTGTGCCTGAATGTCTTGGGCGACCTCGGGAAAGTCCCGCGCGTAAAGATATCCCCGCACAACCAGCCGGTTCCCGAGCAGGTTTGCTTCGGTCAGCAGGCCGATCTTGCGTCGTGCGTCATGCCCGTCCCACCCCGGGCGGTAGTCCACTGCCATTCCCAAAAGCGAGGGCAGCGCTTTCTCTGCCGCTTCACGCGTCAGCATTACGCGGTGCCCCCGCCCTCCGGCCGGAGCCTTGTCACTGGCCGCGTTCACCACTGTCAATACCCCCTCGAACGCCATCCGATTCGGGTGCCCGTCCACATGGGGAATCCTCACTGCCATCGCTTCCAATCGCATGCGCTCTCCGTCTATCCGATCCCACAACCGGCCATTCGCCCTCGTCCTCTCAACGCGGCCCGATGGCGCTTATGTCCGCCCACTCGATTCGCAGACGGCTTCTCCCGCCAATTGCGCCGCCCCATCCCTTGCCAACGGTCCCAGTCCCCGCATGGCCCGCACCTCGTCCACCGTCAGAACATTGGCCTTCAGCAGTTGAACCTGCACGGCCAACTCCGTTTCCTCGTCTCTCGCGCTCAGATCGTTGAAGACAAACTCAAACTCCCGCCAGCCAATGCACTTTGCAAAGAGATCCCGCGTCAGGTGCCCGGCCAACAGTTGCGCCAGGGGCAAAATCGCTCCACGAAACGCCTCATCCGCCAGCTCTGCCGCGGTCGAGCGATTCACATCTCCTTCCAGGCCCAGAAGCAAGGGAGGCAGTCCAAACGCGTTAGCCACCATGCGAATCAGAAACTCCTGCCACGCCAGCCGCAGGTCCGCATCTGTTCCCTGCGCAAACCGCAAAACCTCGGGTTTCTGCTCGGTCGAAATCAGCGGTACGCGCCCCGTCCCTTCGATCTCGTCCTGCCACCAGCGAATCAACCGGTCGTGCTGAGCGGAGCTGGCTTCGTTCAGCCACAGTGCATATTGCGCTTCCGCGTTGGCTGCCAGCTTGCCCGCAAACCGATGCGCGCTCAGGAATTGGTTGACAGTCTCGAAGGCCACCTCCAGCGGCCCCAGTCCGAAGGGAGTAAAACTGCGCGGATTCATCCGCACGTAGATCAATTGGTTGTCGCATAGCTCTACGGCACTCGATTCCAGTTGGCCTGGAAGCGTCTGCGCGTAGCGCGGCGAATCTTCCTCTCCATCCCAACGGGCATTGATCCGGATCGATGCCCCATCCACCGGCCACAACATAGCCGGCCGCTTCGGGTCACCGGTGGGCTCCATCTCGATGGCTCCATATCCGCCGGTCAGTGCGTCCTCGATCACCTGTTCCATCAGGGTGCGAAAGCTGTCCACTGAATTGGGTTCTTCCAGGGTCCGCCGTAGCGCGCGCAGCTTGTTCTGCACATCGGTCAAGAGTCCCGCCTGCACTCCACGCCGTACTCGAACCTGCCAGTCCATCGACGCAATGCGATCTTTAATCACGTTGATGGCCCTGCGCACCACGGGCGTCTCTGCAAACCGGCGCAGGTTCATCGGCGTCGGCTTGGGCATAAGGCGCCCCGGAAACTGGACCGGACTTGCGATCATGGGCAGCGCCAGTGTTTTGCGTTCCACCTCCGCTGCCGCATTTACATCCGTCTTCCGCCCCGCTGGCCAACCGGCGGCTTGCCGCCAGATCTCCCGCAACTGCTCTCCAAGCCTCACGCGCACCTTCCTCTGTCTTCCGTCCCAAAAAGCAAAAAGGCACAGCCCTTGAAACGGCCATGCCTCATTCTTGCCGGTGACCCGTTGTCGGGAATCACTGGTCTGTTTTCAGTTCTAACTTGTCCGTTAACTGAAGATCGCCGTAACCTCTAAGTTCCAGCCATCTATCTATCAACAAAATCAATCCTACCGCAAAGGTAAGAAATTATCTGCAAACTATCGGCCATACTTATTCCTAAGAAATAAATCGCAAATAACTGTGAAGTTAGATCCGAATAACTGGCCGCTACCGACTCTCATACCCGCAGCTCCCGCCGCGCCGTCTCCGCTACCCGGCCCAGGTCTGATGTAGTCAGCACGCGAATCTGGTGCTCCTCCATCGTCTCCACACCGAAGCGATACATCTCCAGGCGCTCCGGTTCTGCGTCGGTTGCCCCGAGCTTGGCCGCCGGCTCAATCACCGCGGTCAATTCAAGACTGGCCTTCTCCACCCGCTCCACACCGGCGCGCAAACCTGCCGCCGAAAAGGCCAGCACTTTGGCCATCTCCACGCCTGGTTCGAGGCTCACTGCGTGAAACATGCGGATCATTCCATTCGGCCGGTAGCCCACGTCAATGCGCAGCGGGTCCCCCCGCCGAGTGTACTCTGCAGCCGCGATGCGCTTGCGCAGCAGGTCCCACACTCCGCCCCGCTCAAACTCCGTTCGCATCCTCGCCTGGATCGCCGCCCGTCCGCTCAGGCGCGGCGTCCGTGCCCTTGGGTACGGATCGACGTAGAGTCGCATCAGCTCTTCCATCCCCGCCGGAAGACTTTCCGCCAGGTAGGCTTTGGGTGCGGTCATTTGCACGTTCAGCGAGAGCGATTCTTCCAGCAGCCGCATAAGCTTGCCGTCCGGCTCTTCCAAGAACCTCCGGCGCAGTTCACTTTCCATCCCCTCCAGCAGCGCGGTGTCGGCCTCGGGGTCCAAACAGCGCACCCGGCGCCAGTCGCGCGTAAAACGCACCTCGGCCGGCTCGCGGCTGCCCTGCTCGCGCAGAATTACCCCGATATGCACATACTCGTTGCGGACTGGGTCCGGCACATACCGGAGCAGTTGAAACTCGCATGCCCGCCGCTCACTTCCGCTTTTCATCATGGCCCGATCGTTTCCAATCTCTGCGCCCGCCGACCACCCTGGACTCTCAAATTGCTGTGAGCCCTTCCTACATCACTCTCCCCACGATGCTAGCGCCCCACTGCGTATCTTTCCAGCCCGCTCCCGCCTTTTCTTTTCCCATTCCGCCCCATTTAGGAAAAGGCTTCCGGTCGGAATTCCCGAATGCATCAATCAATTCTCTGATCCGGCTTCGCCGCGCCAGAAGTTTCTCCACCAGGTTCTCCATCTCGCTCAGGTCGCCGCCGTACCACTCCGGAGGAACCTCGTTGGCCGCCTCCCACACAGTCTCCGCGGGCAGTGTTTCCAGCCGCGTCAGCCATGGCTCAAATGACTCCCACCCGGTAATCTCGCGGTATACCTCGTTGCGATAGTAGACACCGCGCAACGGCGCATCTTCAAACCGCCACTCCCCGGCATGAAAGCAATACCCAAAGTCGATAAAAACCGCGCGATACCGCCTTTCCCGCTGCTTGCGAGTGAACACCGCCTGTCGCCCGTTGGCGTTGCCCGTCCACTTGTCCAGGGCCAATATGCCGGCGAACTCGCCCAGGTTCTTCACCTCGCCCAGTTGCTCTTCGGGCAGGTAGTCCACCACCTGCCCCGGCATCAGGCCACCCACGAATCGCGAACCGAACTGCAGTCCCGCCTGGCAGCGCACCCGCGTACGCCCAAGGTCGATCTCCAGCTCCGGCGTATTCTCCACCAGCCAGCTCGACACCTCCACCAGTTCGGTCTGCGGGGCTGTCAGGCCGGCCGCCACGGCCAGCCGCGAAGCCAGGAATTCGTTGGCCAGCACTCGCATGTGTTGCGGGTTGTTGCGGAACTTCACCACGTACGCGTGGCCATCCGCGCCCAGCATCAACTGGCCTTGTGCACCGCCCCGCATCCGCCGGATATGCTGCACTGCCAGAACCGCCAAGCCCGTCCCCTCACTTTCCCAGCTACTCAATCCCGAGCGCTTATTCGAATTCTAAGCGCATCGACTGGAATGCGGCGCGAGAGCAGATTGGGGCCGGCAATTGCTTTTCCCGCTCTCGAGCAACTCTGCGCGCACCGCCAGACCGATGGCCATCGCCATCACCCGATCATCATGCGTACCCGCCCGCGCCCCTGTTGCCCCGCCCGACAGCCGCACAAAGCTGCGGCATTCGCCCAGCAGCCGCCGGCTCTGGAAACGCTCCGGCCCCTCCACCAGGGCCGCGTCCAGCCGACCCAGCATCGCGGGCCTGCTTATTGAGGTGGTCAGCCAGCCCGGTTGTCCGGCCTGCCGGTAGATGCGCCGGTACCCGCACACTGTCTCCGCCAGCGCCAGCACACCGCTGCCGTGGTTGTTGCGCTCTACCACCAGCCACGCATGGTTGTACTCGGCTGCCAGTGCAGTCACCAGCCGCGCCAGTTCCAGGCCGCCCACGTGCCCGGCAAACTCCGCGCATTGCAGACCCGTCTCCATCTCCAGCACTTGAGTCGCCGAGTAGTCCCCGTCGCTTTCGCCCCCGGCCGGGTCCACCGCCACCACATACTCCTTGCTCTTTAAAGGCGGCAGCCAGATTTCCAGCTCTCCATTTCGCCTCTGCTCCACTGAAGCCTGCGCGGTCACCATGCGCTCCTCAATCGCCGTTAGTTCGAAAACCGAATCCCCGCTGGCCCTGAAACAGCTCTCCTCGTCCTCGGCATATTCCTGCCGCGCCAAGCCGCGAAAGTTGGCCCGCACCTGGCGCCGGAATCCGATCTGCTCCAGGTCTAACCCGTGACGTAACCTCAGGGCCCGCTCCTCTTCAGTCAAGCTGGACTCGTCCACTGCCTCGGCCCGGTAGTGCGGCTCCATCCACCAGGGAAAAAAGTGCCGCACCGTACCAGTCTCTGCAGCCTTCAGCCACTCCTCGTGAAAGCACCCGCCCACGCCCTCCGGCGTCGACTCCAGGATTAGCTCTCCCCCCGGCGTCAGCGACGCGCGCAGACCCGCCAGAGTTTCCGCCGGATCGCCAGGCCAGCGCGCCAACTCCGAGCAATGCAAGTTCTGCACCGTCAATCCCCGGCCCGCGTTCCGCTCCCCGGCAGACACGACCCTGTACTGTGAGTCCATCGCCGGAAACACAATCTGCCGCACATTGGCCCGTGATGTCCGCAGCGGCCCCGTGCGCAGTTCTTCTGGCAAACACTCCACAAACCTGTGCACAATGCGGAAGATCTCCTCGGCTGCCTCCTGCGTATGCGCCACTTCCAGGGTCAGTGTTCCCGGTTGGGTCACGGTCTTCAGGAAAAACCGCGCCGCGGCCCAGGTCGTGAATCCCATTTGTCGCGCCTTCAACACGATGTTCCGCTCGCCTCGCCGGCTCTCAAAGATTCGCTGCACCGCATTTGCTCGTAGCGGTGCAGCCTGCCCCTCGCGCGTCCTTACCCGCAACAGAACACCGGCCAGCGCCATTCCCACCGTCCGCCCGCGCAGCCTCGCCGGCCGCCTGTCGAGGATTTTCCCCAACCCCTCCAGTTCCTCACGGTCCAATTCCTCGGGCCGCATGGCCCAGGCCCGAGCCCCCATTGCGTCATCGGTATCTGCCTTCACCACATGTCCTCCCCTTCCATCGGTCGGCTAGGATACGTCTTCCCGTGTCGCCTTGGCAGTCTTAGTTCCAACACAGCGCTACTCGCCATGAAGGCTTCGTCATCCATGCGAGAAATCGTCACGGAGGCCGTTCTAGTCGCCCGTGCGGTCCTGGCACGCAATCCACGAAAGGTCAACCTCGTGCGTCGCCCCCGCCTCTCATGGCAGCGTAATTCCTTGAACTGCAGCCCGGGCGTAACCTGCGTTGAAACGAAGTCATCAACAACCTCCCGCTGAGTAATCCCTGAAGATAGCCAACGATGAAACTGGGACGTTTTTATGCAGGCGAGATTCATACCGCCGTTTCAATAGCTCGAGCCGCTCTCGGTGTTGGTCAAGCCGTCGTTAAACCCCTGGCCGATTCGTGTACAACGTGCCAATCTGTGTTGGGGGTAAGGGCGACGCTGAAGACGCCAGCATCCTCCAACTTAGCTCGGCAGTCAACAATGCAATTAGTCGTGGATTACCAAATCCAGGTCTGTAATTAGTGCCCCGCCGCATACGCAGTTGAAACCTGCGTGGAAGTCATCCCGCAGTTGTAGACCCGCACCTGGTTTATAGTCAGGGCCGTCTTTCTCGATCCATTGGCTCTCATGTCGATATACGCATGTCCAGGGTTAATCCCAATGGCGATCGTCGATGCCACGCAAGAGTCTGGAAGACTTCCATCCACATACATGCAAACCTGCGTCCCGTTGTAGGTGCCAACCAGAAAGTGCCATGCCCCCGTGGTGATCGCGGTGCCGCTGGGCTCAACAGCGCCGCGATAGAAAAGAACCCACGTGAATACAAACCACCAACCACGCTTCCAAAGCTGAACTTCCAGGGGGCATGATCCGTGATTTGCATTTCGTTGGCCGATGCATCCATTTCAAATATCTCTCGCCGTCATTGCCCCATCAGCACGATGTTGCAATTCTCGGCGGTCATCGCTGCATTCGCGGGAAACGTAAAAGTGTTTGCCGTGGTCGTCGGGTTATAGGTTCCGCAGCTTCCCCCTGAAATGCTCATCGCGGGAGTGTAGTAAAACGCGGTCGGATAGTTCCACGTCTGAGCGCTGCCCGTCTGCGCGTACCCATTGAGTTGAATCGCCACCGTCTTGATGCCGCCTACGATGGATTGCTGGCAGGTCGCGTAGCCACTCGTCCCACCCGCACAGCCAACCCCCGCCGTCAGCGATGCCCCAAGCGGGATAGTGGAGTAAGTTGGGTTGGCATAACCCACTGCCGCGCCCGTCACTGTGGCGTTGGCGGTGCTGTCCATTTGCCATTGAGTAGCGTTCAGTTGAAAGACCAGCTTTTTCGTTCCACTTACACCCGCGATGGTGTAGTAGCGCTGCCCCACTACGGTACCGGCCGTGATGGTCAGAACATTCGAGCCGGACACGGTTGACCCCGTGACGCCGGAGAGCGTGCCATAGGTGCCGCTCGCCGTATAAATCTGCATGGCGATTGTCGGTGCGCCGCTCGTATAAGGCGAGGCAATCACAATGTCGCCTGCGTTAAACGTTTGATGATTGGCCGCGACGGGAAAGGAGTACATTGTTTTAAGATAACCGCCGAAAATAGGGATCGAGGCAAGGTTGCTGTTATTCAGTGAGCCGCCAGAGGCAGCACCCGCGACCGTGTATCCAGTTATTCCTGCCGTAGGAGTCACGCCGTTTTGGATCATCTCCTGGTTGCCCATGTAAGTGAAGGTGTTGGTATCCGCAACCCCCACACCCCCATTCCAAGCTACTGGCGTAGGGCAGTTGAAAGTGTTGTTGACGATGGTCACGTTAAACATGGAGCCGGGAATGGGAGGGTACATGCAGGCAGAAGATGAAACGCGAGACTCGACATAGTTACCGGACACCAGAATATCGTGGGGCCGGAGCAGATCGTTGCTGTAGGTTGCCTGAGAAAATCCGATTCCGCCGTAGCTTCCTAGAATCGTATTGTTGACAACTTTCTCTCCCACTCCGCCGACGGAGATAGGCCCATTTTGAACTGCGTTGACAATCGTGTTTCCTTCAATGGTCCAATAGAAACCGGGTCCGGCAAAGAGGTTCGATGCGCCCGTCTGGTTCGCATAGAAGCCATTCCGCACGACAATATGGTTTGACCCCTCGCCCTCTTCGTGACTGTTGTTGCCAATGTTCATGGCAACAGTGCCTTCTTCCACGCCCCAACTGCCACGGTCCCACCCACCGAACATGCCACTCAGCCAGGTGTTATCTTTCAGGCGGAAATTGTAGGAATCATTCGCGTAGGCATAGGCGAGAGGATAAGTGCTCGACTCCGATTTGAACGAGTCATGCTGAAGAAGGATGTTCGTCGAAAGCCCCGATCCGAAGACGTAGGCCCCGGCGCTGCTTGCGCCCATTGTGATGCGTAAATCCTTTACCGTGACATTGGTCACCGGGTTAATGCTGATCACTCCGAAATTCGTAGCTCCCGTCGCGCCTGTGAAATCAAACTCCGTGGGCCGGTCCAGCGTAATCGTGTCTCCAGTGATGGAGTTCACCTTGTGGTAACTCATGTAGGTATTCCACTTGGGGCTGTTGCCTTCGACTAAGAGAATCCATTGCCCTGCAATGATGTTGGCGAAGCCTCCCGTAGGATTCGACGTGATAGTGGTCGAGCCCCGCAGCGCCGGGCTGATTGGATGCACATAAGTAGACGTGACAAAGCTACCAACGCACGCATTGGTCGAAGGGGACTCCGGGTAAGTTCCACAGAAAGTAAGAACCGAGGCAGGAGAAGATGCTGGATTGCCTACGATCTCCGCGATCGGCCCCACTCCCTGCCATGTAGTATTGGACAGCGGATAGAGAACGCTCGCTGCCTGCATCCTGCCGGTGATGAGGATCGGAATGCCGTTCGCCACCGATGCGTTTTGCGCGGCGTTGATCGACGCCGTGTTGTCAAAGGAATCGTTGGCCGTCTGCCCGCCAAACCACTGCGGATAGACGCCTGCATTCAGCTTGCCGATCACTACGCTGGCCGCCCCGCCAACCGAGGTATCGAATATCTTCACCAGTCCGGCACTGATCACCCCTGAAGCCGTGAAGACCGCCGATGCCGCAGGCTGGACGCTGCCGCCCATGAAGGTAAGATTGGCCGCGCAGGTCTGCGTCGGGACGCTCGTCCACACCTTTGAGATCAGCAACGGCGCGCCCGCCGTGGCTGCGGCCGAACATGCAGCAGCAAGTGTGGAGAAGGTACCCGAGTCAATGAACACCGTGGTTCCAATAGTCACAGTATTCTGGATTACAAACGGGCCGGTCATAGTGTCGCCGGCCTTCTGTACAAAGGTTGGCTTGGCCTCCGCAATCACATCGGTATTTGTCGGCTGGAAAGCGATAAAAGCCCTGCGCACTCCTGTCAAGCCGGTGCCAGTCCAGTTATTCTCTCGAAACTCAAAATAGTCGCCTGGAGTAGCTGCAGAGAAGTTGATTAGGCACTTATCCGTGCTTGACGGTCCTCCATCCGTGGACCATGTAGCGGTAAAACTCACCGTGCAGTACCCTATCTGGGTATTGGTGGTTGAATCCCACACTTTGAACACCGTGCTACACGCCGTCGCACCTTCGCATTCGCCATTCACCAGCACATAGGCTTGGTCAAGCGGAACTCGGGTTCCTACAACAAAAAGGCCGTTATATCCAGCGCCGCCGGAGTTGAAACTGGCCGTGCCCACCGTATGCACATAGCTGTGAGTTATCTCCGTGCCGGTGGGATCGTTCACAACCGTGCCGCTGGTTCCACCGATAGCCGCAACAAAATCGCGTGCCGTAAAAACCAGATCGCTTGAGCTAAGGAAAGGCGCGGTGCTGTTGCCATTCAACACGAAGCCCGCATCCAGCTTGCCCACCGGCTCCTGTGGAGGAATCGGTTGCCGATACACTACGCGCTGCTCGTTGGCGTTGGCATCGTTTTCTCCGGCTCGCACTGAGTTAGACAAGCCGTTGTCGGTAACCTCGCCTGCGACAAGACCAGTGTTTGTGAAAACATTCTGATTGCCGTTGATCTGGAGAGTGTTCCCGATCTTGCCGTCAACTGTGCTGTTGCTTGTGGCGAAATTCAAATAGGACGTGCCACCGCAGATAGCCAAATCGCTGCCCGCAAACACATCGGAACTTGCACGATTGGCCATCCACCGCGCATGTTCGCCGGTTCCCGGAGTGAAACACTCATCGTAATATCGGGTGAAAGTTCCGTAGGGATAGACAGTGGGCGAGGAGCCTAATGAAGATGCGAAATGCCACATGCCCAGGGTAAAGAGCCGCTGCGTGCCATAGATGTTGATGCCCTGTACGGTCCGGTTCGAACCGTTGTACCAGACCATGGGGAGAATCGTGTTGCGGAAGTTGATGTCCTTATAACTGCTGGTATCCGGCGTCCAGTCGTTGTAACTCGTGTTATTCGACGCTGGAGGAGCCTCTACCAATCCAGCCCAGAAATTCATAAAGTCTAGGTTCGTGTAGCGCCACGCATAGGGCTGCGCCTGCAGGAAAAGTCCGCACGTATAGTTGCCGCCGATTCCCGGCTCATTCACTGCCTGAAAATAGACATTCGTCAGGCTCCAGTCGAGCAATCCACCAGCCATTGCCGCGCCGCTGGAGGCCGGTACCGCAATGCCGCAGTTGCCGATGTACCAGGGGGGTGTCATCGGGGTCGCCAGAGTTACAGTCGCATTGCTGACCGTCGTCGAGGCCGCAGCCGCCAATGTCACCTGCGTGCCGCTTACCACGCTGGTAACTGTGGTCGAAAGATTAGCTCCTGACGCTCCCGCGCCATTGACGGTGATCGCTTGGCCCACCACAAGAGCGGAGGCAACGCTGGTAAAGTACCCGCAAGAGACTGTCAGAGTGCTCGAACTGGCGCTGATCGATCCCCCGCAGTTTCCACCTGAACCGGGGGTAAACACCATCGGGCCGGGCGCCGGAGGCGTAGCAAGCGGCGTCGTTCCGCCCGCAGTCCCAGTGATGCGGTTCGGAAAAGTGTTGTTGCCGCCGGCCGCAGACGAAGCCGCATTCACCGAGGCATCCGGCTGAATGGTTAAGTCATGAATCGAGGCGTTTGCAATCAAGGTGCCCGCAGCATCGGGGGTCTCAAACACATCGGCTCCGGGTTGTCCCTTCACGAAGCTCACGCCCACGCCCGCGCCGAAGAAAGATTGGCCCTTGATAGTGACAGTGGAAGTCAGACAAGTTCCGGCAGGGAACTGCACCGAATAGCCGTTAGAGTACGCATCGTTGAACGCAGCCTGAATCGCCGCCTGATCGTCGGTCATGCCGTCGCACTTGGCGTTGTACGGTGGGGCGGTCACAAGCAAGACCTTGTTGACGCTGGCATTCAATGAAGGCCCATTGATCGGGCCGGTTAAGGTTGCGCCCGTCAGTGGCACCGCTTGGCTAAGCGCAGAATCCACATAATGCTTGTCTGCGGCCTGCAACGACTGCAACGGGTCGCCGCTCAAATACAGCGGGCCGCTCATTGTCCCGCCGAAGGGTGTCAGAGAACTCTGTGGAATCGACTGGATTGCCTGGTCCACATACGCCTTGCTTACCGCCTGCACAGCTTGCGCCGCCGGCATCACTTGCGCTCGCACCTGTGCAATGCTGGCCTGCGCCGCTGCGGGAACCACCCAGTACTCGGTACTCGTCGTGCCGTCACTCAGATAATAGGTGGCGGTGTAATACAATCCCGCGGGCCAGGAGCCAAGATTTGGAGCCAAATTTACGCTCACAAACCCATCCACGCCAATGGTCACGGTGGTCCGGCCCGCTGCTACAGTCTGGTTGTTCGCTGTGGTAAAGGCCGGCCAACTCAGCTGCAGGGTTCCTGTTCCAGGCAGCCCGTTTGCCAGGTACACCGTGCCCTGAACTGTTGTTGTGGTGACTGTCTGCGCGCTAGCCATCCAAGCTAACACCATCGCGATCAGACACAGTGCCACCCATTTGCCGGTGCTGAGCCACTTGCCCGTGAGCTTCATCCGTTTCACGTCCTTCTCTGTTTTACCTGCTGCATTATGCTCATACGCTTCTCTTGAGCAATTTCTGTTTCTTCTATTTCCACTCGTATCTGGGCTTGCTGCGTCGTCCGGTCTTCCCGGCCTGCGCGGCTGTTCCGGCCATGGTCTTCCCCTTGCGCAGATCGCATTTTCCGCTAGGGTCGAAAGCCATGACCCTTCATCTACTGTCATTCGCTGCGTCGCCAGAAGGCGTCTGCGTTGGTGTTAGTCTTTCGATTCCCGGGTGCCCCTGGGCTGTCTCCGCGTCTTCTTCGCTCAATTCGTCTGGCCAATGTGGCTCAGCTGCCAGTTCGTCTGCTAGGCTCCGGAACCAGCCAACCACATCGGCATTCCGGGTTCCTGACGTCCTTTTGCCAAATCATAATGGAGTTTGATGCGCGGGGAATTTCCCGGTCTTGGAACTGCTCGCCTGTGCCGGCGCGATGTCCGGGCCCTCGTGCCGGCAGCGAAATACTCGCTGTCTGGCACCGGCATCGTGGCTCCTCCGCCTCGCTCCTGCTTCCCCGATTCAGCTATGTGCGGCTCTCTCATCGCCGGCGGATTGCGTTCTGCCTCGATCCTTTGTTAGCCAATCCCACGGCAGCCTTCCACATGCCTGCACTCTATCCCGCAAAGAGATTGAAAATGGAGCAACTCCTTTTGAGAATTGCCCCACCCGCATCGATCTTCGAACTTTCAGAACCACCAGAGTTTCTTTATTGAGGTATCAAGTCCGCGGAATGAGACCGAAGAGAAAGCGTAGAGCCTCATGTACTCTCCTCGGTTCATTCGGTGTGTATTGAATGTTCTAAGCATAACCAATCGCGTCATAATTCCCTGCAAAGGTCGTGCTGCTGTTTGGTCCATGTTGTTCAATCACTTACGTGCAATGCAACCCTTGTATTCCTTTGACAACCATACTCACTTGAGAATCATCTTCCTCGCTATTCCACTCAACCGCCGCAATCCGGCTCTTACCGAATGCACTACCATATTCGAGTGACGATTTCCACGCACGTTCCCACGCTTCTTGTTCACGGAGGTGCATGGGCCATACCCCAGGACGCCGAGGCTGCACACCAGGCTGGCGTGCGCCATGCGCTTGAAGCCGGCTACCGTCTCCTTGCGAAGAACGGCTCCGCACTCGATGCCGTGGAAGCGGCTGTGACGATTCTTGAAAACGACCCCACCTTCGACGCCGGTCGCGGCAGCTTTCTTACCTCCGATGGCCGCGTCCAGCTTGATGCCCTGCTCATGGATGGAGGCCGTATGAAAGCCGGGGGCGTTGCCTGTGTCGAGCGCATTCGAAATCCCATTCAGGCCGCTCGGTTGGTTCTGGAAAGCAGCCCTCACGTTTACTTCGTTGCAGCCGGAGCGGAACAATTCGCCCTCGCTCACGGGATGTCCCTCATCGACAATGCCGAACTGGTCCTTGACCGGGAGCGCGATCGCCTCGCACAGGCTCAGGCACGCCAGGCCGCAGGCCTTGCAGACCAATCTTTCTCCGGTCCTGAAGTCTTACACAGCCACACCCTTCGTGACGATAAGAGCCCTGAAACCGCCTCCCCGCAGCACGAGTCCTCATCTTCGCAGCTGCAGTCGCACGACACCGTCGGTGCCGTCGCCCTGGACGTAGCCGGCAATCTGGCTGCGGCCACCTCCACCGGTGGCACGCTCAACAAGACGCCTGGCCGCGTCGGCGATTCATCCCTCATTGGCTGCGGCTGTTATGCTGACAATCTTTCCGCCGCCGTCTCGCTCACCGGCTGGGGCGAACCCATCATGAAATTGGTCCTCGGCAAGTGGGCTACAGACCGCGTCGGCGCTGGCGTCGCACCGGAGTTCGCCGCGCGCGAGGCCATTTCCTACCTCTACAATCGACTCGGCGGCCATGGAGGCATCATCCTGCTCGGTCCCGACGGCCGCTTCGGCCTGGCCCACAACACCCCCGCCATGGCCTGGGGCATCGCCACTCCTGCTGGTCTCCACACAGGCCTCACCCTCTAGTCGCCCATGTCTCTTCAACTCGGCCCTTTGTCCATTCGCAGGTCTTTCGTGGAGGGCCGGGAAAACCACAAGCCCCCGGCCGGGTTCATCCTCTGTCGCATAATCTCAATATGCTCGTCCTTGCCTCTGCCTCGCCCCGCCGCCGCGAATTGCTCGCGCAGGCTGGCTTCACCTTCCAGATTCATCCTGCGCACATTCCCGAAGATCCCTTTCCCGGCGAAGACCCGGTTGCCTATGTAGTTCGACTCGCCCGCCAGAAAGCGCAGGCCGTCTACACCGAAATGGGTACTCCTGACGCAACCGTTCTGGGCGCGGATACCACGGTCACCATCGATAACCGAATCCTTGCCAAGCCTGAAAACGCCGTCGACGCTCAACGTATGTTGCGCTTGCTTTCCGGCCGTACCCATCGCGTCATCACGGGCGTCGCCTTGGTCGCTGCAAACGCCGTGGACGTTGCCGCTGAAACCACCGCCGTCCGTTTCCTCACCCTTTCAGATGCGGAAATAGACGCCTACATCGCTACCGGCGAGCCCATGGACAAAGCCGGCGCCTACGCCATTCAAGGCCGCGCTGCCCGCTGGATTCCCCGCATCGAAGGCGACTACTTCAACGTCGTCGGATTGCCGCTTGCGCTGGTCTCCACTCTCCTTGAATCCCGCTGCATTCCGCCAGCTTGAAAGCGCCATCCTCGCCGATGAACGTGGCGCAGCCGTTCTCAAGAAGCAGTAGATAATCAAATCACCAGTTGATCACTGCTTGCAGCCTCTCTGCATCCCCAGCCGCAACCGTTCATCCAATCGGTTATGAGTGTTCCGCTTTTTTCCTCACTTCAACTTCGTTCCATCACCTTTGCCAATCGCATCGGCGTCTCGCCAATGTGCCAGTATTCTTCGCAGGACGGATTCGCCAACGACTGGCATCTCGTCCATCTTGGCAGTCGCGCTCAAGGTGGCGCGGGCCTCGTCTTGCTCGAGGCTTCCTCCGTCCTCCCTGAAGGCCGCATCTCCCCCGGAGACCTTGGCATCTGGAAAGATGCGCACATCCCAGGCCTCGAGCAAATCGTCCGCTTCATCCATGCGCAGGGTGTCCGCGCCGGAATCCAGTTGGCCCACGCCGGTCGCAAAGGCAGCATGTCCGTACCCTTCGGCGGCGAACGCCTGTTGCTTCCAGAGGAGGGTGGTTGGCAGCCCGTCGCCCCCAGCGCTGTAGCCTTCGCTCCCCACTACGCTGTACCCCAGGCCCTCGATCAGGCCGGAATCGCCGCCGTCATCCACGCCTTTGCACAAGGTGCACAGCGGGCGCTCGCAGCAGGATTTGACTTCATTGAGATTCATGCGGCCCATGGCTACCTGCTCCATGAATTCCTCTCCCCGCTTGCCAACCACCGCACCGATACTTACGGCGGCAGCTTCCTCAACCGCTCTCGCTTGCTTCTTGAAGTTGTGGACGCTGTGCGCGCCGCATGGCCGGCTCATCTGCCCCTCTTCGTCCGCATCTCCGCCACGGATTGGGCTGAGGGCGGCTGGTCCATCGACGAGTCTGTAGAACTCGCTCGGCTCCTCGGCCCGCGCGGTGTCGATCTTGTTGACGTCTCCTCCGGCGGCCAGGTCCCCGACGCCCGAATTCCCGTCGGTCCCGGCTTCCAGGCGCCTTTTGCCGCCCGGATCCGTGCTGAAGCCGGCATTGCCACCGCGGCTGTGGGCATGATCACTGACCCCAGCCAGGCGAACACCCTTGTCGCCGAGGGCCAGTCCGACCTGGTCTTTCTGGCCCGCGAGATGCTCCGCGACCCTTATTGGCCGGTTCATGCGGCTGCTGCGCTCGGCGAACCTGTCAGTTGGCCCGTACAGTATCTCCGCGCTGCACCCCGTCACTCGGCGGCTCGTGAGCCTCTTGTCCGCCCCAGCCAGGCGTCGCAAACTGGCACCCCGGTACTCGCTTGATCATGCTCGAAATCTGTCTCAGTTCCAAAGATGCGGCCCGGTTGCCGATTTTGCTTCACAAATCACTCTGATGCTGGCCTATACTGCGGTTAGAGAAGGGGCTTCCGGCGGAAGACGGCGCCCCCTCGCTTCAGCCTTATGGCCACGCAACTTTCCCAGAAGCGCGTGCTCGACTCGCCCCTGATCCCCGACCGCCTCTATTTCAAGATTGGTGACGTGGCTCGTATTTGCGGCGTTGAAACCTATGTCCTGCGTTTTTGGGAGACTGAGTTCCCGCAACTCAAGCCCAACAAGAGTGGGACCGGCCAGCGCCTTTACCGCCGCCGCGATGTCGAGATTGCCCTTGAGATCAAGCGTCTTGTGCACATCGAGGGCTATACCCTGTCAGGGGCTCGGCAGGCGCTCGCTCAGAATCGCCGTTCCGATGTGCAATCGCCGTCACCGCTTCCCGGCCCCGATGCCGAGCGGCGTAAGGACAACGTAGCCGCTGCCATTGGCCAGGCCAGGGCCGAGCTGCGCGAAATAGCCGGCCTGCTATCCTCGCCTCGCCCGGGTGCCCCGCGCCGCCGCCCGCGGGTGGCTACGTTGCCCGCTCATTCCGGCTCGCTTTTCCCGCCCTAGTGTCCTATCTCTAAAGTTCGCATCAAAAATGAGCTGTCATCCTGAGCGAAGATCGGGCGTGTGGCCCCGGTCTCTAACCACAATGTGGGTGCCCCCGGTCCCTCGCACTTGGGGACCGGGGATACCGGCAGGTGGTCCACTCATGGATCCTGGTCCCACACGCTTCAGGAACAGTCTGTGCCCCATTCATCGCGGCCTTATCGCGATGAGTGGGTATCTTGAAACCTTGTCGTTGCGCTACGGGAAAACGTCAGTCGATGACTGACGCCAGCGGCACCACAAACTACGGCTACGACAGCATGGACCGGCTGACTTCGAAGGCCACGCCGGAAGGAACTCTGAGCTATACTTACGACGCGGCGGGTCACGTGGCGAGTATTATTTCTTCCAACACGAACGGGGCGTCGATGGCCTACACCTACGACAGCCTGAACCGGCTGGGCACGGTGGTGG
>Ga0182013_10000316_pt1 | contig 66041 bp, 46 predicted proteins | sample 612S2MmetaG_FD_120487 | JGI IMG/M metagenome (GOLD analysis project Ga0182013, IMG submission 120487) | Permafrost microbial communities from Stordalen Mire, Sweden - 612S2M metaG | ecosystem: Environmental > Terrestrial > Soil > Wetlands > Permafrost | place: Sweden: Stordalen | collected... | reverse complement strand
TTGCGTGGTGCAATTGGCAGTTCCGGCGCCCGTGAGCGACAGACCGCCGGCGCCGCCGCAGTCGGAGAGTGCGGTGAAATTACCACCGCCGTCGTCGATTGCAAAAACTACATTTCCAGTCGGCGTCGAGCCCCCGCCGGTTACCGTAGCCGTCAAAACGACTTGCTCGTCAACGGTCGCTGCTGCGGGAGCGGGAGCCGCCAGTGTGGTGGTTGAAGCACTCTGAACCTGGGGATTGAAGAGGGCGGTGATGTCAGTGCCGACCGGGGTGGAACCGGTGTTGCCATTGGCTGTGACCAGGCTGGATGGGCCGGTCTTCCCGGACTTGACGGCGACCATGCCCTCGGGACCGGCGCCGACTGCATAATTCACGGCCGGCGAAAGCGAACCGCTGCCGTTTCCGAACAGGACGCTGACGGTTGAGGACTGGAAGTTGGCTGCGGCAACGTCCTGTTTGCCATCGCCATTGAAGTCGGCGATCGCGAGCGCGGAGGGCGCCGAGCCCGCGGCGTAATTGGCCGGCGCGCCAAATCCACCCTTGCCGTCGGCGTGGAGCACGGCAATCTGATTGCTGCCACGCTGGGCGACAGCCAGATCGAGGCCGCTGCCAGTGAGATTGCCGATGGCGATTGAAGAGGGCGAGCTGCCGATGGCGACATCACCAGCCGAGGCGAATTTGCCGGTGCCGTCGCCGGAGAGCAGCGTAGCCGTGCCGTTGGATTTGCAGGTGCTGTCGCTGCCGCAGGTGTTGGCGACAGCCAGGTCGATATGGCCGGATGAGCGCAGGTCGCCTCCCGCGATCGAAACCGGAGAATAGCCGACCGCGTAGGTTGCCGAAGATGCAAGGCGAAGATCACCGCGGCCGAGCCAGATGTCCAGGGTGCCGGGCTGGGAGCAGGTGTTCTGGCCGCAGTCGGAAGCGATCGCTAGATCGGTCTTTCCGTCGCCATTGAAGTCTCCCGCGAACAAGGCGCGCGGGTTGGCCACGAGGGTATAGGTGACCGGCTCGCCAAAAGTGCCATCCCCATTTCCAGGAAGGATTTCGAGAGTCTTGTCGTCTCGGTTGGCGGCAATCAGGTCAAGTTTATTGTCGCCATTGAGATCGGCCAGCGCCAAGGCAACCGGCCCGCTGCCGAGTGAGATGGTGGAATCCGCACGATAAGATCCGTCGGCGTCGGCGAGGAATACTGTGGCCGTGCCTTTGTCGGCGCAGGCTGCATCGGTCCCGCAGAAGTTGGCTACGACAAGATCGGTCCGGCCATCGCCGTTGAGATCGCCGGCGGCGATTGCTTTGCTTTCCAGGCCTGATTTGTACGAGCGGGCGGCGATGAATGAGCCGTCACCGCGTCCGAGGGGAACGGAGAGGGTGCTGTCCTGGAAGTTGACGATGGCGAGGTCAGCGTGGCCGTCGGAGTTGAAATCGCCGGCCGCAATGGCGATGGGCGAGTTGCCGGCTACGAAATCCTGCGAGGAACTGAATGTGCCGTCGCCATTGCCGAGCAGAACGCTGAAGGTGTTTGCCGCACGATTGACGGTCACCAGATCGGGCGTTCCATTCCCGCGAAGGCTGGCGGCGACTAGAGCGACAGGGCCGTTACCGACGGCGTAAGGAACGCCGGCTTGGAATGTGCCGTCGCCGCGGCCGAGCAGTACGGTAACGGTATTCGATGCGGACTGGGCAATGGCCAGATCGGGCTTGCCGTCACCGTTGAAGTCGCCGGCGGCGATCCCCGACACGGCGCCGGAGCCGGCCGCGAATGGAGACAGCGTGGCGAAGTGGCCGGTGCCGTCGCCGAGCAGCGTGGTGACGGTTCCGTCCTGTTTGGCAACGATCAGATCGTCATGACCGGCGCCCCTGAGATCGGATGCAACAAGCGAAGTCGGCCTGCCGGAGAGCGAAACAGGCGATGCCGCAACGAAGTGGGCGGTTCCGTCGTTCGTCAGGATGCTCACGCCCGCTGCAGAGGCCACTGCGAGATCGGTTCTTCCCGCGCCATGGAAGTTGCCGGGAACGAGTGCGAGCGGATTGGCGATGGCCTTGTAGACGGCCGGCTTGCGAAATGTCCCATCGCCATTGCCGAAGAGCACATCGACTTCGCCGGTGGAGAAGTCGATGACCGCGATGTCGAGCTTGCCGTCTCCATTGAGATCGCCAAGCAGCGCATTTCCGACCCGGGTTCCGGCGGCGTATTCCACGCCCGCAGCGAAATTTCCGTTCCCGCCGCCAAGCAGCACGGTGACGTTTCCGGAATCCTGCCTGGTAGTAACCAGGTCGAGCTTGCCATCGCCTTTAAGGTCGCCGATAGCTACGCTGGTGGGATTGGCGGCGAGAGAAAACGAGGGAGCCACGATAAAAGGGGAGCCGGCTTTCGAACTCGACCGCAGAGAATCAGTGGATTGAGCAGACGCGGCAACGCCGCACATCGTTGCGCAGAAGACAGCCAGAACGAGCCTGGTCGAGGGAAGGTAGTTCACTCGCCGTACCATGTGAGTTCTCCAAGGCAACAAATTTTGAGGTCCGAAGCGGTTCGAATATTTACAGTTGGTCCCAGGCGCACTCTTTGGAAAGTGACCGGGAACAACAAACGTTACTACGCGCCGTGACCGCGATCTCCGCTAAGAGAAGGACACGACCTGCCTATTGAAGGGCCCCGGATGATTGTTCTGGATGTGATTTGCCCGGCAGCCAATACAGCCCCGATGAGGCTGTTTAAAAGGGAAATTCGCACGAAAACCGAAAGGGGATAACACAATTCCGAGCCGTCACATCAGAACCCGGTTTATGAGTTGTGGTTGAAACCTGCACCATCTTAGGGCGAAGCTGGCGAAACGTCAAGAGAGATTGTGTGAAATTAGTCCGGCGTTAGGTTAACGACGGTCGAGGATCGTCCAGCTTCCATTCTTCTTTGCAAAGGTGAAGTGGATGACAACGGAGTGAGATTGCATCTTGCCGCCGGAGTTATAGGTCGAGGTCTCATTACAGCTCCAATTGGCGGAGTCGCCCATAAAATTCAACGCGGCGGGCAAGCAGCTATCGGAGACCTTGGCGGCGGGCTGACCCTTAAAGAAATCTTGAAATTGCTTTGCCTGGCTCGGTTTCATTCCAGTCCAGATGGAGCCCATCCTGGCGACATCATGTGCGTCGAAGGCGGCATCGAAGCTGTTGATTACCGCCTGAAGGAGCGTTGATTGGTCGACAGGCTGGGGCGCAGCAGAGACGGGAGGCGGAGGCGGAGGCGCAGCCGCTGTAGCCTTCGGCTCGACTACGATACTCACCGTCTGTTGCTGCGTGCCGCCGTTCCCCTTCGCGATCAGGTGATACGTTGTATTGCCGGCGGGGCTCACATCTTTTTGTCCCGACGCGCCAACCGAGCCAATTCCGTTGTCGATCGAGACATCGGAAGCGTTGGCCGTCTGCCAACTCAGGGTAGTCGACTGGCCTTGCTGGATGGTGGACGAGGAAGCGGAGAAGAGCGCCTGGGGTGGCAGGGCCGGTGCGGCGACGGGAGCCGCGGCCTTCGGAATCACATTCAACATGGCCACCATGTTGGTGTGCTCGCCGACCTTCAGGTTGAGCGGCTGGGTGTAGGACTGGTAGCCATTCAAGCTGATGGCCAACTGATGGGACCCGGGTTTTGCCTGGACAATAAGATTGCCGCGAGGGTCCGTGGTCCCCTGGGGCGCGTTGTCAATGCTGACCGCTGCGCCCGGCGTGGACTGGATGCTCATGAACGCAACCTGGGGCGCCGCGACCGCGCCGGCTGCGGTCTGGGTCAGCTTGAAGGGCATGGTGGCCTGAGCGTTCACAGCAATTTTGACGGGGACGGCGGGAATGTCACCGTAGCCGGCCTTGACGAACTTGACGGAATACGAACCGGGGTCCAGAGGAAGCTTGAGAGTTCCATCGGCCTGAGTGAATCCCTTGAGCACGCCGTTGACGAAGACCTCGGCGTTGTCCGTATTGCCCTGGATGAGCAGGGTTCCGGTAGGGGCAGCGGTGGGAATGGGGGGTGCGATTGCGGGACCGGACTGGTTGGCGGTTTGTGTGGGACCGGGCTTGCCGCCCTGCATGTGCAACAGGAATGCGCCGCCGGCGGCGAGCACAATGACGGCGCCAACGACAATTGGAATGAGAAGTTTTGAACGCGGACTTGGGGCCTCCACCTCAGAGAGGACGCCGACCTGCGGTACGGAAGCCGTGACTTTGCGCGCCACAGGTTTGGCCGCTTCAGCGTTCAGACGTCGCCAGTCGGCCTGCTGTGCGGCAACGGCAAACTCGAACCACTCGGTTGACTTGCGCAACTCGTCGAGCGCGCCTTGCGGTTTGCCGGCGAGCAGCGCGGCACGAGCCGACTCGACGGATTTGGCTACCGTCTCATTGGCGCGTTGAGCCCGGCGCGATTCGACCCCGGAGATGGCGCGCGCGAGATCGGGAGATTCTCCATAGGCGCGCTGCACGCTTTGCAAGGCTTCGATTGCGGATTGGAAAGCGGCCAGGTCGTTTGCGCTGTCGGCTGTGGACAGCGCGGTCGCGACCGCCTGCTTGCGGGCCTTCTCAGCGCGAATCTCGCCCAGGATCGTGTTCTGCGGGGATCCGGGAACCGAGGAGGCTGGCGTGGATTCCAGCAGATGGATGGCTTCGTCGTACTGCCCGCGCTCGCGGAACTTTGCAATCTGACCGAGCAGCGCCTCTGTCTTTCTGAGGATTCTTTCGCGCTGCGACCGCGCCTCTTCGAGCAGCCGGTTGAGCGTGGGGTCGGCGGTTTCCTGGGCGGCGGGTTCGAGCAACTGGATCGCGCCGTCCACCTGCTCCTGCTCAAGCAGTTCCCGGGCCTGGGCGACGCAGGATGCGATGCGCGCTCTGCGCTGCTGCTGGTCGAGCTCACGCCGCGCGAATTCGAGCAGGTCTCCGACGCCCGCGGCGTCTGAAAACTCGAGCTGATACGATTCCAGGATTTCGACGGCCTTGTCAAATTCGCCGCGGTCGATGGCGCCTTGCGCTTCACGAAGATAGCGGCCGCGAATCTCCTCTTTTTCCGCTGCTCTCATGCGCTGGCGGAGCGAGTCTTCCAGCGCCAGCAACCGCTCCTCTCCCGGTAGTTCCTGAAGGGCTTTCTGAACAATCAGGAGCGCTTCGCCCGGGGCGCGATGAAAGATCTCCTGCGCCTTGGCCGCCGTGGTGTCGATCAGGTGGCGCACACGCCACGAACGGGTCTGCAGAGCCACGCGCGCTTTGAGTTGCAGCAGCGACGCCTCATTGGGAAGCTGCTCGACGGCGCGCTCGATCAATTCGGTAGCACGATCGAAGTTTTCGGTGCCGAGGCACTTCTCGATCTCCGCCTCGATCTGTTCGATCAGCTTGCGGCGGCGCTCCTGTTCCTGCCCGCTGACCGCGGTTTGCAGCAGGCTCTCCATCTCTGGTAGCGATGGATCCATCTTGCCGACTTCGCGCAGAATCTCGATGGCCCCGGTATAGCGGCGGGAGTTGATTTCCTGCTTTGCCTTGCCAAGCATCTCCCGGATCTGTTCCTGCTGTGCGGCAAGCTTGGCCTGGCGGGAGAACTCGATGAAGGCGGCGCGTAGTTTGGTGTCCTGCTGATCGAGGTTGAGGGCCTTCTGGACCGCATTGAGAGCGCCCGTCCAGTCGCCCCGTCCGCGCGCCGACTCCGCCTGGGTCATCAGAGTCCCGATCTCGTCGTAGCGGCGCTTTTTCTCCCGAATGTCTTCGATCCGGGTCTTCAGATCGGCGTTATCGAGGTCCAGTTGGAGAGCGTTGTCGAGCGAACCAAGAGCTTCAGCGAATCGCGACGAGGCAGCAGCCTCCTCTGCCTCGGCAACCAGCTGGCGAATCTGTTCGGCGCGCTGGAGCCGTGCCAGGTTTTGCTGCACGACGCCGTACAACTGGCGGGCACCGGTGTGCTGGGGCTCAATACGAACCAGTTGCAGCAGCACTTCGCGGGCGCGGCCGAACTGTTGTTCGGAGGCCAGCCGCTCAGCGTCACTGAACAGATCGGCGACCTGACCCTTTTTTAGCTGTTCGGCCAGGCCATGGAGATCGGCGGCAAACTCCTCGGCCGTGGCGTAGCGTTGCTCCGGGTCTTTGGCGAGAGCGCGGTCTATGATCGCGTCCAGTGCGGGTGGATAGTTGGCCAGGTAGGTCTTGAGCGGCGGGTGGGGCTCGTTGACCAGCTTCTGCAACACGGTCATGTCTTCGCCGGTGAAGGGCAACTCACCGGTCAGCATCAGGTAGAGCATGACCCCGGTGGCGAAGATGTCGGAACGTCCGTCAAAGGGGCGTCCCCTAAGCCGCTCGGGAGCGATGTAGTGAATGGTGCCGATTACATTTCCGGTGCGGGTCAAGCCTCCTTCTGAACTGGAGCCCTGCACGCGGGCGATGCCAAAATCGACGATCTTGGCTTGCCCGTCGGGCTGAACGATCACATTGGCCGGCTTGATGTCGCGATGAATGACGCCGCGATGGTGGGCGTATCCCAGGGCCGAGCAGACTTGCTCGATGATGCTGAGTTTCTCAACCAGCGTGATCTGTCTGCCGGATGCGATCAGCTTGTCCAGCGGCTCGCCGCTGACGTACTCCATGACGATGAACGGCACGCCGTCCTCGTCGCCCAGGTCGTACACAATAACAATGTTGGGATGCTGTAGAATTCCGGCCTGCGCCTCGCGATAGAAGCGCTCCAGCATCTCCGGCTGGCCTGAGAAACCCTCGGTCAGGGTCTTGATGGCGACCAGGCGCCCGATGCGCTTGTCTTCAGCGCGGTAAACGACCCCCATCCCCCCGCGTCCGAGTATGCCGGTGATCTCGTATTTGCCGATTTTCTTTTTTTCTGCGGTATCCACGTGGATGAGCCAAAGCCAAAAGACAAAGCCGACCGACGCCGGAAGCTCGGTGAGCCGGTTGAAGAGGTATGCAAACCAAATCTAAATTCGCGTTGACCAGCACCAACACGGTAGCATGATTGCGGCTCGAGAGCCAATAGCGCGCTGCCGTCATCGACCTGACGACGCAGCGCATGGGGCGGCCGGCCGGAGCGCGGTACAATCGGGAAACGTCGCGGAAAAGCCGCTGCCCTGAAGGAGTGGAACAACAGTGCCGAATCCCGCCGCCAATTCGCCAGGCTCTTCGATGAAGGCCACATTTTCGCTGCCGGTGGGGGGAGGTTTTCTTAACGCCAGCGCACAGTTGCCGACCGGGCGCACCACGCTCACAGAGCTTCTGCCGATCATCCAGAATCTCGAAAATGCGATTGTCGGCCGAATTACCGAAGAGGCGGAACAGGCTGGATCACCTATCTCATGCCGCGCTGGTTGCGCCGCATGCTGCCGCCAAATGGTTCCGGTGAGCGTATTCGAAGCCGAGGCGCTGACTAAGTGGATAAGAACTCTGCCCGAAGAACAGCAGGCGGAGCTGGGACGTAGGTTTCATCGCGCGCTTTCGGCGCTGAGCGACAAAGGCGTTATCGACAAAATCCTGAACCAGGAGTGGGTGCTTGAGGAAGGCCTGACGACCGAACTGGCGATCGACTATTTTCATGCCGGCGTGGCCTGCCCGTTCCTGGAGAATGAGAACTGCAGCATTCACCCCATCCGCCCGTTGGCCTGCCGGGAATACCTGGTGGTTTCGCCGCCCGAGCTGTGCCAGGATCCTTCCATCCACGATCTGAAAGGAGTGCTCCTTCCGCTGAAGCTGTCCCGCGTGCTGCACTCGTTTGGACAACAGTTTGAACAGGATCCTCGCGGCTGGATTCCGCTGGTGTTTCTGCTGGCGTGGGGCAGGAGCGGAGTGAGGCCAGGAGAACGCGTCGCCGGGACCGGCGAAGAGGTCTTGAAAATGTTTCTGGAGCGGGCGGCCGAAGTTGCGGCGCCCCGGGAGGGCTGAGGCCGCGGCGGCAGTTGCTTATCCCGCTTTCGCCGGCGCGGTAGTTTGTTGGCAGGTGTTTACTTATGCGCTGAAATTTGGCAACCTTAATCCCGACCTTCATTTTGGATCGATTGAAATTGCCGGATGAATGCTCTAGGCGAAAGAAGATCTCTGAATGGACACTGAAGCCGGACTCAAGATCGACGTAGTCGCGCTGACCGATGTAGGGTGTAAGCGCACCAACAATGAAGATTGCTTTGGATACGATCTCGCGTCCGGAATCTTCGTGGTCTGCGACGGGATGGGCGGGATGGCTGCCGGGGAAGTGGCCAGCGCTACCGCGGTCAAGACGCTGGTGGAACATTTCTCGCAAAGCGCCGGAAGCGAGGCGTCAACCGAGGACCGGCTTTTTCGCGCCATCGTGCATGCCAACCAGCAGGTATACAGCCTGGCGCTGGTCAAGGAAGAGCTGCGCGGCATGGGGACTACGCTGGTATCGGCCTGCATTGAAGGCAGGCGGCTACTGATCGGCAACGTGGGCGACAGCCGCGGATATTTTCTTCGCGGCGGGGTTTGCGCCCAGATCACCAATGACCACTCGTTTCTTGCCGAACAAGTGCGCAGAGGTACGATGAATGCGGACGAGGCTGCCTCATCGCCGCTGCAATCGGTCATCACGCGAGCCATCGGCAGCGCGGAGACGGTGGAACCGGACATCTTCACCGGATCGCTTGAGCCGGGCGACATTGTCTTGCTCACCAGCGACGGGCTCACCCGCTATGCAGACAACCGGACGATCGCTTCGGTGATTCTTTCCTGTGCCAGCCTCGCAGAGGCCTGCCAGGCACTCATCAATGTAGCCAAAGGCCACGGCGCAGTGGACAATGTGACTTGCCTGCTGCTGCAGTTCCTGGCGGCAGCTGATCAACCGGTCCCCGGCGAAGTTCCACATCAACCCTAAAAACTGATTTCAAAGTTATTCAACGAGCGGGATCAAGACAGATACAAAGCTGCCGGCTGCGTCTACCAGCGTGAAGAGCGCCCCGGGCCGGAGCGGAACACCACGCCCCCCGAAAGACGGAAGCCCTTGTTGATGTCGGCCACGCCGCCCTCCTGCCAATAAAAGTTTGAAGGGTGCGCGGTTCCGTAATTCACATGCATGTACTCATAGTCGGCCTCGCCAAGCCGGATAGCCAGGCGATGGTTCAACCACGGTGTTTCGTAATCCAGACCGCCGCCCAGGGTAAAAGTAAAACCCGGAGTGTATTTCTGATGCTGCGGACCCTGCAACTCGCCTCCGCCTGCCAGGCCGTGTGCCCACGGTGTCCATTTCGAAATCGGAAGACGGTAGACTGGGCCAGTCTGGACCGTGTACATGCCGCTGTTGCTGGTCCTTGAAGTGGGATCGTAGTAGTAGAGATCATGCTGAGCCGCATCAATCTGCACACCCAGCCTGCAATTGAAGTAGCGAGTGACACTTTCAATCGAACCGTGCTCCTCGGAATCGAAACCAACCGGGCAATTCCAAAGGCCGTTGGCCCCGAGCGTGGCAGACGAAGCCCGGGACCCATAGCAGTTCGCCTTGGCCTTAACCTGGCCAATGACAACGTCATTGGGGGCGAAGTAACTGTAACCGAAAAAGAACTCCCACGCTGAGCCGTTCGAAATGCCTCCCCGGCCCGCGGGCGCCACCTGGGACGCCGCGGCGACGGGCACCGTGGTTAGCAACAGCGGTGTCAGAGCCCTGTTTACAATCTTCAAGAGACGAATTCGCACGAGTTTGACCTCCTCGATGAGACGCGGTCAATGCCGAATCGAGAGCCGACTCAATGGGCAACGGTGGAGACACAGCGCAAGCCGGCGAATCCTCCTGGCGCCAGCAGACCAGCGTCCGGCCCGGAAAGATCCAGATGCACGATCATTGGGGTTCCACCCGCCAGGCTGATGGGAAACTCGTAGCGTTCGGAATTCCCGGTCGATTCCCCGTGTCCCCGGGCCAGCAGATGAAGCAAAGCCCACGGCCCATTCCCCTGCACGGGGAGACTGTTCACGGTTAGATCCGCTTCCTGGCTGCTGTTTGGGTTCCAGCTGAACTGCTTTGAGACATCGGAGCCGGAGAGACGCTGCGAATCGACCTGGAAGGTGACGCTTTGTATGCCATTCGCAGGCAGGATGTGTGCCGTAAACGCGACGCCCTGGGAGCCGTTGCCGTAGAGCGCAGAGGATATGCTTGCGGCGTGATTGAAAAACTTCACGAAGTCCGGATTCAGATGCATGGGCGCGCCCGGCGCGGCCACATAAGTTGACCCTTGCTGAATCATGAGCGGCTTGAGTGTCGAGTCGTAGAACTGCCACAGTGATCCCGATCCCGCTTGAAGCAATGCAGCCACCTCGGCGGGGCTGGCATCGACCGTGGAATTTGGAGAGAAGGGGAATTTTGCGGTGACCTGGCTGAAGGTCGAGCAGAATGCCGCGCCGCCGGCGTTGGCCTGCTGCGGGCCGCGGCCGCGAACCACGTCGTCAACCGAGTTGATCGGATCCTGCATGAGCGTGAGCACGAGTTGGTCGACGTGTGCCTGGGGATCCAGATTGAACGCCTGCGCGCTCTGCGTGGCGGCGGTGTGCGCAGCGGCCGAGGCGGTGGTGATCGGCGTAACCGCGGCTGGATTGGTGGCGGCCGTAGGATCCTGGGCCACTTGAGCGACAGTCGCCTGGAGCCCGATGAGGCCATTGACATAGGCCGTATTTCCCGGACCAACCAGCTTGCTGGGATTGTCAGGCGCTACGAGCGCCTGGGCGGGCTGGAATTCTTTGGCAATATCCGGGTTCGCGACGGCGGTGTTCTGCGAAACCGTAAAAAACAGCGCAAGAAGCGGGGAATTCGGATTGGAAAGCAATTGGAGCTTAGCCCCGGCATCCTGCAGGCTTCGGTATTTAACCACTTGCGCGGAGTGCAGGAAGGTACGCCACTCGGATTGAAAGTCGCCTGTATAACGCGAGGTGAGTTGCTGGGTAAGGCTGGCGCGATCGAGCGACGGCGGAGCCTGATTGCCCAGCACCCAGACCTCGCCGCTGAAGTAGCGGTCAGGGTGCTGAATGGCGTCCTGCATAAATGCGAAACCGTTCCGCGAGAAGGCTCCGGGAACGACGTGGCTTTCGGTGACCGTGGCCGATGATCCGGGATAGATGCGGTTGAAGTCGATCGAAGGCGACGCCTTGCCCGCGGCGGTGAGCATCTGCTGGTAAATGCGTTCAAAGCCCCCGAAACCGGCGAGATAAGTGCGTGCGCGGTTGACGGCGGCCGAATCGGGAACCATGGTCCAGGGCGTTCCCTTGGGCAGCTCCGCGGCATAGAACTCGAACTGGCGGATGGCTAGATCTTTCTGCTCCTGAGTGTCGGGGACGCGGCCGTTTTCCCAGTATTGCAACAGCACCGGGGCGAGAAAATCGGGCGTGCTTCTTTCGGGGTTCGATGTAGTGATGAGGTAGGCCTTGAGGGGATTGTAAGTGGCCGAGTAATCCGCTCCCTGGGCCGGCGCCGGCGGCAGAGCGTTGAATGCGGTCACCAGGTTGACCTGGGTATTGGCCAGCATCAGGGCGCGGAAGCGATCGAAGTAGATGCGCCGGGCCGCCGCGAGAAGGCTATCGCCATGGTAGAGGCCGAAACGGTACAGGAGCGGTGCGCCATTTTGCTGGAAGTCTTCCAGTTCGACCATCGCGGCCCGCAAGCGATCGAGTTGCGTCAGCTGCTCGGTCGAAGCCAGCGCTGCGGCAGGGGGCGCGGAGGCCGGAAGCGCACTGGCCGCGGTCAGAATGTCTTTTTGAATCCGGGAATTGTTGACCCAGGAAGCGGTGATACAAATCAGGAAGCCGAGCAGCAGGATAGAGAGAGTGGCAAAGACAACGCGGCGGAACAGGTGAGTTCGCTGGCTGTTGCTGGTACCTGCGAGCGCGCTGCGATCGCCCAAAATCACGTTGGGGAAAAGCCGCGGAAGAAAGCACCACTGCGCCTGCTTGCGCGAGACCATCTGCGGCTGTTGCGGTTGAGCGGCAGCCTGCATCTGCTCCAGGGTGAACATGCGCGTGGCGCCTGCGCCGGCCGGCTGAGCCTGGGGCTGGCTGGCCGCGGTCGCAACCATCTGCTCCACCATCTGTGCGCGTACGCCTACCGCGTAGAAGCCCCGGAGGTAAGGATTGGCATTGAGATGGCTGGGGCGGGCAATCTCCACCAGGTAAGCGGCCAGGTTGTTGCGCAGCTTGCGCAGTTCGCGAGGAAACTCGTAGACCGGATCGATATTTCTCTGGTCGTTTTCGCGCAGCAGCAGGTTGAGACGGAATTCGCCCAGCGAAAAGAAGATGCGGTCCAGCGTGGCCACCACGTCGCCCATCGCCTTTTCAGCGTAGAGGCCGCCGGGGACCGCGTTGCGGGGGAAGGCGATTCCGAAGGGCTGCGTGGCCTCGTTATTGTCGAGATTCCGGACGTACTCGGTGAAGTAGGGAATGCGATCGAGCTTGGTGAGGATCACGTACACCGGAACTTCGGAGCCGAGTTGATGAGCCAGGTCGCGCAGCATCTGGTTGGTGGCTCGCGCGGCAGCCAGAGAAGCGTCGGCGGCAGCGGCGCCCAGAAACAGCTCGCTGCTGACGCAGACCACGGCGGCTCGCACCGGGGCTTCTTTGCCCATGGCCGAGCGCATGGTCTTGGGACGGGTCTTACGAACCAGCTTGTTCCACAGCGCCGGGGCTTTGCGCACCGCGTCGCCGGCTTCAACGAAGGCAGTTGACTGTGCATACCAGATGTTGGCCACCGGGGTAGCCACGATGTCCTGCTCCCGGTAAACCTGTCCGGCCAGCAACTCCGGATCGAATCCGGACTTGACCACGGCCGTGGTTTTGGCGGAGTTGGTTTCGCCGAGGACGTAGAGCAGGGGCATGGAATCGAGAGATTTGGGGCCGGTGCGCTGCGCTGCTGCCAGGCGGCTATGCGCGTCGCGCAATATCGCGTCCAGATCGCTGCCTCCAGGCATATTGCTGGTGGCCGCATCGCGCCGCTTTTCACGCAGATGGAGGAACACGATGATGGCTGCGGTGATGGCTCCCAGGGAGACGAGCAGGATGCGCAGTACAAGTAGCGCGGTGCCGGCAAGTCCGAGCAGCGGTCCAACCAGCCAGGCAAGCACGATGGATAGAACCAGGATAATGACGGCGATCAAGATGGGTATCACAACAGGCTCCTATCGCGATGTGATTCCGGCGTTCTGGACCTGGGAAACTCCCGAACCGAGAAGCACCTCATATCCGCCAAAGGCGGCAATCGAAAGCACGGCGAGGGCGCAGGCGGTGATGAGCAATGCCCGGGTCCAGGGATCCTTGGTGCGCGCCGGCGGCACTTCAGGCGCAGCCACCACTGGCAACAGGCATGCCGGTCCGCGGACGCGATCAATCTTGCCGATTGCCTGGCGCAACAGCTGGTGCAGCTCGCCGCTATCTCCGAGCGCATAACGGCCGCGATAGCCCATTTCCAGGCACAGACAATGCACTTCGAGGGCGTCGGCAATCTCGGCCGAGTCCTGCTGGCCGAGCAGGTTGCGCAGGTTGGTGAAGAACATTTCTCCGGCCAGGTGGCCTCCGAAGAGCTCTTCCTGCAAGGGGCGGCGCGACCAGTCGGAGAAGACCGGGCTCTGCAGATTGAGCACGCTTTCGTCGAGGAACGCGACTGCGGCAAAGACGCCTGTCTGCACCGTCTCGCTGGAATAGCCGAGCGACTTGGCTTCCTGCATCGCAGACTGAAGCGAATGCCGCATCTGGGCGCGGAAGCTTTCCGAGTCCTGCACCTGCTGGCGCTGGAAACGCACCCGCGCAATGGCGGTGAGCGACTCCTGAAAACAGAGGGCCAGGCTATTAGCGCGTAGGGTGGTCATTGCAAAGCCTCCACGATGACGGTAAGTTCAAAATCCGGCTGGGATATTTCGCCCGGGACGTAAACGCCGACGCTGCGGGTTTGCAGAATGTGCTCCCAGCAAGGGCCCGCGGTATCCACGGCGAAGTATTGCATATCGGCCTCGGCGCGGAGCGCGGAGGGCGGCACGGGAAGGTGGGTCAGCGTCATGCCGGGCAGCGCGCGTTTCACCAGCTCAGGGACAAACTTTGAGGAGCAGACTTTCACCAGGCGAGGCGTGAGCTTGAGCAGATCCGACTCGCCGATCGAAGAGCGGATGCCGAAGATCCAGCGAGAGCGGCGCAGACAGCGCTCATCGCGAACCTCGGCGTTCTGGATATATGGCTCGCCGGGATGAAAGTCGAGCGTTACGGTATTGGATGGCACGACGATTTCAAGGTGCCTGCGGATGTGGGCGTCGAGGGCGCGGAATGCGGGGCCGGGGTCGCGGTGATCGTAGGAAGGAAGGTTGCGCGGGTCGGAGTCGACCGCGAAGGTGCATAAAGCGCCGGCCAGACGGGAGAGCTCGATGAAGACTTCTTCAGGATGCGCGTGGCTCGTGGTGGCAAGATGGTTTAGTGGCGGAATCGCGCTTTGCAATGCGTGAAGAAACCAGTAATTGGCGACATCGAGCGCGGCTGTGCCGGCTTCGAAGCGTCCATGGCGACGGGCCCCGCGAGAGACGGTAGCGCTTTTCTCTCCCATGGCGTCGACCAGCCTGCGCACCAGCAGCATCAGGGTCTCGCTGGCGCTGATGCGAAGACAGGGGGGAATAAAATCTTGGTCGCAGACCAGGTGGCCGCGGCCGTCGCGCAGCACGCGGGCAATCGGGATGGAAAGCACTTCAGGAGTCAGCTCGGCTTCAGTAAGCACGCGCATGTTCTTCTGGCCGAGATCGATTTCGCGCTCGTCGATCCCGTTGGTTTCGTCGCGGAGTGTTCGCTGCATTCGGGAGAAACGGCTGCCGTTGGAAGATGCGCCGAGATCGCAGTCAAAACCACTATCGCGCCGGCTGGGCACAGCCAGGTAGAGCGGGAGCACGGCGTCGGTGGAGGGAAATACGTCGAGCAGGTTGCGGACTTCGGGGGAGGGGTCGGAGTTGGGCACTTCGAAGGCGAGGCCGTCAGAAAAGATGCCCGAGGCGTGAAGCAATACAGCGGTGCCATTGCGCATGGCCTTGGGATCGAGTTCCGCGTGTAGCAGTCCCCAAGGCTCGCGCCACAGGCTGGCTGCCAGAAAAGCCATGGAGTCTTCGAAATATCGGCTTTGTGTCTGGAAATGGAGAGGGCTCAGGTACATCCCTTCGGACCAGACCACCCGTGACAGGAATTTCATGGCAGATTCATAGCATACATTTGTTTGTCATTCGTAATCGTCGAGCGGTGTCCAGCCAGGGAGGCGCGATGGAGGAATACCGGAGCTTGGCGCGCGCCTCAGCTGACCTCACTGCCATCAAGTGTGCTTGCATCGTAGGCTGCTAACCCTTTACTGTCAAGCGAAGTCGATGTAGTCTTGGATTCCGGATCAAGGTGATTTTCTATAGGCATGGTGGTCACGCATGGACTCCTCCAGGGATCGGTTCGATATTCCATCTTCCTCTCGCGCAGACGACTCGACCGGCGGAGTACCGTCGAGCGCAACTGGAGTTTTCGGCATGGCGCCCGCTGCACCGGCCCGCGGCGAGGAAGATCTACTGGCGCTCTTGGGGAAGAAGCCCGATGAGCCCGTCAACGCAATTCCAGTTGCTTCTCCGCCTGCAGCGGCAACTCCAGTCCCCTTTCAACCGGCGCAGCCCGCACCTGCCCCGGCTGCAGGTCCGGGCGAATTCACCCGCATGCTGCAGGCGCTGAAGACACCCGAGACCCCCCGACCCGCGACCGCCGGAAGACCATCCGAAGAACTGGCCAAGGTCTTCAGCCCGGTTTCGATGGACAAGATACCCGCTCAGCAAGCGGCGGCTCCGCCGCAGGTTCAGGGTGACTTCCAGCCGTACGCGCTCTCGCCGCAGAGCGCTCCTGCGACACCTGCCTGGACTCCTGTCCCGGTGCCCGCCTCAGGCCGCGCGGGCGGTTCGGCTCCGGGTGAATTCACCAAAATATTCAGCTCGATGAATGCGCCGCAGGCGCCCCAACCCCCGCCGGCGGTCCAGCCGGCGCCCGTTGCGACGCCGCCTGCTCCAGAGACAGCGCCGTCACCGCAGCCGGCAGGGCCCGGCGAATTCACGAGGATTTTTCAGGGAATGCCAACTTCGCCCGCGCAAAATCCGCCCGTGCAAATGGCGCCTCCGACCCCGGCGCCTGCTCCGCCGGCGAGAAGCGAGGGTCCCGGCGCGTTTACCCAGATGTTTTCCAGTGTAGGTTCCTCTGCGCCTTCGTCGGAGGCAGTGAAGCCATTCACGCCGGCGCCTTCCACTCCGAGCGCGTTCCGGTTTACGGATGCTACTCCGCGCATGAACGATCCCGTTCCTCCAGCGCAGGGAGGATTCACGCAACTTCTCCAGGCATTGAACCAGGAGCCGGCAGCCAGGACGCCTGAGCCGATTTTCGGCGCGCCGCCGGTCTCCTCCGCTCCTCCCGCAGCCGGAGGATTCACGCAGCTTTTGCGCACCCTATCCGAGCAGCCGGCCGCTCCTCCCCCGCCTCAGCCCCAGTTCTCGCCCGCCCCGACTGTGTTTCCTGCGGCCCCGCCGACGCAGGCCGCACCGGCGACTGCTCCGCCTGCGTGGACACCAGGGCCGATGGGATCCCCGCCCGTGCTCCCACAGGCTGCACCCGTGGCTCCCGCGCCCATGGCTGGTGGCCCCGGCGAGTTCACAAGGGTGATTTCGGGTTCAGCATTCCGGGATCTTCCAAGCCAGGGCGCGCCTGCACCTCCGCCGTCTCCGCCGGCGGCCGCGCCCCGGCCTGCATGGCCGCCGGTTGCTCCGCCTCCGCCGCCCGCTGCGCCGCACTTTGCGCCGCCGGCCTTCTCATTCCAGCCTCCGCCTCCGCCCGCGCCTCCGCCCGCTCAGGCCGCCGGTGGCGCGCTGCAGAAGTATCTCCCGCTGATCCTGGTGTTGAATGTTTTTCTGATGCTGGTCATCGTGCTCATCGTGATCTTTGCCTTGCATCACAAGTGAGCGGCGATCAATCGGCGTTCGCAAATAGAAATACCAGTTCCATATCAGGGTTGGGGATATCGCGCGGAACGTAGACAGCGAAGTTGCGGGCGCGCACCACGGCTTCCCACACCGGCCCGCTCTTGTCGATGCTGAAGTACTGGTAGCGCAGCTTGACTGGAATGGCCCGCGGCGGAACGGGCACGTGGGTGAATTTGAGTCCGGGCAGCGCATGGCGAATGAGCTGCTCGATGTGCGTGGCCGAGCAGGCTTTCGCGAGCCCCGGAGTGCGCGCGATCAGGTCGGCCTCCTTCAGGTCGGAAGAGATGGCCAGATAAGGGCGCGAATTCTCAAAGTAACTGTCTTTATCGATCGCCGTTGCGTAGATCGAATCGCGCAGCGGCTTGAGCGGCAGCGCCACGAAATTGCTGGGCACTACAGTTTCCAGCAGCTCGGCAATGGCGGCATCGAGCGCCAGGAAGCAGGGGCCGAGCTGCTCATGTTCATAGCGGGGCAGGTCGCGGGACTCAAACTTTGGCGAAAATGTAGTGAGAGCTCCAGCCAGAGACAGCATGTGGAGGAAAAGCGCCTCCGGATGGAGATGCCTGCTCTCCAGCATGTGGCGCGATACCGGCAGGTGAACATTAATCGTATAAAGCAGCCAGAAATTGGCGATATCGGAGGCGCTGAAATCGGCCAGAGACTGGTTCCGCTGACGCCGCGAACCGGCAAGCTGGCTGCTGCGCGAAACCAGGGTCTCAATCTCGCCCCGCAGAATGCCGGTGAGTAGTTCGTTGCCTTTGACATTGAGGAGGGGAGGCACGAATTTTGGATCGTGGCGATAACTGCCGGCCTCGGTGCGCTCCACCTGCGCCAGTGGAAGCAACACCGCTCCTTCGAGATTCTCGCCTTCGGCCAGGATCTGCAGGTTCTTGCGCGCCAGGGACACGGGCTTTTCCACTCCGGAACTGTTTTCGTCGCGCAACATCTGCAACTCGGAATAGAAGCGCGTACTGGCGCCGCCGCGCTGCAGGGCGACATTGATGCCGCCAGGCCGATCCTGGGGTACGGCAAGATAAAAGGCGCAGGTGCTTCGGCCGTCGGAGAAACATTCCTCAAGGGTTCGGGACGGGGGTGGGGTATCGGAGGCGGGCAGGTCGAGCATGAGACCGTCGGGAAATATTCCTGAGGCTTCGGTAACCCGCAGAGTCCCCTGGCTCATCCCTGCGGCATCGATCTGCAGGGAAGCGAATCCCCACCCTCGAAAGGACAGTGCGCCGGAGAGGAAGCGAAGGGTATCTTCAAAAAAGCGGTCCTGGGCCTGCAAATGTTGCGGGGATAAGAAAACGCCCTTTGACCAAACTACCGGCTGTAACTGGCGCATGCGCGCATCTCCCGTCCGGGAACCGAGTATACACCGGCCTCTCCTCTTGAGTCCCCGGGGCCTCGGGGAGGAGACACTAAAAGCTGGCCTGAAGGATTTTAGCTTGACACCGGAATGGAGTCATTCAATAATCAACTCGCTCCCAAAAAGGATGCAAGGACTTTCTCCGATACAATTCAGGTTCTTGCTCATTATTCGTGAAATGGTAAGAGGCGACTTATCACTATCAGTGATAAGTCAGTAATTTGTCTACCGACCCGGCAATCAGAAGTAACCACCGCGCGGCCTTAGCGCGCAGGGGCCCTTGAGGAAAAATATGGCCAAAGAAAGCACTCAGCACAAGCTAGATCGCGTCCGGTCACCACGCGTGCATATCACCTATGACGTCGAGATCGGCGACGCAATCGAGCTGAAGGAACTGCCTTTTGTCATGGGCGTTCTCGGAGATCTGACTGGGCAGCCTGAGCAGCCCCTCGCGGCCTTGAAGGATCGCAAATTTGTCGAGATCAACCCCGACAACTTCGATACGGTGCTCAAAGGAATGCAGCCGCATCTTGCCTATTCGGTCGCCAACAAGTTGAGCGACGACCCGAATGCGGGCCAGATCAGCGTGAATCTGAAGTTCGAGAGCATGGACGATTTTTCGCCGGAGAACGTGGCCAAGCAGGTTGGGCCGCTGAAGGAGTTGCTTGACCTGCGGACGCGGCTGTCTGATCTTCGCGGCAGCCTGCAGGGCAACGACAAGCTCGACGAAGCGCTGTTCCAGGCCGTTTCGAACACCGAGTCGCGAGAGAAATTAAAGACTGAACTGGGCAAAAACGGAGGTGGTGAATGAGCACACCGGAGACGGCAGTAGCGGCGGCGGGCGCGACAGTACAGACCCAGGAAGAACAGGGCCTGCTCGATCAGATTGTGGCGCAGGGCCGCTTCACCCGCGACGCGGCGACATTGGAGCGCGGCCGGGATATGGTGAAGGAATTCGTGTCGCAGGTGCTGGAGGGCCACATGACCCTTACCCGCGACGCCGAGGCCAGCATCCAAGCCCGTATCGCCCAGATTGACCGGCTGATCAGCGTCCAGCTGAACGAGGTCCTGCACTATCCGGCTTTCCAAAAGCTGGAAGCGACCTGGCGCGGCATCAAGTACCTGATCGACCAGTCTGAAACCAACGACATGCTCAAGATCAAGGTGTTGAATGCCAGCAAGCGCGAACTGCTAAAGGATTTGCAGAGAGCGCCGGAGTTCGACCAGAGCGCGTTGTTCAAGAAGGTTTACGAGGAAGAGTTCGGCATCTTCGGCGGAGCGCCATTCGCCGCGCTGGTGGGAGATTACGAGTTCGGCCGCGGCCCGGAGGATATCGAACTTCTGGAGCGTGTCTCGCAGGTGGCTTCAGCCGCGCACGCGCCGTTTATGACAGCGGCGAGTTCCGACTTGCTGAACCTGAGCAGCTACACGCAATTGGGCGCGCCGCGCGACATCGGCAAGATCTTCGATTCCACCGAGTACGCGAAGTGGAAGAGCTTCAGGCAATCGGACGATTCGCGCTATGTGGCTCTTACGCTACCGCACATCCTCATGCGGCTGCCGTATGGCAAAGACACCAAGCAAATCGAGGCCTTTGACTACGAAGAATCGGTCGACGGCAGCGATCACTCCAAGTACCTTTGGGGCAATGCCGCCTTCGGTCTCGCGGCCCGGCTTACGAACTCGTTTGCCAAGTACGGTTGGTGCGCTGCCATTCGCGGCGTAGAGGGCGGCGGCCTGGTGGAAGGCCTGCCGGCGCATACCTTCAGAACCGACGAAGGCGATGTGGCTCTCAAATGCCCGACAGAGGTCGCGATCACCGATCGCCGCGAGAAGGAGTTGGCAGACCAGGGCCTGGCGCCGCTGGTGCACTGCAAGGGTACCGACTACGCCGCATTCTTCAGCGTCCAGACGGCAAACAAGCCCAAGCTCTACGACAAGGAAGCCGCCAATGCCAATGCGCGGTTGTCGTCGCAGTTGCCCTACATTCTGGCTATGTCGCGCTTTGCGCATTATCTGAAGGCGATGATGAGAGACAAGATCGGGAGCTTCATGACCCGGCAGGACTGCGAGAAGTTTCTCAACCAGTGGATATGCAACTATGTGGTCTCGGATGACAATGCCTCGCAGGCGGCCAAGGCGAGTCATCCTCTGAGGGAAGCTGCCATTCAGGTTTCCGAAATTCCGGGTAAACCGGGCGCATACCGCGCAGTGGCATTTCTGAAGCCCCATTTTCAACTCGACGAGCTTTCTGTTTCGCTCCGTCTGGTAGCCGATCTGCCCGCATCGGCGCGGAAATAGGGAACGACTTTTTAGCAGGCGCAAGCAAAACACGGCCATGCGATTCGAACGCATGCCGATGGAGAGGAGCCGAAAATGGCAGTTGATTATTTTTTGAAACTTGATGGCATCAAGGGTGAGTCCGTTGACGAGAAACACAAGGACGAAATTCAAATCATGAGCTGGAGCTGGGGTGCTTCCCAGGTTTCCTCCGTGGCGGGTACGGGCGGATCGGGCGCCGGCAAGGCCGATCTGTCCGACTTGTCGATTATGGCGAATTTCGACAAATCGACCCCCTTGTTTTTCAAGTCGATCGTAAAAGGGGACCACATCAAGACCGGGACGTTGTCTGCGATTAAGTCGGGCGCGGATGGAAAACCCTATCTGAAAGTCGACTTCAAGGAGTTGTTTGTTTCGAGTCTCCAGTTGTCGGCTTCGAGCGAAGTTCCGACAGTCAGTATTTCGTTCACTTACAACGAAATCAAGATTGATTACTCGCAGCAGAACGAGCAGGGCAATCTCACCAGCACCGGCGCGGTTACCTACGAACTGAAGGCCAACAAGGTTTCGTAAAGGCGGCCGGAGATGGACGCACTTTCACTGTACCGGGCCGGACAACTGCATGCGGCCATCGAAGCGCTTGGTGTCGAGCTCAAGAAGCAGCCGCTCGACACCAAGCGCCGCACTTTTTTGTTCGAGCTTCTCTGCTTCGCGGGAGAATACGACCGCGCGGAGAAGCACCTTAACGTTCTTTCCGATTCCAGTTCCGAAGCCGCCGCCGGAGCCCTGCTCTATCGCTCCGCCTTGCACGCTGAGCGCGAACGGCAGGGCATGTTCGAGCGCGGCGCTCTTCCGCTCGGTTCATCGCACCCCTCTCCGGCGGGCGAGCTCAATGGCGAGAAATTCGCCGGGGTTGCGGATGCGGATCCTCGCATCGGCGCGCATCTTGAGACCTTCATTGCCGGCAGCTACACATGGATCCCCTTCGCATATATCGAATCAATCGAGAGCGAGGCGCCGAAGCGGTTGCGCGACCTGCTCTGGCTGCCCGCCGTGCTGCACACGACCGCGGATTTTCGCCTGCAGGATCTTGGCGAAGTTCTGCTGCCGGTGATCGCGCCCCTTTCATGGAAGGACTCTGACGACGCGGTGCGCCTGGGTCGGACTACGGAGTGGCGCGACGATCCGGAGTACGGGCAGATTCCCGTGGGCCAGAAGTTGCTGCTCTGCGGAGAGGAAGAGCAGCCGTTCCTTGAGGTGAGGAAACTGACCTTCGATCACGCCGGCGAAAGGGCTGAAAGTGCCACTGCGTGATGATCTGCTGAATCCGATTGCAGGCGATAATCCTTCCGGGCCCAGCCTGCGTTACGAACGCGTCTACGACCAGATAAAAGAAGCGCGCACCGAGGAAGACGACACCATTCCCGCAGGAGCCTGGCAGCGCACCGCCAAGCGGGCGGACTTTGTGCTGGTCATCAAGCTGGCCGGCGAAGCGCTGGCCACAAAGAGCAAAGATCTGCAGTTGGCCGCATGGCTGGCTGAAGCGCACGCGAAACGCGAAGGGCTCAGCATGATCCAGCCTTCGCTAAAGCTATTTCAGGATTTGCAGGAGCAATTCTGGGATACGCTCTACCCGGAGATCGACGACGGGGACTTGGGAATGCGGGCGGTTCCCATCGAGTGGGCGGCCAACCGGCTGTCGAACATCATTCGTGAATCTCCCATTACCCGCGATGGCATCAATTTCTACCAGTTCAGGGAATCGCGTTCCATCGGATACGAGGCCGACGCGGAGTCAAGCGACGCCAAACGCGAAGCGCGTGAATTAGCCATCGCCGATGGAAAACTGACTGCCGAGGATTTTGACAAGTCGTTCGCGTCTACGCCCAAGTCGTGGTATGCGGCGCTGGATGCATCATTGCAGTCCGCCGGCGAAACTCTCCAGGATCTGCAGATTTTCTGCGAAGAGAAGTACGGCGACGACGCACCCGGATTCGGCAAGCTTCGCGCGGCGCTCGAAGAGGTTGGGCAGGCCGTTACCACGCTGCTGAACGAGAAGCGCAAGATCGAGCCCGATGAGGCTCCCGCAGAAGAGATTGAAGAGACGGAACCGGAGCCGGAGCCGGAGGCGGCCGCATCCGAAACCGAAATCGAACCCCAGGCCGCAGCCGCTCCGGTGAAGGCCAGAGCAGGGAAAGGGCTCTCCGCCGAGCCGGTGGATCGGGACGATGCAATAGCGCGGGTCCAGGTCTGTGCGGCGTATCTACAGAAGGGAAACCCAGCCAGTCCGGCAGCTTATCTGCTGCAGACGGGGCTGCGTCTGGGCGAGATGCGCGAACAGGGTAGCTGGGCGTCTTACGATTTTCTGGTTCCACCCGCAACCGAGAATCGGCAGAACCTGAAGCGGCTGGCCGCGGAATCAAACTGGGAAGAGCTGTTGAGCGCGGCCATCTCCGCGGCGGGCGAACCATGCGGGCGCGCATGGCTCGACGTGCATCGATATGTGTGGAAGGCAAGCAGCGAGGCCGGCTACTCCGCGGTTTCGGCCAGCGTGATCACGACCTTGCAGGGTCTGTTGAAGGACGTGCCGGAGATTCCGACCTGGACACTGAGCGACGATACGCAGACGGCGAATCCTGAAACGCAGCGCTGGCTCGAGGAAATGGTGATCCCCAAGCCTCCGGAGCCCGTTGTGGTTGAGGCGGAGCCCGAGCATGCCCCCTATGTGCCGTTGCCGCAGTCAGCTTCAGAGTCCGGCGATGCAGGTCCTCCCGACGTACTCGATCAGGCCAGGGAACTGATGTCCCGCGGACAGCTTTCACCGGCGCTCCAGTTGCTGATGCGAGACGCGGCGCAACAGCCGAGCGGGCGTGCGCGCTTCATGCGCCGGCTGCAAATGGCCCAGCTCTGCGTGGGCGCCGGGCAAGGCAAGATCGCTTTCCCGGTGCTTGAAGAGCTGGTCAAGGAGATCGACCAGCGCCAACTTGAAGAATGGGAGGCGGGCGATGTAATCGCGACGCCGCTGACACTGCTGCTGCGCTGCCTTGAGGGGTCGGAAAACGGCATCATGCGCGAGACGCTCTTTGCCAGGCTGTGCCGCATCGATCCCATCGCGGCCATGGAAGTATCGCGTTGAGATGAAAGGAGCAGCTAAAGTTGGCTCGCGCAAACACAGAGACGCTGGTGACGCAATCGATCCTCGATCGGCTGATGAGTGTCGAGGATTGGCCGGCCACGCGTTCGCAGTCGACGCGTTTTTTTCGCGATGCCCTCAAGCGGGATCTTGAGTGGCTGCTGAACACGCGGCAACCGCCGCTGCCCCAGCTTGGCGGCCGGACCACCGCCGCGAAAACCGTCATCAATTACGGCCTTCCCGACATCAGTTCGCTCGGAATGTCGAACGCGGCGGACCACCGCGCACTCCGTCTGGCGATTGAAGAATGCCTGCATAATTTTGAACCGCGCCTGATGGATATACGCGTGACCCTGCAAGGCTCCGATACCGCGGACCGGCGGCTGCGGTTTCACATCGAGGGAAATATGAAGCTTGATCCGGCGCCCGAGGAGATTTCGTTCGACACCGTGCTCGAGCTTTCCAGCGGCGAATACAAAGTGAAGTGAGCGATGCGCGAAGAACTGCTTGAATATTACGAGCGCGAGCTGACGTTTCTGCGCCAGTTGGGAGGCAAATTCGCCGAAAAATATCCGCGCGTCGCAAGTCGGCTATTGCTGGAGCCGGATCGATGCGACGATCCCCACGTGGAGAGGCTGCTGGAGGGATTCGCCTTCATGGCGGCGCGCATTCATCTGCGCGTCGATGACGATTTTCCCGAGGTCACCTCCGCGTTACTCGGCCTGGTTGCGCCGCATTACCTTAGGCCCATCCCGTCCATGTCGGTGGTCGAGTGCCAGGTCGATCCGGAGCAAGGCAAGCAGACCGCGGGCCAGGTGATGCCGGCCGGAACCTCGATCGCTACAAAGCGTCATGTGGATGGCCAACCCTGCCGCTTCAGAACCTCGTATCCGGTGGAACTGTGGCCATTCACCATCAGCGAGTCTGATTGGAGGCAGCCGGAAAGGCTCAGCGATCCGGTACGCATTCCGGGCGCAACCAACGTATTGCGGCTCAGGCTCCAGTGCGCGCGCGATGTGGATTTCAAGCAGATCAGCCCACGCAAGCTCGTGGTTCACTTGAACGGGGACTTGAAGGTTGTTCACACCCTGTACGAACTGCTCTGCCGGAATTGCTTTTCGATTCTCGTAAGAAACCCGCAACAGCGCGGCGGCAAGACGGTCAGCATCTCTGCAGACAAGCTGCGCGCCATGGGCTTTGAAGAGAACGAATCGCTACTGCCTTACCCCAAGCGCTCATTTGACGGCTACCGTCTGCTGCAGGAGTACTTCACATTTTCAGAGAAGTTCCTCTTCTTCGAGCTGAGGGGCCTCGAGGCAATCCAAGAGGCGGGGTGCGATGAGCAGGCCGAGATCCTGTTCTGCATCTCGCGGTTCGAGCATCCGGAACGGAGCCAGGATCTTGAGACCGGTGTATCGGCGCGTACTCTGCGCCTGGGCTGCACGCCGGTAGTCAACCTCTACTCGCAGGTTGCGGAACCGATTCTTGTGACTCATACCAAGCATGAGTACCAGGTGATTCCGAATGTACGCCGCCAGGAGACCGAAGAGATATTTTCGATCGACGAGGTTCTTGCATCCAACACCAGCCGTCGCGACAGTATCCCGCTGGAGCCGCTCTATTCTTATCGATTTCAGGCTCGGAAGGAAAGCACGCGATCTTTCTGGCACGCAATCCGCCGCCGCAGCGAGCTCGGGGAGCGTGAACCCTCCACAATGCACATCTCGCTCGCCGATATTGACGGAGTGCTCGCGGAACCCGACGTGGAAGTGCTCACCGTGCGCTGTTTGTGCACCGACTTCGATCTGCCGTCGCGTCTTCCCTTCGGACTGGAAGATGGGGATTTCCTGGCCGAGGAGTTTCCGTCGGTCCGCCAGATCACGGCCTTACGAAGGCCCACTCCAAGCTACGATCCTCCGCGCGTCAAGAGCCAGTTGTGGCGCCTGATTTCGCAGCTTTCGCTTAATTACCTGTCGCTGTCGGAAGAAGGCGTTCAGGCTCTGCAGGAGATTCTCAGGCTGCACAACTTCACCGATTCGTCTTATCTCGAAAACCAGATCGGGGGTATCGTCAAGCTTGGTTTCAGCCCCCACTTCGCCATCATGCAATCGGCTTACGGCAATCTCCCGGCGCGTGGTACCCGGGTGGAGATCGAGTTTGATGAACGCCAGTTTGTGGGTGGGGGCGTCTACCTGTTCGCCAATGTCCTCGATCGTTTTCTGGGCTGCTATACATCGATCAACAGCTTCTGTCAGCTGGCGGCGCGAACCAGCCAGAGAAAGGAGCTGCTCGGCGAATGGCAACCGAAAGCAGGCTACAAACCGCTAATCTGAATGTTGATCTGAGATTCGAGCCGGTGCGGAAGATGCTGGAGAAAGATCCTTACTGCTTCCGCTTCTTTCAGGCCGTGCGCCTGCTGGAGCGCTTGTATCCCGAGCGCAACCCCGTGGGTCTCTTCGTCTCGCCGCATACTGAAGTCGTGCAATTTTCTTCCGTACCGACCCTGGCATTTCCGGCCAGCGAGATACAGAGCCTGGAGATGGGCACTGACGGGCCGCCGAAAATGTCAGTCAACTTCATGGGGCTATGCGCTGCGGTAGGTGTGCTTCCCCACGCCTACACGGAGTTTCTGCTGGAGCGCGCGCGGGCCAAAGATCGCGGGCCCGCCGAGTTCTTCGACCTCTTCAACCATCGCATGATTTCGCTCTTTTACCTCGGCTGGCAGAAGTACCGCTTCTACATCGCGTACGAACGGACCGGAGCCGGCGAAGATGTAATCAGCGCGACGCTGTTGAACCTGATCGGGCTGGGCACGAAGGGTCTGAACCGCCGGCTGGACATTGAAGACGAGGCCTGCCTGTTTTATGCCGGGCTCCTGTCGCAGCGCCGTCCCACGGCGCAGGGCCTCAGGCAGCTGATCGAAGACTATTTCGATGTTCCTGTTTCAATTGAGCAGTTCACCGGAACATGGAGGCGACTGCCGCCCGAGAATCGCACTTTCTTGCGCAATAGCGGAGCTTTTTCCGAGCGCCTTGGAATGGGAACCATCGTGGGCGACGAATGTTTTGATCAGCATGGCGCGATTACCATCCGTCTCGGGCCGTTGAGTTTCGATCGTTATCGGGAGTTCTTGCCCGGCGCGCGTGCGCATATGGAGTTGCGCTCCTGGCTTAGGCTTTACGCAAACCGCGAATTCGATTTCGTCATCCGGCTGGTCCTTGAGCGAGACGAGGTGCCCCGCATGATGCTCGGCGAAGACGGCGTCGGGGCGCCCTGCCTGGGACTGGTGAGCTGGCTGAAGAACCGGGCCCTTGACCGCGATCCGGATGAGGCAACCTACCGGCTAACCTGAATCTTTAGCACCGCAACCCTTGGTCTGTTGGAGGACTGACGATGAGTCTTAATCTGAAATCATTGATCGGCAAAGTGAATGATGCCACGCGGAGCGCGCTTGAGGCTGCAGCCGGCCTGTGTGTTTCTCGTACACATTATGACATCGAGGTGGAGCACTTTCTCCTCAAGGCAATCGACAGCTCTGACAACGACGTGGCGTTCATCCTGCGCCAATATGGCGTGGATCGTTCCCGGCTCACGTCTGAGCTACAGCGCAGCCTGGACCGGCTTAACAGGGGCAACGCGCGCAGCCCCGCCTTCAGCCCGCAACTGGTGAAGATGCTCACCGAGGCGTGGACCATTGCGACAATCGAGTACGACGCCGGCCAGATTCGCACCGGGTTTGCGCTGCTGGCGCTCCTGTCGTCCGAAGAGTTGGGGCGCATGGTTCGCGACGTAAGCAAGGAGTTGCAACTGATTCCGCCCGAGGCGCTGCGCAAGGATTTTTATGCCGTTACTGAAAAGTCGCGTGAAACCTCGACGGCGCTCTCCTCAGCAACTCCGGGGGCGCCGGCTGAAGCAGGAGCTCCCGGAAGGCCTGCATCGGGCAAGACGCCGCACCTCGATCAATACACGGTCAACCTGACTACCAATGCCAAGGCCGGCAAGATCGATCCGGTGCTGGGGCGCGACCAGGAGATCCGTCAGGTGGTCGACATCCTCATGCGCCGCCGCCAGAACAATCCAATACTGACCGGCGAAGCCGGCGTCGGCAAGACCGCCGTCGTTGAGGGTTTTGCGCTTCGGCTGGCCAATGGCGACGTGCCTCCTGCGCTCAAGAACGTTCAGCTGCACAGCCTGGACTTGGCGTTGCTGCAAGCCGGCGCAGGCGTGAAAGGCGAGTTTGAGAACCGGCTTAAGGGATTGATCGAAGAGGTCAAGTCATCCCCTCATCCCATCATTCTGTTCATCGACGAAGCCCACACCATGATCGGCGCGGGCGGCCAGGCTGGACAGAACGACGCGGCCAATCTGCTCAAGCCGGCTTTAGCGCGCGGCGAACTGCGCACCATCGCCGCAACCACCTGGTCGGAGTACAAAAAATTCTTTGAAAAAGATGCAGCCCTGGCGCGGCGCTTCCAGGTAGTGAAGGTTGAAGAGCCCACCGAACCGCAGTGCGATACCATGCTGCGCGGCATAGTGGCGGCGCTCGAGAAACATCACAACCTGCGCATCATGGACGGCGCGGTGACTTCGACGGTGAGGCTTTCGCATCGCTATCTCGCCGGGCGGCAGCTCCCTGACAAGGCGGTCAGCGTGCTCGACACAGCATGCGCGCGCCTTGCGCTCGGTCAGAACACGATCCCGCCTGCGGTCGAAGATTCCACGCGCCGCATCGACGACCTCAAGGTGCAAAAGCAGATCCTGGACCGCGAGACGACGGTGGGCGAAAACCACGAGGAGCGCCTCGCCGCAATTGTTGAGAGTCTGGCCGCCGAAGAGGCATCGCTGGCCAAGCTGAAGACGCAATGGGAGCAGGAAGTCGAACTCGTCAAACAGATTCGCGCCATGCGGGAGGCTCTTGAAACAGGCGCGGAGACGGTGAAGACCCAGGGCGATGAAAAAGCTGCTGTGAAGCCATCCCTTGAAGCGCTGCGCGCGCTTGAAGAGCAACTCACCGCCTTGCAGGGCGAGAATCCGCTGATTCACGTATGCGTGGACGAGCGCATCGTGGGCGAGGTTATCTCCGCCTGGACGGGCATTCCGCTGGGCAAGATGGTGAAAGACGAGATCGCGTCGGTGCTCGATCTGGACGGCCATCTGCGCAAACGGGTCATCGGGCAGGACCACGCACTAGCGGCGATTGCGCAGCGCATCATCACCTCGCGCGCGCGCCTTGACGACCCGGGCAAGCCGGTGGGCGTCTTCATGCTTGTGGGACCCAGCGGCGTGGGCAAAACCGAAACTGCCCTGGCGCTTGCCGATCTGCTCTACGGCGGCGAGCGAAATCTCATCACCATCAACATGTCGGAATTTCAGGAAGCGCATACCGTCTCCACGCTGAAGGGATCGCCTCCGGGATACGTCGGCTATGGCGAGGGTGGCGTGCTGACTGAGGCAGTTCGTAGGCGTCCGTATTCGGTGGTGCTGCTCGACGAGGTAGAAAAGGCTCATCCTGACGTGCTCGAGCTGTTTTACCAGGTGTTCGATAAAGGAAACCTGGAAGACGGCGAAGGCCGCTCCATCGACTTCAAGAATTGCGTGATCATTCTCACCACTAATGCGGCAACCGACACCCTGGCCAAACTGACGGCGGACAAAGAGACCATGCCGGACAGCGAAGGGTTGGCGCTGGCCATCAAGCCGGAACTGAATAAAATCTTCAAGCCGGCATTTCTGGGCCGCATGTTAATTGTTCCTTACTACCCGGTCCGCGATGAAGCGCTGAAGAAAATCATCCTGCTGAAGCTGGGCAAGATTCAGCGCCGCATCCATGAAAATCACAAGATCTCAATGGTCTGCAGCGATGCCGTGATTGAAGAAGTCGCCAAGCGCTGCACCGAAGTTGAAAGCGGCGCGCGCAACGTGGACAATATCCTTTCCAACACCATGCTGCCTGAGATTTCGCGGCAAGTGCTCTCGCGCATGGCCGAGGAATCGCCCATGGAGCGCGTGACTGTGAGCGTGGGCGAGGACGGCCGGTTCACGTATGAGTGGTAATTGAACGCTGCTTCACAAGAACGTTGCGCGCGTCTCTCCGCACGGCGAATCAGCGGGGGACGCGCCGCAACAGAATTGCCGGTAAATCGATATGGCTACCTTTGGACAAACAAACCGACTTCTCAGCTTCAGCTGCGTTGCGCTGGGGCCCGATGATCTTTTGCCGGAGAACCTGACGGGTGAGGAGGGCATCTCGGAGCTTTTCGCTTTTGAGGTAGATCTGCTGGCCACGCCCAAGACCGAAATCGATCCCAAGGCAATTGTCGGTCAAAAAGCCACCGTCACAATCCAGGCCACGGACGACAAAAAGGTGCGCTATATCAATGGCTACATCAACAGCCTTGAGTTGTATGGCGGCGACGACGAGTTCATTCGATACAAGGCCCACATCGTTCCTAATATATGGACTCTCACGCTCAACAAGAACACGCGAGTCTTTCAGGACAAGACAGTCATCGAAGTAATCAAAGCGGTGCTTTCCCCCTACAACATCACCCCCGATGACAAAACATCGAATCCATATTCTCCCATGGACTACTGCACGCAGTACCGGGAGACGGACTTCAATTTTGTGTCTCGCCTGATGGAGCAGTTCGGGGTTTTCTACTATTTTGTACACACCGCCAACGATCACAAGATGACGCTGCAGGATCAGTGGATCCATCTGGACGATTGTCCGATCAAGAATACATTTCGCTACACCCCGCAGGGTCACAGCACCGAAGGTTACTACGATTTTGTAGTGAGCGACTTCACCTCGAAGAACACCATGGTGACCGGCGTCTACACCTCGTGGGACTACAACTTTCCGGGATACACCAACTATCAGGACAAGAAACAGGTGCCGACGCCCATCGGCGACAACCAGAATGAGAACTACGATTACATTGGCAGCGCGGCGGCCTATACAAACAAGAAGGCCACTCTCAAGGATGCCCAGGATTTGAACCACGCGCTCAACGTAATCCGCGGCGTAAGCACTACCGCCGACTCCGCCCTGATCGCCACGGGAACTTCGAATGCCATATGCCTTCAGTCAGGCTATACAGCCACGCTGTCAAATCATCCGCAAGCCAGCCTGAATGTGAAATACCTGGTCACTCATATTCAACATCAGGTAAGTCAGTTCCCCTCGTACCGAACCAGAAGCGCGGCGGTTGCGGCGCCTTACAGCAACAGCTTCTGGGCCCTCCCTTTTTCCATCGTGTATCACCCTCCAATCAGGGCAAAAAAACCCGTCGTCCACGGCATGCATACCGGTAAGGTCGTGGTTCCTTCCGGCGAAGATTCCTACATGGACAAGTACGGCCGCGTCTGCGTGCAGTTCTGGTGGGACCGTTTGCGGAAACCGAATACGACAGACAATACCCTGCTGCGCGTCGCCCAATCCTGGGCCGGCAAGGGATGGGGTACTTACTTCTGGCCTCGAGTCGACGACGAGGTTCTCATCGACTTTCTCGAGGGCGACCCCGACCAGCCGATCGTGGTCGGGTCGGTTTACAACGGCGCCAATATGCCCAAATACGACCCGGCCGGTCAGTACACGCTCTCAGGGGTATTGACGCGCAGTTCCAAAAACGGCGGCGCAGCCAACGCCAACGAACTCCGCTTCGAAGATCTCAAGGGCAGCGAGCAGATCTATATGAATGCGGAGCGCGACTACGACCTGCACGTAGAACACGACTGGCATACGCAGGTCGACAATGAGCGGCACGCCAAAATCACCAAGGATCAGTACGAAGAAGTGGATGGAGATTCCCACCTGACCTTGTCCCAAAAGCTTTATGAATCGGTAGGCGGCGACGCGCACCTCAGCGTTACGGGAAAGCAGATTGTTCAAATAGGCGGCGATCGCAGTCACACGGTGAGCGGCAATCTGAAAGAGAGCATCGGCGCCAACTCCAACATCAGCGTGTCGGCGAACCTGAACGAACAAATCGGTTCCAACTATTCGTTGACTGTCGGGCAAAACCAGGCCATTCAGGCAGGGATGAATTTCGATGTCTCCGCGCCCATGCAGATCTCCTTCACCTGCGGGCCGAATTCGATCGTCATGAGCCCGGAGGGAATCGGCCTGAATGGGGAAGGCGGTTTTATTTCTATTGGCCCGGCGGGGGTTACGATTTCAGGCATGATGGTGATGATCAACAGCGGTGGCGCTCCGGTAACCGGCTCGCCGGGAAATGCTCAGAGCCCGCAATCTCCTGACAGCCCCACTGCGCCCAAGGCGCCAACCTTCCCTGGGGACAATCCGTACTCGAAGCCCAAGTCGGGCAGTTAAAAGTTGGAGTTGAGTCGTGGGAATGCCCGCATGCACGATAACCAGTATGACCGAGCACGGCGGAGTCGTCATGGTCGGCTTTCCGCAGGTGCTCATCGGCATGATGCCGGCTTCGCGCATCGGAGACATGCATGTCTGCCCGATGGTGACAGGCATCGTTCCGCATGTCGGAGGGCCGTTCGTCCTGGGCTCGATGACCGTCCTGGTGGGCATGATGCCGCAATCGCGGGTGACGGACCAGCTGGTTTGCGTGGGTCCGCCCGATATGGCGGCGATGGGCTGCGAGACCGTGCTGGTGGGGATGTCCGGGGCAGGCGGCGCGGGCGGCGCAGTGGCTGGAATCGCGGCCATGGGCGCATCCGTGCCGATGGCGCCTCCACCGGCAGGCGCGGCCGACGAGACAGCGGAGATGCAGCAGAACGGCACGCTGAAGTATTCGGCGCCCCCAGGACAGGGCCTGCCGCCGTATACGCATGCTGCGCTCGGATTTCCCGATCTGCCGGGAAAGGCGGCTGCAAACTTCCAAACCGCGCAGCCGGTTGATATACCGCCCGGGACGACTCTTTATCGAGTCGTTGGCGACCCCAACAGTGGGGCAGGTTCATACTGGTCGCCGGATGTTTATCCCTCTGAGGCTGCATGGCGAGAAGGGTGTGCCGTGCTGCCGGAGTGGAATAATGCCGGGACGCTGCTGGCGCTTGGCGTGGTGCAGCCTCCGGGACTCAAAGCATGGGCCGGCGCAGCCTCCAGGCAGGGCGTATTGGGCGGAGGAGGCACGCAGGTCTGGATTCCGCCTGGCAAGCTCAATCCCAATAGCATGTTCCAATCGTCGTGGGCCGCGGGAGCAGCGCAGCTCCAGGCCGCGCAGCAAGCGGCGCAAGCGGCCCAGGCGGCAGCCAACCAGGCTCAGCAGGCAGCGGCCAAGGGAGCAGCGGCCGCCGAGAAAGCCGTCCAGCTCGCCGAACAGCAGGCGACTGCGGCGGCTGAGCAGGCCGTTAATGAGGCAAAGACAGCCGCGCGTCAGGCCATTCAATCGGCACAACAGGCGCAGCAAGCCGCTCAACAGGCAGCGCAATTGGCCAAACTTGAGGCCCTGCAAGCCCAAAAGGCCGCACAACAAGCTCAGCAAGCAGCGCAGCAAGCCGTGCAGTCGGCGAAAAAAGCCGAACAGGCCCTGCCGAAGGCGGGGGTATGACTCCAGAGGCTTCGTCCGCGGTCACCCGGGAGCTGGTCGAGCGTTTCGCGAAGACTGTTGCGGACTTCATCAATGAGGTGGGCAAAGAGGTCCGTGAAGCCGCGATGAATCCCGCTTTGTCCTCTACGCCGGCCCTTTTGAAATGGCAAATGCAGCAACTGCCGTTGCTCGAAGAGCAAAATGCATCTATTCAAAAAGGAGTGGCGCTGTTTCAGGCCGGCGACACGCAGACCATCCTTTCCCTTGCCGACCGAATGCATGGTCTGGACAGGCAACTCGATGGTTTCCCCCTCGACTTCGCTGGCCCGCAATACGCCGAAGTGCTCGATCGTTTGGAGACGGCCGTGATTGTGGCGGCATACCGGTTATGCGCAGCGGCTCGAGGCCGTTGATGTTGCAGATCGGCCGGGCCCTTTTCTTCCTCTTTTTGTTTTGCGACGCCTTGCTCTGTACGGATGTGAAAGGAATTTCAATAGGAGTCGCAGGTGGCCTTATCGCCTATGAGCACTGATCCGGGACAAGCCGCCTATGGCTCCGCCGCTCACATCGGCAGGTGGATCATTCCAGCCATCCCATTCGGCTGGACGTGGGTTCCCGACTTTGGAATTCAAAAGAGAGCCGATGGCGTTATCCCAAGCAACGTCTATCTGCGCGAGGATGTACTGCTGGCGGGAAATCAGCTCCAGCTTTACATCAACGCGCAGATCAGCATCATGAAGAGGACGTTTCTTGAACCGGTGATCGCAGGACCTGCTCCACTGGCATTTCCCGATGCTGCGGAAGCCGCGATGTTAATGCTCAAACATCGCTCAATGAACCAGGTTACCGTGTTTCAGGTGCAGCATTATATTCGCAGCGGAAACTGGATCGGCATCGCTACGCTTACTACGCTTGAATCGGAACTTCTGAAGGTTCGCGCCGACTTCGATCAATTCATGAAGATTCTCCGCATCGAACCTGAACCCGGTGCCCCGATTTAGTCCCCGGTGATACCAGCCTGGCGTCGGATGGGTCGCCGTATTCTCGCCATTGACTTCAATCTGCCCATTGTTAAAGACTGTGTTCGGCCGTGCACCTCTGCAATCAAGAGGGTTCCCCATCTTCAACGAAGACGAAGACAAGACTGAGGAAAATAAGCCATGAGCGAACGCTTGCAGAACTTTATCGACGGCGCCTGGCGCCACTCCCCCGCCGAACAGGCACTCAGCGTCATCAACCCCGCTTCAGCCCAGGTGATAGCGGAGGTTCCGCTTTCACCTGCCGCCGACGTGAACCAGGCGGTCGAAGCCGCCGGGCGGGCATTCGTCGGTTGGCGACGCACACCGGTCGTCGAGCGCGTGCAGCCGCTCTTCCGGCTCAAGGCTTTGCTCGAGCAGCATCGCGACGACCTTTCGCTCTCCATCACCGACGAGTGCGGCAAGACGCTGGCCGAGAGCAAAGCCGAGATCCAGCGGTCCATCGAAAATGTAGAGACCGCATGCGGCATGCCGACGATGATGCAGGGCACCAACTCTGAAGATATCGCCGCCGGAATCGATGAGCACATGATCCGCCAGCCGCTTGGCGTCGTGGCTGCCGTCACTCCATTCAACTTTCCCGGCATGATTCCATTCTGGTTCATGCCCTATGCGGTTGCGGCCGGCAACTGCTTTCTGCTCAAACCCTCTGAGCGCGTGCCTGTGACCTCGCAGAAAGTCTTTCATTTGATTCAGGCCGCGGGCTTTCCGCCGGGAGTGGTTCAGTTAGTCAACGGCGGGCGCGACGCGGTGAACGCGATTCTCGACCACCCCGGTATACGGGCGGTGAGCTTTGTAGGATCCACCGCGACAGCGCGCTACATTTACAGCCGCGCCGCGGCCAACGGCAAGCGCGCGCAATGCCAGGGGGGCGCGAAGAACCCCGTCGTGGTGATGCCCGATGCCGACATGGAGATGACTACCCGCATCCTCGCCGATTCAGCCTTCGGATGCGCGGGGCAGCGCTGCCTGGCGGCGTCAGTGGCCATAACGGTTGGTGACGCCCGCCCCGGTTTCACTGAGCAGATTGTCTCCGCCGCCGCACACCGCAAGGTTGGCTATGGTGCCGCGCCAGGCGTCGAAATGGGGCCGGTCATCTCGGCTGAAAGCAAGGCGCGCATTGAAGGACTGATCGCCAGAGGCGAAAGCGATGGTGCTCGTGTGCTAGTCGATGGCCGCGGCTCTCGAGTTGCAGGATACGAAGACGGCTATTTCGTTCTGCCCACCGTTCTTGACGATGTTCCACCCGATGCCGAAACTGCGCGCACTGAGATTTTTGGACCGGTTCTCAGCCTGATGCACGCGCAGACCATCGAAGAGGCAATCGCGCTGGTGAATGGACGCAGCTACGGCAACATGGCCTGCATCTTCACCACCGACGGCGCCAACGCCCGGCGCTTCCGCTATGAGGTGAATGCGGGCAACGTCGGCATCAATGTCGGCGTCGCCGCGCCCATGTCCACGTTTCCCTTCAGTGGTTGGGGCGACAGTTTCTTCGGCGACCTTCACGCCCAGGCACATCACGCGGTTGAGTTTTATACCCAGACCAAGGTGGTGGTGGAGCGCTGGCCTCGAGAGTGGAGCCGGAAATTTTGAGGAGCTATATCTTGATGGTTCTCGGCAGGAAACGATCCGCCTTTTACTGTGTTCTCACTGACGTCCACCTGTGGGTTCCGGTCGTGGTGCTGGTTCTCGGAACCGCGCTCCTGATGGCCTTGAGGTGAACTCGTGAGCAATCACCCAATCGGGGTGCATGCGCAATCAACCTTGTCGCTGCATAAGCTCGGCGTGTTTTGCGGGCTGGCCGCGGCCGTGTGGCTGGGCAGCGCCGAAGCTCCTACCAAGCTGGTGAACGAAGGCTTCTCGCCATTCCTTATCTCGATGGGGATGGTGATGGGCGCATTTGTGGCGCGATGGACTCTTCCCACGCTGTTGAAGGGAACGCGGTTCCTCCTGCAGGATCTGCGCGACAAGCCACATCTGATCGTGTGGGCCCTGATGGCCGGGATGCTGTGGGCGGTGGCCAACACGCTCGCCATTTTTGCGGTGCGCAACGTGGGCCTGGTCATCGCGTTTCCACTCTGGAATACGAACAGCCTCGTCGGCCTGCTGTGGGGATGCCTCCTGTTCAAGGAACTGCGAGGCTCGCGCACTCGAGATTGGATCAGGGTGATCGGCGGCGCAGCGGCGATCGTATTCGGCGCGGCCCTCCTGGCCATAGCTACGGCGCAACAGTCTGCGGGCGCGCCCGGCCGGGCAGCCATCGGCATCCTCGCCGCGCTCGCAGCCGGCGTGCTCTTCGGCACCATGTACATTCCTTACCGCAAGGCGTATATCAGCGGCATGAACCCGCTCTCGTTCGTCACCATCTTCACCTTCGGCGAGTTGGGAACCATCATCATCCTCGGCTTGGTCTTCTATGGCGGTGGACACAACCTGTCTGCGGAGTTGCATAGGGCGCGTCCCATGCTGTTCTGGCCGTTTCTCGGCGGTTTCTGCTGGGTCATCGGCGATCTTTTCCAGCAATATGCAGCCAAGTATCTCGGCATCGGCCGCGGCATTCCGCTCTCCAACACCAACCAGCTATGGGGACTGGCCTGGGGAGCGCTGGTCTTTGCGGAGTTCGCCGGGCTCAGCACCTCAGGCAAACTGCTCATCGTTGCCGGATCGCTCATCATGATCGCAGGCGCAGTTTCCATCAGCATGGCTGCGCCACCTCCATCGGAGCTCGACAACTGGCGCGCAGCGATGAGCCGCGAGTGCGAGCGTTATCGACTCGACGCAGGTCGCGTCGCCCAGGTGGTCGCGGGCAACGACCCGCTGGCCAGTATCCCACGGCAGCGCCGCTGGTGGGAAGTCCTCATCATGTGCACCGCAATCGGCATCTTCGTCTGGTTAGCCATCGGCACGCGCAGCCAGCATATTTACGTTAGCGTGCCATGGATGCTGGTGCTGATTGCGGGAACCATCCTTCCGCTCGGTATCTGCGGAACGCTTTTGTGGCGGCGTACGCGTTTCACCTAGATCAACAGGGGCGAGCGGCGCCCGGCGCATCTGTGCTCCGCAATGTTCTACACTTGGCTGGGCGATCAGATCATGACGACCAGAGCAGAAATCGTCAACGAATTGGGCCGCAAAACCGAGCCGTGGGATGTGTTGATCATCGGCGGCGGAGCCACCGGCCTGGGAGCGGCGGTGGATTCTGCATCGCGCGGATACAGTACTTTGCTGATCGAGCGCTTCGACTTCGCCAAGGGCACTTCGAGCCGAAGCACAAAGCTCGTGCACGGCGGCGTTCGTTATCTCGAACAGCTCAATCTCACCCTGGTTCTGGATGCTTTGAAAGAGCGCGGCCGCATGCTGAGGAACGCCCCTCACCTGGTCCACGATCTATCCTTTATCGTTCCCGCCTATAGCTATAGCTCGCTTCCTTACTACGGCCTCGGTCTCAAGGTGTATGAACGTCTCTCAGGCAACTTGTCGCTGGGCCGATCGGAGTTGCTTTCGCGGAGTGCCACGCTCGAAAATCTGCCCGGGCTTCGAAAGCAAGGCCTTCGCGGCGGCATCCTCTATCACGACGGCCAGTTTGACGACGCCCGTTATGCGATCGCATTGGTGCGAACGCTCCAGGACCTCGGAGGCACGGCGATCAACTATGTTGAAGCAGCCGGCTTGCTCCATGCCGGCGGCAAGATCATCGGCGTCAAGGCGCGCGACTGCGAAGAAGGCGTCGAATTTGAAATCCAGGCCAAAGCGGTCATCAACGCCTGCGGAGTTCATTCAGAACAAACTCTGGCGCTCGATGGCAATTCACGTGAATCGCTTCTTGCACTGAGCCAGGGAACCCATTTCGTCCTGCCGAAGTCGTTTCTGCCGGGAAGCACCGCGCTCATGATTCCGAAAACGGCCGACGGACGGGTTCTGTTCGCGATTCCCTGGCACGGCGCCACGCTGGTTGGAACGACCGACCAACCCGTCGACCGCATCTCCGACGAGCCGCGCGCGCTCGCAATGGAAAAGCAATTTCTGCTGGATCATATCAATCGCTATCTCCATCGCACTCCTACGGCAGCCGAGATACTGAGTGTGTGGTCGGGATTACGCCCGCTGGTTCGAAAGGCAGGCGTCGCGACTTCGAAGCTGTCAAGGGATCACACGATTCTGGTTTCGAAATCCGGATTAGTCACCATCACCGGCGGTAAGTGGACCACCTATCGCCGCATGGGCCAGGACACCATCGATCGCGCTGCTGAGGTCGCCTCTCTTCCCCAGCAACCCTCGCGAACGCAGGAGTTGAAGCTTCATGGATGGACATTCGACCGTGCGCCGTCAGAGTGGGAGCAGGTTTACGGCTCCGATCTCGAATTTCTTCAAGCCATCTCCGCTGAAGATGCCGCGCTCGAATCGCTTATCCATCCGCGACTGCCCTTCCGCCGGCGCGAAGTGGTGTGGGCTGCGCGCCATGAGATGGCCCGCACCGTTGAGGATGTGCTTGCGCGGCGCACGCGCGCTCTGTTCCTTGATGCGCGCGCTGCCATTGAAGCTGCGCCTTTGGTCGCCGGCCTGCTGGCCACGGAACTGAAGAAAAGCGAGGCATGGAAAACCGACAGCGTGCGCAACTTCATCGAGAACGCAAAAGGTTATGTCTACGAGGAAAGAGATCTGAGGCTTGAATAGAGACCCGGCGTCGAATGGCGGGATCATTGGCGATGGTGAGCGGACAGCGCTTATTCAGCGTGGAGCACGACTTCAAACAGCAAAAGGGCCACCGTCGTGAAGATGATGTCGTAGCCCAGCAGCAGTTTGATCCAGAGCGTGGGGTCGCTGTCTCCGGTGAGGATCGATCCCGTAGCCAGCACCATGGCCAGCAATGCGGGCATGAAGATGGGAAACAGGATAAGCGGCAGCAGCAGTTCGCGGTTGCGGCTGCGGATCGACAGAGCCGCAAAAAAAGTCCCATTTGCAACCAGGGCCCACGTGCCCAGCGGAAGCACTAATGCGAGCTGCCACGCCTGCCCTTCGACGTGCAGGTTATAGAACACCAGAAAAACAGGTGCCAGCAAGAACTGCACGATCGAAACGAAGAGGAAGTTTGCCAGCACCTTGGCCAGAAACAGTTCCGCGCCTGGTGTCGGAGCCATGCGCTGTGCGTCCAGAACCTGGTGGCGAATCTCGCGCGCCCAGGCCTGATTCAGCGCGCTAACCGAGGCGAACATCGTGGCCACGCACAGCACGCCGCCTGCGATCTCGCGCGAGAATGCACCACGCGGGTCAAATGCCAGCGAAAACAGCACCACCACCAGCAGCGCGAAGAAGAGCATTGAATTGACAGCTTCGCGCGAGCGCCACTCGATCCGCAGATCCTTGACCAGATGAGTCCACAGAGCGCGCATCATGCCGAGTGGCTCTCCGAGCCCGAAGGCCGGGGCGTGTCTTTGACCAGGTCCGCGGTCTGCACTTCAACATCGAGCGCCTGTGCGGCGCGAAGGTAGTCCTGCGGCGAGAGAATCAGTTGCACCCCGCGAGCCCCGGCAGACACGCTGATTCGGTCGAACAGGATGGCAGTTTCGTCGATGTAGGCGGGGTAGATTTTTCTCGATCCAAACAGCGTAACGCCGCCGCGGATGTATCCGGTCAGCGGCTGAACGTCTTTGAGCGGCGCCATCTCCGCCTTGCGCAAGCCGGCAGCGCGGGCAAGCTTCTTGAAATCCAGCTCCGCATCGCCGGGAATCACCGCGAACCGGTAGATATTGGGGCCGCCAGTTGTCAAAAGCGTCTTGAAAACCTGCTCCGCCGGCATGCCGATTTTCCTGGCCACGGTGATGGCCGAAAGATCGTCCGGATCGACTTCATATTCACGCAACTCGAAGGGTATATTGAGGGACTCGAGAAATCGTGCGCCGTTGGTTTTCATCGTGTCGGGCTCCCGGGCACAAAGGAGTGCACGCGGCCGGCGCGAAGCGTGACAACCCAGTCGGCAATAGGCGCGGCAAGATCCTTTTGGTGCGTCGTCAACACGATGGTGCGGTCGCTCTGGCGAAATCCGGCCAGCAGCTCGACCATTTTGCCTGCGCTCTCCACGTCCATGTTGGAGAACGGCTCGTCCAGCAGCAGCAGTTCGGGAACCGGCAGCAGAACGCGGGCCAGCGAGGTGCGCTGGCGCATACCTTGCGAGTACTGGCCAAAAGTTCGGTCCAGTTCGGGGTCCAGGCCCACCTGGCGAAGGGCTTCGGCCGGAGTGAGGCAGGCGCGGCCGGGGTATAGATCGGCGAAGTAGCGTAGATTTTCCTGTGCGGTTAGCTCATCGTAGAGCATCGGAGCATGACTCATGTAGCCGATCCGCGCCCGGGCCTCATGCGGCTCCAGCGAGCCGAACACCCGCACCGTGCCGAAGCTGGGTCGCAGCAAACCGGCAAGCACACGCAGAAGTGTGGATTTTCCCGCTCCGTTTTCGCCCAGCAGGACGTAGCAGCAGCCCGGTTCAAGATCGACAGAAACCTGGCGCAGAGCGGCGAAAGAGCCAAAGAGTTTTGAAACCTGATCGAGCCGGGCGCAAAGTGCAGGTCGAACAGCCTCGGTTGGATTTGCGGTCATTCGTTCAGTTGGCCGAAGGCTGATTTGCGGCCGGTGCCGTCTGCGCCGATGCGGCGGCCGGCTTGGTGTTCATCGGCCCAGGCGCTGAGCCTGGCTGCCCGGGAGCATATTTGCTGGCGCACTTGGCCTGCAGAACGTTGGCGTGAAAGACGCCATCGCGCCCGTAAGTGCCTTCGGCCAGAGCCTGCGCATCGTCCTTGAAGGTGTCGGGAGGAGGCTCGGAACCCTTGTAAGCCACCCTCAGCAGGCGGCCGCTGGCGGCCTTCGGCGAATGGCTTTCAAACTCGTTCAGCACAAAGCTCACATGGGTGCCGTTCTGTTCGATGGAACCGGGCTGGACGAAACCTTCTACACGGAGCTGGCTGGCATAAGCCTTGTCGCCCAGGCCGCCCAGTTCGGCGATGGTCACGTAATAACTCTTGTTGGCCCCGTAGCCGGTGAAGGCGAGCCAGCAGATCGTGCCGACGATAATGGCAGCCGCAATCCCGATTCGAAACGTATTTCCGGAGGTTTTCATGATCACTTTAACGATACGAGTGTAAACTCGCGCGGTCAATGTCCAAGGTCACAGACCGGCGAAGCCTGCCATGCTGCAAATGTCCTCGAGAGCTCCCATCCAAAACAATTGATTGAAGTTGCCGGCAATCACCGACCGAGACACCCATGCTGCGGTCGATCGGCAGCATCGACCGCGATATAAGCCGTACCGTGATATCGGGAAGCACTTTTGCCGGGGCGTTTACTCCCGCACGGCAGTCGTCATGACTTTTCTTCAAATTCCGCTTGCCGCGACATTTACCAACGGATTCTGACACATCATAATGCCATTAGGCGCTTTCACACTAGAGTCGGCTCACACCGGCGCATTGGAGTTAGGGAGGTTTGACGATGAAATCCGTTCATTGGCTTGCCGTGGCGAGGGTCACCTTGGCGAGCCTTCTCCCCATGGCGCTGCTGGCCGGAGCAAGTGCGCAGCAGAATACATTCGCTGCAGCAAGCGGACCGCAGGTGCCCGGCTCGGCAACCGCCGACGGTGCAGGTGTGTCGCAGATTTCCGCGCACGACCTGGCCTTGGCAGCCAGCTACTTGCGCCCGGTGAGCGCAGTCCTGGAGGGCAAGCTCGACTCCAGGACAGCCAAACCCGGCGACCGAGTCGCGGTGAGGACCACCCGGGGCACGTTTCTGGCCGATGGTACGGAGATCCCCAAAGGTTCGCAGCTGGTGGGGCACGTTACGCAGGCCGAGGCGCACAGCAAAGATCGTCAGGAGTCGGAGTTAAGTTTTGCCCTCGACCGCGTTGAATTGAAGTATGGGATCAACGTCGCGATCCACGCCACGATTCAATCCGTGGCGCCCCCGCCTGCGGGCGCGCCGGCTTCTGGTTTGATGGGGACGGATGACGGCTTTGGACGTACGGGCGCAATGGCCGCGAGCGACGCCTCGATGACCGGCGATGGACCGGTTGCGGGAGTAGCGAGAAACACCGGTCGCGCCGGCGGTCCACTCGACTCTCCGCCCGCCGGCACGCTGGGTGCGGCCGACGGCGCTTCCGGCAATACGGGCGGCCCCGTAGACCGCACCTTGGCTGGAAACGGGGAGGGAACTTTCTCCACGGCAAAACGCGCTACGCAGATTCCGGGCGTTATGCTGCGCGGCTATATAGTTGGCCCCGCATCCGGTACGCTCTCGGCTGCGGGCAAGGATGTCCGGCTCGATTCCGGCGCCCAGATGTTGCTGGGCGTCGCGGCAAAATAGGGGAAATGTGCTGAAGCGGCCCCCAAAATCTAACCGGCCAGCCATCTGGTCTTTTTATCGCGCGCCTTCGAGAGTGTGCGCGGCATGGTCCAGAGTCTGGGCCAGCACCACAAGCTGCTGCGCTGTTAAAGTCGAATTTTTGGCGTCGATGGCCTCATTCACGCCGGGGATCACCACCGCCGCATAGCCCGTGAACTCCCCTGGAGCGTAGATCTGGTGCCTGTACCATGGACGGTTCGGCAGGCCGGCGTCGGTCAAAAGCGCCGTTTCAGTCTCGCGCAGGGCGTGATTCAGTCTCCCCAGGTCTCCGCTGGCTGAGATTTCCTGTTGATGCGCGCTCTCCGCCGCCGCGATCAGGCGAGCCGCTGCCGCTTCAGCAGGGGCAAAATCCAGCCCGCCCAGGCCGGTATCCTTGGACTTGTTTTTTGCTGCCTGGATGTAGGCGGTAATCTCTCGTGCGTACGCGGTGTAGTCGAAAGGCAGCACATCCACATCGGCCATGCGCACCGCCTCGAGTCCGAGCACTCGCGCCATCTCCTGCAGGTACTCAAAATGAGGGTCGGCATTCTGTATATACCAGGCATAATCATCGAAAGTGGAGTGATAGACGCCATACGGTCCTTCCGACCCGATGTCGGTTGAAGGAACGCCGGCATGTTGCAGGAACGGCGTAAAGTCGGACCCCGAGCCGAGATCACCCACATGCACCTCATCTCCCTCGTCCGCCGGAGCGTTGGAGAGTCGACGCTCGCTCTTGCGGGGCTCACTCCGCCATTGCTGATAGACGGTGCCGCTGATCGGACTGGGAACGGAGCGCGCCACTTCGCGCACAAACTGCTTGAGCGAAGGCACCGCGGCGGCGGAAAAGTCAGGGCCCGAGACCGCCACGTCCACATTGAAGTAAGCCACGGCGTTGTCGAGCGACTTGCCCTGCTGCTCCACCCACTCGGTCGACCCGATCAGGCCTTCCTCTTCGGCATCCCAACTGCAGAAAACGATCGTCCGCCTGGGACGCCATCCCTGTTTCAGGAGCGCGCCGACGCCATGCACCGATTCCAGCATCGCCGCCGTGCCGCTGCTTGGATCGACAGCGCCGTAGACCCACGCATCGCGATGGTTTCCCACCACGACACGCTCCTCGGGCAGTTCCGATCCCTTTACGGTGCCGATCACATCCCAGATGATGCGGCGCTGATAGTCCTGCCTTGAAACCAGGTGCACCCTGACCCCGCCCGGCCCTAGGTGATAGCGGAACGGCAGCGACCCTTGCCAGCCCTGCGGAACGCCTGGCCCTTTCAACGCAGCCAGGATCGGCGAGGCATCCTGGTAGCTGATAGGAATAGAGATGATGTGGGGCTGATTGCCGCCCGCGGAGACGCGCGCCGAGTCCGGCAGATCCGGCGTGGAAGCAACTCCCGGCGTCTCAGGATCGCCGGCATATTTGAAGAGATACTGTACCGATCCGCGCTGAACTCCGGTGGCCGGTCGCCAGGGCCCTATCGGGTAGGGATCGCCCTTGTAATAGCCGTCGTCCATCGGGTCGGAATAGATGAGCACGCCGGCCGCGCCGCGCAACTCGGCAAGATAAACTTTTACGCCGCGGAAGTTGGACCCGTAACGGCAAATCACGATTTTGCCGTGCAGGTCGATGTGGTCCGCGGCCAACTGATCGAAATCTTCCAGCCGCCCATAATTCGCGTAAACCACTTCGGCGGTGATATCGCCCGAGCCCGAGGAGCCATTGAACGGCATTACCACGCGTGGATCGTCCTGCCCCGGATCGCTGTCAACATGTTCCCGCGAAGGTCCGCTCATCAGCAGCTTCCCGGCGCCGTCCCAGGCTTCCACCTTTACTTCCTTGGGCCAGTTGAGCAGCACGCGATAAGGCACAATCTCCGTTTCGAGCCCTGCGACGCGAAATTTCTGCGCCACGTATTCGGCCGTCTTATGGTCCTCGGGAGTCGCAGCCAGGTGAGGCTCGGCGGTCAGCGTTTTCAACTCCTGCCCGGCGAGTTTCGCATCCGGCACCGCCAGAAACTTTTCTTCAATTTTTGCCTGCGCATCAAAGTTCTTGTAACCAAAGACCGCAGGCGCCGCTTGCGCCTGAAGAGAGACGGATATAAGCGGCAGCAGAAGGAGCGCCGGGAAAAAGACAGCGGCGCGCGCGATGCGCAAATTCATCAATATGCCCCCACATGGAAATGAATTCAGGCCTGATCGATCGAGTGGAGTCGATCGGTAAACGAACCGAGTTGATAATCACTCAGCTTACACTAGAAGAGAGGGGAGTCTTTTCTGGATCAGAGACGGCAGACGCATGAAGAGCCCCAGAATTTTGTCATTGCTGAGGCTGAAGAGATCGAGGCGCTTGCCGTTGAAGAGGCGAAGCGTCTGCCGCGGATTGTCCGCGCCCTCGATAATCCCAACTTCCGGCTCTTCTGGAGCGGCAACCTGCTCTCCAACATCGGCACCTGGATGCAGAACGTGGCCCAGGGCTGGCTGGTTCTGGTGCTCACCAATTCGGCCTTCTGGCTGGGCGTGGTGGGCTTTGCGGGCTCCATTCCGTTTCTCTTCGTCTCTCTCTTTGGCGGAGTCGTAGCCGACCGGGTCGACAAGCGCAAGCTCCTGCTGGTGACCCAGACGATCATGATGCTTCTGGCCTTCCTTCTCGCCGGGCTGGCATGGTTCAAAGTCATCACCGTCTGGGAGGTCGCGGCCATCGCCTTCCTCAACGGTGTGGCCATGTCGATGAATGCGCCCAGCTACCAGGCCCTCGTGCCCCGGCTGGTGAAGCGCGAAGACCTGACCAATGCAATTGCGCTCAACTCGGCGCAGTTCAACATGTCGCGCATCCTCGGCCCTTCGCTGGGCGGCTACGCGATGGTGCTGTTCGGCGTGGCGGGCAACTTCTTTCTGAATGGCTTGAGCTTCCTTGCCGTCATCTGGGCCCTGCTCCACATTCGCTACCCCAAGGAGATCCGGTCGCATCACCAGAGCATGTGGGCCAGCCTGCGCGGCGGTTTTGCCTATCTGCGCAGCGAACGGGAGATGAGGGTTCTGCTTTGGATGACAGCCGTGGTGAGCTTTCTCGGCATTCCGTTTCTAACCTTCATTCCGTACTTCGCCAGGCAGCAGTTGCATGCCGGAGAAAGCGGCCTTGGCTGGCTGCTGGCCTGCTCGGGCCTGGGAGCCTTGTTGGGCGCAATCACCGTGGCGGCGCGAGGCGTCATCCGCCATCGCGGCCGGGTTCTGACCGTCTGCGGAGTGGCCTTCTTCATGGCCATCATCGGCTTCAGCAACAGTCACTTTTTCTTCTTATCCGCGGGCTTGGCGCTCTTCGAGGGTTATAACGGGATACTCATGATCTCCTGTTTCAACATCAGCATTCAGCACCTGTCCTCTGACGAAATGCGCGGCCGCATCATGAGCATCTACACCACTAGTTTCCTGGGACTGCCGCCGCTGGGCGCACTGATAGCCGGCGAACTGTCGCGCCACATTCCCACCGGCCGCGCGCTGTCGATCATGGCAGGCACGGCCGCGGTCATCTTCATTGCGACCTTCGCATACTCCCGTCCGCTGCGAGAACTTGACTAGACCGCCGGAACCGGCTCCGCGCAATGGGCGCAGCGTTTTGCTGCCAGAGGAATTTCGCTCAGGCATTCCGGGCAGGTCTTCGTCGCTGGAGGCGCCGGCGGCGCGGCGGGACTGAACTTCTTCATCATGTATTGCATGGGAAGCACGATTGCGAAATAGATCGCCGCTGCCACCAGCAGAAAGTTGATGAGCGCGTTGAGAAGCTTGCCGATATGGATAACGCCCGGCGGAATGTAATTGGCCGGCAGCGGATTCGGCGGGGGCGGTACCTGATGAAGCACAGGGACGTGAATCACCAGGGACGAAAAGTCGGGAGCGCCGATAAGGGCGGAGATCAGCGGGGTAATGACATCCGCCGTGACTGAAGCAGTGATGGCTCCAAAGGCTGCACCGATAATCACGGCTACCGCCAGATCCACCACGTTGCCACGCAGAATAAAGTCGCGAAATCCTTTTAGCATTGTCTTCCTCCTCGAGAAGTGCCTGAATCCCATCAATAACGAGACATTCCGGGGCCCGCACTCAGGCTATAGTAAATGGCTGATACAACACGTGTAACCGTCTCTGTTGACTTTGTGACCGCACGGCAGCCGAGATGCTCAAGTCAGGGTCAGCAACGCGACAATTGCCGCGAGAATCATCAGGTCCGTGTAAAGCAGGATCAGCACCCCGGCATGATAGAGGCTCCATCTAGGCCGCAGGCAGCGAGCCGTCTCTCCCATTCCCCATGCGCCAACCAGCAATGCGACAATCTGCCAGTGAGATCCGTGCAGATCGTCTATGTAGGGAAATCCAGCCAGCCTCAGACTCCCCGCAAACGCGCCCACCGAGAGCAGGATGCCTCGTGCTAGAGACCGTTGCCGCAACCTCAAAATGGAAATGCCGGGAACCACGCCACCTACAACTGTAGAACTCCGCGTCTAGCCCGTCACCGGTTCCTTCTCGCGCAACGATTCGGTGTAAGGCGCCCGCAGCACTCCACGTTCGGTAATGATCGCCGTAATGTACCTCGCCGGCGTGACATCAAAAGCCGGGTTGCATATTCCCACTCCGTTTGGCGTTAGCTGCTTGCCCCCGTGATGAGTCACTTCAGCCTGCGGCCGCTCTTCAATGGGAATGGAGTCACCGGTCGCCGTGGCCAGATCGATGGTCGACCAGGGTGCCGCGACATAGAAGGGAATTCCGTGCTCCCTGGCCAGAATCGCCACGTTGTAAGTGCCGATCTTGTTGGCCGTGTCGCCGTTGGCGGCGATCCGGTCTGCGCCCACAACCACGGCCTGAATCTTTCCCCCGCGCATCAGGCTGGCAGCCATGTTGTCGCAGATGACGGTAGTAGCGATGCCGTCGGCCATCAGTTCCCATGCGGTCAGCCGCGCGCCCTGAAGGAACGGCCGCGTTTCATCGGCATAAACATGAATGCGTTTGCCGTGCTCCACCGCCGCGCGAATCACGCCCAGCGCCGTGCCATATCCGCAAGTTGCCAGCGCTCCCGCGTTGCAATGGGTCAGGACTCCACCTTCATCGGGCAGCAACGCGCCGCCAAAGGCGCCCATGGTTTTGCAGGCGGCGATGTCTTCCTCGTACATCGCGTGCGCCTCGGCGAGCAGCCTTTCTTTGATCTCGGTCAAAGCCACGCCTGATCCCGCCAGGTTGGCGAAAAGAGCCTTCATGCGATCGATGGCCCAGAACAAATTCACCGCAGTCGGCCGCGTTCCCGCCAGTCGCGCGCAGATCTTCTCGAACTCCGGAGCGAATTCGCCGGTTGAAGCGGCGGAACTGCGCAGCGCGCCCAGCGCCACGCCATAAGCCGCTGAAACCCCGATGGCCGGCGCGCCCCGCACCACCATGGTCTCAATGACCTGGGCCACTTGTTCGTAATCGGTGGCCAGAACATAGCTCTCCTCAAGCGGGAGCCTGGTTTGATCGATGAAACGTACGCCGTCTGCGGTCCACGTAAGGGTAGGAATCATGCTCTTCCAGTGTAAATGCAAGTTAAGCCTCAGATGCCAGTTCAAGACGCCGCCGCGCGCAGCGCTGAAAACATTTTCAATTTCCGCTGGACGCGCCATCGCCCCAGTGCTTAGAGTTGTTTCGATATCTCGGGACAGTTTCTTGGAGAATCAAGCGGAGGAAGTCCTTTCATGGCATCTCGATCAACACCCGCGCCCGGCGCGCCAAACTATACTGGGCCGTTTATTACCGTCGCAATTCTTTTCGCCATCTTCGGATTCCTCACCAGCCTGAACAACACGCTCGTCAAAAAGCTGGAAGACATCTTCCAGCTCAGCCACGGCCCGGCCATGCTGGCCACCGCGGCATGGTTCTTCGCTTACCTGGTCTTTTCGGTGCCCAGCGCAAAGCTGATTGAGAAAGTCGGTTACAAGCGCACGATGGTGATTTCGCTGTTCATCATGGTCGTGGGTGCGCTGCTGTTTATCCCCGCGGCCAACCTGGTCAGCTTTCCTCTCACCCTGTTCGCCATCTTCGTGCTTGCGTCTGGCGTCTGCGCCCTGCAGACCTCGGCCAATCCCTATGTCTCCATATTGGGACCTGAACACAGCGCTCCGGCGCGCCTGACGCTGGCGCAGGCGTTCAATTCCATCGGCTCGTTTGCCGCGCCCTGGGTTGCGGCCCATTTTATCCTTTCCAATACCGCCACCGCCGCAGCCGCCGGAGCCGCAGCCACCGCGCACATGCTGCAAGGGCCCTACATGGCCATCGCCGCCGCTCTGCTGCTGCTGGGCTTCGCCGTCATGCTGATGCACCTTCCAGCCATCACTGCAACGCGCGAGTTTCGCCCCGGGACCCAGAGCGACCCCGTGCTCAACCGCAACATCTGGGGCTTCCGCCACACCGTGCTGGGTATGGTGGGTATTTTCTTTTACGTCGGAATCGAGATTGCCCTGGCTGCCATCACCATCCAGTATTGCCAGGAGCAAGGCATGACCATGGTCGAGACCGCCGGCAATATGCTGGTGCTCTATTACGTGGGAATGATGGCCGGCCGCCTGGTTGGCAGCGCCATCATGAAATGGATCAAGGCACAGTTGATGTTAGTGGTTCTGGGATTGGCCGGTACTGCGCTGCTTCTGACGTCCATGTTCACGCACGGCTACATCGCAATCTGGACGCTGGTCCTGTGCGGCGTCGCCAACTCCATCATGTATCCGACCATCTTCGCGTTGGGCGTGGCCGAATTGGGGCCACTGACCAGCAAGGGATCGGGCGTAGTCACCATCGGCAACGTGGGCGGCGCGGTGATTCCACCCATCTTCGGCCTTCTTGCCGACAAGATGGGCATCCAGTACGCATTCATTGTTCCCATCGTCGCGTACCTTTACGTGGCCTATTATGGCCTCGCGGGATACAAGCCCACCCGCAGCGAACGAGTGTAGGCGCGAGCTATCTCCAAGGCCCTTCGGCAGGATCCGGAGGGCCTTTTTGCGCGACGACCAGCCCTCTGCTTTGAAAGGCACGGATTTATCCGCGCCGCAATCCAGACAAGATGACCGAGGGCTTCAGCCCCCGGGGGATGTTGTTAACTCCCTTCGGACGTTGCGGGTAGTCTGGTTCCTGTTCGTTCTACTCGCCAACTCGAGGCCGACAATCAGCCGGTCACGACTGCCCGCGCTTCTTTACTCGCCCCAGCGCGACTTCGTACAGTGGTTGAAGAGCGAATCGATTGAAGGAGCTGTCCTTGTCAAACCTCGCCTCCGTCGACTGGATGATTTTGTTGCTCTATCTGTTTTTCGCGACGGGAATCGGGTTTTCGCTCAAGTCGAATACAAACTCAACAAAGAATTTCTTTCAAGCCGGGCGCGCACTGCCCGCATGGCTCTGCGGTCTGGCTTTCCTTGCCGCCGGCTTCGGTTCCGAAGAAGTCATCGCCATGGGCGCAGCCGGCGCAAAGTACGGTCTGGCAGGCGCGGAGTTCTACTCCATCGGCGCCATTCCGTCCATGCTCTTCGTCGCTCTCTACCTGATGCCCATCTACTACGGCTCGAAGGCCCGCTCGGTGCCGGAGTATCTTGCGCTCCGCTTCGACGAAAAAACGCGCCTGCTCAACGCCGCGCTCTTCGCCGCCATGACCCTGTTTGCAGCCGGCGTCTCGCTCTATGCAATGGCGCGCGTGTTCAACGCCCTCCAGATCTTCGCGGTGCCTCTTCGTGGGCTTGGCTTGCCGCCGCAAGCAGTCGTGATGGTCACCCTGGCCTTCCCGGCGCTTGTCGTGCTTGCATACATTTTCTTCGGAGGCCTCACCGGCACCATGTACAACATGGTCCTTCAGTTCTTCGTTCTGGTTGCCGGATTCTTTCCGATGGTCATTTTAGGGCTGAGAAAAATTGGCGGTTTGAGCGGATTGAAGGCAGCTCTGCCCGCGACCAGCTACCTGCGCGAATTTGGCGGCGCGGGCTCTGGTGGAATCGCTGCCATCTTTGCGGCCCTCGGTCTCGGAATCGTATTCGGCGCCGGTTTCTGGTGCGCGGACTTTCGAGTTCTGCAAACCGCGTTCGCCGCGAAGGATTCTCAGTCGGCCACTCGCACTCCGCTCATTGCCGCCTTCGGAAGGTTGTTCGCGCCACTGCTGTTGGTTCTCACTGGTCTCATCGCGATCGGAATGCCGACGCCTCACACCACCACGACAGTTCGCGAAGACAACGGCGCCATCTATCACGAGATCACAGTCGTGCCGCCGGCTGCCGAAGCAGGCCAGGGATTGGTCCCCGCCGAGGCCGACGCTGCCGGCCAACCGGTCCGTGATGCGGCTGGACACACGGTGCTTAACTACGGCCAGGCCATGCCCAATTTATTGCCGCAGTTCTTGCCTGTCGGTGTTTTGGGACTTGGCGTCGCCGCGCTTCTTGCTTGCCTGATGTGCGCCGTAGCCACCAACATCATGGCCTTCAGCACAGTGTTCACCTGCGATCTCTATCAGTCCCGCATTCGCAAGGGCGCAAGCGACAAGCACTACCTCGCTGCTGGCCGCTGGGCCGCGGCGGCGGGTATTGGGCTCGCCATTGGCATTGCATGCGCGGCGATGCGCTTCAACGACCTTCTCGTGGCGATGACGCTGGTCTTCGCAACCGTCAACGCGCCGCTCTTTGCTCTGGTCCTGCTGGGCATCTTCTGGAAGCGCTCGACCGGCCACGGCGCGTTTGCCGGTTTGCTTGCCGGAGCGTCGGCAGCCATCGCCCACCACGCATTGACGCTACCCATCGCTGCGCAACACGGGCTGCATGGAGGTTGGATCGCTGTCTTCCATCGCTATCCGAGCAGCCTGGCGCAGGGCCTCTGGACAATCTTTCTTGCCTTCAGCGCCAGCCTGCTTGTTGCAGCGGCTGTGAGCCTCTGCACCGATGCCAGGCAGGAGACTGATTTGAGGGGCTTGGTCTACTCCCTCACGCCGAAACCTTCTTATTCGAGACTCTGGTGGCAGCGGCCGGAAGCGCTGGCCCTCTTGATTCTGTTGCTGGCCGCCGCGTTGAGCATCGCCCTTGCCTGAAAGGAGGAGAAAATTATGAGCATCGATCTCCGCATTCCCATGGGAATGATGTTCACCATGACCGGGGCTATTCTCTTTGCATTTGGGCTCTCCACAAGGGGCAACACGCTACTCTACGCCCGGAGCCTGGGCATCGATGTCAACCTCTGGTGGGGACTGGTGCTGCTCGTCTTCGGCATCGCCATGCTCATCTTCGGCCGCCGCAATCAGATGTGCATCGCAAGAGAGGACCAAAAAACTAAAAGCTAATAGAGCGACTCCTGCGTAAATTTTCTGCAAATGGCGACCTGGATGTCAGCACTTTAGACGTTTCTTACGGCCGCAACGGTACACTTGAAGACAGAAATGAAACGCAAAACGCTCGAGCACTATGAGATAATTCGCCGCCTTGGCGCCGGAGGAAGCGGCGTGGTCTATCTGGCCAACGACACGCTTCTGCAGCGGCCGCTGGTGTTGAAGATCCTCCGTGCCGGCGCGCTCTCGGTCGAACAGATGCGTACGACCGTGTTGCGCGAGGCGCGCCTTGCCTCCGCCATCGAGCACCCCAATGTCTGCGGCATCTACGAAGTGGGCGAAAGCGGTGACGAAGGCTACATCGCCATGCAGTACGTGCCCGGGCAATCGCTTGATCATCTAATCGGTCGCGGACCAGCGAATCTGCAACTTGTGCTCTCAGTCGGCATTCAGATTGCCGACGGGCTGCAGGCCGCGCACGTACTTGGCATCTTTCACCGCGATCTGAAGCCGCAGAACGTGATGCTGACCGATGGCGGCTTGGTGAAGATCCTCGACTTCGGCCTCGCTCGCCGGCTTGCGCCGGAAGACTCTAGCTTCGACCCTGCCAAACCCGGATTGTCAAAAGATGCGTCGATGGCCGCCACCTACACGGCTCGCGGCGGCACTATTCGCTATATGGCGCCCGAACAGTTTGTCACCGGCCACTCCAGCGTGCAATCGGATGTGTGGGCCCTCGGCGTCATACTCTACGAGCTTGCCGGCGGCCGTCATCCATTTGCGCGGCCCGATGCGGAGGACTTTCAGGTCATTCGCGCCATTCAGTTCTCGGAGCCGTTCGATCTCAGCGAGATTGTGCCCGACATTTCGCCCGAACTCAAAAGCGTAATCGCAAGCTGCCTTGCAAAAACCCCCGGCGCGCGCTACGCCAGTGCAGCCGAGGTGCGCGAGGCGCTCAAAACCATCATGAAGGCGCTGCAAATTGAGACCGGAATCATTCCCGGCGATGCCGCCGCCAATTTGCCCAGCACCAGCGCTGAAGCTGAAAAGCGAACCACCGGCTTTTTATCCATGCTGGCGGAACGCTTTCGCGAGTCGTCCGGCGATCAGGCCAGGCAGAACTCGCTGGTGGTGCTTCCATTCGCCAATCTGGGCGCGAGCGAGGTTGCTCCGCTCTACGGATTCGCACTTGCCGACGCCATTGCCGCGCGGCTGGCGCGAATCCCAGCGCTTGTCGTTCGGCCCTCGAGCACGCTCATGTCCATGTCCATCGCTCAATTGGATCCACTGGCGGTCGGCCAGAAATTGCTGGTGTCCTTTGTGCTCGCAGGCAGCTTTCTGCGCTCCGAGCAAGGCTTCGATCTGAACTGGCAACTGCTCGACGTGGGTTCGCAAAGCGTGCGCTCGGGCGGCGCTATCCGGGTTGCCTCGCTCGATTTGATCGCCGTGCAGACCGAGATATCCAACGAAGTATTCGCCGCGCTTCACGGCTTGAGCGCCGCCCACAGCATTGAGACAGCCCCGCACGGCCCCGACGCGCAGCGCTCCTCGCCCCGGGAAGGGTCATTGGCCGGTCCAATCAGTGAACGCTACCTGCAGGGCCGCGCGCTGCTTAGCTCGTTCATGGTACGCACCGGTTCGCGCGCCGATCTTGACCGTGCGCACGAGCTGTTTTCGAGAGTCACCGCCGCCGATCCGCGCTATGCTCCCGGTTGGAGCGGCCTGGGCATTGCAGAGTTGCAATATGTGCGCCATGGTTTCGGCGGGCAGATTCACGTGATGCGCGCCCGCCGCGCGTTCGACGAGGCTCTCAAACTCGATCCCAGCTCGCCGGAAGCCAATCTGTACCGCATCTACATGTTGCTTTCGCGCGGCGAAAAGGAATCCGCGCGTCATGGTATCGCCAACCTGCTCTCCGCTGCAGCCAACGATTGGAACGTGCATCTAGTTGCCGGCCTGGCCCTCCGCGGAGACGGCATGTACGAGGAAGCGCTTTCCGAGTTCAGCCGCGCGCTCAAGCTGAACCCCGCCGGCGCCGCAATTCTCTATAACCATCGCGCCCGCGTGTATCACTATCAGAATCAGATCGAGCTGGCTGGCGATGAGTTGGAAAAAGGCCTCGCTCTCGAGCCGCGTCATCCGCTGCTTCGCACCTCGGCCGGATATCAGCAGATGAGGCTGGGCAATCTCAGCGCGGCCACTGAGATTCTTGAAGGCGTGATCCGCGACGATGAGTCGCTGCGCATCGCCGTTCCCACGCTGGCTCTCTGCTATGTGCAGGCCGGGGATCGGGCCCGCGCTGCAGCCCTGCTCAAAGACGACACCCTCACCGCGGCCGAAGCCGACAATGAGATGGCTTACCGTTTGGCGACGTACTTCGCCGTTGAAGGCGATTCCAGCGAAGCCCTTCACTGGCTGCGCCGCGCCATCTATCTCGGCAACGAAAACTATCCATGGTTCCAGAAGAATCCCGCCTGGAATAACCTCCGCACCAACGCCGATTTCGAGCGCATTCTCGAAGATCTGAAGAAGGGCTTCCGCAAAAACCAGAAGACCTGGAAAAGATTGCTGGAACAAGTCCCGCCGGAAGGCGTGTAGCGGATTACGTTGCGCTCCATGGATTGAGTTGCGGTGCGCCTATCGTCCGCTCTGGTCCCCCACCCGGCTTCACCGACCCGTGGGGGATGAAAGTGTCCATCAATCGAACGTTTTTTGCTCGATGGGTGGGAGGTCTCAATGGCCAACCGTGCGACATCGGGCCCTTACACTTCAACTGTGTTTCCTGTCAGCGGATTCGCTCGTACGGCCGGTAAACGGGCTCCCACACGTACGTGCGGAGTTTTTCTTGGATGTCGGCCATAGGATCCGCGACTCCGTCAGCGACGGCCTGCAGTGCGACTGCTTCGCCCACCGCGAGTCCCACCTTGCGTGAATCCCCGATCGGAGGCAGCAGCGCAGCGCTCTTGTCCTGGCGCGCCGGAGACAGCGAAGCCAGCTTCTTGGCGGCTGACATGATCATTCCGTCCGTCACGCGGCGTGCGCGCGAGACCAGGATGCCGAGCGCGAGGCCCGGAAATATATATGAGTTGTTGATTTGCGCGATGCGCACCAGTTTGCCATTCACTTCAACTGGCGCGAAAGGGCTGCCGGTTCCCACCAGAGTGTGTCCGTCGGTCCAGCGCAGCAGGTCGACAGGCTTGGCTTCTGCGACAGAGGTTGGATTCGAGAGCGGAAAGATCACCGGACGCGGGGTGTGTCGCGCCATCTCGCGCACAATCTCCTCGGTAAACGCTCCAGCCTGCGCCGAGACGCCGGCCAGCACAGTGATCTTCGCGTTCCGCACCACATCGAGAAGCGAGATCGCGTCGCCTCCTGACAACTTCCACCCGGCCACGTCCTCGCGCTTTCGCAGCAGCGGTTCCTGGCTGGGCCGAATGCCTTCTGCGCCCTCGATCAGCAGGCCATGACGATTGAATGCATAGATGCGCTTGCGTGCCTGTTCTTCGCTGAGCCCCTCCTCTTTCATGGCGGCCACGAGCAAGTCGATGATGCCGATTCCCGCGGACCCCGCGCCGAACATGGCAATGGTCTGTTCACTGAGCGGAGTGCCCGTCGCATGGACGGCCGCAAGCAGCGTAGCCGTCGTGACCGCCGCTGTGCCTTGGATGTCGTCGTTGAAGGTGCACAGGCGGTTGCGATAGCGCTTGAGCAGCCGCGACGCATTGACGCCGGCAAAATCTTCCCACTGAAGAAGAATATGCGGCCAGCGTTTTTCAACCGCCGTCACGAAGGCTTCGACAAAATCGTCGTACTCCTGGCCGCGCACGCGATTATGCTGCCAGCCAACGTAAATCGGTTCGTTCAGCAGCGCTTCGTTATCGGTGCCCACGTCGAGAAGCACAGGCAGGCAATGGTCGGGAGGGATGCCGGCCAGGGCCGTATAAAGCGCCATCTTGCCGATGGGAATTCCCATTCCGCCCGCGCCCTGGTCACCCAGGCCCAGGATGCGCTCTCCATCGCTCACCACGATGCAGCGAACATCGTCGTAGCGCGGATGTGCCAGAATCTGCTCCAGGCGATCCTTGTTTGGATAGCTCAGGAAAAGCCCGCGCGGCTTGCGCCAGATCTCGCTGAATCGCTGGCATCCCTCGCCTACGGTGGGAGTGTAGACGATCGGAACAAGCTCTTCCACATGATGTGCAATGAGCGAATAGAAAAGCGTCTCGGTCGTGTCCTGCAAGTCGCGCATGAACGCGTACTTCGCGAAGGCATTGGGCTGGCTGTCGAACGCCCGCTTCCTGCGCTCGCGCTGATCTTCGAGCGTTCCGATGTGTGGAGGCAGCAATCCATGAAGCGCGAATAGATCGCGTTCCTCTGCAGTGAATGCCGTGCCTTTGTTCAGCCCCGGATGCAGCAACAAATCGAATCCGGTGAGGCGAGTGCGCACCACCGGCCCGGAAGTGTTCGTTAGCTCGTCGGAATCTGCGCTCAATGGAATCGGCTCCTTGCTTTCATCTCGCGATTTCGGCGTATAGCCGTATCAACTCCGATGATATTGAAAATCAGTCATTCTCGACGGTGACGAAGCCCACGGACTGCATTTCAGATCTCTGTTTTGCTAATTTTCCACCGTGCGAGCGAATTCCAGTACAACTACTTCCGGCTGCGTCCCCACTCGCATTGGAGGTCCCCATGTGCCCGCTCCCGTCGAGGTATAGACCTGGAGCGCACCAAAGTTGTGCAGCCCGTGCGTGAACCGACCGAAGATGCGTCGAGTGAAATATGTGTAGGGGAACAGTTGACCTCCGTGCGTATGGCCCGAGAGCTGAAGGCTGATGCCGGCCTGCTCCGCGATGGGCAGGCGAATGGGCGCGTGACTCAGCAGGATGCTGGCCTGGGCTGAGCCGGGACTCAGCGCCTCCAGCATCGCGCGCGTACGGATCGGATAAGTCGAGTCGCCATAACGGATGCCGATAATGTGCAATCCCTCCACCGTCACGCGCTCACTGTTCAGCACGCGGATGCCGGCTCGCGTGACGGCTTCAATATAGTGCGCCGGATCAGTGAACTCCTCATGATTTCCAGTGCAGAAATAGGAGCCGAAGGGCGCCGTGAGACCCTTGAAGGGCCCCACCAGACAGTCCAGGTCGGCTTTGGTTCCATCGAACAGGTCGCCGGGAAGGAACACGATATCCGGCCGCAGGCGGTTGGCAAGCGCGACCAGGCGGCGGCTGAATCCGGCACTATTGATATTGCCCAGGTGGAGATCGCTCATCAGCAGAGCCTTGCGCCCACGCCACGCGTCGGGCAGGTTGTCGAGGCTCACCCCGATGCGCCGCACCCGAATCCATCGTGCGTTCAACATTCCGTAAACGCATGTCAGCACCGCCAACGCAAAGAAGACGGCAGCGATCATCGGCCTCGGCGTTAAGCCAGCCGCTCCAAAGGCCAACATCGCGTACCACGTCAGCCAGCACATGCATGCCGCCAGGAAAAAGTAGTTCAGAAAGCCAAGCCATACAGAGGCGATCTTATACATCAGCCTCACCGCAAAGTTGGAGAATCGAAAGCTGAGCAAAGAAGACCCGGCAAAGCTGAAGGCCAGAGTCAGCACCACGACGCGAAGCCATGAAACCGCTCCTACGGCGAGGTCCGGCCTGAACGCAATAAAGGTGTGAAAGAGAAACCAGTGTGCCAGCAGCAGGATGATTTGAATGAGGAAGATGCCGAAAAAGGGCCACGCTTTCAAAGCGGTTCTCCTTCTCTCAATCATTGCATGAAGACCGGAGATGAAGATTTCATGTGCGGGAATCTACCCGGAATTGCATGTACCCCAATCGGCGTTTATGCTTGTCCGCACCATGAGAAACATCCTGGCTGTGGCAGGCTCGAACTCGAAATACAAAGTGCTGGGCAGCGATAGCGCCGGATTCTGGGCCGGTCTGTGGCATGGAATCGTCGCCCCAGTAACCTTCATCGTGAGCCTCTTCGTCCCCGGCGTCAGCATCTATGAAACTCACAACAATGGGCGCTGGTACGAGTTCGGATTCATGCTTGGGATTGGATCCAGCATGGGAGGTAGCGAAGGTGTGCGCAGCGGCAGATGCGGTTAGGCGAGCATCGACATCGCCCCGTCGTGAAACAATATCCGCATGTCCCGCGTCGGGAACAATTCGCTTGGCCTTTATGTCTCGATTCCGTTTTGCCGATCGAAGTGCACGTATTGCAACTTCGCTTCGGGGGTCTACCCGGCCAGTGAACACGCGCGCTATGTGAAGCGGGTGATCGAAGACCTGCGCGACGCGGAGCGATGGGCCGCCGCAACGGGCGTCCTGCTTCCGCGCCAGGTGGACACGGTTTACTTGGGCGGTGGAACGCCAAGCTTGCTCCCTCCGGAACTGCTTTCCGAGCTGTTCAGTGCCATGCGTTCTATCTTCAATTTTGAAGCCGATGCGGAAATCACCATTGAATGTGCGCCCGGCCAGTTGTCGGATGCGGCTCTCGGGGCGATCGCGGCGGCAGGAGTGAACCGCGTCAGCATGGGTGTGCAGTCGTTCATCGATCGCGAAGCTCAGGTCAGCGGCCGTCTGCACAATCGACGAATTGTCGAAGCCGATCTTCGCCGCTTGCGCAGCGCCGGTATCGACAACATCAACCTCGATCTGATCGCGGGACTCGCCGGGCAGACGCATATTTCGTGGCAGGAGTCGCTCGCCGCGCTGGTTGATGCGGGGACGCCCCACGCCAGCATCTACATGCTTGAAGTCGACGAAGACTCAAGACTTGGCCGCGAAATGCTGGCCGGCGGCGCGCGCTACTTCGCAGACTTGGTGCCCACCGACGAGGCCATCGCGCAGATGTATGAACAAGCGGTAGAAACTCTTCGCGCTGCGGGGCTGAACCAATACGAGATCTCGAACTTCAGTCGTCCGGGCCTCGAGTCCGCACATAATCTCCGCTATTGGCGCAGGCGTCCGTACCTGGGGGTGGGGCTTGACGCGTCTTCCGCATTGTATGCGGGGTCTTCAATTGACGGTCGACCCAGCGCGGCATCGCGCTTCGTGCTGCGTTCTAAGACCACTGAGAATCTATCCGCGTATCTTGCTGGACCGAAACCTCAGGAGACGGCCTGGCTCTCGCTGGTCCGGCAGCACGAGGAAGCGTGGTTCCTTGGGTTGCGCTTGTATGCCGGCGTAAAAATTGACGAGGTTGAGCGCGAGTTCGGAAGGGAAATGCTCGAGCAGGCCATGGAAGCTGTCGGCCGGCTCATCGATATCGGGCTGCTGACTTTCGACGGCAAAATCGTGCGACTGACCGCGCAGGGCCGCCTGCTCTCGAACGAGGTGTTCCAGCAGTTTCTGGATCTGGAACCAAAGAAGGCCGAGGCCTCGCAAACGCTGTACGCTGAAGGTTAACCCCGTCGCCCACCAGCGGCGGCACAGAATATGAAGTTGTGCCTCATCCATCGGACGTCTTTGTTTCTGTCCGATGGGTGAGAGTCCGCAGAACTACGCGGCTTCTTGTTTTGTCCAACTTGCATTCTTGTTTCTTGCCGGCTACCATGCGAGCAGTTCGCCGCCGTTGCTGGGGGAAATATATGTCACCGGCGCGGCAGACTGTCTCATCGATTCGCAAAAACACAGGATCGTTTCAGGTCCCGCTACAGCGGCCCGCGCAAGCGCCTCTTCCGCTTCGCGCAGCACCACCACCGGCGACCGGCCCAGGCTCGACGCAATTCCGAAGCAGGCGGAAAGGCGAATGGTGTCGCCGCCGATTCGGAATGGCTCGCCAAACACTTCAAGGCGAAGCCGTTCAGCCATCATCGCAGCGTTGGCTGTGCCGCATCCGGGCAGCGCAATCAGGAACTCGTCCATCCCCGGGCGTCCCAGCACGTCATAACTCCGAAGCAGGCGCGTGGTCCGGCTCACTACCTGGCAAAGCAGCTCATCGCAGGCGTCCACTCCCAGGCGCGAATTCCAATGGCCAAAATCGTCGATGTCAAATAGAACCACGCACATCGAGCTCTTCAACCGCTGCACCCGGTCGGTTTCACGAAACAGGATAGAAAGCAGGGCTTCGCGGTTGTAGACGCCGGTAAGACGGTCCAATTGGGCACCTAGCAGCATGGTCTCGCGGAGAGTATCAACCTCATGCGACATCCGAAAAGTGCGCAACACCATGTCCATCCGCAGCTTCCAGTAAGCGGGTTCCGCATTGCGGAGGATCAGGTCGTCGACCACGCCTTCCTCCATGCGATCGGTCCACTCCTTGGTCACAGTGTCCGAGGCCAGGACAATCGGGAATCGCCTTCCGGTCTCCTCGGTCCGCACGGCGGCAAGAAGCTGCCCGATAGGAATCCCAGGCAACCGAGTGTCGAGCAGCACCATGCTGGGTGGAACAGCCGCGGTCATAAATTCGAGTGCGGCCTGCCCGGAGAGAACAACTTCAACATGCGCACCGTCCCCCATCAGCACGGGTTCAAGAGCAGAGAGAAGCGCGGGTTCCGGTGATGCGAGCAGGCAGTCCAGCGTGCGGTTGGTGAGCATCCTCTAGGTTTCTCCGTAGTGGATGCATCGGCAATCATTAGAAAAAGTTTAGGAAAAGAGACAGAAGTTTAGAGCAGGCTCATCACTTTTGGATGGAACCCGCTCTCATAAACCCACCTGGGCTCAGGGTAAATTCGGACGCCGGTGCAGCCTAAAGAGCGAGCGCCGGCGCACCCCCAAGGCTGGAGCTCAGTCGACGAACTCCACCTGCGGCGCAATGGAAATAATGCCGCGCTCGTAACCCATCTCGAGCAGCTTGCGAATCGCCTCGCGTCCGTCCGCCCCGTAGTCAAGAGTGCGGTCGTTCACATACATGCTCACGAAGCGGCTGGCCAGCCTGGAGTCCAGATCGCGCGCAAACTGCATGGCGTATTCAAGAGCCTGCTCGCGATGATCGAGAGCGTGGTTGATCGAATCGCGCAGCGCTTTCGAGATGATCTTGTGCGATTCCGAGCCCAGCGACCGGCGGATGGCGTTGCCTCCCAGCGGAAGCACCAGGCCGGTGGTTTCACGCCACCACACACCTAGATCGATCACCTTGTAAAGTCCGCTGGTTGAATACGTGAGCTGGCCTTCGTGGATGATGAGGCCGGCGTCGTAAGTCCCAGCCAGAATCGCCGGGATGATCTTGTCGAAGGCGACGGTCTCGGTCTTGATTTCCGGGTTGAAGATCTTGAGCGCAAGGAATGCGGTAGTCAGCTCGCCGGGCACGGCAATTTTCATCCGGCCCAGGTCGGCCGGGATAAGCGGACGGCTCGACACGACCATGGGCCCGTAGCCTTCGCCGACGCTCCCGCCGCACCCCATCAGCGTGTAATTCTGCTGCAGGTATGGGTAGGCGTGAAAGCTGATGGCGGTCACATCGAAAAATGCTTCGTCCTGAGCGCGGCGGTTTAGGGTCTCAATGTCGCAAAGCGTATGGGAGAATCGATAGCCCGGCACACGAACCTTATTCGTCGCCAAACCATAGAACATGAAAGCGTCGTCGGAGTCGGGACTATGAGCGATTGAGATTTCCTTCACGCGATCGATGGAAGGCGTTTCAGTTTGCGAAGTACTCACGGGATCGAGATCCTTTCAGCGATCAGAGAGGGACAACCTTTGGATGCAATCCGGTCGGGCGTTGCAGGCCTTCTGACATAGACTCATCTTATTCATCTTCGTGCCGGCGTTCGGGCTCAGGCTCCACGTCCTGTCCCATGCTCGAATCTGCAGAAGCCGGCTCTTCGCGAAGTGATGCACGCTGAAGCCAGATGTGACGAGCCAAACCCGCAGCCGCCAGCAGCAGCGCCCCGAGCGAAACCATAAGCCCAATCATTAACCAGCGCATAGCAGCGAACCACCCCAGAATATCAGAGCGCCCATCCCGGGGCAGGTTACCCGCCATTGGCTCCACTTGAAATGCTGAGTCTTCTCACGCTCCGCGTTTCAGGTTCCGAACAAATGGAAAACAAAGCACTTCGCTATTGCTGCGGACCCTAAAAAATCCCCACTCGCAGTCCAGCGCTGACTCCAACGGTCGACATGCTACCGAAGGTAAATTGCGGCCACATCTGGTATTCCACGTCCGCCATGCGCACGTGAATCCTGCGGCTCAAGCGGTAATCCGCCCCGCCCCCGGCCGTCACCACCAGGTAGCGTCCGGTGGCGTAGTTATAGGGGAAATTGAAATCTCCAAACCCGATCAGCCCCTTGGCATAAGGCTGGAATCTTCTGAAATTCATGTGATACCGCGCTCCCACGGAATAGGTCTCCACGTGAACATCGGCCGTCTGGTGATATTCCAGCCATCGCCCTTCTGCCTCCACCCCGATGCCCCGATGCGTGTCCGCGTCGACAAACGCTGAGTAGCCAAGCAGCTTGCGCTCGCCATACTGCACGTAAAACCCTGACCCCGTGCCCCCCACCGAGATCTTGTAGCCGCCTGCGTCGGCCGCCGGCGCCACCTGCGCCGAGGCTCTCGTCGCCGGTCCCAGGCAAATCGCCAGCAGCCCGCTCGCGACTGCCGCCTTTACCCAAAGGCGATGCCCAAACCCGCTCGTCAGAAGTCCACCCAAATTCTGAAACATCGTCATCTCTAGCCTGCCCAGGGCCTTCCATTCGTTTCAATTCATCTAGTTCGTGATCACAACGGTCACGTTCTGGTAGTGGATGACATTGCTGTTCGAGCCTGTACCGGTTACCTGGATCACGTAGGTTCCCGCCGCTGCTTTTGTCGTGGTAAATCCGCTACAACCGGTCGCGAGCAACGCTGCGGCTGTCAATGCCCCTGCGAGGATCATGGTCGGCATCGATCCACTGCGCATTCGCATCCGCCACAAAAGCCAGCCGAAGAACGCGCTCAATGGCAGTAAGAAGCCGGCCATGTCGACGCCGCCGCCTGGACGGGAATTCATGGCCGCGGCTCCGCCTGTCAGCGGATTATTTGTGTCGATAGTCAACTGCGCGCTGGCAGTCGCGTTCGCCGCCAGGCTTACCGCCGGACTTGAGAACTGGCATGTCACCCCCAACGGCAGAGACGCGCAACCGAGCCCGATCGTATCGCTGAACCCGCCGTTGGAAACCAGGCTCACCGTCAGCGTCGAGTTTTTTGAGGCGGCCATCGTCACCGACGCCGGCGTGGCCGACAGGCTGAAGTCCGCCGGTATGCCGCTGATCGTCACCGGCTGCGATGTGGACGCGCTGTGGTCCTTATCGCCGCCGTAATTGGCCACTATTTTGTAGCTGCCAGTGGCCAGGTTGGGGGTGAATGTAGCTACGCCGTTCGAATCGAGCCCTCCCGATCCGATGGTATTGGTCCCGCTCGTAAAGGTCACGGTTCCCGTCGGCGTGGGGCCCGTATTTCCCGCGACAACCGCAATCAGGATCGTCTGCGGGTTCGCACCGGTGGTCGTCGATGTGCCCAGATCCGTCGTGGTCGGAATCAGTCCGATGGTCAGGGTCGAGGCAGCCGAGACGCTCGGCGAGTTGTCGGAATCACCACCGTAGCTGGCGGTAATGGAGTAGCTGCCGGATACGAGCGTAGTTGCGGCCGTGTACGTGGCTGTCCCGCCCGTCAGGGTTGCTGTTCCCAGCGTGGTTGTGCCCGCCAGGAAGGTAACTGTACCCGTTGGAGCCACGCCGTTACTGGTCACAGTCGCCGCGTACGTAACCTTGCCGTCCACGACCACCGACGAGGGAGACACCGTCAAATTCGCGATCGAAGTTGCCAGGCCGACCGCCAGCGGGAAGGATGCCGATTGACTGGCACCGTCGTTCGCGTCGCCGCCATACGCCGCCACAACCTGGTAGTTGCCCGCTGCCAGAACTGGGTTGACGGTCGCCGCTCCATTGCTCAAATTTGCCGTGACCGTTGTCGTTCCAATCGTAAATGTGACCGTTCCCCCCGGCGCCTGCGTAGCGGAACCATCGCTTACCTTCGCGGTAATCGCCACCGGCTCTCCTGCTATTCCCGGCTTCGCCGACACCGTTGTCGATGTGGACGCAGTGGTCACGCTCTGGGGGATGGCGGCCGAGTTCGCCTCACCGTTGTCAGCGTCTCCCGTGTAAACGGCCGTGATTTGATGAGTCCCGACAGTTAGCTGCGAGTAGGAAACAGTAGCCGTTCCGGGATTGCCGACCTGGGGGGTTATCGATCCGATCTTATTGGTGCCATCGGCAAAGAAATTGACGGTACCGGTAAACGAGTTGCCCGAGGAAGAACTCAAGGTCGCTGTAAACGTCACCGCAGTTCCAAAAACCGAAGGACTCCCCGACGACTGCAGCGTAATGGTGCTCGAAGTCTGCACATCCTGGGTCAAGACCACGGACGAACTTTTCAGAACCACAGTCGAAATCGAAGGGTCCGGAACGTAATCCGCCGTGATCTGGTGCTGGCCGAGGGCCAGCGCGGAGGTCGTCAACTGCGCCACTCCGGAGGTCAGATTCACGGTGCCCAGTGGATTTGCCCCATCCATGAACGCAACCGCGCCGATCGGCGCCACTCCGCCCGTGCCCGAGATTGCCACTGTCGCCGTAAAGGTCACCGGACTCCCCAGCGCAGACGGGCTCCCGCTTGAGGTTAATCTCGTCGTCGTGCCCTCTTGCACTGTCTGGTTATACGAGGGCGAGCTGCTGGAAAGATGCGACGGGTCGTTGAGGTTACTGTAGCTGGCAACAATCGAATGTTGTCCGACGGCCAGCGGCGAGGCTGCCGAGGTCGTGCAGGTCGCCGTGTACGTTTCTTGCGAATTCGCAGTCGAAGAGTAGTTCAATACGCCGCACGAAATCCCGTCTGCGCCGGTGACGCCGTTGAACGTGTCGGCGATGCTCACCGTCCCGGTGAGATTCCCCGTGCTCGAGCCCGTAACCACGGTCACCGTGAACGCCACAGACTGCCCATAACCGGACGGGTCCGGATTCGACGTCACCGTGGTGGTGGTCGAGTTGATTGCCAGCACGGTTGCAAACAGTTCGATATCGAGCGGCGAATTCACCGTCGCGCTGACTACGTCAATATTCGTACTGAGCGGACCAGGATTCGCCGCAAGCGTCGGCGCAAACACCGCTCCCACCTTGCAGTCGACCCCGACGGCCATGAATTCGGTCGGGTCGGAAGCGGGCGTGCTGGTGCAGGTCGTCGTGGTTGCATCGAGCTGCGCATAGGCCGATGGATTGATCGCCGTCAAATCGAGAGTTGCGTTTCCATCGTTTTCAACCGTCACCACCACCGGGGCGGACAGCGACTCCTGCCTCACCTGTTGCGTGATGTCGAGAGCCACAAAATTGCCTTGGATCTCCAGGGCCAGCATATCCAGCCTGTCGGCGACGTAGACGTCTCCGAGTCCGTCCAGGGCAAGACCGGTCGGCCCATAGATCGCGATGGGGCTGAATTCTCCGCCGAAGTAAAAATGGCCGGATCCATCGACCGTCAGGGTCGAGATTTGGCCCGTGGCAGAGTTTACTTTTCTGATCGCCCTGTTCTGCGTATCCGCGATGAAGATATTCCCCGCCGCGTCCACGGCCACGGCGGAAGGAGCATAGAGCTCCGCGACCTCTGCAGCAGCGCCGTCGCCTGAGTATCCGGCTGTGCCGGTTCCCGCAAAGGTGCTGATCAGGCTGGCCGGCGTGATGTTGCCGTTGCTGTCAGCCGCCACCCGCCGTATCCGGTTATTGGCCGAATCGGGGATATACAGATTGCCGGACCCGTCGAAGGCAACAGCGTAAGGACTGTTCAGCTCAGCCTGTGTCGCCGCTATGCCGTCTGCGTTATAGCCGGCGGTCCCGGTCCCGGCCACAGCCGTAAGCGTGCCGGTAGAAGCGGACACCACCCGGATCATGGCGTTATTCGTGTCGGCGATATAGACATTTCCGCCCTGATCGATGGCTACGCCGCCCGGCGCGTTCAGCATCGCCTGCGTAGCAGGGCACCCGTCTCCCCAGGCATCCGTGTGCCCGGCGCAGATCGTCGAACTCGTGGCGCCTCCGGCCACGGTGACAATCTGACCGCTGGCGGCCACGATCTCTCGAACCACATCGTTGTCCGTGTCGGC
>Ga0182013_10000315_pt1 | contig 66044 bp, 62 predicted proteins | sample 612S2MmetaG_FD_120487 | JGI IMG/M metagenome (GOLD analysis project Ga0182013, IMG submission 120487) | Permafrost microbial communities from Stordalen Mire, Sweden - 612S2M metaG | ecosystem: Environmental > Terrestrial > Soil > Wetlands > Permafrost | place: Sweden: Stordalen | collected... | reverse complement strand
CCTGGGTGGTGGGAACGCTGTTTGGCATCAGCATCTTCGTCTCGGGCATAACCCGTCTCATGATGTCTTTGGCCATCCGGCGAGTGTCCACGCAGGCGGCCTAACAGGTTGCTGAAGAAGTCGGATTCGACATGTTTTAGAGGGGCGCGCCTTCAGGTGCGCCGTCCTACGCCCTTTATTCTTGACATTCCTAGCTGCTTCAGCCCGCGAGGAATCTGCTTTCCCGTCTTTTTCAGCCGCCTGCTAAACGCGGCAGGTCGAGTGTAATGCTCAAGAAAGGGGCATTTCAGTTGCGTCATAGGCAGATCGCGGGGGCCTGGCTCGACGAGGCCCTGGCGGAAGCCGGCATCGATCGCAACGCGACTTGAGCAACCAAAACTGGGAAGCACTTCAAATGCGGGCCGCGCGGGAAACGGCGAATACATAAAAGGCCGAACGCCTTTGAGATTGTAATTTGTTATCCCTGGCTTGACCTGGAAATCGCGATGGTGAAGCCCGGTATTGTGGTATGTCTGGGGGCGACGGTGCCTAGGCGCCGCGGGGCGTAGTTTTCGAGTGACCTAGTGGCGCGGTCAACTATTGCCGCTCGCGGCCGCGATGCAACTGCTGGCCACCGTTGATCCTTCTTCAATTCTGCGTGCTGCCGACGAGGCCCTCGTCATCGGGAATTCGAGCCATTGGTGAAGGACCTGACAGTTGTGACTGGTGTTTTACCTGGGCATACTTAGCAGATTTGCCAGTCAACAAGTCTTTCGTTCAGGTTCATACTAGATACAGTCTGCTACCCGTCTCTCGAATCGGCCCTGTGGAGTGATATTTTGTTCCCCGAGTTAGAAAACATCCGTCGTGAAGTGGAGCGGATAACGCGCCAGGCTTCCGAAACCAACTGGCACCAAGCTCCGCCAGGGAAATGGAGTTGTGCCCTCATCTTCGAGCATCTTCTTCTCACTTACACCGGAACAACGAAGGGCATTGCAAACGTCATGAAGCGAGGAAGACCCCTCGGAAGCAAAGCCACCCTGCAAGACCGGGTTAGGACCCTTTGGGTGACGAAACTGGGACTTATGCCCTCGGGCCGCATTGCTCCTCCGAACATGGTCCCGAAGAGCGGTCTCGCACTGGATTCCTTGCGACGTTTCTACGACGCTTTGGTCGCCATGGACGCAACCCTGGCGGACGCGGAGCGGCGGTTCGGCAGCCACGTAAAGTTACTGGATCATCCGTTTCTGGGGCCTTTGAATGCCAAGGAGTGGCGCCAGTTTCACCGGACCCATGCCCGGCACCACTTGAAGCAAGCCGCGGAACGTATCCGCGAGCAGACTTCCGCTGACCTCATCGCAAATTCCTTTACCGGAACATCTCCAGATACCATTGCCAAGCCGACTGTCCAACCAACATGGCGGCCAAAGAACACGCACCAAGAAAGACGCCAAAAGGAATTTCGCGGCTGAAGAAGTTTCTCCCACCGTCAACGCTTGCTTCGCTCTCCGACGAATCGGCAGAATGCGGCCCAGAAGCTTCCCATGCCAGTAGGAAGATCGCGTAGATGACGGCCAATAGCGGGGCGGTGAAGATCACGAATAGAGTGAGCTTGATGCCCAAGAAGGCGCCTGACATAGCTATCAGGGCGATGTCGCCGAAACCCATGCCGTGCTTTTTGCGGACGAGATAGTACAAACCCCAAGCAACATACAGGAAGCCAGCGCCGACAGCAGCCCCCAGTGCGGAGTCGAGCAGGGAGAGGCGCTGGACATTTTCCCAGTGCCAGTTGTACAGGCCCAACACGAACTGTGTTCCTGCGCTGTCACCAGGTGCAATCCACGAGAACGCCAGACCCAGAACGATCCCCGGATAAGTGAACTCTCGTGGGAGCAAGCCGGTTTCTGCGTCCATAAAGATGAGCCCCAGAATCAGGAAGCTGAAGACGCAGAACTTCAGCGTCAGCCACGTCGGTCCAAACCAGACGTAGCACGCGGCGAATAAGACTCCCGTCAGCAGCTCGACAACGGGATAGCGCAGTGGGATATGCCAGGCGCAATCCCGGCAGCGGCCGCGCAGCGCCAACCAGTTCACCAACGGAATGTTGTCGTACCAGCGAATAGGTGCACTGCAGGCGGGGCAATGGGATCGAGGGGAGACGACAGACTCGTCGTGCGGAATGCGGCTGATACAAACATTCAGAAAGCTGCCGAATGCCAGCCCAACTACGAACAGCACGCACTCCAGAAAGCGGTCCAAAGCGTTTGCTTGACGTCCTCTCCTACGGCTGACGAAAGCGCAGCAGGTCACCGCTCAACGTCACAACGCAGCATGGGATCGCAGGTATTTCATCGGCCCAAGGACGACGTTGCGATTCACTAGCGCGCGATCTTAGGCGAAGCGAGCGCAGCGATCTTGACCTTGCCGACCGTAGTGAGGATATCAGCCGCAGGAAACTGCGTATGTGTCCGAACGCAAGAAAGAACGCGGCCACCACTCCGGCACCGTCCTCTCCTACGCATAATTACGCATAATGAGGAAGGCTGCAGGTGCGCCTTGCTGGTTAGGAGAGCGGCGTCCGCCCCGCATTGTGATCGTTTGTACTCTTCGGAGTCACGGTCAGGGTATTGATTGTCTGGAAGTTCACCACGGCTTCCGGGCCAAGCTTTATCTGCTGACCCTTCTTGGCTGCCGCTACTCCGGTCCCCGCACCAGCTCCGCTGGCCGCGCCGATCGCGGCGCCTTTGCCACCTCCGATAAGGCCGCCCAGAACTGCGCCCGCCACGGTTCCCACGCCAATTTTGGTTGCGGTGCTCTTGCCTTCACCCTTGCCGGACCGTGACCACTGGTTGGTCTGGATGTTATAGGTCTTGCCATTGACCGACAGCGAAGTCAATTCTAAAGTCAGCACGGAATTTCCCGCAAATCGTCCAGCGCTCTTCACGTCGGCCACGCGACCAACTACGTCAGCGCCGGACGGGACAACGGTCTCACCGTTGATTACGATTGGCGTGCTGAGCGAGCCATGAAAGGTGTCGCCCACCTGATTGCGCTCCGAATCGAGTTGATCATTGAGCCGCACCGAGAGCTGCGTTCCCGCCGGGATGGTGATCTTCTGGGGTGGTGCCGGCGGCACCGGCGGCGGAGGAGTTGGTGGAGGCGTCTGCTCCGCTGGGAACGGCGGTGCCGGCGGAAGATTACTGGCTTGCGTGTCGGCATTGGCCGAGTCGTCCAATTGGCCATGATGACGAGCCGCGGAATTGTGTTTGGCAGGCTTCTGCGTCGGGGCTGGCGCAGCAGGGGAAGTCGTTTGGGCCTGCTGTATCTGCAGGTTGTTCACCACCGTCTTTACGCCTGCGACAGTCGCGGCGTCGCTGGCCGCGGCAACGCGCTCAGAATCGCCGTTGACGTCACCGCTCAGGGTAACTACACCGTTCGCGGCCTGCACGCTAATCTGGTGGCTCTGGACTCCGGTATCGCTATAAATTCTTGCTTGAACATCGATTGCAACCTGGGCGTCGGTCCGGTTTTCATTTCTTGAGCATCCCGCTAGAAAGGCGAGGCTTAACGCCGACACACCAGCGGAATATAGGGCCGCCTTAATCCTCATTGCTGCTTATTTCCCCTTGATCGAAATTCCTAACTGGTAAACACGATCACAGCGAAGTTGTCGCTGTGGGCAGTGCAAATAGGTAACTGAATAACTGAATAAGAGACGCAACACTCCGCGCAATTAAAGCAGCGCGCCGCCAGTCATGCCGCACGGAGTCATCAAGACTACCGTGGCCTCCTGGACGATCCGGGGAAGGCTGCCGTGGTTCGGACGCCGCGCAACTTACCCCTAGGCCGAGCAGTCGCAAGCCTATCCGCTAGTTCGGAGGATCAGTCAGCCGATTATTGATGGCGAAGAGTGCAAGCTCCAGCCGGCTGGCAACCCCAACCTTGTCGAAAATGTTGGTCAGATGATGCTTTACCGTGTCCTCGCTAAGCGTGAACTTGCGGGCAATCTCCTTGTTGCTCAAACCGGCGACGATGGTGCTTAGGATGTCCATTTCGCGTTTAGTCAGACCATAGTTGCGAGGCGCCTTCTCGCCGGAAGGATTCGTGCGCATGAAGTCTACAATGTCGCCCACGGCCTCGCGCCCGATCCAATATTGTCCTGCCATGACGGTGCGGATGGCTTTCATCAACAACTGGGTGGCTGCCTCCTTCATGACCACGCCACGGGCCCCCAACTGCAGCGCCTGTACGATTTCCAGGCGCTCCACGGCCGCGGTGAGCACAATAATCTTAGTATGCAGTCCATCTGTGCCGGACGACAGATCGCGCAATACGTCCATCCCCGGTACCCGTGGCATGGCCAAGTCTAGCAAGAGGATGTCGGGACTCAGCGCCCGGGTTTGGGTGACGGCTTCGGCCCCGTCGGCAGCTTCACCCACCACCTCCAGTTCGGGCTCGGCCTCCAGCAAGCGGCGCAAGCCATCACGAAAAATGGTGTGGTCATCGGCAATGATGATGCGCACTGACGGCTCCTTCTTATCCATACACTTCGTATCCTTTCTGCGGAATGGTAACTTCCAACCTCGATCCGTGGCCCGGCGTGGATTCGATCACCATATCTCCCCCAACGGCGCGCACCCGTTCCTTGATCACAGTCGGCCCCCGGCGCAAGTCGTCTAGTTCCTGCAGCGTGAAACGTCCGGCGAATGGGAAGCCGTTTCCGTCATCGTTGATTACCAGCTTCCATAGACCGTGCTGGGCCGCGAAGCGCACTACGGCGGACTGCGCCCCGCTGTGCTTGCGGATGTTGACCAGGCTTTCCTGGACGACCCTTGCCAGTTCGCGGCAGGTGGCGGCCGGAAGCGTCACTTCCTGTAACTCTGAAATGAAGCGCACAGCGACGCCAGTGTCTCTGGAGAAACGTTCCACGAGTTCGGCAATAAAGTCAAGCAATTGATGGGGGCCGATGTCGACCGGACGCATGGACTGCATAAGCTCACGCAGATTCAGGACTTCGTGCCGCAGCAACTCCTGAATGCGTTCCAACTCCGAGGCCAGCCGGGAGTCGCCGCTGGCGCGCCGGCGAAGCACATCCACTTGCATCTCGATACTGATGAGGGACTGGATTGCGGTGTCGTGTAACTCTCGCGCCACCCGGGCCCGCTCGGTGACCCCGGCCCGCGAGCGAAAACCCTGGAAGAGATAGACCGAATAGAGAGCAGGAGCTAGCTGTCGCATCAGGTTTTGCGCAAAGCGCAGTTCGTGTTCGCGTCCGAGCCCCAGCTTGGCATTCAGCAAGACAAAGCGGCCGCACCAGTCCCGTCCCATCTCATGGCTGACCACTAGCAGCGACTTGGCCCCAGGGACAGGCATTTCCAGATGCCTCACTTGTGCGGCATCAAGTCGACGACCTTCCTCATCCAGGGCCGTAATGGATCCCCTGGCTTTGTTGTTCTCTCGTTTCATGAAGAAGGTGTGGGGATAATCCCACATCATCTCAGCGTCTTTGTCAGCCGGAGCGACCTCTTGGACTTGCACGGTAGGATGTGCCGATGAAGGGAACTCCCAGCGGAACGCCCGGCCTGTGCTGCTTTGAGCTACTACCTCGTAAACCGGGCCGCCCTGAAAAACATGCGCCAGTTCCGAGAGAATGTTCTGCAGGGCTACGGCAAAGCGGCCGCCAATTCGTGCCAAGTATAGCAGCCGATTGGTGAGGGCGATCTCAGCCCGCAGTTCCTTCTCGGTTTCCGCGAGAAATCCGAGCAGGCTGCCCGCCATTAAGACAAATCCGCAGCGCATGAGGAGCCTTGCCGGCTCAACCGGAGTGAAAAGCAGAGGACGTAACACCGCCGGCCCCCACGCTACTATGATCGCCTGAAACAGAAGCAAGGCCGCACTGATTAATGCTGTCGCCATGGTCTCCACAAAACCCCAGCGGAAGGCGGCGGCAATCATGGCAAACAAGAAAAGCACGAAAAAGACACTATTAGGCGCTTCGGCAAATAGACACAGCAGCGCCGGCCAACCGACGTCATTCACTTGCGCGGCCAGAACAAACTTGGCGCTCGGCTCGCCGCCCATCTGCAGTTGCATAAGAAGCACAAGGCCGGCAGCCGTATAAGCCAGCAGCAAGAACAAGCCCACGTGGTAATGGGTTACGACTCCCGCAGGGTGGATAACCCAAGCTATTAGCGACGTTAGTGCTAGCAGCAGGCGCGAAAAACCCAGGACACGCTCCACACGCAAGTCCTCCTGCTTCAGGCCGGCGACTCGAAGCCTGGTCAGAAACCTGGGAGCAAAGGAATGAGACACCAAGAACGTATCCTTGTTCAGCAAACTCTGGTCGAACAGTGGCATGATTATGACACGAAAGCGCTAGCCAACGAGTTTTCCGTCCTAAATTCCGTATCCCTTTCCGCTTCGGAGGTAGCGCTCGTGTCAGAGGTCACGCCTTGTAGTGACCTGACTCACTGCGCTAAGTGCGAGATAGCGCTATGTTTAACCTGCTGCGAGAAAGAGGTTGTTATCCAGAAGGCGTCGCGAAATCGCGCCGCACCTCTACCACGATCCGGTGGGATGCGAGAAGAACTCGGCCTCCTGACTCGCACCTTTGCGCGGATTTGCAGAAATTGTTTCTTGCCGGGAGGAGGTATAGACAATGAACTCCAGAGTATGGTCGAAGGTACTATGCATGGTTGCTGCTCTCGCGTTGGCGTCGCCCCTAGGCGGGGCCCAGATTGCGAGCAAGACGGGCCCCAAGTATGACGTCGCGAGTGAAGTCAAAGTAAAAGGCGTGATCGAGGACATTCGTGAGGTTCCCGGCGCGGCGGAAGGTACTCAGCTTGCGGTGAAGACCGATACGAAAACGATCCTGGTTTACGTGGGCCCTGGGGACTTCTTGAAAGAAATCGAGGTGTCCTTTAGCAAGGGCGACCAGGTCAACGTGGTCGGTGCCCAAGCGCCGAATAGCACAGGGGAAGAGATCCTGGCCCGGGAAATCACCGTGGGCAGCAATACTTTCACGCTACGCGATGATAAAGGCGTCCCCGTCTGGTCGGGGTGGAAGCCAGCGAAAGCATCAGGCAAGTAGGCACTGGCGGAACTCGCGACTTATTGAGACCGTGAAAGGACCAATCTCCTTGCAGAGTTGTCATTACGAGCGCCCGGTTTCTGGGCGCGAGGAATCTGCTTTTCGCTGGAGAAGGCAAACAGCAGATCCCTCGCGCCGCTCGTGATGACAAATCTTAAGAGCGTCATTATCATCCTGCGGGGTCCTAATAAGTAATCAAGAAGCAGGCGGAATGAATCCGCTTGACTCGTTTCCCGTCCTCCACCCAACCTCGACTTATTTCTCGATCCGCAGAAATTCTCCCGTCGCGGCATTTACGGCAACTCGCAACTTGGCTTCATCCGCGCTGCTGCCATAAATAACGTGCCACACCAGTTCGTTCTTCGACGCATCCCAATCGAGAATGAAGACGATCGGCTGTTTGGGATCTTTCTGGGTGAGCTTGTCGCCCCCGTGTTGTTGTGCGACTTGGTAAGCTGCGTCGCTATCAGTCTTCAGGAATCCGATATTGAACGGCTGTGTCGAAGTATTGGTCGGATTCCACGTGTCCTCGGCAGAAAAGCTGATGCCCTTTTCGGGAGCATCGGGGCCGACCAGTCCGGACCACACAAACATCTTCATCATGCGTTTGGCGGGCGAAGCGAACGAGGCTCGCCACAGGCCAGCCTTGCCATCGGTGCTAGCGGCCTGGGGTGCAAATTGCGATTGCAAGCGGAACGGCGTGGCATCGGCGGCCCATCCGCGGGCCGAAAGGTACATCTTTTGAAACGCAACGCGGCCGGTTTCGTACTCCGCCGGCTTGGGCGCCAGCTTGGCAGCGGATTGGGGTTCATTCCGGTTCGAAGTTGGGTTGCTCGATGAACATCCAGCTAATAGCAGGAGAGCAATACATGCAGCGACAAACTTTCTCATTAGCACCTTTCCTTCGGCGTTACTGCAATGTTAATGGAAGCCCAGAGTACAGGAAGGGATGCCGAACGTCACAGCAATCGCAAGGTGGCATGATGTAAAGCCACCCAGGCAAATGTAAGCGAAAAGCGAGAAGCGAACAGCGGCATCTAGTGCACTAGTAAAGCAACTCCGCCGGCCACGAACATGGCCGCCATCCAGCGGCGATGATCCACGCGCTCTTTCAGAAATATCCGGGCAGCGAACGCGTTGGCGATGAAGGTCAGCGCGGCCGATGCTGGTCCGACAACGCTCACATCGTCCCACGACAGTGTTACTAGCAGGCTAAAGAATGCCAGCGCCATAAACAGCAAGCCCAGCATAAAGCGCGGGCTGGAGATCACCCGGCGCAACACCTGTAACCAACCGCGCGAGCGGCGGATGACGCCCAGATCGCCAATCTCCTTCATGGCACGCGATTGCAGCACATCGCCGGCGGTTGCCGTGATGACGATGGCGGCGATGCCTCCCCATGCGGCTGCGCTGCTCACGCATCGCTCCGGGCGTTCTTGGTCAATACCAATTCCCGACTATGGGCACCCGGATGCTTCGTAGCAGCGCACGACTCAACCGGTGCCGTGAGCGATGGTCCGGTGGCGACAAATCCCACCCCTGCGGTGATCAGGGCAATCCCCAGCCAATGGGCGACGGTGACATTTTCATGTAGCAAACGACTGGCTAACAGCGCTGTCAGCACATAGCCGAATGCTGTGGCGGGAAGGACGTAAGTGAGATCGGCCCAGGAGAGTGCCGAGAGATAACTGCAAAAGAAAAGTAGCAGTAGGCCAATGCCCACCAAGACCCAGGGATTCAACAGGGCGATCAATAGCCGCGTCCAATTGCTGCTGTTGACTGGCCCGAAGTCTCTCATGCCCCGGCCGAGACAAACATTGCCGCTCGAACCGAAGACCACCACCGCCAGCAGGATCAAGTATTTACGAACGGTCACGCCAGCCCCTAGGCGTTGACCGGTTCGGCGGTCTCGGATTTCGCTTCGGCGTTCGCGGTTCCCGCCGGCGGCGTCGGAGGAAGTCCGGACGCTTGCTGTTTGCGCGTCTCCTTCACCGATCGATTGCGGGATGCACGCAGTTTCATAAACGACTTCGCTTCCGTGTAGAGGCGCTTGCGGTCGGTAGAGTTGAACGCCGCTCGCTTCACGATGCGGAAAATCGCCTTCGGCCGGAAATAATACTCGTCGTAGAAGCGATGCACCATCTCCAGGATGTAATCGCGCGAGATGCCGGGATACTCGATCATGGCGACCTGGTGGCCCATCTCGTCCACCATCTGTGAGCCTTCCTGCATCAGGAAGCCATTTGCCTTGGCGTAGTCGTACAGCTCGGTGCCGGGATACGCGTGAGCCAGCGATACCTGGATGGTCTCGACGTCCAACTCTTTGGCGAAGTCGATAGTCTTGCGAATGGTTTCTTTGGTCTCGCCGGGAAGGCCGAGGATGAAGTCGCCGTGCACCACTAAGCCAAGCTTCTTGCAGTCGCGAGTAAAGTCGCGCGCACGCTCAACTGTGGCGCCCTTCTTGATGTTCTTCAGGATCTGTTGATCGCCGGATTCGTAGCCCACAATTAGAAGCCTGCATCCGGATTCTTTCATCGCCTTCAACGTTTCGTAATCGGTGGTCACGCGCGATGTACACGACCAGGTCAGATTCAGCGGCTTCAGCTTGGAGCAAAGCTCAATCGTGCGCGCCTTCTGGATGTTGAAGGTGTCGTCGTCGAAGAAAAATTCCTTCACCCAGGGCCAGTATGCTTTGGCCTTCACCATTTCGGCGGCAACCGCGTCAGACGATCGCTTGCGCCACGGATGACCGCTCAGAGTCTGCGGCCACAGACAGAAAGTGCATTGCGCCGGACAGCCTCGCGTCGTATACAGCGAAACGAAGGGATAGAGCAGGAACGGCACGTTATAACGGCGCGGATCGAGGTCGCGCTTGTAGACGTCCACCACATCGGGCAACGCGTCCAGATCGGCAACCGCCGGACGGTCAGCGTTGTGCATAATCTGGCCGTCCGCGGCTCGGTACGAAGCGCCGAGGATCTCATTCAGCGGCTTGCCGTTGGCGTACTCCACGACGGCGTAATCGAATTCCCGGCGCACGATGAAATCCAGCGCGATGCCTTCTTTAAGCGACGCTTCCGGCAAGGTCGTAACGTGCGGACCAACGAAGGCGATCTTCAGCTTGGGATTGGCTGCCTTCATCGCCGCCGCCAGCTTGATGTCCCCCTGAAATCCTGGGGTGCTGGTGAACAGCACGAGAAATTCGTACTCCTTGCCGATCTGGATGGTCTCGGCAGCGTTCACCTTGTGCGGCGAAGCGTCCAACAGACGCGAGCCCTCCAGCATTCCTGCCGGGTACGCCAGCCACACCGGGTACCAGTAGGACTCGATTTCGCGGGTGGCTGGCCAGCGCGAGCTGGCGCCACCGTCATAGTTCTCGAAAGAAGGGGGATTGAGAAATAGCGTTTTCAAGGGCATAGTTGTACTAACTATCGTACCATCTGTTGGATGATCACGGAACTGCTTGAGAATCTTAAAGTTAGGTACACTTCTTGATACCGCAGCGAGCGGTTGATTATGGCGGTGGAATGGCCCAATTCTCCAGTTCGCCGGTAAGCCGCAGCAACTGTAATTCGGCCCGGCTGAGCTCGAATTCGGCATCGAGATAGGCCGCATGCTTGTCGTGGGTGTCTAATTCGGCATTTTGTTCGTCACGAGTATTGGCACTTCCGGTTTGCACCCGACCCTTTACGCCCTCCAGATCACCCTGGGAAACCTCCCACTCCAGCTTGGCCACGTCACGCGCAGCGGACAACTGGCGCAGCGAGCGCTGCAGCTTCAAGGTGTTCTCGCCGACTTGGTTCTTGGTCAGGTCCGCCTGTTTCTTTGCGATCAAGGCGTCAGCATCGGCCTCTTGCGCTTTGGCTTTTTGCACCGAATTGAAGATCGGGACCCTCAGATTCAGACCGCCGCTGAAGTTGTTGGCGGTGTAATTCTTGTAATACAAATCGTAATTGTTGAACTTGGCCAGATAAGCGTATTGCGACGCCAAATCGATAGTCGGCATTACCGCGGCTTTGTGCTCGCCGTTAGCCCGGGCTTGCGCAGCGGCCACTTTCTGCTCCGCCAACTTCACTGCCAGACTGCTCCCGACAGCCCGCGCCGGCAGGTCGTCATCCTGCGAGATCAATGGCATTTGCGGCATGGAATCGGGCTGGACCGCAATCTGGTCGGCAGGCAATCCCAGCAACTTGGACAGATGCTCCCGCAGAACGTCGGACTGATCCTGTGCCTCGGCAATTCTCAGTCGGATACGCGCCGTTATCAGTTGGCTCTTGGTGACCTCGAGTTTGCTGTCCACACCTTCCTGCAAACGCTGTTCGCTGACGAACTGCGCCTTTTCCGCTGCCGTCTGAGCTTCGCTCAAGGCCGTGATCTTGCCCGTGAGCTGAGCGAGCTGGGCATAGGTCAGGGCCGTATCTAAAATGACCGCGTCGCGTTTGTCTTGGATATCGAGGGAAGCCGCGTGCCAGTCGATCTTCGCCGCTTTCATGAATTGTCGCAGCGAGGGATTGTAGAACGACTGAAGTGAATTGAAGTTAGCCACCGATGGGGCCGAGCCTTCCAGGGTGAGAGGAAATCCATAGGAGTAGCCGAGACCGGAACCTATGGTGAGTTGCGGAATGTAATTAGCGCGCAGCTCCTCATAGGCCTTGCGCGCCCGCCACTGGTTAATGGCGGCGATGCCCATGACCCCGCTGTGTTGCAGCGCCAGATCGACTGCATTGCGGAAGGGAATTGGACCAGCGGGCGGATCAACCGCCGCTCCCAACTTCGGGATAGCCAACAACGCGCACGCAAGAGTGGCGATCCTCGCGCGGACGGCAAACGAATTCATCTTCATCCTGGAACGCCGGGGTTTTGCGTGCATCCCGTGCTCTACACCACCAAGTGACGCCAAGGCATCCGGTTACTGTACGTGACTCAATGCTTTCCTGGCGGGGACGAATCCTGACGCCAGCGATAGGGAAGCTTCGTATTCCGAGGCTGCGGCTGCGCCGTTCCCCATTTTCTCGGCGAGCTGCCCAAGCAAGTAATGGGCGCGAAAGGCGGGCGCGCCTTCAACCAGCTGACCCGACGCCAAGTATGTTTGCAAGTACTGGGCCGCCCCCGGAAAGTCACGACTGCCGAGATACAGTTCCCGGGCAGCGTCGAAATATGATTCCGCAGGCTTGCTGGGCAGGCCCAGCGCACTTTGCACCGCATTCTGCATGTCGTCCAATCGGCCCCGATTACGGTAGAAGGCGGCTAACTGGAGCCAGGCGTCGGCGGGGTTCTTTGCGTCTTTGATACCCGCGCGCAACTGGCTCTCGGCCTCGCCATATTGTTTTTCTTTCTCGGCGACGCGAGCCAGGACCAAGTGTGCCTTCGCCAAATCGTATTTCGCTACCTGCTCGGCCTGCGCCTGGGCCTTGTCGAGTCCGCCACCCATGATCGCCGGAGCCTCGGTGTAGTACTGCGCCAGATCAACCCGTGCCGGAACGCTCGCCGGATCCAGTTGTACCGCGCGTTCAAACTCGCTCTTCGCCTTACGGGCGATTCCGGCGGCCACCAGCGGATTTGAATCTCCCGCCTTCCGTCCGTACTCCCGCGCCAGCCACAAATGATACGTAGGGTTGCCCGGCTCAAGGCTTAGGGCCCGCTCGCCGCACTTCACCGCGTCATCCCACTGCTCCATAGCGAAGTAGGCGCGCGATAGCAAGTTGAGCGATTCCGCATCGTCGCGGTTAGACAGCACGCTGACGGCCTCGTTCATTCGGCCCCGCGAAAGCAACTGCATTACCGCGGGATCGGCAACGCTGGTGCTCGCCACGACAAGTAGCAGCAGACACGCGACAGAAAGTTTAGTCATGACAAGCTTCATGGAGTGGCCGGTTTCACCTGCATCCCGCTGCGCAGGGACTGCATACTAAGCGCTCCCAACGCAAGGGTTGCGTTGTCGGAGAGACCGCTGGTCACTTCGACGCGGGTCAAGTTGGCCACGGAAGTGTCCACGTTACGCCGTTTCAATTCGCCGTCCACCACTTGGAAAACATATTGCCCGTAGCCATCCTGGTGAATGGCTTCGCGAGGCACGGTCAGAGCATTTTCCTGACGGGCAGTGACCACCGCGACGCTCACGTTGGTGTTAGGCAGCAGCTTCAGGTCGTCATTCTGAATGACGCAAGTTACTTCGCCGACGGTGCGAGTTCCGTGTTGCACCACGGTGGTGGGCAACGTCTCCAAGGTGCCCCGCCATACTCGTCCGGGAAGCGCGTCCCAGGTGACCTCGACCAACTGTCCCGCGCGCAGCTTGCCGATCTCGGGCTCGTCGATGAAGGCCCGAACTCGCACTTTGTGCAAATCCGCGACCTGTACCAGCAAGTCGCCGGCATTCACGAATGCTCCTTCGCGCACCGGCAGCGAATACACCAAGGCTGCACGGGGAGCGGAAATGTTGGAATTCTTCAACAGCTCCTGGGCTGCTTGTAGCGAGGCCCGAGCTTCGGTCCGCTGTGCCTCGACATGCCCGACTTCCGGTTGCGAGTAGCGGTCCTTGAGCTTTTGCTGCAGCAGGTGCACGTTGGAATCGGCGACGCGAAGACGGTCCTTGGCTGCATCCACCTCCGCCTGAGACGCCGCCCCAGTCTGCAGCAATCGCTGCATGGCCTGATAGTTTCGCTGCGCGACATCGCGATCGGCTTGCGCTTTCACCAGATCATTGCGTGTCGTCAACACTTCTTCCTGCGTGCCTCCATTTTGCACTGCGTTGATGTCCGCTTCCGCGCCTTTTAATTGCGCCTCGGCCCGCGCAGCCTGCAGGCGGGCATCGGCATCTTCTAAGCGCAGGAGCAATTGGCCAGGCTTCACCCAGGCCCCCTGTTGCACATAAATTTTCTTCACCGTGGTCGCCGTTGGAGCATAAGCTTGGAAGTTGTCCAGCGCTTCGATTTTGCCGTTGGTGGCGATGCTGGAGGTGATGGTTTCCCGGTCCGCGTGGCCAACGCGGATTGCCACCTGCGAACGGTGCAGAGAAATGAACGCCGCCAGCACCACCACCGCCAGAATCAAGGCAACGATGATGATCCACGTTAACTTCCCGTTGGTGCGGCGGTGGCCGTTTTCAGATGCGGCTGCCATTTTTTCTCTAAACATATGAGTATAACGTAGGACATCACTTCCACTGATTACACTTCCGTAATGCTTCCTGTTGGCGTCCTCTATTCGACCGCCGGCGCGGCTTTGGGTGGCATGAGTTACTTGATGTCCTAGCCCGAAGACGCGCCTCTCGCCGCCTTGACGCAGCTCCTCACTAGGGTTATTCATCCCAGTAGCCCAGTAAGTCAGGAGTTCTCGGGGATCCTCATGCGCCTCCGGCAATGCAAACGAGTTATCGTGGGCGTCGCGAATGACGTGATGAACAATAACATCCTGTCGTTCGCCGCCGCCTTGTCCTATTACTTCGTGTTGGCCTTCTTTCCGGCGCTCATTGCGCTGGCGGCGTTCGTGGCCTATTTACCAATCCCCCATCTGTTTGACACTATCATCGCAGCCATGGCGCGCGTCACCCCTCCGGAAAGCATGGACCTGGCCCGCCGCGCTATCGCCGACATATTGTCGCCTAGCCGTGGCGCGCTGCTCTCCGCTGGTCTGGCGGGAACGCTCTGGACGTGCTCTAGCGGCTTTTCCGCCGCCATCGACGCATTGAACGTCGCCTACGACGTTACCGAGACCCGGCCTTTCTGGAAGACGCGTTTGCTGGCCCTGGAACTCACGCTCCTTATCGGTACACTAGTGACGGTCGCCTTCGCTTGTGTGATCGTAGGTTCACACTTCGATGTTCTTCTCGCTGCGCGCTTTGGCCTGTTCCATCCACTCGCGTTTTTTTGGCCGGTCTTACGCAACCTGCTGGTCGTGACCTTCATCGTTATCGCCGTTGAAGCTCTTTACTTGATAGCGCCTAACTTGAAACAGCGCTTTACCTCTTCGCTTCCCGGTGCCATTCTGGCGGTCATCGGCTGGATTTTGTTGTCCGACGCCTTGAGTTTTTACTTCCGGAATTTTGCCCACCTCAACCGGACCTACGGTGTGTTGGGCAGCGGTATTGCCATGCTGATCTGGCTCTACTGGGTCGCTTTTCTCGTGCTGCTAGGCGCGGAACTCAACTCCGAGATCCTTCATCAACGCGAGGAAGGCCCGGTAATTTACAAACAGTCCGCGCCATCCAACGTCCAGCCGCCCACGGCTGCGAAGGAGCTGCCGTCAGGGGAGCGACGTGCCCCGCTACAATAGAAGCATGGCAAAGAGTCAGCGCTATACCCCGGAACACGCCGAGTCCGGGTTGGACGCCAAGTTCCCCGACATTGAAACTTGGCCGAACCAATTCCCCAATTACGAAATCCTCATCGACATTCCCGAGTTCACCTCGGTCTGCCCCAAGACCGGGCTGCCCGACTTCGGCACACTGTGGGTCCGTTACATGCCGGATAAAGATTGCCTCGAACTGAAGTCTCTCAAGGAATATCTGACCTGCTACCGCAACCTTGGAATTTTTCAGGAGAACATCGTTAATCGCGTGCTGGAAGATGTCGTCCGCGCCGCCAAGCCGAAGTGGGCCGAGGTGAAAGGCGAGTTCCATCCGCGCGGCGGCATCGGGACAGTCGTGATCGCCCGCTACCCGCGGCCGAGAAAATAATGGAATTTACCACCGAGGCACGGAGGACACGGAGAAAATATTGCAGGGAATTCACTTGTGACAGCCGTGGTGAACCCCCGAACTGGCGCCGCAGCCGGCCTTAGGTTTCCGGGCAACTCTTAGAAACGAGCGCACCCCTCGTTTGCGAAGAACCTTCATAGACTTGGATAAATCTTCCTGATCCGCCGCGTTCGAATTAGAAACGACTTCGCCGTGACACACGCAGAGCACCTGAAGAAATAAACAAGAACCCCGTGTTCTCCGTGGCTCCGTGGTGGACCTCAGTTCGCGATATTGAAAGGCGGGCTAGTCCGTTCCTTCCCGCCGCTTCCCGAAATACTTGCGCACGCCGATAGCGTTGTACTGACCCCAGGGACCGTTCGGGCCAAGCCATGCCGGACCCAGCGGCTCATCGCGCGATCCGAATCGCGCCATGTTGGGATGCGCAGTAAAGCGAAACTCGAAGCGCTTCGGCAGGTTCACTCCAAAACCGTAAGCGTATTCCATTCCGATTCCATCCCAGGACCACGTATACAGCGTCTGCGGAACGTTCTTGCCAAACAGGAAGTTGGGATCGAAGAAGAATGAGACGCGGCGAAACACGTTGCGCCCAAACGGACGAAGCTCGATCGTTCCGGAAAGCATGTAGCGGGCAAAAGCGCTGCACTGGGCGTTGACCCCGCCATATTGACCGGCGTTGGCCGCGCACAGATTGGGATCAATCTCGTTGTGTGGTGGCGCCAGATCGAATTGCGCCCATCCCCAATACCAGTCCTTGGGAAAGAACATCCGTTCTTGTGGTGACGACGGCGTTGCCGGTTGAGAAACCGTCGCGGTCTGCGCAGTCGCAGTCTGCGAGGTCTGGGTAGTCACCGTCTGTGATGTTTGCGCCAGCGCGGCGCACGAGAATATGAGTACAAAAAGAAACGGCAGCAGGCGCTTCATGTAGCCTCCGCAAGAAGTTGTAATTGCTGGGAATGCTCTAGCTGAGAAGGGTGGACAAGGGTCGCGTACCGCGGCTTTCGCCGCGCGGCTACGCAGACCGGACTGCCCAGGCTGTTGACCAGTTCTCCTCGCCGTCACACAGCATATTCCGATACCGCACCGATGCGGAAGTTTTTTTGCAACCGGCACACCATCCCTGGGCCGGCCTCGTGTTATCCTCCGCGCACCCATGTCTGCCAAACACAACGCCCGAAGCGCGTTGCTGCTGCTTACGGCGCTGAATTTCCTGAATTACATCGACCGCAACGTACTGTTTGCGGTGCAGCCCCTGGTGCAGAAGGAGTTTCACCTGGACGATGCGCAGGTCGGCTTCCTGACCTCCGCCTTTTTCGTCTGCTACATGGTAGCCGCTCCGCTGATCGCACCCCTGGCCGATCGCTATCCGCGCAAGTGGATCATGGCCGCGGGCGCGTTCGTCTGGAGCGCCGCTACGCTGTTGAGCGCGGTTACCCACACCTATGACGAATTGCTCCTGCGCCACGTCATCGTCGGCATCGGTGAAGCCACGTTCGTGGCAATTTCTCCGGCCTTCCTCGCCGATCTCTTTCCCGAGAACATACGCGGCCGGGTGATGGGCGTCTTTTACCTGGCCACTCCGGTGGGCAGCGCCTTGGGCTACCTCGTCGGCGGATACCTGGGCCAGCGCTATGGCTGGCGTTCTCCCTTCATGGTGTCGGCGCTGCCTGGGTTTCTGCTGGCGTTTGGCTTGCTCGCGCTACGCGAGCCCGTCCGCGGCGCCAGCGACCACCTCGCAGATAGTGTCGAGCGCGGCTCGCTGCGGGGGTTGTTCCGCAACAAAGCTTACTGGACGATCACTCTTGGCGCCGCCATGATGACCTTCGCCATCGGCGGACTGCAGGTCTGGATGCCCACGTTTCTGACGCGCGTCCGCCATGTACCGCTCGACCGAGCAAATGTGGTCTTTGGTGGAATGACCGTGGTCTCCGGTACCGTAGCAACCTTGCTCGGGGGATGGCTAGGAGATCGACTGCTGCGGCGCACACCAGCCGCCTACCAGATGGTTTCGGCCATCGGTATGGCGCTGGCGATTCCCGCCATCGTGCTGGCCATTTATTTTCCCGGGCCGACCATGTACCCTGCGATCTTCCTGGGCGAGTTCTTTCTGCTGTTGAATACTGCTCCGCTCAATGCGGCACTCGTGAACTCCGTAAGCGCGCGCATTCGAGCCACTGCCCTGGCGGTGAATATATTCACTATCCACTTGCTGGGCGACGCTTTTTCGCCCACGCTGATCGGCTACATTTCGGACAGAAGCAACTTAGAGATGGGACTAACGGCAATGGTGGTGGCGGTAGCTTTGTCGGCGATCGTGCTGTTCTACGGAATGCGCTTCGCGCCCAAGATCAGCAGCGAGCAACTAGCAACTACAATCGGCAACTAGCAACTAGCAGCTGCGGACTAGTACCACTCGCAACAAGTTGGCTTCGACCCGATCGAAGAGTGAGTTGTTGCCTTATTGCTGATCACTGGTCTGGCGAGTCACTAACTCCTTAGGAAGGTCTGATTAAGCCAGGTGGGAGCGCCTCAGGGGCTAAAGCCCAGCCTTTAAGACGGGCATTTGCGGACGGCCTGAAGGCCGTCCCCTTCGAAGGCCCAACTTAATCAGAGGTTCCCTTACGCATGCTTGTCATCACGACCGGAGCGCAGCGGAGAGATCTGCGGTTTCGACAAGCGGTGCTGAACGCTGCATGGGGTTACGCGATGAATAGTTTGTCTCACTGCCAATTACTAGTCGCTAGTTGCCAGTTGCTTCTTCACTTTGTCGGCTCCATGTGCAGCGCATTGTTGAAGCGATTGAAGTAATTGAACAGCCCAATTGCGGCCAGCAACTCGATGATCTCGCCTTCCTCGAAATACTTGCGCAATTCATTCCAGAAGACATCATCCACGCTATTGGAATCGCGCGTGGCTCGTTCAGCTAACTCCAACGCAGCCTTCTCAGCCTCGGTAAAGTCCGAGCGTTTGCGGAAGTTTGCTAGATCGTTGACTTGCTCTTCGCTCCAGCCGAGCCGCCTTGCCAAGGCGGTGTGGGAGGCCAGTCAATATTCGCACTGGTTGATCTGCGAGGTACGCACGATGACCAGTTCCTTCAGTTTGGCGGGCACGGTCCCGGTATTCATGACCGCGCGAAAGTGCGCAATCATGGTGCGGAAAATCTCCGGACGATGCGCCACCGTGCGAAACATGTTGGGTACGTTGCCGCGTTCCTGGAGATAGACGTCATAAATCTTGCCAGTTTCCTGATCAACCTGGTCTTTTTCGAGGCGTGATATGCGGGACATAATAAGGGAATTGTAGACCACGCTGCCTCGCAGTTCGCGCGACGTCCACAAGGGGGAGTCTGAGAAAAGAAGCACAAGCCTTAGCAGCCCGTGGTGCAATGCCCCTCTTCTCAATATCGCAACATGCGGCCCTGCTGTTTGAATGAGTTACGACGCGGTTTGGCGAGTTTCACACTTCTGCCACGGGCTGCTAGGAGTGCTTAAGGAACTCTTCGACGGACATTTCTACATCTCGCTGAATGGCGCGAAGAAGCCCAGGTCCGATTGTCTCTCCCGAGTGGATCGGAACCACTGTCGTCCTCCCATCAGGATGTTTCAAGAACGTGTGGCTGCCCCGAGTTCGAATGACGTTGAAGCCAAGTCTTTCCAGAATGCGCACGACGTCCTTGCCCGGTAGGCGAGGGAGCCGTGTCATACGCAGATCTGCTGAATGCCGACTAACTCGAGCTGCGTATCCTCAATTCCTTGACTTGTGAGGCAAAGTTCGATGGCTTCGCGGACGCGTTTCATCAAGGTATCGAGGGTTTTGGCCTGAGTGTGACAACCCCGCAGCCCAGGCACGGAAGCAAGGTAGTAGCCATCTTCGTCCCGTTCGATCACGACGGTGAATTTTTTCTGCTTCTTCACGTCTAGCTCCGGGGCAATTTTACCATCTCCGTATCTGCGGACTTTCCACTTCTGGCGTGTGTGGAGATTAGTCCTGAGCGAACGCCCGCCCAACACAGCAACGCCCGTCCGCGCAGACGCGAAAGGGCGTTCGAGCTTTGTTGCCCACAGGCAGATTTCGAGGCCGGCTACTTGCCGAAGGCGGCGATGGCCACCGCCTCGTCATCTTTCACATCGAAGACCGTGTAGAGCTTAGTGATCTGCAGCAGGTCGTGCACTTTCTTGGTCAGGTTCAACAGCTTCAGGTCGCCGCCCTGATTGCGGACGGAAGTAAAGGCACTAACCAGTTCGCCGATGCCCGAGCTGTCGATGTAGCTAACGTCGCCCAGGTTCAGCAGGATCTTTTTCTGCCCTTTGCCGAGCAGGTCTTTGACGGTGTCGCGCAATACCACGCTGCCTTCGCCCAGAGTGATTCGTCCACTCAAGTCGACGATGGTGACGCCATCTACCTGCCGCGTGCTCGCTTTCATGCTCACGTAGAAGCCTCCTGGCGGTCCAGCTCACTACTCTGGAGCCGCTTGATTAAAGTAATTTCAGTGCCGGGATTCAGTTTACGAAAACGGACCTCGTCCATGAAGGCCCGCATTAAGAATATGCCACGGCCCGACTGTTTCAAAAGATTCTCTGGAGCAAGCGGGTCGGGAACCTCGTCCGGGACAAATCCTTCGCCTTGGTCGGCGACGATGACGATTAGCTCCTCCCCATTCTGCTCGAAGGTCAAATTCACCCGCTTGGCCGGGTCATAGGCGTTGCCGTGCAGGATGGCATTGATCATGGCCTCGCGGACCGCCATGGAAATTCCCCCGCGCGTATCCTCATCCATGCCCGCCTGTGAGGCGATTTGGTCGGCCATTTCCTCGGCCTTGTTCACGCTTTCCAGCGTGGACTCCATTCGGTAGGAAACGCGTTGTGGCGCCGTCATCAAGGGGCTCGTTATCGAGATCTCGATCGCTTCCGCCGTTGGCGGCACGCAATCTTCAAGATGGAGCAGTTTGCCCTTTCGCGAGATACTTGTCAACGCGAGGCTGCCCGTATCGAGAAAATCGCCTGTCCGTTCCCGCGCTTTGCCTCTCAAATGTTACCCACTCGCCGGCGGGCGCGATGATGGTTGCCGAATGGCGAGGTTGCGGCTAAAATTAGAACGAACGTTCGAAGAACCGCTCTCTCGCCGGTTGCCTCTTCTCTGTCCATCGTCATTCTATGCCCGTTTCCGTCACATCCCGAGCGCTGGATACCCGCTTCGACCGCCGTCTGGCCGAGATTCTCGACTACGCCACCGAGATCTTCGCTGAAAAAGGCTACGAAGGCGCCTCCATGCGTGATCTGTCGCGCCTGAGCGGCATCTCGCTGGCGGGTCTCTACTATTATTTCGAATCCAAAGAGAAGCTGCTGTATTTTATCCAACAGCACACCTTTACCACGATCATCGAGCGTCTGCGTGAGCGCCTGGCGGCGACGACTGACCCGGAAGCGCGCCTCCGGATCTTCGTCCGCAATCATGTTGATTACTCGGTCGCCAAGCAGAAGGCAATGAAGGTGTTGGCCCATGAAGACGACGTATTGAAGAACGGCTACGGCACTGAACTGGCCGCTACCAAGCGCGAGTACTACCGCATTTGCGTTGGACTGGTGGAGGGTCTGGTCAAGGCCGACGGCCTGAAATCCGTTGGCTCCAACGCCGCAGCTACCGGTGGAATCAACACCCGCACGGCGGTGATGGGTTTGTTCGGAATGATGAACTGGCTCTACACCTGGTACAACCCGCGCGTCGATCCCGATGCGGAGGTCCTAGCGCGAGAGATCAGCGACATTTTTCTGCGCGGAATACGCGCTGGAAAGATGGCAAGTAAACCAAGCATCGACTCCCTACAACGCGAACCCGTGGGCCGGCCGGAGAAGAAACCGGATTCATCCAAAGAGACCACGTCGTCCGGTAAGCGCCGAAAATAAGCATGCCGAGATTGAAGCCAATCCAGGGAGGAGGTTCCAGCGATGGGTAGCGCCCAGTCAGCCGCGACCGAAGCCAAGCAACTGATCCACTACCGCAGCGACTCGGGCGTCGCGGTAATCGAGATCAACGATCCGCCGGCCAATACTTATAGCTACGAGATGAACCGCCAGTTCGATGATGCCATTCTGACAGCCAGAATGGACAGCGATGTTCATGTGATCGTGCTTACGGGTGCGGGTGAAAAGTTTTTCTCGGCGGGAGCGAACATCCAGATGCTGACGGAAGTCGGTCCGACATTCAGGTACTACTTCTGCTTGCACGCCAACGAGACGCTGTTGCGACTGGAGAACACTCCCAAGCTGGTGATTGCCGCACTGAATGGGCACTGCGTGGGCGGAGGGCTGGAGATTGCCCTGGCCGCCGATTTGCGCGTCGCTCGCAAAGACGCCGGCAAGATCGGGTTACCTGAAATCAACCTCGGGGTGTTGCCGGGAACCGGTGGAACTCAGCGTCTGTCGCGGATATTAGGGAAGTCCAAAGCCATTGAGCTAATGGTGACCGGCAAGACGGTTTCTTTCGATGAAGCGAAACAGCTTGGACTGGTGAATGAAATTTTCGAGCGCGACAGCTTTATGGATCGCGTGATGGAGTACGCGCACCAGTTCTGTCCGCCGAACAAAGCGGCCAAGGCGGTGGGCCGAATCAAGCGGGCGGTGCAGACCGGTTGGGAAATTCCGCTGGAAGCGGGGCTCGCCCTGGAGCGCGAGAACCAGCAATTGCTGTTCGAGAGCGAAGACGCGAAAGAAGGGCTGGCGGCTTATATCGAAAAGCGTCCGGCAAAGTTTAGCGGGAAATGACAGGGATTGAAGGGGCGCACCTTCAGGTGCGCCGTGGCAGGTCCTTTATTTTTGTCAACACCAGCAGGCTTTAGCCTGCGAGGGACCTGCTTTCCGAGGAACTGCATCTTGTGTTGCACTATGAGTTCAGCCACAGCAAACGCGACCAGGTTCACCCGCATCGCAGTCGAGGTGAACCTCCCGGCGGCGCGGATTGTGCTGAACAATCCGCCGCTGAACGTCATCGACGTCGCGATGATGGACGAGATGCGAGCTGCCCTGGAACAAATTGAGGCGCGGCCAGAGATCAGCGTCATAGTTTTTGCCGGCTCTGAACGGGCTTTCTCCGGTGGGGTAGACATCGCGGCGCACACCTTGGATAAAGTTCGCGCCATGCTGACCGCGTTCCACAGTGTTATCCGGTCGATAGTTGGCAGCAGCAAGCTGACGATTGCCAGTGTTCGCCGGCATTGCTTGGGCGGCGGCGCTGAGTTGGCGCTGATGTGTGACATTGTGTATGCGTCGCCCGATTCGGTGTGGGGGTTCCCGGAGATCAAGCTGGCGTGCTATCCACCGGTAGCGAGTGTTGCTTTGTCCGCCGTTGTGGGACAGAAGCTGGCGGCAGAATTGATCCTCACGGGACGAACGCTTACAGGCGAGGAAGCTCTTGCCGCGCGACTGGTGAACGGGTTGGCTGACGATCCCGAGACGCTGGTGGCCGAATGTGTGCAGCGCGTTTCGCAGCTCAGTTCGGCAGCAATTGCGATGGCCAAAAAGGCGTTGTATTCCTGGGATGCAATTCACTTCGACCAAGGACTGGCCCGAGCCGAGCAGATTTATTTTGACGATCTGATGAAGACGGCTGACGCGCAGGAAGGCATCGCCGCGTTTATAGAGCGCCGTCGTCCGAAGTGGGTAGGGAAGTGAAAGTGAAGAAGGAGATTGCCCTCGATACGGACGCTGCCAGTTTTACTGGGGCTCTCCTCGGCATCGTCGGATGCACTGCCTTCGCCGCCGTCGGCTTGTGGTCGTTGGTGAATTTACGGGTCGGCACTTTTTCAGCAAGTTGGCGCGACTATCTCGCGGCTATCTTTGCGCTTTGGGCGCTGGCAACCGTGAAGGAGCGCACCGCCCGGTTTGCTTTCGCGATTTGCCTTGTCGCGGAATGCGTGCGGATAAGTGCTTCTTTGTTGCGCGTGTCGACCGACACAAATAGATTACTTTTTCTCTGGTCATCACTGACAAGCGTTCTGCTGTTTGGCGCGATGGCAGCGTTCCTGATTGGGTGGCTGTGGAAAACACTTCGACATGCAAAAAGGACTTAGATTTGGATTACGAGATCGCACCCGAAGAACTGAAGCCGCTGCTTGATTCCGACTCTGACGTTGTGTTAGTCGATGTGCGCGAGCCGTGGGAGTGGGAGACGGCGAAGATCGACGGCAGCAGGCACATCCCGATGAGTGATATCCCGGCGCGTTTCAATCAGGAACTCGATCCGGACGATCATATCGTCGTCGTTTGTCACCACGGTGTCCGGTCGATGAATGTCACCGCTTGGCTGCGACAGCAGGGATTTGAAAAAGTGCAATCGTTGCGTGGAGGCATCGATCGCTGGGCTCGGGAGATCGATCCCACGGTGCCGATTTACTGAGAAGAAGGCATTCAGCAATCAGCCGTCAGCCTCAGCAAAAGCGCTGTCCGGCGGTCCGCTGGCGAAATACCTGGGCATCAACTGAATGCTGAGTGCTGACTACTGATTGCTTACGGGTTTACCTATGAAAAAAGAACTCATCGAACTCCGCGTCAACGGACGTACTCACGAACTGGCGATCGAGCCCAGCAAGTTGCTGCTCGATGTGTTGCGCCAGGACCTTGATCTCACCGGCTCCAAGCGCGGCTGTGACGACTCATCCTGTGGCGCCTGTACGGTGCAAGTCGACGGCATTCCCATGCTGGCCTGCACCATGTTGGCAGCCAGTTGCGAAGGCCAGGAGATCACCACCGTTGAAGGTGTTGCCGATCACGGCAGTCTGGCCGCGCTGCAGAAGGCTTACGGCGATTTTGGTGGGGCGCAGTGCGGCTTCTGCACGCCGGGATTCATGATGACCGTAAAGTGGTTGCTGGCCACCAATCCCGAGCCGAGCGAAGACGAGATTCGCGAGGCGCTCAGCAGCAATCTTTGCCGCTGCACCGGTTATTCGCAGATGTATCAGGCGGTCCGCGCGGCGATCGACGCCGAACAAAAAGGTATGAAACAAGAATTGGTAGGGGCTAAGTAACTCATGAGTGACTTTTCTGTTATTGGCAAACCTATCGCCATGATCGATGCCGCGGGCAAGACCACGGGTGCAGGCAAGTACGCCGACGACTTTAGTCTGCCAGGCATGCTGGTGGGCAAGATTCTGCATTCGCCGTATCCGCACGCGCGCATCGTGAGTATCGACACTTCGCGCGCTAAAGCGGTTGATGGCGTGGTCGCTGTTGTAACCGGCGCCGACGCGCCTAATCCCTACGGCATTCTTCCGGTTGGCCACGACGAGACGGCGCTGGCGGTAGAAAAAGTCCGTTACGTGGGAGATCACGTGGCGTGCGTGGCGGCGGTAACGGAGGAGATTGCCGAGCGTGCCATCGAGTTGATCGACATTGAGTACGAGCCGCTGCCGGCATACTTCGATCCCGTGGAGTCGATGAAAGCCGAGACGGACCTGATTCACGAAAACCGCCCCCACAATGTCGAGAAGGACTATCACCACGTCTTTGGCGATCTGGACAAAGGCTTTGCTGATGCCGACTACGTTGCCGAAGGGCGCTACATCGCCAACGAAGTGACTCACGCCGCGATGGAGCCGCACTGCACATTGGCGAATTTCGAACTTGATCCGTATACGGGCACGCTGGGCCGGCTCACCGTCTGGTCGTCGACGCAGGTCCCTTACTATTTGCAGCACAAGCTTTCACTGGTGCTGGAGATGCCGATGTCGCAAATCCGCGTGATCAAGCCGCTGGTTGGCGGGGGTTTTGGCGGCAAGAGCGAAATCATTCCGTTGGAGATTATCGCGGCGGTGACGGCGCGGGCCGCCAAGGCTCCGGTGAAGATTACCTACACGCGCGAAGAGGTTTTCTGGGCACATCGCGGGCGCCCGCGCACCATCATCGATCTAAAGACTGGAGTGAAGAATGACGGCCGCATCACCGCGGTGGCATGCAAGGTGATTCAGGACGGTGGCGCTTATTGCTCCTACGGTGTTGTCACCATCCTCTATTCCGGCGCGCTGCTCGGCGCGCTCTACGACATTCCCCACATTCGCTACGACGGATATCGCGTGCTCACCAACAAGCCCGCGTGCGGCGCCATGCGCGGACACGGTACTGTCAACGTGCGTTTCGCCTTCGAGTCGCAGATGGACGAGATTTCGGCCACGCTCAAACTCGATCCGGCTGAAGTGCGGCGCGTGAATTTGTTGAAGCCGCCGACGGTCACCGTGAATGGTTTGCGGGTGCTGAGCTACGGCCTGCCGGAGTGCATCGATCAGGTGGTCACGCGATCCGGCTGGAAAGAGCGCCGCGGCAAACTGCCGAAGGGCCGTGGACTCGGCATTGCATGCAGTCATTATGTGAGCGGTGCGGCCAACAGCATCATTCGTTCAGACATGCCGCACTCGACCGTGAATATCAAGATTGATCGCGATGGCGGCGTGGTGGTTTACACCGGCGCGTCGGAGATCGGGCAAGGCTCTGACACCATGACGGCGCAAGTTGTGGCCGAAGTGCTGGGATGCGAGCTAGCGCGAGTGAGGGTCATCGCCGCCGATACTGACCTTACGCCTATCGATCTTGGATCTTACTCGAGTCGAGTTACCTTCATGGCCGGCAACGCGGCGCTGCGCGCAGCCGAAGACGTGAAGAAGAACATTGTCAGTGCTGCCGCCAAGCGCATGAACTGCGCGCCGGAGGAGGTGATCATGCGCAACGATCACGTTTACAAGCGTGGTGTTGTGGCTGGCACAGACGATACGAGCGCGGCAGAGATTCTGGAAGAGAAGGACGCGGCACGTGGCCACGTGGACGGGCAGATTCTTCGCGGCTCGGTCTTGCAGACACGCAAGGAAGAAAGTCCGAAGGAGCACATGAGCTTCGAAGAGGCGGTGGTCTCAGCCATCGATTTTCATGGAGCGCTGACTGGAACCGGCTCCTACGCTCCTCCCATGGCGGCGCGCGGCGGCAAGCACAAAGGCGGAGGTGTGGGGCCGTCACCGGCATATTCCTATTCAGCCCAGGTTGCCGACGTGAGCGTCGATGAAGAAACCGGCGAGGTGACGGTGCACAAGATTTGGGCCGCGCATGACTGCGGTCGCGCGTTGAATCCGGTGGCGGTGGAAGGCCAGGTAATTGGCTCGGTATGGATGGGGCTCGGCCAGGCGCTGGAAGAAGAAATGATTTGGAAGGACGGCCTGCTGATGAATCCCGGGTTGCTGGAGTATCGTAGCCCCTCGTCGGCGGAATCGCCCGACATTGAGTGCATCATCGTCGAGAGCATCGATCCGGAAGGGCCGTTTGGCGCGAAGGAAGCTGGTGAAGGCTCACTGGCCGCGACTATTCCGGCGATCTCGAATGCGATCTACGACGCTGTGGGAGTCCGACTGCGTGAGTCTCCATTTACGCCAGAGCGTGTGTTGTCGGCACTGCGAGCCAAGCAAGGCATGAAGCGAATTGAAATGACGGAATCGGTTGATCCGACGGCGCCGCTGACCTTCCGTGAGCACGGAGGGTCGCTGTGGTTCCGCGGCAAAGGGCCGGCACGGCATCCGCTCGATCCAGCTCGACAAGGCGCTCAGGCCGGTTCGGTTGTGGGAGGCAAGCAGTGAGCCTGCCCAGCTTCCAACTGCTGCGCCCTAAGACGCTCGATGAAGCCGTCGCTCTGATGGCGAAGCATGGGGGCGAGGTGAAAATTGTAGCCGGTGGTACGGATCTGCTGCCCTCGATGAAGCAGAAGCTGTTTACCCCACCCTATGTGCTCGACCTTGGTGGCGTTCGCGAGCTTCGCGGTATTCGTAACCTGCCAGGTGACGGCATTGAAATCGGAGCGCTGACCACTCTAAGTACCGTAGAGCACTCGGCGCTCGTCCGCAAAGACTATCCCGTGCTTTATCAGGCGGTGAAGACCGTGGCGTCGCCCGTGCTGCGCAACATGGGAACGATTGGAGGCAATGTTTGTCTCGATACTCGTTGTTTGTGGTACAACCAGTCGCTGCTGTGGCGGAAGAGTTGCGGCTTCTGTCTTAAGAAGGACGGCGACCTGTGCCACGTGGCGCCGGGCGGAAAGTTCTGTTGGGCAGCCTTTTCGGGCGATACGCCTCCCGCGCTTCTATGTTTGGGAGCGGAGCTGGAGATCGCTGGGCCGAACGGATTGCGATGTACCCCATTGTCAGAGTTCTATGTGAACGATGGCATGGTGCGCCTGCACCTGGCCGCCAACGAGATTGTTACTCGCGTGTTTTTGCCGGAAGCATCGGCTGGATGGCGTGGAAGTTACCAGAAACTGCGCGTTCGTGGGAGTATCGACTACCCGCTGGCCGGCGTCGCGGTGGCGCTCAAGATGAAGTCCGGACGCGTCGAAAATGCGCGGGTGGCAATTACCGCGCTTAATCCTGCGCCATTCCTAGTGAAGGACGCGGATGCCCACCTTGTGGGAGCGGTTCCCAGCGAAGAAATTGCGGAACGGATTGGCGAGTTGGCAGCACGGACGGCGAAGCCGCTCACCACTTCGGCGCTTACGCCGGAGTACCGGCGGGAGATGGTGCGGGTATTTGCGAAACGGGCGGTGATGGCGGCAGCGAATTGAAAGCCGTTATCAGGAGCCAGTGGCCAGTTGTCAGCGGCAATCCAGGTTTTCGTCAGAAGGCCAAATTGCAACTCGCCAACCAACCGCAGATCCCTCGGCTTCGCTCGGGATGACAAATCGAAGGATTGGAGATTCCGATACCATCGAGGGCGACGGAGTGGTGGTCGGGGCGATCCAAGCTGGTTAAACCATCCACTAGCCACTGACTATGATCATCACTGATTGCCATATTCACATCCAGCCGATGGAGTTGTTCAAGCCGGAGGCGCTGGCCCTCATGAAGAAATCGCGCAAGGATTTCGACCTGGTGGCGGAGTATTGTAGCTCGCCGAAGGCATTCCTGAAGCACCTCGACGCGATTGGCGTGGATCGCGCGGTGCTGATCAATTACGTGGCGCCCGAGGTGATCGGCTTTACCCCGGCGGTCAACGAGTTCATCGCCAACTATGTTAAGGCTGATCCGAAGCGACTGATTCCGTGCGGCAGCGTACACCCCAGGCACACCCACAACGTTCTTGCCGACATGGAGCAGATTGTTCGGCTGGGGATCAAACTCATCAAGATCCATCCGCCCCATCAGTTGCTTTATCCCAACGATTACGTAAACGGCGTCAAAGAGCTGGAGATCATTTATCGTGCGGCGGAAGCCAACGGTATTCCCATCATGGTGCACACCGGCACGTCGATTTTTCCCGGCGCGCGCAACAAGTTTGGCGATCCCATTTATGTCGATGACGTTGCCGTCGATTTTCCGCAGCTGAAGATTCTGCTGGCCCACGGGGGACGGCCGCTGTGGATGGATACGGCCTTCTTCCTGGTGCGCCGGCACCGCAACGTTTTTCTCGACATTAGCGGCATTCCACCCAAGACGCTGCTGAAATATTTCCCCCGCCTGGAGGAGATCGCCCACAAGACACTGTTCGGCACAGACTGGCCGGGGCCGGGCGTTCCCGAGATCGAGAAGAACCTGGCGGAGTTCCGCGCGCTCCCGCTGACTGAAGCCGCCAAGCACCAGATCCTGAGTAAGACGGCGCTGGAGATCTGGCCGTAGATCCAGTGGTTAGCGGATAGTTTGGTGAATTCGCCAGCGCTGAATCACTCTTTCCGCTAGGTTAGAAGAGGACAAGCAGCCTGGACGAAGAGGAGCCTTGACCTGGAATTATTGACATGGGGATGAATGCTGACGGCCAGCCGCTATCCCGTCTGCGCGACATTATGGGCGCCCGGATCCTCGACGCCGGCGGCAACCTTGATTGCCCCCCAAAGTTCATCGTGCCCCACGCGCGTTTTGGCTGAAAACGCAACCATCCGATCGGCGGCAACGTGCAACTGCTCGCCCAGTTTCTGCAGCGAAGTGCGCAACTGATTGCCGGAAATGCGATCGGCCTTGGTAGCAACGACAAGAAAGTTGCGTCCAATGTGACCTAGCCATTCCAGCAACTTCAGGTCGAGTTCCTGCGGAGGAATGGTGACATCCACCAGCGCCAGGCACAATGCCAGAGATTCGCGCTTCTCCAGGTAGGGATTGATGAATTGCGCCCACTGCGCCGTGATTTCCTTGGGCACGCGCGCGTAGCCATAGCCAGGCAGATCGGCGAAGACGAAGTCAGGTTGCGGCTTGCCGGGACGCCGCACTTGAAAAAAATTGATGGTCTGGGTACGCCCCGGCGTGTTGCTGGTCTTGGCAATTTTGCTGCCGACCAGCGAGTTAATCAGACTGGATTTGCCTACGTTAGAGCGGCCGAGGAAGGCGATCTCTGGCGCGCCAGCGGGAGGAAATTGCCTCGGCTCGGCAGCGGATGTCACAAAGCGCGTCAGGACCTTCATACCTAACTATCGCTGGAGAGAGAGGAAAGTGCAAGCGGCGGCTGAGAAGGGGGACAATAGTTTCTAAAGATAGAGGTCCCCTCGGCTGTGCTCGGGGCAGGCTCTTCGACTGCGGCGCGCGAAAGATGCACGCCTCCGCTCAGGATGACACCCTGGCAAAACCGGATGCGGTAACTGGGGGTCCTTCGACTCCGCGTCGCTGCGGTCAGGATGACAAGCGAGTGAGGGATACAAAAGGCCCGCAGGGAGCGGGCCTTCGGATGGGGCAAGCAATGTGCAGCTTTTACTGGTGCGCTGCTGGGGCCTGCTCCGTAGTCGGAGGTAGTGCGGGAATGCCGGGTTCCTCGTCTGGCACCTCCGGCAGTGGACGCTCAAGAGCGTAGGCCAACACCTCATCCATGGTGTTGACGAAACGCAGTCGCATTACGTTGCGCAAATTCTCGGGCACGTCGGCGAGGTCCTTCTCGTTATCGGCGGGAAGCAGGACTTCCATAATACCCGCACGATGTGCAGCCAGCAGCTTCTCTTTCAGTCCGCCGATGGGCAGCACTTTGCCGCGCAGGGTGATCTCGCCGGTCATGGCGATGTCGCGCCGCACCGGAATATGGCTCAGGGCGCTGGCGATCGCCGTCGCCATGGTGATGCCGGCTGATGGACCGTCCTTGGGGATCGCGCCTTCGGGTACGTGTACGTGGATGTCGAGACTGCGATAGAAATCCCGTTGCAGGCCCAACTTTTTCCAGCGCGATCGCACATAGGTCATGGCCGCTTGAGCCGACTCCTGCATCACGTCGCCCAATTTGCCCGTCAGAATTGGTTTTCCACCCTTGCCGTCCACGGTGGCGACTTCGGTGGTCAGAATTGAGCCGCCGACCTCGGTCCATGCCAGGCCCGTGACCAGGCCGACCTCGCTGCTCTCGTGGACTTCGCTGTCGCGAAACTTCATCACGCCCAGATAATCGTTAACGTTGTCCGCAGTGAGAGTCACGGCGTATTTGTCGCCTTCTCTGACCACCTTGCGGGCAACTTTGCGGCAGACATTGCCGATCTCACGCTCCAGGTTTCGGACGCCGGCTTCGCGGGTGTAATTCCGGATCACGGTGGTGAGCGCCTCATCCGAGAAGTCGATGTTCTGCTCGGTGAGACCAGTCTGTTGGCGCTGCTTGCGGACCAGGTACTGCTTAGCAATCTCGACCTTTTCCGGCTCAGTGTAGCCATGCAAGCGCAGCACTTCCATGCGGTCTTGCAGGGCAGGCGGGATGGTGTGCAGCACGTTCGCGGTGGCGATGAAGAACACTTGCGACAGGTCGTACTCCACGTCGAGGTAGTGATCGACAAACATGAAGTTCTGCTCGGGGTCGAGCACTTCGAGCAGCGCAGCCGATGGATCGCCGCGGAAGTCCATCGACATCTTGTCGACTTCGTCGAGCATGAAAACGGGATTCTTGGTGCCGGCCTTTTTCATCATCTGGATGATCTGGCCCGGCAGAGCGCCAATGTAGGTCCGGCGATGGCCGCGCACTTCGGCCTCATCGCGCACACCCCCCAGGGACAGGCGCACGAACTTGCGACCAGTCGCCTTGGCGATGCTCATACCGAGCGATGTCTTGCCGACGCCCGGAGGTCCGACGAAGCACAGGATTGAGCCCTTAGGATTTTTTACCAATTGCCGGACCGCAAGGAACTCAAGGATGCGCTCCTTGATCTTCTCCAGCCCATAATGATCTTCGTTCAGCGTTTTCTCGGCAATATCGATGTTGCGGATTTCCTTCGACCGCTTTTTCCACGGCACCGCCAGTAACCAATCAAGATAGTTGCGCGAGACGGTGGATTCAGCCGACATAGGCGGCATGGCTTCCAGCTTCTTCAGTTCCTGCAGTGCCTTCTCGTGGACGTCGCGAGGCATGCCGGCAGAGTCAATCTTCTTTTTCAGCTCGTCGAACTCGCTCTTCTCGCCGCGGCCCAGCTCCTTCTGGATGGCCTTAATCTTTTCGTTGAGGTAGTACTCTTTTTGGGCCCGCTCCATCTGGCGTTTGACGCGCGACTGGATGGTGCGATCCATGTTGAGCTTTTCGATCTCAACGTCGAGGACGTCGCCGATGCGGTTCAGGCGCTCAGCAGGATCGAAGATCTCCAGCAGCTCCTGCTTCTCCTCGATGGAGAGCTGCAGGTTGGCAGCGATGGTGTCGGTGAGCTTGGCTGGATCGTCGTTGCGGACGGCGGCGATCATGGTCTCGTAATTGAGCGACTGGCAGAGCTTGACGTACTGCTCGAAGAGGCCAGTCACGCGCTGCATGCTGGCTTCGATCTGCGGGGTCGGCTCGGCAGAATACTTGGCCGTACGGACCGTAGATTCAAAATAGCCGTCGGTATCGACTACTTGCAAAATCTTGCCGCGCTCCAAGCCCTCCACTAGAACTTTGATATTGCCGTCGGGCAGCTTCAGACTCTGGACGATGTTGACGATCGTCCCGACCTGAAAAATTTCATTGGGCTTCGGTTCATCGATGCTGGCGTCATGTTGGGTGGCCAAGAATATCTTCTTGTCGCTCGCCAGCGCTTCTTCCAATGCGCGGACGCTGGACTCCCGTCCAACCACGAAGGGCGTCATCATGTAGGGGAAGATGACGACATCACGGATCGGCATCATGGGGAGTTTCTTGGTCTCGAACTTCTCGCGCTGCGTCACTCAAAACCGCCTTGTCATTCAGAGCAATCGGCCTGCTCTGGGAAAGAAAAGAAATATAGATACCGTTCGCGCCGCTTCTTGGCGCCGGCTGCCCTGCAGCAGCCCAGCTCACTCAAGAATACCACGCAAGGGAAGGGGTAGAAGCGAACAAAGTCCCGTGGCGCGAGCAATTTCCCTGAATACAAGTAGCTTCAAGACCGGAGCGCCCGTTGGCCTGTGCTTGAGCGCAGGTCATTTCAAAGTGCGCTTGGCAGTGGCCTCAATGTAGGTCTGGAACTGCTCAGGTTTATCCGGAGGCGCAACCTCGAATTTAATATTCACCGTGTCGGCAGTTTTCCCGACATAGCTTAAGCGATACCCTGGCGTCCCGGCCTCGGACTCGCTCAGGAAAATGGCGGTCTCGTCGGCGGCATCGATCCGCACCGCGTAATGGATCACGTGCCCCTCGTTGTCGAAATAGATGGCCCGCAACGGGCTGGCCGCAGTCTCGTGATAGATCACCATCAAATCGTCATGCTTGTAGGCGGGGCGCTCTTTAGCGGCGGGGTACTCGGCACGATTGGTCCGCACCAGGACATGTTGCTGCAAGTCAGGTTTGAATGTGAATCCGCCAGTGCCTTGACCAGGCTGACCGTTGCCCGTTCCCACCCATTCGCCTATCAGAAAATTCCAGTCCCGCCAGTTGGGAGGTGTGGTTTCTTGAGCTGCCAGAGCGGTTCCCGACAGGAGGCACAAACCGGCGCCAAGCAACATCGCAAGGATTGAACGCATGCAAGAAGTTTCCTCTCAAGAAGTAAGCCTGCTAACGAGAACGGCGCGACCGAAGCCGCGCCAAACATGTTTCGGAGCCCAATACGCTGTGCCCACAGTCGTCTCGCCTAACGTCGGCCTAAAACTCCGTTGCCTCGAGTAGGCCAGACGCAGGTGCCGCCCTGCCTAGACTCCGTCTAACCCGCCTTCTCCATGAGCGGAAGGCTGACATTGCGTTTTTCGACCATCTCGCGCGTGACTTCGAATTCCTTGATGCGCTTTTGGCCGGGCAAGGCGTACATGATGTCGAGCATCAACTCTTCCAGAATCATGCGCAACCCACGGGCGCCGACCTTACGCGACATGGCCTCGCGCGAGATGCAGCGTAGAGCGTCTTCGGTGAAACGCAGCTTGACGTTCTCGAATTCGAACAGCCGCTGGTATTGCTTGACGATGGCGTTCTTGGGTTTGGTGAGAATTTCGATCAGCGCGTCTTCGTCGAGATCGCTGAGCACGCCCACCACAGGCAGCCGGCCGACAAACTCGGGGATGAGCCCAAACTTGATCAGGTCTTGCGGTTCGACTTGCGCCAACAGCTCGGTATCGCGCTTGTTGCTCTCGGTGAAGGCGGCTTCCTTGGCCTCATCGGTGCGGAAACCCATGGAACGTTTGCCCAGGCGCCGACCGATGATGCGCTCCAGCCCAACAAACGCGCCTCCGCAAATGAACAGGATATTGGTAGTGTCGACGGGCGTGAACTCCTGGTGAGGATGCTTGCGGCCGCCCTGCGGAGGCACGTTCGCGACCGTGCCTTCCAGGATCTTCAGCAGTGCCTGCTGTACGCCTTCGCCCGAGACATCGCGCGTGATGGACGGGTTTTCGTCCTTGCGGCCAATCTTGTCGACTTCGTCGATGTAGATGATTCCGGTCTGGGCGCGGGCCACATCGCCATCGGCGGACTGCAGAAGCTTGAGGATGATGTTCTCGACATCCTCGCCCACATAGCCCGCCTCGGTCAGGGTGGTGGCGTCGACGATGGCAAAGGGAACGTCGAGCATCTTGGCCAGGGTCTGCGCCAGCAGCGTCTTACCGGTGCCGGTCGGGCCAATCAGCATGATGTTCGACTTGGCCAGCTCGACTTCGCCGCCGCGCTGGCGGTTCATGTAGACGCGTTTGTAATGGTTGTAGACGGCGACGGCCAGCTTCTTCTTGGTTTGCTGTTGACCGATGACGTACTCGTCGAGAAAAGTCTTTACCTCAGCGGGCTTGGGAAGCTGGTTAGGCGTTGCCGCCGGCTGGGCTTCGGAGCGGTCGTCTTCCAGAATGGAATTGCAGACGGCAACACATTCATCGCAAATGTAGGCGCGCGGATAGTCGGTGGGCGACGAGATCAGCTTAGCGACGGCGTCTTGCGACTTGTGGCAAAACGAACAGCGAAGTACTTCATCGGAACCGGTTCTGGTTCTCACGAAAAAAACTCCTTATGCCGCACGCTTTGGCCGGGATTGTTTCCCGGGCCGCATTTCCCGTCCGCTCACATCCGGGAGGAGCCGTGCTGCCCCTTTTGAGAAGCTGCCTTTATCGGCCATCGGCAACCCTTGGCGAACCCTTGAGTGCAACTGCACTGTGAAAGCTATTGAACCACAATTCCGCGCGCCGCAACGTACCGTTAGTGCAATATTGGGTACAACTTTGGAAGCAGCCACCGACTTTTTTCCGCCTTAGTGATGACCGGGCTGCCGCGCTTACTTGTGCTTGAAAATAATATCGTCGATGATTCCGTATTCCTTCCCTTGTTGAGCATTCATGATGAAGTCGCGTTCCACGTCCCGCTCTACTTTCTCCAGGCGTTGACCGCTGTGCTTGGAAAGCAGTTGGCTGGTGATCTCGCGCATGCGCAAGATCTCGCGGGCATGAATATCGATATCGGTCGCCTGGCCCGACAGTCCGGACATGAGCGGCTGGTGAATCAGAATTCGTGATGTGGGCAGAGCAAAACGTTTCTTCGCCGCGCCCGACGCCAGCAGCAATGCAGCCATGCTTGCCGCCTGACCAATGCAGATGGTGGTGACATCCGGCCGGATGAACTGCATGGTGTCGTAGATCGCCATCCCCGCGGTAATGGAACCGCCGGGCGAGTTAATGTAGAGCGAGATGTCTTTCTCGGGATCTTCGGCCTCGAGAAAGAGCATTTGGGCAATGATCAAGTTCGCGACATTATCGTCAATAGGAGTGCCAAGGAAAATGATATTGTCCCGCAACAGCCGGGAATAAATGTCGTAGGCCCGCTCGCCCCTGCTGGTTTGCTCAATCACCATGGGCACAAGCATTATTTGCTGCTCCTTTGCAGTTGGTTACTCCCGCTCTGGGAAGCCGGTCCTTCGCGGTGCCAAGGATTTCGGCAGGAGGCGATCAATTGCTCACGCCTGCTAAGCGCCAAAACCTGCCCGCCCTTTTTCCCGAAAGACGAAGCAGGGAAAGTGGAATGCAGACCGCCCTATGCGGACCTGCTGTACAAAGAGTCCAAAGCCTTTTCATTGCGGATGCGATGCCGAATTCTATCCAGCCCCCCATCCTGCGTCAAACGAGCGCGGACTTGCTCGATGGTCTGCTTTGACTGGTGGGCCAACGCCTCCACCTCGCGCTCGATCTCCTCGTCGCCGACCTCTACTTTTTCCTGGTCGGCAATCTGTTCCAGGATCAGCGAGGCTTTCACCTCGCGCAACGCGGCGTCCCGCTGTCCGGCGCGGAGGCGGGGAAGGTCCACGCGCTTCATGTCTTCGGTGCGCATCCCCTGCGCCGCCAGGGCCCGCAGACCACGCTCCAGGCGGAGGTCAATCTGGTCGTTCAACATCGCCTCCGGAACCGGAAAGTCGTTACGCTTGACCAGCTCTTCAACCAACTTATCTTTGCCTTGATGTTCTGCTTCGTGTTCTTTCTCGGCCTTCATGTTGTTGCGCAAGCGATTGCGGAGTTCGTCGAGAGTGTTGAAGTCAGCGCTGAGTTCTTTGGCGAAGTCATCATTCAGCTCGGGAACGCTGCGCATCTTGATACCCTTGACGTTGACCTCGTAGGTCATCGACTTGCCGGCCAGCCGCTTGTCGGCAAAATCGTCGGCATATTTGACGTCGAAGGTGCGCTGCTCGCCCGCCTTGGCGCCGCGTAAGTTTTCCGAAAATTCCGGAATGGTATTTTGCCCGCCGATCTCGACCATGATCTCGTCCACCTCGACGGGTTTCGAATCGGCGTCCTGCTCGGTTTCCTTTGGCGTACCTTTGAAGCCCGCCACGGCGAAATCGCCGTCAGCCAACGGGCGATCTTCTTCGACGGCGGTGTAAGTCGCCTGCTGCTGGCGCAGATTGTTCAGCGCGGTCTCCACGTCCTGGTCGGTAACGGTGGTGTCGAGCGTAGTCACCCGAATGTCATCGTAGGGGGCGACCTTGAATTCGGGCAGGATCTCGAACGAGGCCTTGAACTTCAGCGGTTCGCCTTCCTGGATGTGCAAGTCGGTGACCTGGGGCTGCGACACGGGTGCCAGGTTTTGTTTCTTGGCTTCTTCGCGGAAGTAGCGGGGAACCAGGGTGTCGACAATCTCGTTCTTGATGTCGTCAGCAAAACGCTGGCGAACCATGGAAGCCGGCACCTTACCTTTGCGGAAGCCAGGAACTCGAGCCAGCTTCTGGTATCGGTTCACAATGCTTTCGGTTTCGGCCTTCACTACGTCAGCCGGGACCTCAATAGTGAGTTCGCGCTGACAGGGGTTAAATTGTTCGGTGGAGCTGGTGTCGTTGGTAGCTGTATCGGTAGTCAATGAATTGCCTTCAGAACTGAATAGGGCCGCGTTCGACCCGAATGCAAACGGTGATGAGTGCGCTGACGGAGCCGGACACCTCGGGAGCAAGGCCCAGCTTAAACGGTACACGAAAAAACCGCAATTACCGTCGTCCTTCAGTTTATGAGAGCGCTGCGGAGCGGTCAAACCGGGGTCGCCGAGCCGAAGAGGAATTCGGGATTTCGGGCTTATTGGCCACAGGACTGCTGAGGGGTGTCAGTTGTGAGGCTGGAGGAGGGCCCGGACGCGGCGGGCGGAGCCTGGTCAATCGGGTCGAGTAGCGCAAACGCCCGCACCTGGGTGACTTCGATCCAAGTCTTGCGCCAGCGCGCGACAACACATTTGTCGAGACGGGTTCCGGGCGAGGGAAGTCCAAAGCCATCGTAGAAGTTCAAGAGGTTATCGCGCAGCGTCTTGTCCATGTGGTTGAAGTTGTCGTGGGCCAATTCATCGAGCAACCCGCGGTAGGTCGCGTCGGCCAGGGGATACTCGCCGCGTTTCGTCGGCTTGCCGGTGTCGAGGTTGATCTCCGGCGCTTGCAGATCACTGTTCTGCACCTCCTGCAGGGCCTTACCGTACTGATCGATGGTCTGGTCAACACTCTTGAAGTAGAGGTCCTCGGTATTCGGCGTCGGTTCCTTGAAATCGACGGTATGGAGCGGGCCCACCTTGGGGACGACTTTAAACAATCCTGCCATGATGTGCGCGCCCGGACCTGGTTGTTTGTAGCCCGAGCCCCAGTTCTTTTGATAGTCGGCCTTCGACAAGTGATATAGGAAGCGTTGCCGATTGAAATTCGGGATCTCCTGCTGCAGTTGGTTGCCTTTGGCGAGGAGAGCGACCTTGGTCATTTCTGGAATGATTTGGCTGACGCTGCGGCGATAGGTGTTGATGGCCAACTGCTCGTGCGGCATCACGTCGGTGAGTTTTAAGCCATAAGTGTCATAGAACGCGCGTTCCATCAGCGACGCTGAAACCTCGAAGCCGATGAAGTTATGGTAGTCATCTGGAGCGTAGCGTCCTTTAGCGACCTGAAGCACGTCGAAGCCGAATTCGGTGCGAAGGTGGGCTTTGTGGTCCACGTCATAGGGAACCGCCGGCCCATACCATTTCGCCAGTTTCGGGTACTCAATGCCGACCGACAGGTTGATGTAGGGATGACCATTGATGTCGGCGACGTAGTGGGATAGCGCCCCCAGGGCGAAAGCGTACTCATTCAGGTCCTGCGAGTCATTGATCAGCGCTTGTACGAAGTCCCCACTGCGGACGTAATGAGCAAGGTCGCTGAAGACATGGCTGCCAAATGGATAGTAACCGATGTCCTGGATGACGCTTCCACCGTAGGCATACGCATGGGCCTTCAGCAGGTCGTCTGCAGTGGAATTGGGAAATCGCGCCAGCAACAGCGGCTTGATTTGCTGCTTCCAAAGTAGATCAATGATCTCTTCGTGCGTCAGCACGGAATAGCCAGCGCACACGGGCGTGAATGCGATGACGCACATCAGAAGGCACGCGCAACATATCATCGCGCGCGGACGCGAAGCTGTGAAGGTCATCGAGCGTTCTTGCCAAAACCGTTCAGATACGGCCAAGCAATAACAATAGCACCAAGATAACCAGGACCAGTCCCAGTCCGCTAGAGGGGTAGTAGCCCCAGCCGCGGCTGTACGGCCACGACGGCAACGACCCCACAGACAACAGAAGTATGATCACCAGCAGAATAACCAGCATTGTTCTATCTCCCTTGTTTTCGCCTACAAGTTTCTCTCGAAAGGTGCGTAAACACCCTTAAACTAAGAAGCATTTGCTACCCTGAAGGATGCCTTCCGCGCTCGCCGTTCTCAATCATGAAGTGGTGAATTGCACCTGCTGTCCACGCCTGGTCGCCTATCGCCAACAGGTTGGCCGCGAGAAGCGGCGCGCCTATCGTGATTGCGAATACTGGGCGCGACCAGTGCCCGGCTTCGGCGATCCGCGCGCCCGCGTCCTGGTGCTGGGGCTGGCGCCGGGAGCGCAGGGATCCAATCGTACCGGCAGGCCCTTCACCGGCGACGCTTCAGGCAAGTTCATGTACCCCATCCTGCACAAGGTGGGCTTCGCGTCGCAGCCCAACGCCGATCATCGCGACGACGGACTCAAGCTGCTCGACTGTTACATCACTGCGGCAGTTCGCTGCGCTCCTCCGGATAACAAACCGTTGCCATCGGAGTTGGCCAACTGTGCACCGTTTCTTGATCGCGAGATTGCGATTCTGAAGGACATAAAGGTTGTGGTTGCGTTGGGCAAGATTGGTTTCGATGCTTATCTGAACCGCCTGAAGTGCAACGGCGTGATTCGGAGCCGCGCGGGATATTTATTTGCCCATGCGGCACGCTACGCGATGCCGAACGGGATCGTGCTGCTGGCGTCGTATCATCCGTCGAACCAAAACACAGCCACAGGAAAGCTGACTGCGGCCATGTTCGAAGGCATCTTTCGCGAGGCGAAGAAGATTACAGCTGCAGGGTGACATTGAAGTAACTTCGGTTGACAACGCCGCGCTGCGGTGTCACGATTCGCACGCTAGGGATTTCAGAGTATGGAGGGGCCCAATGGGTAGGAAGATTCGTTTAGCGATGCTAATGGGAGCGTGCATCGTCGTATTCGGGGGAATGATCGCCTCGGCTGCGGAGCGCTCAAACCAATCGGCGGTGGGAACTTGGAAGCTGGATGTCGCGAAGTCGTCGTATGGAAATATGGCGGCGCCTAGCTTCGAACAATTAGTGATCACATCCGACGACGTGGATGCCTACAAGTGGAGCATGGTCGGCACCGAGGGGCACGGACATACTTACGCATCGTCGTACGATGGCCCCATTGACGGCAAGGACCACCCCATCAAGAGCAGCGAAGCGGCGACCATGATCGCCTACACCAGGACGGCGTCCGGTAGCGTGCGATGGGTGGTCAAGGACAACGCCGGTACCACGGTAGAGACGGCAACGCGCTCGCTTTCGCCCGACGGCAAGACGATGACGATCAAGGGAACGGCAACCTTTTCCGGTGGGGCGAACTTCGTTTCGGTGTTTGACAAGGTGAAGTAGAGGTTGAGAGCGGTTGGCAATGCGCCTAGGCGAGGAGCGTCACCGAACCGCTAGCCAGTTCATAGTAACCTGCCACCACCTTCAGATTATTTTCCTTCACCAGGCCTGAGATAACGGGCGACGCTTCGCTCAATAGGGTCGCCTGGATCTTGGCGTTTGCCTTGGTCGCTGCTTCCAGATTCGGCCCCGCTTGATCGATGGCCGGTTGGATGTGGGGAAACAGTGAGCTGATCTGGCCGGGTACCGCCTTGCCTTGGATGGCCGCCTTCACCGCTCCGCAACCGGAGTGGCCCATTACGAGAATCACTTTGGTTCCCAACACCGCCGCTCCATATTCAAGGCTGCCGATGATTTCCGGCGTAATCACATTGCCCGCAACCCTGGTCACAAAAATATGCCCAATTGTCTGATCGAAAACGAGCTCGACGGGCACCCGCGAATCCGCGCATGAGAGTACCGCGGCGAATGGCTCCTGCTTGTCAACGGTGTGTTGCTTAAGGATGTCCAGGTCGTGCTCATGCGCGGTAAGGCGATTTGTGATGAACCGCTGGTTGCCATCCATCAGCTTGGCCAGCGCAGCATCGGGGCTGAGCGTGGACTGAGCCCACGCTGTCAACGGAGCTGCGAGTTCTAGGCCGCCTGTCGCCAAGCCGACGACAGTTCCGGCTAAGCTCATCTGTAAGAATTTTCGCCTGGACGGTATCTGGTTCTCAGACAATGCAGTTTTCACGGTGAAGGTCCTTTGCGCGCTCTTCGTACGGCGCAGTATACACCCCGTTGCATTTTGTTGGCCGTGTATATGACCGCTCATCGAGCCTTGGACAACATGCAAACGGCAATATGCAATAATGGCGGCGCTATGAAGTCGCGACCCACTTTTTTCTTTTCTGCCCTCGTAATATTCGCCCTGGCGCTTTCAACTGCGGCGAGCGTGGCGCAATCCTCCGCTCCGGCCTCGTCCACGCAAATTCCATCTTTAAGTCCCGCACAGGCGCCGAGCGCGAAGACGGACGACGCGATGGAGCTGGTGAAGCAAGGCGAAAAGCTCAATAGCGAAGGGCAGTTCAGCGAGGCGCTGGCGCTCTACCAGCGAGCGCTGCAAGCGTCGCCGAAACTCTACCAGGCCGAGTTGGACATGGGTGTCACCTTGGATTTAGAGGGGAAGTATCAGGAGGCCAGACAACACTTGGCAAAGGCCATCGAACTGGCTTCGGATGAAGAAACGACGCAGGCCTTGCGCGTGATGGCGGTCTCCTATGCTTTTGAACGTAACACCGACAAGGCGTCGGAGTATGAGCGGCGAGCGTTCGACTTGCAATACAACTGGCAGAAGTACGAGGACGCGGCGGCCACAGCGAACGAGCTGGCGCGCATCTATCTGGAGTCGGGCGATCTGGACAACGCTTTCCAGTGGTATCAAACAGGGCGCCTGACGGGCCTCCGCAAACCGAATATCACCCAGGCTGAAAAAGATCTCTGGACCTTCCGCTGGGAGGCAGCGGAGGCGCGCATCAAGGCAAGACGAGGGCAGCGCGACGAAGCCCTGAAGCACCTGGCGGCAGCGAAGGCGGTCCTCGATGCAGGCGGCAATCCCGATCAACTGCACTTCTATCCCTACCTTGTGGGATATGTCGTCCTGTACACCGGCGACTACAGCACCGCGATCAAAGAGCTGCAAAAAGCAGACCAGAAAGACCCGTTCGTCCTGAGCCTGGAGGCGCAGACCTATGAGAAGCTAGGGGACAAAGCGCATGCCAGGGAGTATTACGAGAAGGTCATGACCAGTAACCTGCACAACCCATCCAATGCGTTTGCCAGGCCGCTGGCGCGGGAGAAGCTGGCGGGACAAGGCCCGGCAGGAACCGCACAAAAACCGCAGTGACCAAACATTCTAGGCGTGCTTAAGAACGCTCTCAATCTCGTGGGATGAGAAATCCGCCGCGAGCCGAAGGCAGTTACTTCAACTGTTCGGCGAGAAGCTGCACGGTATGTTCGACCTTGATTTCCGCGCCGTCCTTGTCCAATCCACCGCGAATTTGCATCACGCAGCCCGGGCAGTCCATTACGACAAGAGTCGCGCACGTTTGCTTGATGTTGTTTAGTTTGCGTTCCAGGATAGGCGCGGAGATTTCGGGCAGCTTGAGCGAGTAAGAGCCGCCCATCCCGCAGCACATATCGGCCTCGTACACCTCGGAGATCTCATAGCCGGCTTTGGTCAGCAGTTCACGCGGCTGCTCGGAGACGTGGAGCGTCCGTTTCAAGTGGCATGAATCGTGATAGGTCACCTGGCCCAATTTCTGACCTTCCTTGAACGTCAGCCTCCCCTCGTCGACCAGCTTCTTCACCAGAGTAGAAAGGTCCATGACTTTCGCCGCGAGCTCGCGGGCTCGGGGTAGGGCATCGGTCTGGCCCAGGCTCTCGAAGGTACTGATGAAATCCTGCTTCAGCGCTACCGTGCAGGTAGGACACGCCGAGACGACGTATTCGACATCCTGCTCGAGCAGAGCGCTAATGTTGTCGGTTGCGTTTTGCGCTGCCACTTCGTAGGCGCCACTGTAGCGGGCCGGGGCTCCACAACAGGTCTGTCCTTCGGGAAAGATAACTTCGATGCCAGCCTTATTCAGGATTTTCACGACGGCTTCACCCATCTCGGGGTAGGCGAAATCGATGAGGCAGCCGGAGTAAAACGCAGCTTTCTCCTTCTGCTTTGTCTGCGCGATCTGCTTGAACTTGTCACGGAAGGGAACGTCAGCAATCGCGGGCAGGCTGCGGAATTCGGTCATATCCGAAAGGAAGAATGGCAGATGACGAATGAATCCGTCCTTCTGCATAGGCTTCTGCACCACGGATGCGGTGCGCAGCATGGAATGGAAGAGCCGACGATTGTTGACCACGGAGAAGATGGCTTTTTGGGTAAACGTCTGCCCCTTCTCGACCGCGAGCCGGCGACGGAGCTCGAGGATTAGGCCGGGAATGTCGATCTTGCCGGGACAAACCTGGGTGCAGTTGCCGCACTGAATGCAGAGGCCCTGAATCTCGTCGGACGATTTCAGCGCGTCGAACCACGCCGTGAGAATTGTTCCGATACCGCCGGTGTAGACCTTGCCGAAGACGTGGCCGCCGACCAGACGAAAGACGGGGCACACGTTCAAGCACGAGGCGCAGCGAATGCATTGCAGCGCCTGTTTGAACTTCGGGTCGTGCGACATCTCGGTGCGCCGGTTGTCCATCAGGATGATGTGCAACTGTTTGGGAGTGCCGTCGGTGTTGGGAACGGGGCCGCTGATGATCGACACGTAACTGGTGAGTAGTTGCGCGGTCGCGCTGCGTGGCAACGCCGTGAGAACCGGTACGATGTCGGAGAAATTGGCCATCAGCTTCTCGATGCCGACGATGGCAACGTGAATCTTGGGCAGGGTCGTGACCAGGCGGGCATTGCCCTCGTTGGTAATGATGACCAGGCTGCCAGTCTCGGCGACGGCGATGTTTGCGCCGGTGATACCCATCCCGGCGTCGAGGAACTTGGTACGCAGCTTGCCGCGCGCGAACTTCACCAACTTGGGGATGTCGGGCGTCTGGCCTTCCTCGACCTGTTCATTGAAGACCTCGGTAACTTCTTCCTTGGTCATGTGGATGGCGGGCATCACCATGTGCGATGGCGTTTGTCCAGCGAGTTGAATGATCCACTCGCCGAGATCGGTTTCATGGACCTCGATGCCGGCCTTTTCCAGATGCGGATTAAGGTGAATTTCCTCCGACGCCATCGACTTCGACTTAACGACGCTTTTCACGCCGTTCTGCCGCGCCAGATCGAGAATATAGTCGCGGACCTTGGCGGGATCGTTGGTTCGAAATACCTTGGTTCCGCGGGCTTCGGCCTTCTGCGTGAATCTGTCGGCGAGTTCGTCAAGATGAGAGGCGGCGTAGCCTTTGCGGTCGGCAATCTGGGTGCGCACGGCTTCGAAGTCGATGCCTTCGTAGGCTTTTTCGCGACTGATGCGGTAGGCCTCGGAGAAACGGCCGAGCGCTCCGGTAAGACTGGGGTTGTGCAGGGCAGTATTGATTGAATCGCGAAATTCTTTGCGCATCAGTTCACTCCGGCCGCTTCGTCGACCAAAACATCATCTACGGAAACCTGGTCCGCAAAGACCTGGTCCACAAAAATAATGACGAGTTTTTCCGGGCCATGTACGCCGATGGTGAGCACCCGCTCGATGTCGGCCGTGCGGCTGGGTCCGGTGATGAAAGAGATGTAATTGGTTTGCTCGGGACGAATTTTGCCCAGCACCGATGGCAGATCGGGCAGAAGCCGGTCGGTCTGAATCACCGCGATATGTATGTTGGGCAGGGTCGATACCAGGCGGCGATCGACCGGAGCGGCATCTTGAATCAACGAGCCGGTATTGGCCATGGCCCAGTCCAATTGGCTGATGCCTACCCTGGAAGCTGCGGCCGTCTCGCGGGTGACCTCGAAGGTGAGGCCGGGGATTTGCTCGGCGATTTGCTTCTTGTCGACGCCGCTAAGGAAGGGACAGTCGGCCCAGACAGCGTAGGACTGAGGGGAGTCAGCGACTCCCGCCGATCGCAAGTATTGAACGATGAAATCGAGGGCTTCGGTTTTTCTCGGGAAGCGATGGACCTCGGCGCTTACGGCTTCGGCGCGAAGTTTGAAGGTATCGAAGATGGCAGGCATGGCGAACCCCCGCTATTCGCTCGTCGCTCTTCGCCAGAAGCGCACGCAACCTATATCTGGCGAACGGCGAACAGCGAGAGAGGCGAAGAGCGACGTAGTCAGCATGACAGTCCGATGAACGTCATGCTGTGACCTGCGTCGCCGGAGATTGTGACCGGATCACAAGGGCAGTTTCGAGTTTCAAGTTTCCAGTTTCGAGCGGGAGCAGACTGGCTTGGAAATGCGGCTTCGGAGTGGATTTGTGGTGGATTTTACAGGTTGAGGAAAACAGTTCAACTCGAGTTTCGAGTGTGCCGGACTGACCGTCGCCAGAGTTCCGGCTGCCCTAACTGCAACTCGAAACTGCTCTTAAGGCAAGCTTCGAGTTCCGGCTGCCGTGAGGGCAACGCGAAACTTGAAACTCGAAACTGTTCAATGCACCACCAAGTGCGTGAACGGAGCCACATACGCCATTAGGAACACGAATATGCCGACCAGCACAGCCAGCGCAATGCTATGCCAGAAGACGTAGCGCAAGATGTCTCCTTCGTGTCCATACCACTGGGTTGCGGTGCTGGCGACGACGATACTCTGGGCATCGATCATCTTGCCCATCACTCCGCCGGCGCTGTTGGCCGAGGCCATCAATATAGGCGACGTGTTTACCTGCTGCGCGGTGATCTTCTGCAGGCTGCCGAAGAGTACGTTAGACGACGTATCCGAGCCGGTCAGCGCCACACCCAGCCAGCCCAGCAGCGTGCCGAAGAACGGATACAAGTGTCCGGTGCGCGCGAAGGCGAGACCCATGGTCGCATCCAAGCCGGCGTATCGGGTCATGAACCCAATAGCCATCATGGCCGCAATCGTCACCAGCGAGAATCGCACCTTCATCAAGGTCCTGCCATAGACAGCGAAAATCGTCTTAACGCTCAGCCCCATGATCAAGCCGGAGATGAGGGCCGCCAGCAGAATGCCCGAGCCGGTTGCGCTCACCCAGTTGAGACCGAACACGGCCGGCTCTTTGGTCGGCTTAGTGACCACCGGCGGGACGCGCAGCGCCAGATTGTTCAGGCCGCTGACGGTGAACTGCGGGTTGGTGATTTTACTGGGCGGAGTCTGCCAGCTGGCCATTGAGGTGAAGGTTTTTTCCGGCGTGTTCATGATTTTCTTGCCGGTCTGCGTGCCCCACAGGAAAACGATGACGCTGAGAATGATCCAGGGCACCCATGCGCGGGTGACGTCCGCGCGGCTGAAGCCGTGGTCGGCGCGGTGCGCGGTTTTGGCTTCTTCCCCTTCGAAGGTCCAGACCCGCTTGGGATGCCAAACGAACAGGAAGGCAACCAGGCAGATCATCGAAATTACCGATGAGCCGATATTAGCCAACCAGGGCCCATGCAGATTGGAGATGAGAACTTCCGGTATCGCGAAGCTGACACCAGCCACCAAAATGGCCGGCCAGATTTCCAGCATTGATCCCCAACCGGCAAAGGCGGCGATCAGCCAGAACGGCACCAGAATGCAGAACGGCGCCAGAATGCGGCCCGTCATCGCGCCCAGCGTGATTTCGCTGTAGCCCGTGACCTTGGCCAAAGCGATGATGGGGGTGGCCAGCGCGCCGAACGCGACCGGCGCGGTATTGGCGATCAGCGACAGGCCGGAAGCCTGCAGCGGCGGGAAGCCTAAGCCAATCAGGATCGCGGCCGTAACGGCTACGGGAGTACCGAATCCCGAGGCCCCCTCGAAGAACGCGCCGAAGCAGAACGCGATCAGCAGCAGTTGCAGGCGACGGTCCTGGGTGATGCCGGTCATGCTGTGCTGCAGCACATTGAATCGTCCCGCTTCACAAGTGAGCTGATACATGAAGATGACGTTCAGCACGATCCAGCCGATGGGGAACAGGCCATAACCAATTCCATAAACCGCCGTTACCGCGGCCATGCGGCCCGGCATGTGGAAGGCGAAGATCGCCACAATCAAGGCGGCCGTCAGTCCCAGCAGTGCTGCGTAATGCGCCTTCACATGGCCCAGTGCCAGGCTGCCCAGCAGCACCACCACGGGCAAGGCGGCGATCAGTGTCGAAAGCAACCAATGCCCGAGCGGATCGTATCCCTGCGACCAGGGAGCGGTCACCGACGGTAGCTTGAGGATGATTACGGAGATGATGGCCGCGACGATGACGAAGATCGCGGAGGCGAGCGGATTCGAAGAAGGAGGAGAAGCCTTCGCTGGCGCCGCGGACGGTGCTTTCACCGGAGGCTTAGGGGTTGGAGTACTCATGAAATTCTCACCGATGTCTGCCAGCCAGTGGCAGACCTTTCCTCAAGTTTTGTCGTTCTGGGAAACTATGACCTGCGGCGCGGGGAATGGAGTTATCAGGCTGATGAATGGGGACCGCGCGGTTGCCGTTATTACAAATCGAGAGAGATGACGTACCTGTGCTGTCGAAGCGGGCGAGAGATCGAGTTGCAAGGCTGATGATTGCCATTAGAATGTCTCCCCCACCATGCTTCCGTTAAACTGCGGCCCACATCGGCCGATTATGGAGGTTGCGTAATGCCCGCCTAACTCAACAGCAGGCCATGTTTACTGCTTCGTCCTTCTCTGGCGGGCCAAACGCCTCCTGCGGAATTGGCGCTCCGTGCAGCGTCTTCCAGCAGCGCCGTCCGGACTCGATCAGTACCAACACCACTCCCACAATGAAGATCAACATAAGGGTCGAATCCAGATAGCCCTGGAAGCTGTGGCCCGGCTGCTTCGCCAGCGGCAGGTAGATGTTCTTGATGGAGAGCACGCCGGCAGTAAGCGTGGTTACACCCACAAAGCACATCGGAATCGCGGTAATAAAGGCGTACCGCACCTTCCCCATGTTGACCAGGAAGGTGGTGACAACCGCGAGTGCGATGGTGGCCAGCAATTGATTACCGGTGCCGAATAGCGGCCAGATGGTCGAGATAGAACCGGTGTAGATCAGATATCCCCAGCTCACCACCACGAGCAGCGAGGTCGCCAGGTTGCCGGGTAGCCATGCCGTGTTGCGGAACGATTTGTGGACCTTGCCCAGCAGTTCATGCAGGACGTAACGCGCGACGCGCGTGCCCGTATCGACGGTCGTCAGAATGAAAAGGGCCTCGAACATGATGGCATAGTGATACCAGTAACTGGTCAACGTCTTCATGCCGGGAATGCCGCGGAATATCTGCGCCATTCCAACCGCTAATGAGACTGCGCCGCCGGTACGTCCGGCCAGTTTCTCGCCGACCTCGGCGGAGAACATGCCGAGATTGACCGTATGCAGCCCCAGCTTGGCAAAAACCGCGGGCGGGGCGTTGATGGCGAAGTAATCGCCGGGATACATGGAGCAGGCCGCGATCAGCGCCAATACGGCCACGATTCCTTCGCACATCATCGCTCCGTAGCCGATGAAGCGCGCGTCCGTTTCCTTCCATAACATCTTCGGTGTGGTTCCCGACGAGATGAGCGCATGGAAGCCGGAGATTGCGCCGCACGCGATGGTAACGAACAGGAACGGGAACAGCTTGCCACCGATGATCGGGCCACCGCCGTGAATGAACTGAGTGAAGGCAGGGAACTGAATGTCGGGATGAACGATAAAGACCCCGACGATCAGAAGGGCTATGGTTCCCAGCTTCATGTAAGTAGACAGATAGTCTCTCGGTTCAAGCAGAAACCATACCGGCAGGACCGAGGCGACGAAACCATAGGCCATCATGAAGAAGACGATCTGATGTCCGCTGAAGGTTAGCGTATGCGCGAAAGAGGAAGCGGCGAACCAACGGCCGCCGACAACCGCGCCGATCAGCAGAATTACACCCGCAACGCTGGGTCCGGCAATTCTAATCTGACCTGGCGAGCTCTTGAACATGTACCAACCCATCAGAATCGCGATGGGAATGGTCATGCCGATGGTGAAAACTCCCCAGGGGCTGTTGGCCAGGGCGTTGACCACAACGATGCCGAGTCCGGCCAGCGTGACCAGCAGAATGAACAGCAGAGCGATCATGGTGACCAGGCCGGCGAAGGGGCCGACCTCGGTACGGGCCACGTCGGCCAGGGATTTTCCTTTGTGCCGTACCGAGGCCACCAGCACGGTAAAGTCGTGAACACAGCCGCAGAGGACGGCGCCAATCAGGATCCAGAGGAAGCCGGGAGCAAAGCCGAACTGGGCAGCCAAGGTTGGTCCAACTAGCGGACCGGCGCCGGCAATCGCCGCGAAGTGGTGGCCAAATAGTACCCACTTGGGCGATGGGACATAGTTATGCCCATCTTCATAGGTGTGGGCAGGAGTGACGCGGCTGTCGTTAAGGGCAAGGACTTTGGCGGCGATAAATGCGCTGTAATAGCGGTAGGCGAGGGCAAAGACACACAGTGTCCCCAACAAGATGGGAAAGGTATTCATAAGGACCTCCCAACGCGAATCCCGCCCGTACCGGTAGCCAACTGGGCGGCAAGATTCCTGGAGCCAGACCGGAAACGAGAGAGCAAGGACTCAGTTTGATAATCGCCTGAAGCGATGCCAATACGGAACGTTAGGACGGAAGGCCGCTGACCGCGAGTGATTCATGTCACACTGCTTTGTGATGGATGATGCCCGCGGCTTAGGCGGCGGCCATCTCGCACCCGATTTGACTTCGGAGCGGGGCCGTCGTTCGCCTCGTCGGGGCCAGGATTGTCGGCGAGGGACCTGCCTGGAGGACAGCGACGGGAAAACGGTCGCGGCTGAACAAGACCTTCAGGATTGTATCGACGCTCCGCCGAGGGCCAAATCCCCGCAAATCTTGGCGGCTGACAACGCGACATCCGCATGGCGCCGGTTCCATGGCCGTCTGGGAGGTTTGCGCCGGGCGACCTGGGGCAGGCTACTTTTCCGCCGTTCCGGTCAACATGGTTAAGAGCATGATCACATCGGTGCGGGCGTAGACGGCGTGCGGCAGCTTGGCCTCCATGAAAACCCAGGAACCTGCGGAGAATTCTTTCTCGTCTCCGTCAAGCGTGCCGCGCGCGTCGCCTTGGAGAATCTCCATAATGGCCGGCACGGCGGCAGTGTGCTGGGAAAGCTCCTGTCCTCCAGCAAAGCCGAAGAGCACGATCTTGACGCGATCGTCGCGGTGAATAGTCCGGCTGAGCGTGCCGTCCTGGGGGATTTCAACTGCCTTGAGTAAATTTTCGACGACTAAGTAGTTGGCCACTGCTCCTCCGGCTGCGAGTTGAGATGCATCGACCCATCATAGTCTCGCAAGCGGCTGGCCAGATGTAGGGCCTAACAATTCACGGATTGTAAGCGAGAGCGGAATCGGAAGCAGGCTTGTGGCGTACGGCCCTCCAGACTTGGGGAACAAATTCGCTGAAAGCGTTGGAGATGGCGCGCGCCCCGAAGCCCTCGGCCGAGCGGATCATAGCGTGCTGCCAGTCGGCTTCACTCTGCACCCGCCAAGTGTTGGAGAGGAAGTTGTTGCCAAAGGTAGCCACAAATCGGGCATAAGCCAAGTGGCGCTGCCCGTCAGGGCGATAAGCGCGGAAGGTGAGATCGGCGACGTTCTTGGCCCGCTCTCCGAAGGAGGCGTTCAAGGTGTGAAAGTAGCGCGGATCCTCGCCCCAAGCCGCTCCTAACGAGGCCTCGATAGCGTTGCCGGTGGATACGCCGGTTAAGCGCATGCCATAGCGCTGCGCGAAGCCGTCCCAATGGGTACCGTATTCATGGGGACTGTTGCTGGCGGTTCCGATGCCGGCCGAGAACAGGCCGGCAACCAGGCTCCGCGGCCCGATGGTGGAGCGCACGAACCATCCTAGTCGCCCATCTGCAGTAATCGGATGGTAAGCGGTTGGCGACTCCGGGACCGCATGGATGTAATGCCCGAAGCTACGCTGGTTGGGCGAGTCGTCCTGCGTGGGTACAGCCGGGCCCACTTGCGCTGCCACGGGCGAGCACAACAGAAACGCGACGATTGTACATGACGCAAACCGTTGCGAAACCGCCGCGAGCAGTCTCCCGTCAATTCTTGCCGGGAACTCGCGAACCATGGCTTTCTTTCCCAGGAACATGGGGAGTGAGATGCAATTTTGGCGGTACGCGACAAGTGGGTACAGGAAAAATCGGCGTCTCAGTTGTACGGATAGAAAACGAAGAACAACAATGACAGCGCCGTAAGCACCCATAAGCCAGGTTTCAAGTGGCTCGCTTTGCCCGCTACTAGCTTGCATATTGGGTAGAGCACAAATCCGGCGCAGATTCCAATCGCGATGTTGAAGGTGAACGCCATCAGCGAGACCACGGCAAAGGCAGGAATGGATTCGGTAAAGTCGCCGAAGTCAATGCGGGTGATCGGTGCCAGCATGAACAGCCCGACGATAATCAGTGCCGGTCCGTATGCCTGGGCCGGAATGGCCGCAACCAACGGCGAGAAGAACAACGTCAGCAGGAAACAAGTTCCAGTGACCAGGACAGTGAGGCCCGTCCGGCCGCCAGCCTCGATTCCCGTGGCTGACTCGACAAAGGCGCCTGAAACAGTCGTCCCCAGCGCGGGTGCGATGCAGGTGGTGATCGCGTCCACCAGCATGGGACGTTCGATCTGGGGCAACTGTCCCTCCTCGTCGAGAAAACCGGCGCGTGCCGAAAGTCCGATCAGCGTGCCCATGGTATCCACAAACGCCATGACGAAGATGGTGAGCACCACCGGAAACGCCCGCCAGGTAAGGGCCCCGCGAAAGTCGAGCTGCCACAGAATGGGCGCGATGCTGGGCGGTAGGCTGACTACACCGTGAGGTGGCGTGGCCACGCCGGTAACGAAGGCGACAATTGCGGTGATGACGATGCCGATCAGGATGGCCCCGGGAACTTTGCGGATGATGAGCCCGGCCAGCAGCACGAATCCGAACATCGCGACCAGGGCGGGATGTCCCGTGAGTTGACCCGCGCGCACCGGAGCGCCCGGCACGCCGAGAATCACCAGGCCCGACTGGTTCAGCCCGATGAAGGTGAGGAACAGTCCAATACCCACGGCGAAACTGTAGCGCAGCGATGCGGGTACGCCCTCGACCACCCATTGCCGCAGGTGGAGCAACGTCATCAGCACGAACAGCACGCCGGCGATGAAGATGGCCGCCAGCGCGGTCTGCCAACGGAACCCCAGCAGCTTGCAAACCGTGAACGCGATGAAGGCGTTCTCGCCCATGTAAGGCGCGATGGCGAAGGGACGGTTGGCGTAGAGCGCCATGAAGTAGCAGCCGAACGCGGCGGTCAGCGCGGTCGCCACGAACGATGGCCCCTCGGGAATTCCAGCCGCCGAGAGGATTGCAGGATTGACTACCACAATATAAGACATCGTGGTGAAGGTCGTAAGCCCGCCGATTACCTCGCGGGAGAGGCTAGTTTTGTGACCATCGAAATCGAACAGCGTATGCGGCCAGTTCAAAGCGCGCTCCAGCAAGAAGCTGTGTGCTCGAAAGGAAAGCCGATGATAGCAAGAGGCGGATTGGATCGCAGTAAAGACGGACGGTTCGGCTTCCTGAAAAGCCCCTGCGCAAAGGGCTGCGGCCCCCTGAGTTCCCCCCGCCGGGCGCTGGGAAGGCGCTTAGCGTGACGCGGAGATCCCTGCAGCATAGTAACCGTCTTCTCACACTGCGCAACTTTTTGCAGTTTTCGTGACATTGTCAACGCTAACTACCTGAAGCCATTAAGGCGAGAGCGGCACAAGAAATGCCCCACATAGACCGAAGTGCTCCACACCTATCTCGGGAGGAATTAATGCGAACAAAGACCCTGCTGATCGGCGTCGCTCTAGCAGTAGTTTTTAGTGTTAGTGCGCCGAAGATCTTCGCTCAGAATCTTCTCACCAACGGCAGCTTTGAGACCGGAGATTTTACCGGCTGGACCACCGGCGGCAACTTCGAAGATACCGAAGTGGTGAGCGGTGCTTTTTACGAGTACACCGGTGCCCAAAGCGGCACTTTCTATGCCGCGCTGGGGCCAGTGGGTAGTGACGGCACGCTTGGCCAATCATTTGCGGACCATGCGGGCTCTCAGTACACCTTCAGTTTTTGGCTGGCGGCGGTTGGCGACAATCCAAGCGACTTTAGTGCTTATTGGGATGGCACTCAGCTACTAGCCCTGACTAATCCGACTACGGGAGGCGCCTGGACGCAATACTCGTTCACCGGGACGGGAACCGGCAGCGATAGCATCTCGTTCGCTTTCCGGGACGACCCAGGGTATATCGCTCTGGATAACGTTTCCGTGTCTTCGTCGTCCGGCACGGGCACCACTCCTGAACCCAGCAGCTTGATTCTTCTGGGCACCGGAGTCGTGGGCTTGGGCGCATTGGTGCGCCGCAAACTGAAGAAGTAGGCGTATATCGCGAATTTTGGAATCCTGATTCTTTTGACTTGGGGCACCCACCGTAGGGTGCCTCTGCTTTTTGCAGCGAAACGGCCCAGCCCCGCCGCCCATTTCAGCCAATGCCGCCCGAGCGAAATAAATTCTCTTCCCTTATCCCTGAACTGCAATCGAGATTCCAGCAAGATAGAATTCGGAGGCAGTGTCTGAACTCATCCAACGCGAACCGGCCTCGTCGCTGCCGAATCCGGAATTTCGCGATGCCGAAGCAGCGGCGCGCAACCTGGCCCACATACGACAACTTGTGCCGCCGGGAGTTTACCAGTCGCTGGCACCGCTGCTAATGACTTCCCCGAATCCCGACGCGGCAGTTAACCAGTTCGAGCGGCTGGCGGAAACGACTTCGGCGGAATTGTTGCGACTGCTCGATAAGCACCCCTCGCTGGTCCACTACGCGATGGTGGTCTTCGGCTACAGCCCGTGGCTGGGCGACACGCTCATCCACAATCCCGACCTATTCCATGGCTTCGTGCGAGAGCGAACCTTGGATCGTACCCACTCGCGGGAAGAATTCCAGGAGACCTTTGCGCGCATGCGCTCGCGGTCGTTGGAAACCGACACGGCTGCGCTGCTGGCGCGCTTTAAGCGGCGGGAGTACATCCGCATCATGCTCCGCGACGTGCTCGGGATTGCCACCTTGGCCGAGACGACCGCGGAAATTTCCGCGCTGGCGGATGTACTGATCGAAGAGGCCTTGCGCGAGGCGGACACCCAGCTTCAGCATCGCTTGGGCACGCCGCAGCGACTGGACGCAGAGGGACGGGTGGTCGATTCGCGTTTCGCGGTGCTCTCGCTGGGCAAGCTGGGCGGCAACGAGCTGAACTATAGCTCCGACATCGATTTGCTGTACCTCTACGACGGCGGCATGGAGCCGCCCGGCGCAGAGATTTCCAATCGCGAATACTTCATCCGGTTGGCGCAGCAAACCACCGAGGTGCTGTCGCGATACACCCGCGAAGGGCCAGTGTTTCGCATTGATTTGCGTTTGCGTCCGCAGGGCGGCGAAGGTGAGCCGGCGGTCCCGCTGCCGCAGGCAATTCACTACTATTCCCAGGTGGCGCACGGTTGGGAGCTGCAGGCCATGATCAAGGCGCGGCATTCAGCCGGAGACTTGGGCTTGGCACGCGAGTTGATAGGGGCCGTACAGCCTTATGTATATCGTCCCGAGCTGAACTTCGTCGCCATCAAGACGGCACTGGACACGCGGGAGAAGATCGGCAGCCATCGCCGCCGAAATCTTCTCAAGCAGCCGTCACAAAGCGGTCTCGATGTAAAGGTCGATCGTGGAGGGATTCGCGATATCGAGTTCCTGGTGCAATGTCTGCAGCGGGTCTACGGAGGCGGCGAGCCGTGGCTGCGGTCGCGAGGCACGCTGTTTGCACTACAGAAGTTGCATGACAAGGAACACATCAGCGGCAAAGACTTCCACAACCTCACCAATGCGTACGAGTTCCTGCGCAGTCTGGAGCATCGTCTGCAACTGCGGCAGGGGCAGCAGACGCATCGCTTGCCGGAGTCGCGCGCGGAGTTGCAATCCCTGGCGCGCAGCCTTACCCGCGAAGGGACGGCCGCGCCTACGCCGGAGGAATTTCTGGCGCATGTGCAACGGCGCATGGCGGCGGTGGCGGAGATCTATCAGCGCGTCATCTATCACGAGCAGAGCCACGACCAGAAGGCGCTCGAGTTCCAGTTGCGACCGGCGATTGCCGCCACGCACGAGAACTCCTACAGCCAGATGATGCAGCGGCTGGCCGTGGACTCGCCGCGGCTGCGCGAGATTGCCGGGCGGGTCGACCTTTCGCAACATGCGCGGCGCAACCTCGACCGCTTTCTAAGTTCAGCGGGAACAACTTCGGAGCGCTACGGCGCAGTGTTGCGTTCGCCCGAGGCCGTGGAGCGAGCGCTGACCATCTTCGAGTTCAGCGAATATCTGACTGACATCCTAATTCGTCATCCGGCGGAAGTTTCGCTGCTGGAGAACATAGAGAATCGCTCAGGTCCTGGCGAAGGAGATCTGTTCGCCGGCGATGCGCGCGAAGTGAGTGCGTCCGAAGATCCAGTGTTTGCCTACTTGGCACAAGAAAAAGTAGACCGCTCTGAGGCGATGTCGATCTTGCGGCGACACTACCGGCGGCGGGCGTTTCTTTCCGGCGCACTCGACTTGTTTCAACTGCGTGAGGTATTCAACTCGCTGACCGACAACACGGTAGCGGCCGATGCTGCGATCCAGGCGGCGTTGGCGATCGCTACGTCTGACGCCGGATTCAGCGTGATGGGATTGGGAAGGCTGGGAGCGTGCGAGTTCGATTTGCTGTCCGATGCGGATGTGCTGTTCGTCTGCGACGAGAGTTGCAATAAAGAAAAGGTGCGCCGTGTGGCCGAACGTTTGGTGGAGGCGCTGACCGCCTACACCCGCGACGGGACGGTTTTTCCCGTCGATGCGCGTTTGCGCCCGCATGGCCGGGAGGGTGAGCTGATCGTAACTCCCTCGCAGTTGGCGGCATATTTCAAGGACGAAGCCCAACCCTGGGAAGCATTGACCTATCTCAAACTGCGGTACGTCGCGGGAGATCGTGAGGTGGCCAACCGCGTGCTGCAGGAAGTACAGACCGGAATCACAGAGGTAGCGCGGCGGCCGGACTTTGAGTCGCAGCTGATCGATGTTCGCACTCGCCTGGAACGCAGCGAAACCTCGCAGAACTTCAAGAGCGGTCCGGGCGGCATCTATGACCTGGATTATTTGGTGGGATCGTTGCAGGCCCGGCATCAGCTTTGGCTTGCCGGTACGATGCGGGCGAGGCTGCAATTACTGCACGACCACGGCTTGTTGGACGGAGACGCACGCGCACTTCTGACGGAGAGCGCTGTCTTTCTGCGCACGGTGGAACATGTGATTCGGGTGGTGACCGGACGCGCGCGCAAATGGCTTCCCGTCGCGGAGCATCCCCGTCGGGCGGTGCACAAACTGCTGTGGGGCGTGCTCGGTACCGATGACAGCTTCGAGCCCGAGGCGCGACTGGCCGAAGTGCTGCGGCAAACCCGGGAAATCTATCTGAAGGTTGTCGCCACGAAGGGAAGCAGCCGTTCTTGGCGGCAGTCGGGAAGCAAATGGCAAGATGACTCCTAAACTAGCGAGATAGACAGCTCCCACAGAAGTGGGACACGTAGCTCGGGGTTTCCATTGAACCTCGCAGCCCCCAGTGATAACGTTAAGAGGTTCGGGAACAATGGGTAAGCATTTCTGGTTCGGACGCGCGGCCGATGTCGCTAGAGGATGGGCCGCAAGTCGCTATCATCATTTTGATTCAGGCTTCGGGGTCCGCCGGTTCCGCTCCTGCTTTCTAATCCCGACACATGGCTTTAAACAGCTTGGGGTCCTTGTCTACTCTTAACTCTTCGAGGTGCTTCGTGGCGGCTTCTTACAACGGTATTCCTTTACCCTCCTCCGGGACCAAGATCACTTACGACGGTAAGCTCGTGATCCCAGACAATCCCATCATTCCTTTCATCGAAGGAGACGGCACCGGACGCGACATTTGGAAAGCGTCGGTGCGCGTATTCGATGCGGCAGTCGAGATCGCCTACGGCGGCAAGCGCCGCGTGGCGTGGTATGAAGTGTTCGCCGGCGAGAAAGCCATGGACCGCTTCAAGACCTGGCTACCCGATGACACCGTCGCCGCGTTTCGCGAATTGCGAATCGGCATTAAGGGTCCGCTTACCACCCCAGTCGGCGGCGGTATCCGTTCGCTGAACGTGGCCTTGCGGCAGATTCTCGACCTCTATGCTTGCGTGCGTCCGGTGAAGTATTACGCGGGCATTCCCTCGCCGGTGAAGCACCCGGAGCGCATGGACATAATGATCTACCGCGAGAACACGGAAGACGTTTATGCCGGCATCGAGTGGAAAGAAGGCACGGCGCAGGCGAAAGAGTTGATTGACTTCATCAATACCAAGTTGTTGGCAGGGACCAACAAGCGAATCCGCGAGGACTCGGGTATCGGCATCAAGCCCATCTCGATCACCGCGACCAAACGCTTGGTGCGGATGGCCATTCAATACGCACTGGACAACCATCGCAAGTCGGTAACCCTGGTACACAAGGGCAACATTCAGAAGTTCACCGAAGGCGCCTTCCGTGAGTGGGGCTATGAGACGGCGACGCAGGAGTTTCGTGACCAGGTCATCACCGAGCGGGAGAGCTGGATCGTCGATAACCTGGACAAGAATCCAGGGCTATCGGTGGAAGACAACGCCAAGATGGCGGAACCGGGGCTGGAGTTTGCGCCGCAGGATTTCCGCGACACCCTGTACAAAGAAGTGAAGGGCGTGCTCGACAGCATCTATGGCACGCATGGCCACGGCGTGTGGAAGTCGAAGTTGATGGTCAACGACCGTATCGCCGACAGCATTTTCCAGCAGATTGTCACCCGTCCCGACGAGTACGCGGTGCTGGCAACGCCCAACCTGAACGGCGACTACATCTCCGATGCAGCGGCGGCGCAGGTGGGCGGACTGGGCATCGCCCCGGGCGGCAACATCGGCGATCAGCACGCGATCTTCGAGGCCACGCACGGCACAGCTCCCAAGTACGCCGACAAGGACGTCATCAATCCCGGATCGGTCATCTTGTCGGGAGTGATGATGTTCGACTTCATGGGCTGGCGTGAGGCGGCGCGGCTTATCGAGGACGCTCTGGAGCACACCATCCGGCAGAAGACAGTGACCTACGACTTCGCCCGCATGCTGGAGGGCGCGACCAAGGTGAAAACCAGCGAGTTCGCGACCCACATGATCCAAAACATGGCGCCGGTCGAGGCGTTGGCAAAGTAGTGACCAGACAGTACAACTTCCGGGAGGGCTTCTGCCCTCCCCTAATTAGACTTTCTTCTGTGACATTTCATTCTTGCCCTTCCAGGGCAAATACTGTGAGGACTCATGCGTAAAAAGGTAACGGTAGTTGGTTCGGGAAATGTGGGTGCGACTGCGGCCCACTGGCTGGCGTCGAAGGAACTCGCCGACGTCGTATTGATTGACATCATTGAAGGTGTGCCACAGGGTAAGAGTCTCGACCTGCTACAGGCAATGCCGATCGAAAAGCGCGATTCCTACATCCTCGGCACCAATGACTATGCGGACACCGCAAACTCTGACATTGTGGTAATTACGGCCGGCATTCCGCGCAAGCCGGGCATGAGCCGCGACGATCTGCTCAACACCAACTTCAAGATCATGAGCGATGTGGTAGGCAAAGTGGTGCAATACTCGCCGAATTGCATTCTTATCATCGTCTCTAACCCGCTGGATGCCATGGCGCAGGCGGCCTATAAGCAAAGCGGCTTCTCCCGCAATCGCGTCATCGGTATGGCCGGCATTCTTGACTCGGCGCGCTTCCGCACCTTCATCGCCCGCGAACTGGATGTCTCGATCGAAAACGTGACGGCATTTGTGCTCGGCGGACATGGCGATACCATGGTGCCCCTGCCACGCTACTCGACCGTGGCCGGGATTCCGATCACGGAGTTGATGGACCAGGCCACGATTGATCGCCTGGTACAGCGCACCCGCGACGGCGGCGCCGAAATCGTGAAGTACCTCAAGACCGGAAGCGCTTACTACGCTCCATCCGCCGCAGTCGCGGAGATGGTCGAAGCCATCTTGAAGGACAAGAAAAAGATCGTACCCTGCGCCGCTTACCTGGAAGGCGAGTACGGCATTAAGGGCCTGTTCGTAGGCGTGCCGTGCAAACTGGGCTCCAATGGCATCGAGAAAATCATCGAGATCAAACTGACGCCGGAAGAGCAGGCCGCCCTGCAAAAGAGCGCCGACTCGGTGAAGGAGTTGGTGGGCGTGATCGGGGTGTAGGTCGGACCCTACAATCGAACATCATGAATCCCGCCTGAAAGGGCGGGATTTCGTTGCCAGATCCAACAGGGCCTTTCAGATTGACTTCAGCAGACGTTTCGCACCACAGCCCAGTACGCCGCTATGGTTTCGGCGAGCGGCGCCTGTCTTGCGCCAAACAGAGCAGCAACCGAGCGCAGCAGCATTCCTTTGATAATAGCTAGGCGAAGAATCAGGATCTGCCCGTTGGAAAAATGCTTGCGGGCATAGCGCAGCATATTTGAGTACCAGAAGACCTGTTGGTCGCGAAACGACAACTGTCCCACACTGTGGGCGCCGCTGTGGCGGAAGCGCGCGGCTGGGCAATAGAAAATCTTAGCGCCGTGGTCGAGGAGGCGCTTACAAAGATCTACGTCCTCAAACCACACGGGAAAGAACTGCTCGTCGAAGCCGCCGATGGAATCCCACGCTTCGCGAGCGACGGCCAGGCAGGCCCCGGCTGGCTGTTCAACCTGCTGCTGTTGCGAGTAGTCGGCATCGAGGCAACGATAACGGCGGTTGACCGGATTGCCCGGCCAGAGCTGATTCAGCAGCAACACCTCGCACAACAATGGTGCAAGCGTCGCGACTCGGCGAAAGGCGAAGCCGCGTGCGGGCCCACCATTATCCTCCCGTAGGGCACCGCCGACCGTGCCGGCATGAGTCGCGTCGATGCAACGAAGCAATGCGGCCACGGCTCCGGGCTCGGCGATCGCATCGGGATTGAGGATGAGAAACACGTTGCCGCCGGCTTCGCGCACTCCCTGGTTTACAGCGGTGCCGAAGCCGCGATTCTGCTCGTTGGCAATCAGTCGGACGGGATGCCACGCCACGAACTCTTCCACGCGCCGCACGGTGTCGTCCTGGGAAGCGTTGTCGACGACGATGATGTCGCAGTCCTCGCGCGTCAGGGCCTCTAGACAGGGGCCAATGGCCGCAGCCGAGTTGTAAGTGACGACGATGGCGGAGCAACGCAGCATAGTTTGAGGAAGCACGCATTATAATCGTCGGTTCATGTTGTCGGAGCGAATTCCAGGTTTATCGTTGTAGGGGGAGAAAACTTGCAGATCAGCGAGACATCACTTCCTGGTGTAGTAGTCATCAAGCCGCGCGTGTTTGACGATCCGCGCGGCTTCTTTATGGAGACCTATCGGCAGAATGTATTGGCCGACGCAGGAATCCGCGAGATGTTCGTGCAGGACAACCACTCGCGCTCCTCGCGCGGCGTGCTGCGCGGATTGCACTATCAATTGCGCAGCCCACAGGCGAAGCTTTGCCGGGTGGTGCAGGGCGAGGTGCTCGACATCGCAGTCGACATTCGCGCTGGGTCGCCGAACTTTGGCAAGTGGGTGAGCGTAGTGTTGTCCGGCGAGAACCACGCCCAGCTTTACATCCCCAAGGGATTCGCGCATGGTTTTGTCGTACGATCGGAGACAGCGGACTTTCTCTATAAATGCAGTGACTATTTTCAGGCCAACGACGATCGAGGGGTGCTGTGGAACGATCCGCAAATTGGCATTGAGTGGCAGACGCCTGGTCCCATCCTGTCGGACAAGGACAAGCGCTATTTGCCGCTGGCACAAGTTGCACCAGAGCAGTTGCCGAGGTATCAGCCATGAGTCGGAGAGTACTCATAACGGGCGCGAACGGCCAAGTTGGATGGCACTTGCAACGCACGCTCGCTCCTCTCGGTGATGTGAGAGCGATTGACGTGGACCAAGTGGACTTGACTGACCTGAATGCCGTCGCCCGAACGGTTCGCGATTTTGCGCCCGGCATCGTGGTGAACGCGGCCGCTTACACCGCTGTGGACAAAGCCGAGAGTGAGCCGGAGCTGGCGCGCACTATCAATGCAGCCGCGCCAGCGCAAATCGCTGCGGAGTGCGCGCGAACCGGAGCGCTGCTGGTGCATTATTCGACGGATTACGTGTATGACGGCAGCAAGCCGGCACCGTACGAAGAATTAGATAACACGGCTCCTCTGAGTGTGTACGGCCACACTAAGCTGGCCGGCGACCAGGCCATCCAGGCCAGCGGCTGTGCGCACCTCATCCTGCGCACGACTTGGGTCTATGACATTCGTGGCAAGAACTTCCTGCGCACCGTGCTTCATCTGGCGCGCAAGAAGGACGAGCTGCGCATGGTGGGTGATCAGCACGGCGCACCGACGTGGGCGCGCGGCCTGGCGGAAGCGACCGCGGTCATTCTCGGCCGATGTCTGCAGCAGAACAGTGCGTCGGGCAAGTGGCCGAGCGGTTTGTTCCACCTTACCGCGGCAGGTCGAACCTCTTGGGCAGGATTTGCCCAAGCGATTCTGGAGGAATACCAGGAGCTGCGTCCAGAAGACGGCTCAGGAGAATTCGGCGCACCGCTGAAGGCGAAGCATGTGGTTCCGATTACGACTGAGGAGTATCCGACACCGGCGCGCAGGCCGCGCAACTCGGTGCTGTCCAATAGCCAGGTGCAAGCTGCTTTCGGCATCATGATGCCGGACTGGCGCGATCAACTACGGCTTGCCATGCAGGATGCCCTTCGCCGATAATCTTGAGTTACTGGCTACAAGCAATTTTATCTGGATTGCGCGCTTCGGCAACGTGCTTTCGCTTGACCCCCGAGCGGAAGCGCCAGCAAGATTCTGCGGTTCGCGCTGTTCCGGCAAATGAACGGAGACCTATGAAGGGCATAGTCCTGGCGGGTGGCATTGGCTCGCGCCTGTATCCGCTGACCCGCGTCACCAACAAGCATCTGCTCCCCGTGTACGACAAACCCATGATCTTTTATCCACTACAGACGCTGGTGGACGCCGGCATTCGCGACATCCTAATCGTCACCGGCGGCCAGAACGCGGGTGACTTTCTTCGCCTGCTGCAGAACGGCAAGGAGTTCGGATTGCAGCAACTCAGCTTCGCGTATCAGGAAGGCGAGGCGGGCATCGCCGACGCACTTAGGTTGGCGGAGCCATGGGCGAAGGGCGACAAGATTTGCGTGGTGCTGGGCGATAACATCATCGAAGGTGACGTGAGCCGGGCGGCGGAGCGTTTCCAACAATTGGAAAAGGGCGCGATGGTGATGCTGAAGCAGGTAACCGACCCGGAGCGCTTTGGCGTTCCCGTGTTCGAGAAGGACCGCATCATTCGCATCGAGGAAAAGCCCAAGAAACCGTTGTCGTCGTATGCAGTCATCGGGATTTATTTCTACGACGGGTCGGTCTTCGATCGCATTCGGGCCTTGAAGCCGTCAGGCCGAGGCGAGTACGAGATCACCGACATTAACAACAGCTACATTGAAGATGGCACGTTGCAACATAGCCAGCTGGAGGGCTGGTGGACGGACGCGGGCACCTTCGAATCGCTGTGGCACGCCAGCAACATGGTTCGCGAGAAGGTATTGCGCGGCGTGGAAGAAGTTGCTCCAACACCCCACCAAGCGCAACAGCGGCGCTCGTTGGGGGCCCCGTTACCGGTGCGTGGCGCATGAAGTTACTGGTCACGGGCGGCGCAGGATTTATCGGCTCAAACTTTGTTCATCGCACGCTGGCGAAGCATCCGGAGTGGAAGTTGGTGGTGCTCGACAAACTCACCTACGCCGGCAATCTCAAGAACCTGGAGCCGGAGTTGGGCGAGGGACGCTGCGAGTTTGTGCAGATGGACATCTGTGACCGCGCCGTGCTCGATCCGTTGCGTGGTTGCGATGCGGTGATTCATTTTGCTGCCGAGAGCCACGTCGATCGCAGCATTGAAGACGCGTCGGCCTTCGTGCGTACCAATGTCGATGGAACCTACAACCTGTTGCAAGCCTGCCGCGAAGCCGGCGTGCCGCGCTTGGTTCACGTCAGCACCGACGAGGTGTACGGTAGCCTGGGCGACGAAGGGCTGTTTTCGGAAGAGTCGCCGCTGCAGCCGAACAGTCCTTACGCCGCGACCAAGGCGGCTTCCGATTTAGGGGTGCTGGCTTACGTGCACACCCACAAGCTGCCGGCGCTGGTGACGCGTTGTTCGAACAATTACGGGCCGTATCAGTTTCCAGAGAAGTTTATCCCGCTGATGATCGCGCAAGCGATGGCGGGCGAGCGCCTGCCGGTGTACGGCAAAGGCAGTAACGTGCGCGACTGGGTGCATGTGGACGATCACTGTGCCGCCTTGGATGTCGTGCTGCAGCAGGGGCGCGAGGGCGAGGTCTATAACATCGGCGGCGGTTGCGAGATGCGCAATCTGGAAGTTGCCAAGCTAATTCTGAAAGCGCTCGGCAAGTCCGAGAGCCTGATCCAGTTCGTTACCGATCGGCCGGGACACGATCTGCGCTATGCCATCAACTGCGAAAAGCTGGGCCGCGAGTTTGGATGGCAGCCTCAGGTACAGTTCGATCAAGGACTGGCGGACACCATCGCGTGGTACCGCGACAATCAGCAATGGCTGAACGATGTGCGCAGCGGTCAGTATCGCGACTACTTCCAGAAGCACTACGTGCAGCGCGAGAAAACTTTCGCGCAGTAGAGCAATTCACCATCGAGGCACGGAATTCGGGAGATCCACGCCATTACTGCCCCAGATACCAGATAAGTTGTGAAATGGGCTGAATAACTAAAATTCCTCCACTTCCCCACGAACTTACGCAGCCCTATCTGCAATCCGAGGCGCCGTCCCGAAAGACGGCTATCGGATGGCTGGAATCTTTTCTCCGCAAGCCCGCCCACCGGAAAATTGACCGTGAGATGCTCCTTCGGCGTCTCCGGCTATCACGTCCCTGGGCCGCAGGTGTCACTGACAAACCACCGGTCGCCGGCGTCAAATTCTGACAAGCGTTTTCCCCGAGGATTCCGGACTGGGACGGTCATGACATCTGCCAAACGCCAGAGATTGCCCGCACGGGTAAGAAAACAGATTCGCGAAGGTGTGCTTTAAGCTAGCGGCCATGTTCACGAAAGTTCTGGGCCAAGGGAGGACTGATCATGCGCGGCAATAAACTTTCTATCGCGTTGAAAACTGGTCTGACCATGGTTTCGCTGGCCCTATTCGCATTGGATTCTCTGGTCGGCTTACTAAGCGTAGGCTGAGGGGCTGAGACTTATCTCCCACAATCTAAGCCGGGGCCCTGGTTTAGAAGGAGAAGAGACAATGAAAAACTTAGAGTATTTGATTGTCATAGCGGTACTGGCCCCGGCGATCACACCATCCCTCGCCTTTGGGCAGACGGTTTACAGTACAGGAACCCAAGGCTGCTGCGATTTACTCGATCCCCACTACACGCTCGTGGCCGCTCCTCAAGGGGTGACTCTTGGAAATGTCTATTCCTCCCCGCTTGCTTCGGGGTGTTGCGGGTCTTGGGTAACACCTTTGCCTGGTTCCTGGTGGATCGATCCCACTGGCACTGCCGACTGGAACTCACCCTTTGGAAACTACACCTACCAGCAAGCGTTCACGTTAGACGGTACTGCCGGCGCTATGTTGACGGGAGAATTTTCCTCGGACAACCAATCTTGTGTGACCCTAAACGGCGGCCCCGAACAATGTACTCTCGGCGGGGGGTTGAGCTATTTACAGTACACTCCTTTCACCTTCACGACCGGGTTTCAAGTCGGAATAAACAGCCTCGACTTCGTCGTTTATAACGACGGGGGACCCACCGGGCTCGAGGTCGTTGTAAACCCCGAGAAGAAGCTGTACAGCTTCGGCCATGGCAGCGACGGAACCAATCCCCAGGCCGGCCTCGTCAGCGATGCCGCCGGCAATCTCTACGGCACGACCAACAGCGGCGGCGATTACGGCTCGGGGACAGTGTTCGAGTTGACGCCCACAGAGGGCGGAGGCTGGACGGAGAAGGTGCTGCACAGCTTCAACAACAACGGCTCGGATGGAGCTAATCCCCAAGCTGGTCTGATCTTCGATGCGGCCGGCGATCTCTACGGCACGACCTACGATGGTGGCAATAACGAACCTTGTTGCGGTGGCGCCGGGACGGTGTTCGAGTTGACGCCCAATGGGGACGGCACTTGGACCGAGAAAGTGCTTTATGACTTTATCGATAATGGCGCGGACGGGACGAATCCCGTTGCCGGCTTGATCTTCGATGCTGCTGGCAATCTTTATGGCACAACCAGTCTAGGCGGCACGTATGGCTGGGGCCAAAGTTCCTATGGCGATGGTACGGTGTTCGAGCTAACACCCAGCGCAGACGGCACTTGGACGGAGAAAGTGCTACATAGCTTCGGTAATGGCACGGATGGGATTAACCCCGGGGCCAGTCTGATCTTCGATGCCACCGGCGATCTCTACGGCACAACCACTGGGGGCGGCATTCACGACTCCGGGACGGTGTTCGAGTTGTCGCCCGGGCAGGGCGGCGGCTGGACGGAGAAGGTGCTACATAGCTTCAACCCCAACGGCGCGGACGGGGCTTCCCCCGCGGGCAGCCTGATCTTCGACGCCGCTGGCAATCTCTACGGCACGACTTCGTCGGGCGGCGCTTATGGCGCTGGCACAGCGTTTGAGTTGACGCGTAACCAGGACGGCAATTGGGAGGAGCCGCCGCGGTTGCGTCACTTCGGCCACGACCTGG